>JAEIGA010000005.1_pt1 | contig 341452 bp, 438 predicted proteins | sample 9270691 | NCBI WGS metagenome assembly JAEIGA01 (sample SAMN17057246, study PRJNA624740) | gut metagenome | biome: biome; isolation source: fecal sample | host: Bos grunniens | place: China: Xizang | collected 2019 | reverse complement strand
TGCCTCATATTCAGTTATTTCATTAAATTTCTTTAAATGATTTCCCATATTTTAAAAATTTTTATTCAATACTATTACCACTTATTTCAACTGGATAGTTATATCCTATTTTAATTATATCATTTCCACGAACATACGTGCCATCTTGATATTTTAAATATACATAACCGTAATCACCACCAATACACCATCCACCATCAACATATATTTCATTGTAAAGTGAGAATATTTTATCTTCTTCGGCATCATAATTATAACACATGTCACAGTCAAAAGGTGTATAAATGCATTTCCATTCTACAAATTGTTTCCATGTCATTCCATTAAAAGTACTATATTCAATTCCATCAATAGAAAAAATTTCATTACATTTTGAGTATATTCTTTCTCCGTTTTTTATTTTGTTATCTATTAATACATAATTAAATTTCGAATCAATCATTGGAAAATCACCACTTGTGAGACTATCATAAACGTTAAAATTTAAACTATCGTAATTAGCGTATTGTACTGTATAACTATAAGTGTCAGTTTCAATTATTTGCTCAAAATCAGTTGCAATATCTCTCCAGGTTGTACCTCTTTCACAAGTATATTCAATGTCATTAATATAATATGTTATTATCATATCATCATAATGGACTATATTATCATTGATAACATATGTTACGTTAGGTTTAATATAATTTTCACCAGATTTAAAATCTTGGTATAAGTTATCAGTATCGAATTTTTTTAAATGTTTTAATATCATATTAAAAAGTTTTCTTATAAATATTTGGCGGTTTCGTTTTATAGACGTATATTTGCACATATTAATCTTTTTACTAAAAAAGTATGAACACATTTAATGATTATAAAACGTATTATAATAGGTTAAAAGAATATCCGGTAATTAACAATGAGCCTGATTTGGAAAACATAAAGTTTTTGAATAGTGTAATTGGTGTTGGTTTATTAATTTCAAACCATTTATTACAAAGAGCAAAAAACATTGAAGAAGCCATTAATATTAACACCAAAATAAAATCTGAAATTAATATTATTTTTACAGTATGAAAGAAGGTGTAGTTTATTCTGGCTCATTCAATCCTTTCCATATAGGACATATGGAAACCGTTGAATATCTATCAAAAAGGTTTGAATTTGTTATACTAGTTGTTAGTGTCCAAAATCCATTAAAAACATTCGGTTCTGATAATTTTAATGAGCGTTTTAATAATGTTAAAGACATAATAAACAAAAAAGGATTAAAAAATGTAATAGTAGAAGATATTGAAAAAACTCTATCTCCACCATATTACACAATTAATACTCTTTATAAACTAGAGGAAAAATATCCAGATATGTTATTATCATACTGTATTGGGAGTGATTGCCTATATACGTTTGATAAATGGTATGATTGGGAAAATATCATCACTTATAATGGATTAGTAGTGATACCAAGAAAAGGTTATCCTTATAAAGAAGCAATAAACGAACTTAAAACAAAAGCAAAATCGCAAGAATTTTGGCATTTAATCGTTTTAGATGCTGATATAACAGAAATTTCTTCAAGCGAAATCAGAGAAAAAATAAAAAACGGAGAAGATGTGTCACACTTATTACCATAATACAAGCATATATACTTGTATTAGACAAAAACAAGCTTATAAACTTGTATTATAAGTGATATAACTTATAAAATATCTATAAAAAAGTAGATAATTCCATTTTATCGATAAAAAAGTAGATAATTATGATTGTTTTTACCGAATACAGAGAATATCACAACAAAATAAGGCAATATCCAATTATTGTAGAAAAGCCAGATATTAATGATTTAAAGGAAATAAGGAAAAAAACTTGTTTAGGATATTGCTCATGTAAATTATTACGACAAAGAACAAATTCAACCCAAGAAGCCATAAATCTACATTATAAAATAGTAATGGAACTAAATAACCGTAGTTAAAAACATTAATATAATTTTAGTATGAAAAAGATTCTAGTAGTAGTTGACGTACAAAAAGATTTTTATCACCCAGAAGGCGCATTATATGTTAAGGGTGGAGAAGTGTTACCAGAAAGAATCGCAAAGGTAATACCAAATTTTGATGATGTCGTATTTACAATGGATTGGCATCCAGTAAATCATTGTTCTTTTAAAGTTAATGGAGGGATTTGGCCAACACACTGTGTTGCTTTTACAGAGGGAGCATCACTTCCAACAGAATTTATTCCTTTCCTTAAAAATTTACAAGAAATGGCAATTACAGGATTCGGTAAATACGATAGATGCAACAATGTAATTACCAAAGGATTAAACCCTACAAAAGAGGAATATGGAGCAGATGCTAATGCAATTATGACTGCACATGATGAAAATCCTGACGAATGTGAATTTGTTTTTTGCGGCATTGCGGGTGAGTATTGTGTAAGGCAAACAATTAATAACTTTATTACAAAGTTCCCAAATGCAAAGGTATCAGTGCTAACAGACTGCGTAGTTTCAATTGACGATGGAACAACTTTAAAAGAGTTTATGTCTAAAAATAATATTGAACCTAAAACGACAAAAGATTTTTTGTAAATAAAAAAATGGGTAGTCAAATTAATGACTACCCATTTTATATATTAATCAACAATCTCTAATGGAGTATATAAGCCTAAATTCATATCTGGCGTTATTGATATATCATCACCATTATCTTCTACCTTTTCACGTATAAAATTATTTATTGTCTCACAAATAATCTCATCAATATTCCTTTTTACCTTATTCTCATTCATAAACTTAGGATTTTTCTTAACTTCCTTATCCGCATTATCCAATATAGATAACCAATCTTCGCCAGCAACTTGCCAAAATTTCCAAGTACGGAAATTCTTCTTATAACCCTTTTCAAATAATAAATCTATAACATTACTATCATTAGTAACAATAACTTGTCTTGAACGAGGATTATATTTAGTAAAATCACATATGGCATTCATTAATTTCTCATTGTTAGTAGTAACCAAACGTATATCATCATTTGAACGATAATCAAAAAAAACATATATATTGGACTTTTTCTTTGCAAGACGCTTCTCATTACGAGCCTTCATCTCATCATTCAAATCTAAATGAGACATATCCTCAGCGCTGGCTAATCTCTGTATGCTAAATAAACCATCACTCTTTAACGAAATAATATTGCCAATCATCATAAATTCTCTACCATGAGCCTTACCTGGAACAAAACCGTCCATATAATTATAATAATGACACATCTCATGAGCCAATGTAGCCAAAAAACCATACTCAGTACCAGTGTAATTAGCATTTAAAGAAATCGTAGGAACACATAATTCAACAAAATTAGATTTGTCTATCAAAATTCTTTCAACAAAATTTTCCCTATACATCTTCCTACTACTTCTATTATACTTAATATTTCTACCTTTTATCGAAAACCATCCTAAAGTATTACCTTGAGAACCCTTACCAGTAGTAAACAATTCAAAATGACACTTGTTCAAACGCCCACCAAATAACTTATGATTTAATTCATCATAACGAATACTCATCCATTCAACACTAGGAGCAAACCCCCTATTTACCTTATCTACTTCAATCATATATTTAAAACGTGTATAATAATCAAAAATATTAAAGACTCATCTCATATGCAACATCCGTCAATAACTGAGGCAAAATCTTACGCATAAAATAACCACCAATACCACAAACAGTAAATACACCTATTAAACACCATAAATTAGGAATGAAATAAGCACATAAAAAAGATAAAACCATACAAAGTATAGCAATACCAAAAAACTTGAAAAATGACGGATAAAGCCACCAACGAATAAATTTAATATTAGACATATTTATTATTTTTTTATATATAAATATTAATGATAATATAAATCATTTTACTAATATACAAATATTTGATAGAAAATAAGATTATTAAATATATATAAAAGAACTACCAGATTATGACTAAAAATAATAAAGGATGAGCATTAATAAACTCATCCTTTTTTTTATCTAAAACGGAAATTCATCCTTCTTTGAATACTTGTCGTAAATGTTCTTATTCGCTTTCTTCTTTAAAAAATACATAGAAGAAGCCTTGTCAACTGCCCTCTTAACGTCCATATCATCAAAATCACGCTTCATCTCAGTTTTTTTCTTTTTTGAATCTCTCGACTCACCCATAACAGAACGGCTGTTAACTCTTCTGTCAATCTCATCAAAAAATGAATCAAACTTTCTTTGATTCTCTGGCGATAAAGTATATTCAGATACCTCAGTAGGCAAAAAACGACAAGCATAACGCAAATCAGCATCAGACAAATCGGAAGGATTTAATGCCAAAACCTCCGGAAAATTCATTCCCTTTATATTATTCTCACCAATAATATTATTTATTGCTTCATTTATAATATTATATAACTCGCTTTCAGTTAATCTAATCACATTCTTATTACGCATAATTCTACTCTCATTTTTTAAACCACTCTTTATAGTACCATTAAATCTTCTAGCTAATTTAGCATCCTTACTGTTACCATGCTTCTGTGCCAATAAACCTGGATGCTCACCCTTAAATAACTTACGACTATCCTCAACATTGGTGTTACGATAACGCTCAAAATCAGCATCCAACTGTAACGCATTTCTGTCTTTTAATTTGTCAAAACCATAATAATAAAACTCATCATCGGGAGTATATAAAGGCTTCTCATACTTGTGATAAGAAGACTTCTCAAATGCATCCTCTTCCAATGGCTCAATAATAGAACTATTCCATACACAAATGCTCTCAACATCCCATAAAGATAAATCAGTAACATATATACCATTACGCAATTTAATGCCACGAGACGATTTATATACAGCATTGTCAGTAACATAAATACCATCATATTTCTTAACAATACTCTTTATATCTAATATATATCGTTCCATATAATTATCATAAACAGAATTGCGAACCAAATCATCAGTTGTATCTATAATACATATCTTTGAACCCTTCTTTAACTTAAATAAAAAATGCTTGCTCAATGCCTTCAAATTAAATGCATCACGATTGCAAAAATCACCCCAGCCAAATTCACTATCAATAGGACTACCCCATAAACCACCGTGAGGCTTGTTTACACTCTTACCCCACCTACTGTTTACATCTATGGGCTTAACCATTGAAGAATCATAATTATTAGTACCGTAAGATATAAAAACCTTATCCAATAAATTTATCATATATTATTTTATTGATAAATATATAAATAGGCATAAATCATTAATATTGTATTTTAAAAAATATTCTTACACAATTCTCTATGTTTTTCTATATGGTAATACCATTCTATAAATTTACCATATTTTACAGACAAAACTGCGGTTTCATATAAAAATTTACCAGCTTCAAAAGAATCAAAATAACCGAGTGTATATTCTTTATCATTAAAATATATTTTACTTTTCCATTTTTTCCTAGGTTTCCACCAATAACAACCATTACTTTCTGTCCGTTTTTTAATATTATTTCTGTCTTTATTTTCTTCAATATATAATGGTAAAATATTTTCTATAAAATTATATATCCACTGGTCTATATATGAATTATTTTTAATACGTTCTTTTAAATCTTCATATAATTTATTACAAGTTAATTTATCACTTAATTTACATATAGTAAGTTGACTTCCATTACTTAATTTAATCGTAAATTCATAGAACTCATTATTTTTTTGTAGTTTTAATATGTCAGACGTTTCATTATATATAAAACTTATATTATTTATTGAATAATCTTTTATATCACCATTAATAAAATTAATTTTTCCGTTAACATGCATAATATTGTCTTTAAATAATGAAAAACATAATTTTCCCAAATTAATACTTTTATATACCCAACCATTTTCAGTTAATTTTGTACCATAATATATTACATTAAAATTACTATCGTAAATTGTGCCATTTTTATTTAAATAAAGACCAGGATATTGAGGAAATGGTTTAACGTTTTCCATATCAATGTTAATAAATTCCAAATTTTCTATGGAAACATCATTAAAATTACCATTCTTATAATTAACAGCATTGTATTTTTTATTTAAAAATGTACCTAATAAGTTATGATATAACAAATCAATATATTTCCCATTAACATTAATACAATATACAATAAAACCAAGACGATTAGTACGATATGATAACTTATGAATTTTTGTTTTTAATTTATGATAAACACATTTTTCTGATATATCTATAAAATAAGATGGATAATTATCATTAGTCAACATTTTAGTAGTGTCAACATTATGTATACATTCGGACGTGTGTTTTTGATATAATGATACTTTTTTATTTTTTTTATATACTAAATCTAACCACCCATTTTTTCTACAACATTCATATAAACCATGATTTTTTTTATTTAATTCGGTTTTTGTTTTATATAATAATAACTCATCTATTATATCATCTAATTTTATACCAGAATATAATAATGGAACGGATACATTAGAATTTTTAGTAAAATGAATATTATTCCACCCCTCTTTTAAACCTAAAAGATAAAATGATTTATTACCTTTTGAAAACTCACTTTTTGTTTTATAGTTTTTAACTATATTTAAGTAATTTTCATAAGTAAGAGGCAAATTGTTTTTAACTGGCTTTTTACTTTTTAACCAAGTAAACTCATTTAACCAACCCATTTTTTTAGAAAAACGATATTCATAACCATAATCTTTTTGAAAATCACTTTTATATTCATATTTTAAAGCTATACTGTGACATTTTTCATAAGTTGTGTCAATTTGACGTTGTTTCGTTTTTGTACATTTTTTAACACATAACAATGATGGAGACTCATTTTTAACATCAGAATTACCACCTAATGAACTAATAAAAATACCACAAGGATTCTTATTTAACATAGTTTTACCTAAATCAAGATAATATTGGACCCAATTTAACTCTTTTGATTGGGATTCAAGGCTGTTTAATGATGTCTCTAAAATCTTCGGCTCAGGTATATTAATGTTATGCTCTTTACAAAATTTATTTACGGTATCAAAAGAATCATTTTTTCGGCATTCATGTCTTGATTGTAAATTTTTAGTTAAACCAACATAAACATAATCTTCAAATTCATAAGAATAAATTACATATTTTTTCTCCATAAAAATTTTTATTAGGGTACATTATATATAATAAATATAAAAAAAAATAAAAATTTTTATAGTTATTTACTTAAAATGAAAAATCGGAAAAATTGCCATTTAATTTTTAGAAACTTAAATAGATTTAAGGAAAGTCATTTTAAAAATATCGCAAAATTTTGGAAAAAAATTTTTGAGACTTCATTTTTTAAAAGCATTAATATTATTTAAGTTAACCTATTTTAAAAGGTTCATATTAATAGGAAAAATCTTTACATCTAACTGCCAGCCCGATTTTGGGCATATGGGGGTAGGCATTACATAGGAGGGCGCTTACGGGGGTGACGTAGGGAGTCCTGGCGTAGGGAGGTGTTTCCGCCAAATGTTCTCCGGAAAAATTGAGGGCAATATGTTTCACAACACACTACCCTCCGTCTACCTATGAATATTTATACGTTGTTAATTTTCCTTAATAAGTTCTAAAACTTTTTGGTTGAAATCTTCAAAGACTTCTTCGGGTAGGTTTTCAAGTTTTACCCAATCTCCAAACATTGTTATAACACCCCATTCTCCAAATACCTTTGCAAACTTGATTGAAACTCCCGAAATGGTTAGATTCACTTGCACCTGGTTTGAGCCATTTTGATTGAGTTTTTCAAGGTTTTCAGCGAGTTTGTTTACCTTGTTACTTTTTTCATTGATTGTTTCTTCTACGACTGCGATAGCGAGCATAAGAGCCATTAATTCGTTCATATTCCTAATTGTTTAAATGGTTAGTATTATTGTTTATTGTGGACTACTTACAAAGGTAGTCCGTATTTAAATTTTTTCGTTTCTTTTTCTTCTTTGGCTTGCTTATCAAAACCATAAGCCAAACCTGTTACTGCAATCATAAATGCCGCAAAAACGACTAATACGTTTATATATCGGTTATCGATAAGCAATGTAGAGAATAAACATACCGCAAAGAAAACGATTGAGCCGAGAATTACGTTACTTGATTTCATAATGTTGTTTTTTAGATTGTTACTATTTGTTCTTAATTACATAGGCAAAGATAGTGTTTTTCCACTATCCCACCTATGTTTCTCCGGTTTTATGCAGTAATTTGGATAACTTTTTTTACTTTACCCTTTGGTGTTTTGATTGTTACTTCGCACATATTTAGTCTTGCACCATTAAATTCTGTTTCGTATTTTATTGAGTATCTTAAATCATCCTCATCAATATCATCCACCGATTTAATAACAGATGTTACGATGTCTTTCGTTGCCCGGTTCTCACGCAATTTAGAGAGGATTTCAGAGCATTTATTTGGTTTGTGTGCAAGATACCATCTTTGTCCTTCTTCGCCGTACACACGTCCTCTTTTGCCCCCTATTGCGACATTATAAATATCCTTCATATTGATAGTGATACCGCAATACTTTTGTACGTAATTTGCAAGGCTCTTAAATTCTTTGCAAGGTTCGTTCAGTAGTCTTACATTGTTTACGATGTCATAGTAATTTGTACGATACCAATTTTCCGAAAAGTTTACTTCTTCTGTTGAGATTACAAGGTTTTTCCATCCCTTTGTATTGCTCAATTCTTTGAGCATAGCCAAGAGTTTAGATGCCACTTGTATAAAATCATACTTCGGCAACAAATCGTGCTTAAAACGCTTTCCGTTTACCTCTATGGTGTAACCTTTGTTTCCACCTCTCATTGTATCGTAATACTCTATGTCAATGTCAGCAATGACTTTTGTGTTTTCATTGCTCTGTTTTTTCTTGTTAGAGATTTCTTCTTTAATATAAGAAAAGATTTCCTTTGCGATGCTTTCAGTATTCATAATGTTATGTTTTAATGATTATGGTGCAAAGGTAGAGGTTTCCCTCCACCGATGCCACTAATCTCCGGTTTTTTACAAATATATTTTTAGATTTGTATTATTGAGTTTATTATATATTGCCATATGGAACATATATGCAAATCTGAAATTGTATGTCATAAGCACCAGGCTCATAACGTCAAAAGATTCCACTTCTTGTAGTTCAATGTCAAATCCGTAAGAAACCCATTTTCCGTTGATTTTAGCCACTTTCATTGTGTAGACTTGTATTTCATCATCACAACAAGAATAAGAGTAATACGGCATATTTTCGAAGAATTTATAGGTATTTGCTTCTCTTGCTTCTTCTAATGTGAAAAATTCCAATTCAGTCAAACCAGAGTTTTCAATCATTTCGATAGCATCGTTTACGATATTAGTAAGAGTCATCACGATGCTTGCTTGATTTGTCATTGGGTGTATCATAATTGCTATTATTAAATGGTTATTATTAGTTATCAATCACGATGCAAAGGTAGAGATAATTCCCTACCTTGCCAATGTAAATCCGGTTTATTTTGAAAGTTTCTTTTGCAAATCGGTTATTCTCTTATTGAAACCGAGAGTATGCATAGTTTCAATTTTTAGATATTCGGTATCGTAATGGTGTATAAATTCGTGTAACAAAGTATTAGCAAAAGTTTTGATAGCGACTTTTTGGTTTGTTTTTGCTGTTATGTTATAAATTACGATTTTGATACCTCTCATTCCGGTTCTTTGATAAAAACCATATCTTTGTCCGTTTTTTATGCAAAGTCTTGGTTTTTCAAGAACTACTAATGGAATACGTCTTATATTATATTTATCACACAAGTAGTCCAATAGTGCTTGTCCTGTTCTTGTTCGGTTTGTATCATTCAATAAAGAAGCATATTCTTTTTTTGAAAGTCTTTTGTAATCGACTTCTACAATTGCATTGCTTTTTTCGTAATCAGTCATAAAAATAATGTTTAATGGTTATGGGTGCAAAATTACTTTTAAATAAAAAAAGTCCGTAACAATTTCCGGTTTATTTTTTCATTTTATGCTGGGAATCTCCAGGACTAAAATTAGCCGTTTTAAGACGTTTTATTTATTATATGAATAATTCTACTAATGTTAGATTTTCGTTTATTGTGGGCAAAATAAATGGTGTCTATGGATGCTTATTATATACTTTATTATATTATATAATCTTATAAGTAATTTTATAGTAATAGAAAGTTTTTTTTAAGTAAACCGGACTTTTGTTTGCCCACATCTATAAAAACCTTATCTTTGCAGTGTCTTAAATGAGATAAGACATCGCTCTCAAAAATGCTGAAAAAAGTTTTAAGATAATCCGGAGATTCTTCGGTGCTTAAACTGAAAAGCAGTATCTTTGCAGTGTAATAATTAAACAAGTAGTATTAACCCATTAAAAAGATTAAAGTTTATGGCAACAAAAATTGAAACTATCGTAGTAAAGCACTCTCAATTCGTAGAAATCTTGAAGGATTTTAATAAGGGTGGGCAGTTCGTAAATGTAGTAATGAACACCGAGCCGGAGATGAACAAGGGTAGAGGTGCAAACCGCAATCCGTTCTTGGGTAGAGTTCGCAAGATTTCAGTCGCTAACTATCGTTTCAATGCAGACTACGAAAGAATCTGCCGTAACAAGCAGAAGAAGAATGGCGAAGAACCGACATTCGTAGCAGACGCAATGAGTGGAAGACATTGGTTAGTTCGCAACAAGGTTGAGGAATCCAACAAAGATAACACTCTCTATATGAGATTGTATGTAGCACCTAACGATGGTTACAAGTGCATCTATCTCTTGGACGGACGAATGGCAACACCGAAGCAGATTGAAGAAATCAAGGCTTGGTTTCCAAAGAAGAGTAGTTACTCAAAGAAGCAACTTGAAGCAGGAATCCCCGAAGAAGAGCAACTTGAAGTACGTAGTCCGAAGTTCAGTTCTCTTTACCGAGTTAGATTGAATCACACAAAGTACATCATCGTTCCCGATGAAGAATAAGAAAGGAAAGGGTACTCGAAAGAGTACCCACCATTATAAACAAGTAAAGATATAGATATGAAAGATTTTATTAAAACCGCAGTAAACGAAGCATTTTATGGATGCACACCTTTAATGGTATTAAAGAGAATTGTTACTTTTATTTTGGTATGTTGTGTGTTGGTTGTATGTTGTTGTGCCGATAGTGTTGGCGGTATTGGTGTTGTTTTAACCATTGGTATTTCGCTTGTAATTGCTGGTGCGTTTAATTTGGCATCTGCTTTCCCCAGTGATGACGAAAACACCAGGTACACCAGTGACACCAGTACTGGCGATGAAATAATAAAAGTATTTTGTACTGATGATGAAACATTAGGTAGAAGAATTGTATGTGCTTTTGATTTTGGGACTACTCCAATGACAATAAGGAATGCCATTAAGAATAAGTTTTTAGAGGACGGATTGTTTAATCCAGGAGATGAATATGCACCATTCAGCACACTTGAAGAGATGGAAAATGCTGTTGAAATTGTTTTTACCGGAGGTAAATACGATAGTGAGACTTGCAATTATTTTATTGATGACATACTATTGCTTAACTAAACCGGAGAATGGTTGTGAGGATAGGGTTTATTCCCTATCTTTGCACCATAATCATTAAACAATAAGAGTTATGGATAGATACGCAGAAAGAGAAAAGGAAGTTTGGAAACTTACCAAAGAGATTAAGAATGATATTATCGAAGTCTATATAGAGAAAGGTTACACTGGTAAAGGAATTGCTTATTTTCTTTTCTCTTGTATAGGAGGTTTTAAGGGCATTAAAGTTGCTGGTAACACTTTATACTTTATTGGAGAAGATGATAAACTTTGGCATTCCGATAATGTAAATGATATTAAAAGACTTATGGCATTATTGAAAGCCTCTTATCACATTATCCCATATTATTCCGAATAAGGTACTCGATTGAGTACATATAAACCGGACTTTGCTTGTATTGATAGGGAGAAATCCCTATCTTTGCAATGTGAAATTAAAACAAGTAGTAACTTTAAAAAAATAACATTATGTGTATTAATCTTGACTTTGTGATAGAAGACTTAAATGCTTTATTGAACGATAAGAAGCATATGTATTTAGTAGTCAATGCTTTCATTGAAAATCGTTTAATGCTCATTGAAGAAGGACAAGACATTCCAATGATTTATTCTTTGTTTGAATCCGAAAGTCTTTCAGAAGCAGTTAAGTCGGGTGTGACAGCATTTGACATTTATGAAATGACAAAAGAAAAACTCAATAATGAAGAATCCATTGGTTATTTTTCTTTTGATAGAGAAAAAGGTTGTCGCTTATATACAATCAATGAACTTTTGATTGAGATTTCAAAGTCGCTTGAAACAATTGCTTTCAATGTGCTTTACAATCCATTTACAAAAGCCAATCAAGAATTGTATAAGCGAATTGTGAGAGTTATGCTTAATGCACAAAAATAAAAACGGAAAAAGTTTTGTAGGATAGGGAGAAATCCCTATCTTTGCAAAAAATAAAAATAAAAATTATGATTAAAAGTATAGATTTATTCGCTGGAATTGGTGGTATCAGACTTGGATTTGAACAAGCATTTAATAATGAGATTGAAACCACATTCGTTAGTGAATGGGATGATAAAGCCCAAAAGACATACAAAGCAAATTTTACGGCTGAAACGATATATGCTGGCGATATTACACAAGTAAAAGAGGAAGATATACCTCAATTTGACATTTGTATGAGTGGTTTTCCTTGCCAAGCCTTTTCTATCGGTGGCAAAAGAGAGGGATTTAACGACAATTACAAAGGTATGTGTCGTGGTACATTGTTTCTTGATGTTGTTCGTATCTGTGATTATCACAAACCAAAGGTTATCTTCTGTGAGAATGTGAAAGGACTGGTTACACACGACAAAAAGAGAACCTTTCAAGTAATCTTAAAGGCATTTGAAGAAATTGGTTACAAGGTATTTTATAAAGTTCTTAATAGCAAGAATTTTGGTGTACCTCAACACAGAGAACGTATTTATATTGTCTGTTTCCGAAATGACATTGCTCCCAAAGAATTTACATTTCCTACTGGATGTGGGCAAACTAAATGTATTAAAGATATTCTTGAAGATAAAGTAGATGTAAAGCACTACATCGGACAAGGTTATCTTAATTCATTGCGAGAGAGAGAACGTAGGCACAAAGAAAAAGGAAATGGTTTTAGTTACGAACCACTGGATTTAAATGGTGTTGCCAATACGATTGCTTGTGGTGGCGGTGGACACGAATCTAATCTTATTATTGATGATAAGAATGATAATGACACCAGTAGTCTTAAACGAACTATCAATAACGAGCATATTAGAAAGATGAGTGTTAGAGAATGGGCGAGATTGCAAGGTTTTGACGATTCTTTTGTATTCCCTAATGCTGACACGACATCATACAAACAATTGGGAAATTCAGTCAGTGTTCCAGTAATCAAGGCAATTGCCGAAAAGATTAAGGAAGTACTGGATAAAGTTTAATGATTATATTCCGGAGATTGCTATACTGGCAATCTCTTTTTTTATACCTTTGTCCCAGTAATTAAAACAAATAATAACCATTTAAACATTACAATTATGACACTAACAATTGATTTTGAAATTAACGAAAACAATTTATTTGACGTTTACGTTTGTGATAATTTTGGTGGAACAGGAGTTAATATTCAAGGTAAGACAATTGAAGAAACTATGTCCCAGTTAAACAATCACATTGAATACTATTTGAATAATGTGTATTTTAAAGTGAATGGTGTTGAGGTTCTTTCAAGACTTGATTTTGAATCCCTTTCTATGCCATTAAACACTGAAAAGATTAGTAATGAGACTATGCAACAAATCGCCAATGAGGTTTTCTACACATTAAAACTCAATTATGGTATTACTGATACTATGAAGTATTTTAAACAAGATAAAGATATTTCAGATAAATTGTGGGATAAGATTAACGAAGAATACTTTGACTTAATTGAGAAGATAGGTGTTAAGTATGGTATGACTTATTAAAAACAACCGGAGATTACTTGTTTGGTAATCTCCATTTTTATACCTTTGTTGCATAATAATTAACTATAATAATAAACGATATGTCAAACATTTCAATTAGAGATTTTAGATTTGAGTTTTGTGGTTATGGACACTATAAAGTAACTTACACTTCACCAAAGACAAATAAGTCTTGGACTAAAACAATCAATGATATGACATTGATAGATAGAACCAAGAATTGTGAAGAGCCATTGGTAAAGGATTTGGATTGGTTAAAAAAGAAAGTTAAGCATTAAAACCGGACTTTTGTTTGCTCATTATGGTAAAAGTAGTATCTTTGCAGTATAATCATTAAAACAATAACAATTATGAGAAGAAACCCATTTAAATATTCAGCCTCATCAGAAATATGGTGGAGAAATATGTTATCGGATATGAGTGGTTATCAGCCAAAGACTACTTTTTTCGCCGACTTGTCAATTGCAGAGTGTTTTGGACAGAAAGCCGTACAGGACACATACGTTAAAGCATTGAAATCTTATCGTAACAACATTGTTTACATCACTGAATTGGTGTTGTGTCTGAACCATAAGATTTGTCAATTACAACAGATTGATGAGCCTATGGCTAAACTTTACGATGACTTGTGGAGACAAGGACAAGAATACGTAATAAAGCATTTTAAAGGAGAAGATTTGTCATATTATTATAATGTCACAGATTAATAGATGGTTATTTTATTCAGAAGCAGTCAGTTGTGAAACTCACTGCTTTTTTTATTATTTACCAGAGTTTTATCTTTTACTTATGTAAATTATATTATCTTTGCCGTATAATCATTAAAACAATAACAATTATGAGAGCCTACGATTATAAAGACATTAACGAAGTAATTAAAATTGGTAATCATTCAAAAAACCGATTTCAAAAAGAATTAAATCTATACGAAGAAACCAATATGGTTTTGTTACTAAATTATTTCAAATGTGCAAAATGGATTGAAGAACATTATCCAGCATTAAACTGGATGTATCATATAAAGAATAGTCCTTTTAGATTAGTTGTCGAGAATGGAAAAACTTATTTTGAAAAACTTGACTATCGTTCATTATTTACGATTGCGTTATCAAGAACAGAAACGGCAGTTTCTTATAGTGAATATAGTACGTATATATATGGGTTTTTAAATACATTTTTCTTTCATAATGACGGACTTGAATTATTCCTTTTAAATTGGGATGAAATCAAAGAAAAAATTATTAAAGAAGTGTCATCAAAAGAATACATTTATGGTGATAGTTTTGAACCTTAAACCGGACTTTTATTGCAAGGATAGTTAGAAAGTACTATCTTTGCAGTATAATAATAAAAGGCAATAATATGGGAAAGTTAGGCAAAAAATATCAGATGTTACTTGGAGAACCTTGCAGATGTTATTATAAGACTGACAAGGGCTATAATCTAATCACAATAGGATATTATGTAGGTAATGGTTTTTGTGTTACAAGAAACTTTACTGATATTCGTGATGATTTAAACAAGGGTATTGAGCCGATGTTAATTCGCTACGATAGATATATACCTACAAGATTATTCAATACTGATTGGTTATATGAATTGAAGAATTTAGGTTATTCAAGACAGAAGCCAATAAACTCTCCCGATTATGAGATAGAAGATTTTAATACTGATGTGTTAGAAGATTGTTATTACGGACATTTGGATGAGTTTTGGTGGTGGAAAGAAATTCAGAGAACATTAAGAAAGGTGTTAAATAAATGAATTATGCTTACTGAATATTATAGTGAAACGGAACTGGTTAACGAACTTAATTTGGTTTGTGATAAACTGGAAACAATGAAAAATGGTTGGCTTGGACAGAAGTTATTACGTTTGTTTAAGAAATCAAAAACTGGTGGCAAATGTAACCAGGAACTGACTATGAATAAACAAAAGTATAACATTGAAATTGCTTGGGATTCTAATTGTAAACAAGGGTATTATTACTTTAATATCACTACTTTTATGGAAACCAAACAAGGAAAATTGAAGATTTCTTTCAGCCATAAGAATTCGCCAATTTTTATATATACACCACATTATCGTAAGAGATTTAAGGAAAGAGCACAACAGATGTGTTGTTTCACTGAATTACTGGAATATGTACCTTATGTTCGAAATCAAAAAGATTACGAACTGGTTGATGTCGGAGAAGATATAATCATATCAAGACGAGGTAAGGTGGAAAAGAGAATATCATTTTGGATAACCACATTAAGCAAAGATATGTGTACTGGTAAAAACTATCAAGAATTATTGTCAAGGGTTGGAAAATGTATTGATAGTGATGATATTTACGAATGGAAATAATTTTTATGGTTTTATTTGCCAGTTTAAAATAAAGTTTATACCTTTGCAAAATAAAACGAAAAAGTATGAAAGAAATTGATTTGAAAGAATATCCTATTATTCAAGAATGGATTGATAAGGGTTGTGGAGATTATATTGAAAAATTGAAGCAATCTGTTAGCCGACAACTGGAAAGCCGTAGATACTATAAAATGAAGTATAGAGGTGCATTTGAACCATACATTACTGAACAAGATGTACTGGCTGAAATTGAACTATTCTTGCAAGTAGCACCAAGCATCTTTAAAATTGATGTATGCCTTCTTGCTGAAAGTGAAAATAAAACGTGTTAATCATAATTTGTTATTGTGAAATACCGGACATTCATTGTGGTGTTCGGTATTTTTTTATACTTTTGTACCATAACAATAAACAATAACAATTATGGAAAAACTATTTAAAGATTTAAAACCAGGTGAACTACTTTTAAGTATAGATTACAAACAAATATTAAAAGTAACATCAATTTTACCAAATTTTGACAAAAAACACGATGGCAGTTGGGACGATGATTATCAGCCAGATTTCATTGTTAATTGTATTGATGTTAAAACATTAAAAGAAGAAGGTATCTGTTGTCATCAAAATACAAAAACAAGTGTCGATTTTTTCACTTTAATATCTTCAATCGAAGAAGGAGAAGAAAAATTGGAAAAAAAAGAGATTGAATATAAAAGCAATACTCTTTTAGAAAATGAGTTTTTTTTAAGACTTCATCCTAAGACAAAAAGATTAGCCGTTTATCGTTATGTTAGTTGTGAGAATGACGAACCAAAAGTTAGATTTTGTTCTTATGACATTGAAACATTCCTTAAAAATCCAAATTTGTTAATTAAACGATGCAAGAAATAAATCGGTAGGGAGAAATCCCTACCTTATTAAAAACCTTAAAATAAAAGTTATGAATCTATTGAAATTTTATTTGCAGAATCCAAAATACATCATTTATAATTTTAGAGATTGGAAGCATAAAATGAGAATGAAGATGTTAGATAAATTTCGTAGTATTATCAACGACTATGAATTTAATGAAGTCTTAAATCATAAAATTACAGAGCCGACTTGGGCGACAATTGTATCTGATACTCATATCGGTATATTGTGTCCAGTACTGGTTGTAACAAAAGTTATTGAGAAACATTTTGGTTTTTATGGGTATCTTCGTTTGCATATACACGGAATTAAAGTTAATACGCAAATTGAAAATTGTGTGCAAATAAATATAACAATTCATCGTCCAGGTTCTTTCATTGGAAAAAGTGGTGAAGATTTTTATGCTATTAGAAATAGGCTGGAAGAAGTTTTTAATCGTAGAGTACATATCAATATAATTGAAATGAGAAAGGACATTAACGAACCAATGCCTATATACTAAAAAACCGGACTTTAATATGAGGGTACTGATAATTTCAGTACCTTTGTTGTATAATTAAAAAACATCATTATGGAAGAAAAAAGATTTTCAATAGACACCAATACTTTGTTTGATAACCGAAGTGAAACTATGGCTTTAATATACGATGAACACGGAGGTATTAACGGAAAAATTGTAACAGATGAGGGAGAAATCGTAAAAGTTAATGAACATCATATATATGAACAAGTTGAGTTCTTCAATGATTTAAAAAGCATTAAAAAACGGAAAGATGTGTTATCAAGAATTACCAATAAACGATATACTAATTTTAGAGTAATATACAAGTAACTATGTGGAATTTTTTACTTAAACTAATTAGAGAGCATAAATTATCAGAAGATGATTTAAAGCAAGCACATATGCTGTTAAGGGACTTAAATACCGCTGGTGGTGTTCATTTAGTTAGAAAAGAGATTTTAATTTTGGCGAGTAAATATGGTGTTGAATACACCGAGTAAAAATTACCGGAGATTGTCATATTGGCAATCTCTTTTTTTATATCTTTGCAGTGTAATCATTAAACAACAATAATTATGACAACAAGAAAGACAGCAAAGTATTATCGTGAAGAATTGTTGAAAAATCACAATTCATCAACTCTTACAATTCTTATTAAAGAGGTAGTTGCCAAATATGGTAAAGACAATCAAATTACATTGAAGAATGATGATTTTAATTGGAATCACCAAGTAACAGGTTTCAGTGTATCAAAAGGAATCGTTTATGTAGATGTGTATTGGCAAGGTGATAGCACCGATGGCGACACTTGTGTTTCCTTGTCCGATGTTTATAACCGAGGTAAAGTTACCATTAAGGCTGAACATTATTTTGACGGAAATAGAACACGTTGCAGACATAGCGACATCAATGTAGAGAAGTATGAAGTCGTTAAATTGTTTTCTCTTCTTTCTGAATATCTTTCACCAAGTGCAATTAAAGAACGCAAATTACGAGCCGAAATTGCCCAAATGGAACGTGTTATCAGTAACAAAATGGGTAATGAATATTTTTCAAAGTATGCACGAAAATTCGGTGATAATGAAGAATATTACAACGCAAGAAGAGCCGTTAATGAACTTGTTGAACAGGAAAAAAATAACTTTGTGAAAATGGATATTAACAAAGTTCTTGAAATTGTTGATGTAGTATTTAAGAAGAACTATAAAAACAATAGATACTTTGGTGGTAGTCTTTATCAATCCAACACAAAGCCTTATGACTTGACTTATTAAACTTAACCGGAGATTACTATAATGGTAATCTCCATTTTTGTATTTTTGCATAGAAATTAAAAGAAAGGTGAACATTATGAACAGAGTTTATGTAGATTGGGAAACAGACGGAACACCTATTGAAGATATTGGTTTACCAACAGAAGTAGAAGTACCAGGTAATATGGAACTTGATGAAATCGCTGATTATCTATCAGATAAATATGGTTTTTTAGTCAATTCATTTTGGGTACATAGTAAATAACTTAACTTCGCATTTCGCATAAAACCGGAGAACATTAGTATTGGTAGTGAGAAATCACTACCTTTGCTGTATAATAATAAAAGTAGTAATAATATGGCAAAGAAAATCAATTTAGAGAAACACATTTGGGAAGGCTGGTGTGTTAAAGACTTCATCAACGAATTACAGCCTTTTATGGATATGGTTATGAGAGGTGAATCTTGGCACAAACATTTTGCAACAAAAGATGATATTAAGGAATATACGATGAGTAATCAACCTTATTATAAAAAGGCAATTCCCGATGTAATCAACTATTTTTGTGATAGATATAATATCAAATAATAGAATAAACCGGACTTTATTTCATAGGATAGGGAGAAATCCCTATCTTTGTACCATAATCATTAAAACATAACATTTATGGCAAAGAAATCTTACATTGAAGATGAAATTTTTTTCACTGATAAAAAGGTGTTTAAGGACAATGTTGAGCATCCATACACTTGCACTTGCTACGATGGCTACGCAATTTGTGTTGCGATTGAATGTGATGAGAACAGGAATGTACCTCCATTCATTAAAGTAACATATCCTCTTCGTAAAGACATTATGAAGGGAAAGCAAAAGTGGATTGATATTTTGAATTATCGAGGATTGTATGATTTGTCCAAAAAGGATATTACCTATGGTGACATTATGGTGCGATATGGTGTAATTCAAAAACCAAGCAACAAGAAGATTAAGTTATGTGGCAAAGAATGGGTACAAGCCAAAAAATTATACAATGTAGGTAATGATTTGGATTGGTGGTTTGCCGGAGAGTTTACTGAGGGTAATTTGCATATCAATAATGAAATTGGCAAAATGCTTCTTATTAGAAAAGACGGAACTGAATTGGAGTGTAACATTTAACCGGACTTTTATTGCAAGGGTAGTGAGAAATCACTACCTTTGTTGCATAATAATAAAAACAATAACATTATGGAAAAACGATTAGTAAAAACAGCAAAAGAGATTTTCAATGAAATGTTGAATAATAACACTATTCTTGAAGAATATGTTAGTACTGATACAGATAGATATTATGCTTTTGAAAATGACGGCAATATGTCTGTTATTAGAAACATACACGATGTTGAGTTTTACATCTATTCATTTAATTTCCCATATAAGGACTTATATACAAACGAAACATTCTTGATTGATATAACAAGAAGATTTGTTGAACACGAAAATTATGATTTAATTCCGAAATTGTATGATTGGTTTTCAACAGCAGACAAGTTATATCCACCATTCTCTTTGGAAGATGTTTGTATGTGCGATTTCGTAAAATCTGAATCAATCGAAGATTTGTATGAGGACATCTATACAGCAGGAGAACAATGGGAAAAAGATTCCAAAATCGCAAATGAAGTTGAAAAAGATAAAATACCTTATACGGATGTGGTTGCTTGTAAGGTTGAGGTAAACAATATGCACATTAAATTTTACACCATAGATGAGGACGGATTTTTCAAATGTCGAGTTTATCCTCCAATTAGTTTCTTGAAACGTGATGAGAGATTTTTTGAAGAACTTGAAGCATACTATTACCAAAACCTTAAACCAAGTTACGTTAGTTTGCTTAATGATTGGAAAAACTCAAATGATTTTTTCCCTTTCGAGTTAGTTGACATATTTGGTTCTGAATATCCAACTTATGTTGAAATAACATACCAAGACGGAAAGACAGAAGAAATGCCTTGTTATGATTCTGATATTATCAAACATCATAGTAACAATAAAAATAAAGCATCTATTATTGCAAACATTAAAAAGTTAGATAAGATTGGATGTGAGATTAACTATAAGGGAATTGGACTATTAGGTGTTTCAACAATTAACGGAGAATACTATAACTTAAAGACTAATAAGATTATTTTAGAAAAAAATTCTATTGTTTTCCAAAGATTAGAAGAAGGATTTATCTGTAAAGACGAATACATCTACTCTGACATTTGCACCGAACACTTAAAAAAAATCTTATTATCTATGGATTAAACCGGAGATTAGTTTACAAGATAGGGAGAAATCCCTATCTTTGCATCATAATCATTAAACAATAAGAATTATGAAAGCAGAAAGTTTAGCATTATTTAGAACAATGCAGTTGGCGATTAAAGGTGCATCAAAACATCAAGCGGTTGAAAAATTGATTCTTGACGGCATAGATAGAATCGTACTTGGAGAGGAACTTTATATCACTGAAATCTCTCTCAATATGGATTTAGTGGTAGTATCGTTATTTGATAATGAATGTTACGTTCCTTTGACTAACTTGTCAGAACTAATCATTAAATCTATTATCAGTACAATGCGTGATAAAGCACTGGAAATTGCCGATAAAGTAGTTTACGTTAGTAATGGAGAAGCGGTTGAATGATAGTAGAGAACTAATTTACATTTACGAAATAGAATAAAAACAATATTTTGGGACTGGTTGAAATATCGGTAATGTGATGATAGCAAAAGTGGATAAGGCTGACACGAAACTGCAAACCCCACACCCAAAATTTATCCAGTAATATTATGGTTATATCATTGTTTGGAAAGATTACCAGTGAAACAAAACTGGTTTATAAATATGGTGATAGTGTTGTAATTGGTTCAAGAACCAATAAGGAATATGCGTTCCAGGTTGGCAATTTTATGAATATGCTTTATTCTAATTTGGAAGAAGAAAGCCAGTGTATGACTAATAAAGTAGTATTACATAATTTATCATTTGAAATCAATCGTTTAAAATCTATTATTACTGGTGAACAATATCATTTGTTTAGTGATTTGCTTAAAACAATCCAGTTAATACCTTATGAAGAAAATGGTTATGAATTGTTTGATAAATGTTGCGACATAATTTCAAGTATTTTCAGTGAATATTATTTTAAACCGGACTTTAATTGCGGCAAACATTAAAACATTGTATCTTTGCACTATAATCATTAAAACAAAGAATTTATGGAAAATTACAATTTAATCTTGACACAATCATTGGAAATGTTTGAAAGAATGGGTACACCTACTTGCAAAGAAAATGAATACATTAGATTTGAAAGAGAGTTCCCTTTGTCATTAAAGTTCGGTAAGACATATTTCATCTATAATGGTAGGAAGTTGGTTGCTTTTAAAGTATTGGCTTATGCTTTTTATAGCCGTTTGACAACTTATCATAAAGAGGGTTTATCATTTTTAATTCAAACACCAAATGAGCCATTAAAATGGGCAGAGGATTTTCTTACAACCAAGTCAGTCATTTTTGATAGTGTTGAATCTTTTATGGAACACCAAATTACCGGAAAAGGCAATGTTTCATTAGATTGGAGATATTGTACTAATATATTCCCATTTTTGAAGTGTGCATCAACTATAAGTTTGAAAGGTAAGGTATGGAAATGGGATAGTAGTAAAAATTGCCCGACTAATGATTTTCATCCAAGATTGACTTATTTTGTTGTTAAAGATAATAATTTAATGGTTGGATTTGACAAAAAAGGTTATTATTCAAGTGATTATTTTTTATCAAAACAAGATTGTATTAAATCACATTGTGATAAAATGGAAATCATTGATTTTGCTGATGAAAGAAATGTAGACATTCAATTTAATTTTGAAATTGTCCAATTACAAAAAAAAATTCATACATTACGTTTCATTGAAGAATAAAAACTGATTATAAACAAATGGTAAAGGTAGCAAACAACTACCTTTGCCTTTAAAAACAATATATAATATGATTAAGACTAAGGAACAACAAATATTTATTGATGCTATTGCAAATTTAAAGGCATCATCTATTAGTAAACTTAAAGAAGTTAATAAAATCGATTTTTCTTATCTTTTAAATGAAATACTGGATGAAGACGGAGAAATTGATGAGTATGACGATGAACGTCCTCAAATTATTGTCGCTGACAAACACGGAAATATTGAATGGACACCAGTTATCAGTGCTTCTTGGGACGAAAATCGTAGAGAAATTATGGTTGATTGTGAATCAGACGGAATTATACCATTGAACTATGCCGAGGGACTTACAGAGAATTACGTCTATATCGAAATTTTGAGATATTTTGAAAGAGAGAATTGATAAAACCGGAGATTACTTTCGTGGTAGTCTCCTTTTTTATATTTTTGTCGCAGTAAATTAAACAAAACAAAATTAAATATTATGACAAAAGAACAAGAAAATTTTATAATGCAAGGGCAGTCTTTTGCCGTGTCAGTTGGAGATATGTGGAGTTGCTACTATTGCGAAAAACGCATAAAACCAATGTATAATATAACCGATTGTGTTAATTGTCCTTTGCGGAACAATAAAAAGAAATAGTTATGACACAAAGAAAAAAGACATATCTTACCAATAAGGATAGGAAAGTTGGGGATAAATGTATTTGCCCTATCTGTAAATGTGAATTTACCAAGACACATTATGCCCAAGCATTTTGTTGTAATGAGTGCAAAGTTAAGTACCATAATGATAAGCAGAGAGGTAAACGAAATGATTATTTCCGCAAATATAATATGAAACATCCGGAGAGATATGAGAGGGTTGGAATAGATTTGGAGTTTGAAAAGTGGAAAGCGGAATACTATCGTGATAGCACTTGCTTTGGGGAACTTCCACCAGTAACCATAGACGAAGAAGAATTGTATAGGCAATATTTGGGAATAGATTAACCGGAAATCGTTTGCGATAATGATTAAAATAAGATACCTTTGCCGTATAATCATTAAACAATAACAATTATGACAAAAAAAAGAGTTTTAACTGAAAAGAGATACACAATCAATTGGTATCGTAATGGATTTTGTTACAGGACAACAAACGATTGCCCCAAGAACTATGTAACCGAAAGCAGAAAAATTGCAAAAATGCTTGGAGAAAAGATTGAAGTTGAGTTAGATAGAGTTATTAAATACGAATTTTAAAAATTTTCTTATTATGGCGCATTATTATATAATTGCAAAACAAGGTTATGGCAAATATATCCTACATACAGATAATCATATGTATTTAGGCTATTGCTACACTGGTGGTATTAAACCTTATCATTATAAACGAAGAATAAATGCATTGAAAAGACTGGTTAAGATAGCGCCAAGATATAAGAATTTAGTATTAGAAATTGAAGAAAATACACCGGAGAATGGTTGATGAAAACGATAAGAATCAATATCTTTGCAGTATAAATAAAACAATATTAAAAATTAAAACAAACGTATATGGTAGGAAATTTAATTAGACTTGTAGTAATTGTTGCACTGGTATCACTGGTTATCAACATTTTTCCAGGACTTTACTCATATTTGAAGGAGTTTATTCACTGGATTCTCGACTTTGGAAAATGGGGAATTATCATTCTATTTTCAATATTCTTAATGGCTTTGTTTGATTTTTTCCGTTAAAAATTAGTAATCACATTATTAACTATAAAATAACATATTATGAAGAAATTTTTTACTTTTATTTGCTTTTTGTTCGTAACTATTTGTTCATTTGCTCAACTTAATGTTGTTGGAGAATTTAATGACAATAAAAAAATTTGTACAATAAGAACATCGTATTCTTATCTTTACCAAACCAAAGACGGATATGAATTTGTAAGTAAAACAACTAATCGTTATGATAATAGATTTTATCTATTTCTTGGTGAAGACATCGAATCAGCCATACAGACAAGTCAAGATTTAATTGATTTGCTTGATAATGAAGAATTTGAAAATGCTATCATCACAAATAAAGATGAAAACTGCACCATTGGTAAAGTAAAAATGCTAGGGCAACCTTATTATTTATTGACTGATAGTAAACACGCTGGTAGTTGTAATTTGACTAAGGGAGAACTTAAAAAAATAATAGATAAACTTCAATCGATAAATAATAAATAACCGGAGTTTGTTTCATAGGGTAGTGAGAAATCACTACCTTTGTCGTATAATAATAAAAGCAATAATAATATGACTTATTCTGAAATTTATAATTTGGTAACATCTAATAGTGGTAAGACTTTTATCATCACTTATAATGATAATTCAAAGTCAGTAAAAAGATTATTCATTAGCACTAACAATAATGTCTGTGAGTTTGGTTATCGCTCTCGCACAAGAGGACGTGTGATTTACACTGATAATATTGCTAATATTGTAGTAAAAGAGTCAAATGATGCAGAAATAAGATTATGTCGTAACAACCTTAAAAATGTCATTAAGTATCTAAAATCAAGTGGTTTATGGAAGCCAATGATAACAGGTGCTGAATATTTTTTATCATTGGATGATGAAACATTGCTTTCAATGCGTACTTGGGACGGATATTATAAGGTTATGACTACTGAATTATCCGATAGTGGAGTTATTTGGTTTGGTATGGATTGCTTTGCCAATTTATTCAAAAAGCCTATTAAGACGGCAAATTTCCATTATTATGATAGAAGCGACTTAAAGTCAAGAATTGCGGACAATCTGTCAAAAAAGGAAAATATGAATTATGCTTGGCGAAAGAAATATGATAATAGTATCGAGATAAAATTTGGCGAAGATTACGCAAGAGGTTGGTATTCAGAAGAATATAAAAATTGTGGTAATGGACACTACTATTTTTTGTTAGATAATTGCCACGTTTTATATTGTGAAGACGATTAAACCGGACTTTATTTTGTCATAATATAGATAAATAATATATTTGCATATAATTATAAAAGCAAGACTATGATAACATTATCTTTAAATTCAAAACTGAAAAAAATCGGACATAAGATTATGGATTTCTCCAAGTTGGTTGAAATTAGTCCTCTAATGTTATTAGATGTCATTAAGGCTGATAATAGACTTGTTCTTGATGAAGAATGTAGATATTTACTTGAATCACAAAAGAAGAATAAAGGTGTATGCAAATATATTATCAAAATTAGTGATTATCGAAAGCAAAAATATGAAGAATTATCAAATTCAGTTTTCTTAACTGATAGCGATAACTTGCTAATGGGTAATCAAGAAACATATTATAGATTATTTCGTAGTGATTTAAGATATGGTGTGTAAATAAACCGGACAATAATTGCACTGATAGGGTATATTCTCTATCTTTGCACTATAAATAAACAATAATAAATTATATGGAAACAATCGTAACACTTAAAACAACAAATGATGGCTATGATGCTCGTGATGTATTGGTAAACACCATTTCAGTCAAAGAAATGATTGAAAGACTTAGCCAAATGCCTCAAAATGCCAAAATCTTATTTGACAATGACAATGGTTATTCATTTGGTTCAATTGCTTCTCACTCTTTTAAAGTAGTTAAAATTGAATCTTATGAAGAAGAGGAAGCAAGAATTAAAAAGGAAGAACAAGAAGAAATGCTTGAAGAAATCAGAACAAATATCAAGCAGATTAAGACACTTGTAAATAATGAAAATGGTGAGATTATTCTTGCTATGGACGGAATATCATTGAATTTCAGTGATTCTGAACACGAAGAAAATCTTATCGTAACAGAACTAACCACCAAAATAAATGGTTCTCTTTATGGTAACACTAATTGGGGACTTATCAATCTTGAAGAAGTCATTACCGATTTAGATGTATGGGATAGTTTGTATGATTCAACACTTGAAGCCTATTCAAGTAAATAATAACATTTATGGAAAGACTTAAAAAACACGTTCAAGATTGGCTTAATGAATATGCCAATCTGTCAGATAAAATGGATGCCGAATTTAAGAAGCAATATTTTACCGATTTTTTAATTCGCAATTCAAAAACTTTGGTACAACAAGAAGAAACTTTCCGTCATTATATCTTATTGAAAGAAATATTAGACGAAGAGCCGAAAAAAGAAGAAGTAAAAGAATACATTGAAAGAACTATTAATGTATTTCATAAAAGGCTTCTGACTGAAAAGTTAAGTACGACTACAAATCGAATGGTGAATCTTACTCTTATATGGCAACACGAAAATTTGCAAAACTTATACAAACAATTTAAATCATTGCTATCTTATCTAAACTAAATTGGATGCCGTTATTTCGCAAAATAAAGCGATTTAACGGCATTTCTTTCATTATATGATGAAATACCAGTACCAGCAATAAAACTGGCTTATAAACGGAATTATTGAAACCAGGTGTTTAAGTTATTACTAATAATAAACCGGAGATTATTTCATTGATTCCAGTTAAAATAATAATTTTGCCCAATAATCATTAAAGCAAACAATTATGGGAAAGAAAAAGATTTCAGAAGTTTTAGTTCAAGCGAAGTATGAAGCATTTGAGAAATATTTGAACGACAATAATGCCGATTATCAAGAGATTATCATTGAGGGTAATATGGTTGCCATTAAAGTCATTTGGGGAGACTGGAAACATTCTCACAAAAGACTGGATGCTCTTATGGCTCAAATCAACTGGATGTTGATAGCGGAAGAACCACTGGAAAGTGATGGCTGTGATGCTTATTCAAGTCTTCACATTTATATGTTTAAAGGTAAAAAGTAATTAAACCGGAGATTACTGGTTTGGTAATCTCCATTTTTATATCTTTGCAGTATAATAATAAAAGGAGGACATAATATGATTGACAAATTAGTTGAGTTTTTAAAAGAAAATATTGATTCAAAGGATATTGAACTGGCATCAGATTCAATTTGGGAAGAAAGAATACCATTGCGAATTGCAAACTATAAACTCTATGCAGAAATCATTGACTTGATTGATGAATTTATTTCTGACAATGATTTATCAGAGGACTGGTTTGATGATTTGGGACTGGACGTTGAAGAACTTTTTGAACAAAAACTAATGTAATATGTATCAGTATTTAATTCGAGTTTTTGAAAATGGAGAAAGTTTCGTAGATTCAATATGGGCAGATAATTCTCGTGATGCAATTGAAACTGGCGAAGATAAATATCCAACAGCAATAGTCGTACTTGTTTAATTTAAAATTATGGAAACTGGAAAATTAAAATCTATCATTGATTTCTTAATGACATTACCATTGAAACAGGTAATGGAGGTTCAAAATGATATGAACAAAAATGAAAAGGTAATCAACGTACAATTATTAGCCGAGCATCTTATCAATGGTGGGGATAGTACATATTCTTTTGATTGTAGTGATTTTCTTGCCGACAAATTCAAAGATTATGCTTTCAGTATCTTATACGAATACTACTCAAAAGAAGATGTATCAAATATTGTAGACAACTCATCTAATGTCGATTTCTTAATGGATGATTGGGACGATATTATCCCCGAATTGTTTGATAAATTTATCCGTATATGTCCAGGATGCGGTAGTGTCATTTGGGAAGACGATAAAGACGGATATATTTACGAAACTGGAAAAACAGAATATATTTGTATAGTGTGTGAAACCAGTGTCTATGTATAAATAAAAAGGTACTCGACTGAGTACCTTACTAATATAAAACCGGAGATTACTGGTTTTAATACATAGAAATCCCTATCTTTGCATCATAATCATTAAAGCAATAATAATATGGAAGAAATTGGAATTGTAGAAAAGTATTATCACATCATTCAAACCTCTCCAAAAAAGTTTATGGTTGAATTTCAAGTAGGAGAGCATCGTGTTTCAATTGAAAACTTTAAGTTCTATGAAGAAATGTCAGAAGAAACCAATGCTTTTAGTGGGGATTTAATTCTTGACGGAATCAATGTAGGCAGATGTACTAATGACGGAAAAGGTGGTTGTGCTTCTTATTATGCCCATAATAACTGGGATTTGGCGAGAACTATCGAAGAAGAAACAGCAAAACTTCAAAATTATACTTTCCCTACTTTGAGAATGAATCTTTATGATGTGATTGACACAATTGTCAGTATTATGATTTCATTCAAAAGTTATAAAGTATTGTCATTGGCAAGAGCAAAGAATGTTATTTCCGTATTAAATAAGTATGCCGATGATTTGCATAATAAGTATTCATCTAAAAAGACGGATAATGAGCCATTTTCTTTGCCTTGTAATGAAGAAAAAAAGGAAGAACCAGTATCAGTTCAGTTTCACGGAAGAACTTGGCAGAAAATAGATAAAACTGATACAAGAGTTCTTAATTCAACTTTTGTTTGCAATCATAATGACGGCTGTATGTATATGGATGAATCCAGTAGGCTGTTCTTCTTTTTAAAACACGAGGGAGAACAATTTGTTTCTAATTTTTAGTTTATTGTTTGTAATGGTGGGTATATTTTTATCCACCATTATTTTTAATATAAACCGGAGATTAACATATTGAATAAAGTAAAAGTGTTATCTTTGCATTACAATAATAAACAATATTACTAATAATTAAAACAACAGATTATGCTTTTAGAATTGACAGATGAACAAATAAAGTTTCTTGAAGAATATGTTCCAAAGGATGATTTATTTACAAGTTACAATGAGTGTAATCAAATCATTGAAAAGTTTGATTTGAAGAATCAAAATAAACTTACTGATTTGCGTAATGCGGTTGTTAATTTCTATGTTGAATTAAGAAAGAGAACAGGAAAGGACTATATGATTTCAATGCAATCAGTAACATCAGTAATTGACTATGTTTTTTATGTAGGTTTAAATTTTTAATAATTATGGGAAAAGACTGGGTAGGTAACGCTAATTCAATATTTAGAACTCACGGAGCATCAAATCACTCTAAGGTTGAAAGAGAAACAAATGATTTCTATGCAAGTCCACCTTGTGCCGTTAAATCACTTATCAAGTATTGTACCGAACATTCAATTGAATTAACTGATAAAACAATCCTTGAACCTTGTTGTGGAAAGGGACATATTTCAGAATATCTTAAATCTAACAATTTCAAGGTTGAATCAAGAGATTTAATTGATAGAGGGTACGGAGAAAAATTTGAAGATTTCCTTAAAACAAACGAAAAAAATCTTGATATGCATATTATTACTAATCCTCCGTATAAATATGCAAAAGAATTTGTTGAGAAGTCTAATCAAGTTTTAAACAATGGTAACTATATCTGTATGCTTCTTAAAATTACGTTTTTAGAGGGTACAAAGAGACAAAATATGTTTAGGAAATATCCACCTTATAGAGTTCTTATTTTTTCAGATAGAATAAATTGTTCACTTGGTGGAGATTTTGAAAAGGATTCTGAATATAATGGTGCGGTAGGATATGCTTGGTATATTTGGAAAGTAGGGTTTCAAGGATTTCCGTCTATTGATTGGATAAATGCAAAATAACTAATAAACATTGAATAACTATGAAAGAAGAAGACATCGTTTATGAATATTGCCCACATTGTGATGAAGAAGTTAAATTAAGTAATGACTTTAAAGTCCAGGTTTGTCCCAATTGCGGTATGCACATTGTTCCTTGTAGTATATGTGAATTGTTGGCAACTGGTAGATGTCGAGTACAATGCAAACTGGAAGAAGAGGCAAAAAAATTAAATGGGGAGTTATGATAAACCGGAGATTACTATAATGGTAATCTCCTTTTTTATACCTTTGCATTACAATAATAAAAACAACGAATATGGTAAAGAAAGGTAATAAAATCAGCATTATTTCTTCAAAAGAAGAAACCAGTAACGGAGATTTATATATTCCTATTGGGGTTATATCTGATGTGACAAAAGAGAATATCCGTAGTGTTATCGTAAACTATCTCATTGAGAATAACTTTGAGGATAATGAGTGCAATATGGAATATCTTAACACCATTGTTGAAAATCTCTATAATAATCAAGAATTTGATGATTATAATGATAGTGATTTTGCATTTAAGATTCAAGAAACCTATATGTTTAACTAATAATTTAGAAAGTTATGCCTAACAACATTTCAAATAAACTTGTCGTTACTTCAAGTAATAATAATGAAATAGAACAATTCTTGAACCGAATTAAGGGTAATAATCAAGGAGAAGTAATTGATTTCAATGCTATTATCCCTATGCCATTTTTGCTTGAAGGAACAGAAGAAAGCGGTAACATCAATGAAAGTGTTTATTATTACCTTATTCATAGCGGTAAGGAAGAAATTGTCAGTAAGGTGTTGTCAAGTATGTACGTATATATGTTAAAAAAGAAATCATTTGACAAATATAGTGATGAAGACTTGCAAAACTTGTATTCAACTGGAGAAAAGTATTATAACAATTTCTTGAAAACTGGTTCTATCAATTGGTATGACTGGAGATATAAACACTGGAATACAAAATGGAATGCCTATGAAAGTAGTTATAGTTCTGATAGTGAAACTAAAATAACTATGTTTTTCCAAACGGCTTGGCGTGGAGTACCTTGCATAATCAAGAAATTGGTTTCTATGTTTCCAAATTTAGAATTTGATTATAAGTATTCCGATGAAGATATGACTTATAATTGTGGTATTGGGAAAGGAGATAGGAACGGATTTAAATTCACCGAAGTTGAAGATGCTTCTGATGAAGCAATGTCAGTCTATATTGAATGTTGGAATGAAAATGAAGAAGATTTCGTTAAACAAAATGGACACTGGCATCGAAAAGAATCATTAGAAGAAGATGAAGAATAAACCGGATACTAATTGCATTGGTAGTTGAAATACACTACCTTTGCATTGTAAAATTTTAATATTAACTAAAAAACTTTATAAAACTTATGGCTATTTTAACTAAATATGGTAACACTAAAATCAAGTGTTTGGATATGCCGAACACAAACAATACTTTGATTGTTACAAACTATAATGGTGTCTCAATTAGATTCTTAATCAAAGGTGAACAAATTTCAAAAAAGATTGCAACTGACAAAGAAACCAAGAAAAAAGTTTATAGTACTATTAAAGAAAATTACGATTTCAATCAAACCTTTTTAAATTAAACGTTATGAAAAAGAAAATTGGTATTATTACACTTGGAGAGAAAGCATTCTTATCTGATGCTTGCTATGGGACGATTTGCAAGGGTAATTGTACAATTGATACCATACCAGGTGAATACATTGCGTTTATAACAAGAAGTGAAAGCAAAAGTCCTTATATTGGAGGGCTAATTTCGAATCTTTTTGTGGTACATAAGGATTTCTATCCCACATATAAGAAAATGCCTAAAAACGACAAAGAAATGCTTTTCTGTGGAGTTGACTCAGGTACTTGTGGTATATTCGATGAGGATTATTACAGAAAATATCATACCGAAAGTGAAGTCGATGATGACTGGTACGAAAAAAATGTAATAGAAATGGAAGAATTCAATATCACCGATAATTTAGGAGTTATTTCAAGAAGTGGTTGTGGTGACGGATTATATCCAGTATATGCAGATTATAAAGACGGAAAGGCTTTTGCTTTAAGAGTGAATTTTTTGTAAAAGGAAGTTGGGGTGGATGTGCTTTCGGACATCACTACCCCACTTTTATTTCAATGGCTAAACCATTTTTACATCCTTTTATATAAATAACTGGAAAAATAAAAAACACTGGTTTTTCTTAAATAAATTTACCGGAAAACTAAAATTTCTTTTCAATAGATTTATTAAATTTGCATCATAATCATTAAAACAAACAATTATGGAAAATAAAGTTTTTATCGTACTAATTTTAAAGGTATATAATAGTAGTACAACACGAGAATGTAAGGTTTTCGATAATATGGAATATGCAAAAAAGCATTTCGAGGAACAAACATCAGAAATTATTGAACAACTGTACACAAAAACATGGAAACATACAAAGGATGCTTTCAGTTTCTATGCTTATCGTGATGAAAAAAATTTCATATCAGCAGACATTATTGAAAAAGAGGTGGAAACTGGCTATATCAAAAGAGGATTTTATAAATATGATAAAGAAGCCTTTGAGAACTGGACAAAAGAATCTCAATATGCAATTACATTATGGGAAACTGAATCTGAAATCTTGAAAGTTGAAATTACCAGTAAAGCCATTAAATTTTTTAGATGCGATGATATATTATCAATTTATATATATCCACCATTAAAAGAATTGAAAAAAGACAAAGACTTGATTAGAAGCATCGAAGATTTAATTTTGGAATCTTATACTGGTGCAGAGAAAGAAAACTATCTTATCAAATTAAAAGAATGGCAAAATTCTGATAATGAATATGTGCTTTTCCCTATTTCATTTATATTCAATTCAGATTACCAAAATTATTCGGTTAAAGACTTTGTATAACAAATCCGGAGATTGCTATAATGGTAATCTCCTTTTTTCATACCTTTGCATTACAATAATAACAATAATAACATAAGACTATGGAAAAAATTTTTATCGTTGAAATCACTTGGAATTTAAAAGGTGAATCAGGACACGAGGTTCTCGCTGTTACAAATGCCGAAAATGCCCAAAAATGTTTTAAACATTATGTTGAAAGTGAAAAAGGAGAAAGTTATCTCAAAGATTTCTTCAATGCTGACGGAACTCTTAAAAAGGATGTAATGGATGATACTATTGAATACACTGAAACCGATAATTCATTTACTTTTGTCGCAAACAATTACGAATATCAAACCGAATTATGCTTAATTGAAAAAACACTCTGGACGGAAGAACAATCTAAATAAAATCCGGAGATTATTTTATAAGGTAGTGAGAAATCACTACCTTTGCATTACAATAATCAACAATAGTAATCATTAAACAATAACAATTATGGAAGCAAGTTATCAAGTAAATTGTATGTATAAAGGTGAATTTGTCAATGTAACTTCAAATGAAGTACCAAATGTCGGTGATAAGTTCGTGATAAATGAAGAAGAAGTGAAAATCACTAAATTAAATAAGGTGATTTCTATTTCTAATGATGACACCTCTATTCATTATTACAACGCATTTTGCGAACAGGTAAACCCATCTATGGTTGGCATTACCCAAGTTAAGTTTATCTCTTGTAATTATTCCGGAGATGGAGTTGTAAACGATTTGGAGAGCCAACTTAACAAATTCTTGTATGAAACAAGACATACACATCATATTATTGATATTACCCATAATACGTATTATATAGCGATAAAATATCGTTTGCGTAATAATTTTGATTGTGATGCTCACAAAGCAAAAGAAGAATCTTACCAAAAAGAAGGAGAAAAAGTAATTTTTAGAGAAACAAGTATTGGACATTATTACGAACAACAAGCAAGTATAAACTTTTAACATAAGATAGGGTAACTCCCTATCTTTTCTAAAATTTATTTATTATGAGAAAGTTTCAATTTTTGAATGAAAAAGAATACAGAGTATTTGAATTGCCAAATGGTAAATGGGTAGATGTTTATGCTTGCAAGTATGATTGTAAGGTAGATTTGGAAAATGAATCATTTATATTATCTTCTGATGAAGATTATGAAGATTCCAATTTGCCTATAATGGAAGATTTGGTGGAACAAGGGATTGTTAAGGTTGTTTCTTGCATTGAAAGGACTTTTGACATAGATGATGTATATCAAAATAGATTTCGAGTAAATAACCTATCAGAAAAGAAAATACAATCAATTATCAATAAGTTCAAAAAGAATGGTTTTAACGTAACGAAAGAAGCCATTTTGCACAATTTTTCTTGCTGGATGGATGATTTGAAAAGTGGTTACAGGGATGAAAAAAATAATTATCATCTGTTCTCACCTTGTGGTTGCAACCCATTGTCATTTAGAGCAACTACATTGCATCCAAAATGTGAAGACTGGCAAACTACTTACGAATGGTAATAAACCGGAAAATAATTGCAAGGGTAGTGAGAAATCGCTACCTTTGTTGCATAATAATAAAAACATAACAATTATGAGAATTTACGGAGAACTTATCGGAAAATTGACGGCTCGTACAAATAGAGATAGCGCATTAATTGATAGAGTGCTTGAAGTTTATATAACAAAAACGACTATCAAATTTTACCTTTTCAAATCATATAATATTGGTTGGCATAGGGAATGTAATGTCGTTTTTCAGACTATAATCAAGAAAGAAGATGATGCCAATAAAGTCATTAAAAAGATAATGAGGGACTATAATCTTAATTTTGACGGACATATTACGATAGATAATAAGAATACTTTGGAATATCTAAATGGGATTGAATATCGCCCAGTAACTAATGGTTGGTATGGCTTAGATAAAAACGACAATTATGTCTATAATGGAGAGTATATCAATGATTGTTATTTCTTTAAGAATCTTGATGCTTGGGAATACGACTATGGAGTTATCCATATTTCAGAGGGAGAATTATTAGATTTAGAAAAGGAATATGAGGAAGAAGATAAGATAAATGTATCTGATTTGTGGACTAAACAAAGTTGGATTGAATGGGTTAAAAATACGATTAAGGAAAGATACCAGGACGAAGAAGATATAAACGATATTATTGAATGTGACAAGTTTATTGAAACTTTGGCTTATGATGTACTCCAAAATGCTGAATGGCAAGATTTATCAACTTTATTCAATGATTATGATTACAATAATGATTGGGTACTGGATAACTGGGAAGAATGGAAGAAAAATAATAAATAAAACAAACCGGAGAGTGCTTTTATAGTACTCTCTTTTTTTATAAATTTGCATCATAATAAAAGGGCTGACATTAGCAACAATGGCAGGAGAGTAGACTCCAACCTACCTATAAGTGTAATTGTCAATATTTTTTATTTTTTAATGATTACCGGAGATTATGCCAGTATATTATTATAATGTATTATCTTTGCAGTATGAAAATGAGAGATAATTCACCTAATAATTAACAGAAAAAAAAAAATAAAGATTAACCGGAGATTGATTCTCCATTATAATGAAAAGTGTTATCTTTGCATCAAGAAATTTAACCAATAATAATCGTTTAATATATGGAAAAGAAATTATGTCGTAATTGTGGCAAAACAAAATCACTGGATGAGTTTGCGTTAGATGCACATCAATTTGACGGAAAGTCTTGTTTTTGTAAAGAATGTCTTAATAACAATAATAGAAAAAGAAATGAAATCAGAAAACAAGGTAGAATTCCGACATTAACAAGATTCAGTATAAATGAATTGATGTTTGAAATAAATTATAGAATCATTCACAGAATTCAATAAATAAACCGGAGATTAGTTCTCCAATATATATAAAAGCATTATCTTTGCAGTACAATAATTAACAATAGTATTTAATCATTAAAACAAGAAAATTATGAGTACAATGGTTCACTTCAAAAATGATGAGTTGGCAACTTCTTTCCTTTCAAACGAAGATATTCGTAGAGTATGCCCTATGGCACTTCATACTGCTCCTACCAATCCGAATGTATCTGACAAGTACATTCAAGCCAATACAATGACTGTCATTGAAGACTTGGCTAAACTTGGTTGGTATCCAGTACAAGCGAAGCAATGTCGCAACAAGAAAGGTTCAACTGGTATCCGTTCTTTCCATATTGTTGCATTTCAGAATCCCGAAGTTAAGATTGTGAAAACTCTTGACAATGGTGAATCAGTAGTGGATGCTTATCCGAGAATCATTCTTACCAACTCTCACGATGGCTTCAACTCATTCAAGTTTATGGTTGGTATGTTCCGTTTGGTTTGCTCTAATGGTTTGGTATGTGGCGAACAAATGGTTAATATGTCAATTCGCCATATCAACTACAATTTTGAAGAACTTCGTAGAATCGTAGCCAGTGCTATTGAACAAGTTCCTAACATTGTTGCTACAATGAATAAGATGCGTACAATCATTCCAACAGAAGAACAAAAGGTAGCCATTGCCACAGAAGTAATCAAGATTCGTAAGGGTGTTGAAGAAAATGAGAAGTTTGAAGTAGAACAAGAAGTTATCGAAGATATTCTTACACCAGTAAGAGAAGAAGACAAAGCACAAGACTTGTGGACTATCTTCAATATCTGCCAAGAGAAGATGATTAAGGGTGGTTTTAACTACAATCGTCTAACCAGTGGTAGAAGACGCAGACAAAGAGCAATCACTTCGATTAAAAAGGATATGGAGTTCAATCAAAGACTTTGGAATACGGCTTCTCAATATCTTGAAGTAGCATAAATAAAAATCCGGAGATTGCTACACTGGCAATCTCCATTTTTATAATTTTGTCGCATAATCATTAAACCAGTAATACAATGAGAGTATATTATTTAACTAATGAATTTGGCGAAGATTGTATGACATCTTGTCCGTTTGAACATAAAGAAGAAGGTGTTAAGGTAGGTTCGTATTTTTGCCAATATAAGTGTAAACATTGCTTGGGACATTCAAACCAGTACACCAGGTATAGTGTTTTCCCAAATGGTGAAAAAATGGAAATGCGCCCAACTGACTGGGTATTCTGTACAGCACCATATAATAAGGAAAAATCAAAAATTAGATTGTGGTATCTGAAATATATCTATTTACCAGTATTAGCATTTATTGAAAGTAAACTTTAAAACGATTGGTTATGATGACAAGTTTGGAATATTATTTGCAAGACGGAGCAAATTGGCAAGCAAAAGCAATCCTTTGCATTTTACAAGTAAGACAAAATGAAGTACTTGGCATAGTATGGAATAAAGAAACACACCGAAATGAGGGTGATATATATGTCGGTAGGTATGAAAATTGTCGTGAACAGGGATATGTATTTACTTTGTCTTATAAAGGCAAACAAAGACATTATGCCGTTTATGAACATAGAAATAGTGATGATATTATCGTACTTATTTCAAACGAACATTCTATCAATACTCCAAGTATAAAAACAATGTGGGCAGATAAACCGGAAAATGCAACAAAATATGATTATGATAAAGAGTTTCCAGTATATAATTTCGAAGAATGTGTAGATTTTCTTGTCGAGGATATGTCTAAAACATTAAAAGAATGGAAAGATAAAACCGGAGAGTAATTGCAAGGGTAGTGAGAAATCACTACCTTTGCTGTATAAATTAAAAAAAGTAATAACCCATTAAAACAATATTTTATGAAACAAGGTAGTAAAGCATCCCAAATTAGCGACATCGTTAATAGTACATTATTTCATCCTTTGGAAACCGGAGTAGAGTTATCGACTGAACATCGTTACCTTGTCAATGAAATGTTTAAAATGTTTCTACATTTCGCTGGACAATTGTCAAGAAATCAAGTAACTGGTAATTTCGATGGAAGAAATGAATTCGCTTGCAAATGTTCTAAAATTATGGTGGATGCCTTAATTAAAGAAAACTTGTACGATGAAAAATGGTGGAATGAAAAATATGATGAGATTCTGAAAAATCTATAAATATTAAACCGGAGATTACTATAATGGTAATCTCTTTTTTTATACCTTTGCGTTATATTAAAAATAATAATCATTAAACAATAACATTATGCTATCAAAATTTACCGATGATGAACTTCGTGAAGAATTGAAACGAAGAGCAAAAGAAAGAAGAATGAATATGGTTCGTAAACCAACAGAATACATTACCCTAACAGGGATTGTCAAAAGTATTGATAATGTGGCTTATCACTATCATAATGGTGGTGTAAAGTATAAGCCTTTCAATTTGTGGACTTTTAAATTAACTGAATTTGAATGTGATGAGCCAAAGATAATTAACTGGTGTTTCCATTTCAATTATTTTAAGTGCCAGTTACCAAAAGCAAAATCACCAAATGTCGGAGATAAGGTTTTGATTAAAATCAGAAAGACAAAACATATTTCTCCATATAATGTTAGAACCAGTAAAATTAAAGAAGTCATAAACCAGTAATCAAGTAAACCAGTAATAGTATGAATATTAAAACGAAATTGCACCAGTTTAGAGCCTCTATAAAGGCAGATATTACAAAAGTAATACGTGACATCTACCTTAAACAAAATAATGGCTTACATCCAAATTTTGACGATGACGAAGAATATATCCTAACCAGTTCAGATATTAAAAGAGTTATCAATATCCTTGTAGATGTTCAGCACCCATCAAGTTGTTTAACAAGTACTGAACAACAACAGATTTATAAGTATGTTGTAACACTGGATAATAACTTGTTTTTTGTTTGTGGTGTTTATGAAGATGAGCATAACTGGGAAGAATTAACGACTGATGAACTGGTAACGATTTGTGATTATCTTCAAACTTTTTACAAGAAATTATGTAATTAAACCGGAGACAACTTGTTCAGATAGGGTATAATCCCTATCTTTGCAGTACAATAATAAACAATAGTATTAATCATTAAAACAAAAAAACATGGGCCTAGACATTTATGCTTACAGAGTTAGCAAAAAGGTAGCAGACAAGCACAACATTTCATTGGAAAGTAGTTGTAGAGACATTTCTGATGCTTTGAATAAGGAAGCAAAAGAAGAATACAAAAAGATTACTTCACGTATGTTGAAGAAATTGCGTAAAGACTATGAAGTCAATTCACCTTGTGAATATAGCAAGACTTATAGTTATTTCATCTTGGATTTACAGAAAAAAGTGAAATACTATAAAGAATATTCATTCAACTTGCAAGCACTGGGCTACGATGATTGGAAGAAAAATTTTACCGCAATTAAAACTCCCGATGAGGTAAGCGAAGTGTTTAATGCACACGGAGAAAGAATGTTCTGTGTTTATGACGCATATTTCAGAAAGGTAAACTTTATCTATCGTTATTTCAGTGAATATTTGGAGAATGAATCTTGTGCAGTTTCAAAATCTCATATTGCAGATTTAATTAGTGTCTGCAAAGATGTGCTGAAACACGAGGGTGATGAAGATTACGCAAGTGAAAATCTTCCGACTACAAGTGGTTTCTTTTTCGGTTCAACCGAATATAACGAATATTATTTTGAGGATGTGAAAGATTGCCTAAAACAAATGACAAAACTTCACAAATCAATGGGTGATGATGATTTTGTTCTTTGGGATTTTTCTTGGTGATTAAGTGGGGAGAATTATTCTCCCCATAAAACTTAAACTTAACATATTATGAATAAGAAACCTTTTATAAGTATCTTACAAAAATTAGAAAATAGTTCATACAATGCTATTGTAGAATTGTTTAAGGCTAATAAAATTTTATTGTTGGATTTTACTGGTTCAGATGTCGACATAGAAGTATTTTCATACAATGATGATGATACGGCTACTAATATAAAAATAGTAAAAATTGAACTTGAAGAATCAGGATGCTTAGATTTCATTGATTCTACTGGATTCTCGCATAGTGCATCTAATTTACATATAGGTTCAATGCCATATATCTACGAACAGGTTTTCAACTTCTTAGATTATAACCAAAAATACGATGTTAAAGGTAATATGTATTTACCTAAAAACGATTTTTGTGAAACAATTGAAGTTAAGTTAACACCAGGTAAATATCCAGTTGCGTACAAAGCGAAGATAGATGAGCTGATGGAACAAGGTGCTTTTAATAATAGAGAGTCAGCCGAAAGATGGGTGATGGAGAATCCAATTTGTCTCGAACTTATTTATGAAAAGCATAGTGGATTATTCGCCGTAGAATCAGAAGCGATTGAAAGTAATTCTATCGTATCTCCGTATTCTAAAAACAGAATTGTATGTGATTAACTTATAAGGTACTCGATTGAGTACCTTTATAATATAAAAACCGGACATTACTTTCATATACAATAATAAAGAGTTATATTTGCAGTACAATAATAAACAATAACAATAAACTTATGGAAATATTATCTAAAAACTACACTTGCAATTATTGCGTTGAGTATGTAAGAGTGGCTGGTATGAAGTTTAAAATTGTATCAGAGTCATTCCAGGGAACTAATTATAAACTATATGTTCAACAATTAACAGAACGATTGACGACTATCGCTTTATGTTCAAGTGATATTAAAGATATTGACGAAATCGTTGACATCCCTTCATATTCTTATACCGATGAGAAAATGTCGTTAGCAAAGAAAAACATAAAAACGGCAAAAAAATGGCTTTCAGATTTGTATGAATAAAAAATAAGTAGTATATTTGCAAAGTAATAAAATAGTAATAATCATTTAAACAAAACAATTATGGGACAATATTATCGTGGTGCGATTGTAAATCGAATCTCTAAAAGAACAAAAAGAATCAAGGTTAAAATGGCTTTCGATTGTTATAGCCATAATAATGGTGCAAAACTAATGGAACACTCTTACGTTGGTAACTATTATATGAAGCAATACGAACACGCACTGGCGACTATTTTTTATAATAGTCCTCTGGTATGGGCTGGCGATTATGCTGATGAAAAATTGGATACTGACGTTTATTCTTCTGCTTGTGATTTCATTGAAAAGCAAAGAATCAAAGGGTTAGATAAAAATCTTAAAACCTTAGATGAATTGCCTAACTATAAGTATGCAATTAACTTCACAAAAAAGATGTTTGTAAGAATTGACATTACTGAGACTGATAATGATGGCTATCCAATTCATCCGTTATCACTCCTATGTTCAGACGGCAACGGAAGAGGTGGTGGAGATTATGAGGGTAGTAATATGGAACTTATCGGTTCTTGGGCTTATGACAGAATCGGAGTATCTAATGAACTACCAAAGTCCATCAAGAAAGAACTACAAGTTACTTTCAAAGAAACATACTATGGTGGCGATAGTGATATTAACGACTATAAGATAGTTAAGAGAACGGAATAAATAAAGGGAGTGTAAAACCTCCCTTAAACTAATAAACGTTTAACCAGGTACTCAATTGAGTCCTATATTACAACTATGGATACTTATAAAGAATTATTAGAAAAGTGGGGCGATGATTTAAATCGTGGTTCATTAACATATGATAAAGAATTCGAATACGTAAAAGATTGGTATGAAATCGGATTCAAGTTGAAGCAAAAACCATATGAGGCAACTTACTCAGAATATAAAAAATATAATGGGCAATCATTTACTATCATTGATGTAGTTACAACAGAAGAAAGCGATTTATGTGCTTTACCATTATGGAAAATTGTCGTAGAAGACGGTTCTATCTTATGGGCTGAATGTGATGAAATTTTTGACTTTGAAGATGAACCAGAAAGTGTTAACAACGTTAGCCCAGATATTAATAAACCAGGTGAAGAAGTTTTAGTTATTACAAAGGAAACAGCCAAGGAAAATAAAATCGAGCGTGTTAAAAATTGCCTTAGAAACATAATCAATTCTTACTTATCAGATAACTATAATACGATTAAAGATGATGTAGTTATTCCAGAGTATAATTTGATAAGAATGTTAAATGATTCCCTTCCGAATATTGGAATCTATAATAGCGAACTTTATGCGACTAATTTATTTGGGTTGGTTAGTGAATACAGTAAATCTGGTTGGGTGATTACATATAGCGATTGTACCTTTATTTTTTCATAAAAAAGTTATAAAATACTTGCTTATATGAAAATAATATAGTATCTTTGCAAAGAAATTAACAGTAAAACAAAAAAAAACAGTGTTGGTATTCCTATATCGTCTAAGTGACTAGGACACCGAATTTATAACAGTAGATAGGTTAAATAGTTTTAGCTGGGATAAGTTCGTAAGGGTATGGGTTTGAATCCCATTATAGGAACAAAATTTATAAATCCTATTAGTACTGTTTTAATGATTATTATTTGGGCGTGGGCGCCGCTAAGGGACTCGATTGAGTACCAAATGCGTCTGGGATGATATAACTCAAGTTGGTTAGAGTGTTATCGATTCTGATAAAAGATATAGGTTCGAATCCTATTATCATCACAATGTTGTTTAGTGGTAAATTTCATTGTTAATTATTGTTATTGTTAACTCTCTATTCTTTTTAGAAGATATCAAACAAATATTAATAATAGAATAGAGTGATGGGGACGTGATGGAATGGTAGACATGTCAGATTTAGGATCTGATGCTATTTACAGCGTGTGGGTTCGAGTCCCACCGTCCCTACGACTCAAGCCATAAAAAGTCGAATGATATTAGGGTTAATTGGAAAAAGTATGCTGCAACATATGGATTCCTGGCGTTACTATAAAATGATTATTAATTGCAGTTATTAATTATTTCAATAGTTTCGAAAAATTCTCAGTCTTCTAGCGGTCTAGGAAACTCTGGTAAAGGGAAACGTGGGTTCAAATCCTGCCTGAGAAGCAAAGTTAACTGTGAGTCTTAAATCGAAATGGCAGTAGATGCCGCCGAATGGGGGTTGATTAAGATAGTTCGAATCTATCCACAGTACTAATTCTGGAATATGGTGTAATGGTAACACACAAGATTTTGGTTCTTGTATTCTAGGTTCGAATCCTAGTATTCCAACAAACTGTAAATTAAATGTACAACATTATGCTAATATTTACGATGTTAATATTTTTAATACTTATGTTATCTGGATTATATATATGCTTTAATGCAAAATACAAATACAAAAAGCATATCAATAAAACAGTTTATTCATATTGCAATAATCAAGATATTACATGTAAAATATCCGAAATAAATTGGACTGATTACTTCAACCCAAGAATGAAACTGTCAGTAAAATTACCAAGTGGTACTGGATATGATTTATTAACTAATATGAATATATTTAAAGAACTTTGGAGAGAATGAATAATGCGGATGTGGTGGAATGGTAGACACGCTACCTTGAGGGGGTAGTAGGAGTTATCTTGTGTGAGTTCGAGTCTCACCATCCGTACAGATTTCTTTGTTTTTTTTTTCATTTTCCATTATTCATTAAATTTGAGATTATTATTTTACTTTTGTTGATTCTTCGTTGTGAAACGAAAACAACTTATAATGGTACTCGATTGAGTACCATTTTTTATTATCCATTATTTTGATATATTAAAACTTTTAAGTATCTTTGCAAATAAAATAATAGATAAACAATATGGAGATTAACAACATTTATAATGTAAATTGTATCGAGGGACTTAAACAACTTGAATCAAATTCTATTAATCTAACTGTTACAAGCCCACCATATGATAATTTAAGAACATATGGTAATATTACAGACTGGAGTTTTGATATTTTCAAACCAATTGCCGAAGAATTATATCGTGTAACAAAGCCAGGAGGAATTGTTGTGTGGATTGTTGGTGATGCGGCGATTAATGGTAGTGAAACTGGCTCATCATTTAAACAGGCATTGTACTTTCAAGAAATAGGATTCAAAATCCATGATACAATGATTTATCATAAAAACAGTTCAGCATTTCCAGCAAGAATAACCTCTAAAAGATATACACAAATATTTGAATATATGTTTGTGTTCGTAAAAGGTAAAATCAGAGACGACATTAAACTAATTGCTGACAAAAGAAATAAATGGGCTGGATGGACTAACTGGGGACAACATAGCCAATATGACAGTGAAGGTAATCTGGTGAAAACACAAAATATTAAACCTATCGCTGAATTCAGTTTAAGAACTAATGTCTGGAAATATAACGTATCCTTTAATGATAAAATAGTAAAACATCCGGCAGTATTCCCAGAACAACTTGCAGAAGATTGTATACTGTCTTGGAGCGTAGAAGGTGATACCGTGTTAGACCCATTCATGGGAAGCGGAACAACAGCAAAAATGGCATTACTAAATAATCGTAATTATATCGGTTTTGAAATTAATGAAGAATATTATAATGGCATTTTGAAAAGACTTGATAAATTCAAAAACAGTAATAAAAACGAAGTAATTGAAACAGATGTTAATGTCGAGGGGGAACTGGTTTCTTGTCAAGTAAATGATAAAGATACTGACAAAGAACTGGAAGAAAAAACAAAATTGTTTAATAACCTCGTAGAACAATTAAACGATTATTTCAATGAACAGTCATTAAGTATACTTAAAACTTTAACATTGACTTTCAAAACTGATGCTAATGATAAAAGAGTACAAAAAGTACTGGAAGAAAGAAATGAAAATTAATAATGGCTTTTGATGAATCAAACATAGAAGGACAAGTCGGAGAACAAATGTATATCGATTACTTGAAGGATAATAATATCAATTTTATTGATGTAAGAGAAGATGAACTGTGCCAGTGGCTGGACATTGACTTTATTATCCCTCAGGGTAATCATACAAAAAAAGATATACTAGATAATATAAGAAACGGTAATCCAAATAAAAGAACACAACGGCAAAAAGAAATAGGATATACGGTGGAAGTAAAACTAGATAAAGTTACACATAATAGATATATCAATAAAAATGGTATGATAAGTAATGGGACTGGAAACCTAGTTTATGAACTAATTTCACATAATATGCCAGGATGCCTTGCCAGAAGTTACGCCGACTTTATATTATATGTATGCGTAGATACTTTTGATGAACAAACCGTATTATCCAAAGCATATATGATTAACCTATATAAATGGAGACAAGCAATGGTAGACTCAATTGATAATACACAAAATATAAAATTGAAACCATTGAAATATGTAATTGAAAAAGGAATAAAAACAGAGGAAAATATACTTAATATATTACATCCAGTATATAATCTAATGTCAACTAAAGGGACTGTAATAGATATGACAGAAAAATTTAAAACTTTTTTCCCTAAAAACTTGCATATGTCAAAATAAACACCTATCTTTGCAACTGTTAAATCAAACGAGATGATAACAAAAAAAAAAAGAAAAAATATTAAAAATTTTTCATCAAATATTTGGAAGTTAAAATATTTATTCTTAACTTTGCACTCGTTAAGAAAAACAAAAAGTTCTTTGAAATAGTAGAAGCCATATATTAATAAAACTAAACAGTTAATATGTCTAATAAATGTATAACTGTTTAGATTATGACTCCGTAGCTCAGCTGGTAGAGCACAGCACTTTTAATGCTGGGGTCATGGGTTCGAATCCCATCGGAGTCACAAATTGACTATCAGTCACAATAGATGGTTAATCCAGTAAAGATAACGCCCATTGAGAAGTATTCCTGGTTAAGTTGTGTAAACCAAGGTGACAACAGGATGAGACAACTTGAAAAATCTAAAGTACACAGATTAATATTTTCAAGAAGATATTCTTTACGAAATTTTAATTTTATCGAGGGAATGGAGCGATAACTTAGTAATAAGTATCAAGGGAACACAAACAACCTGTATAGGAGAATGTGATAAAGGAGCGTCCCATTACAAAAGGACGGTGTAGATAAATTAAAATTAAATTTAAAAAAAGGGCCATTAGCTCAGTCGGTTAGAGCAGCAGACTCAATACAGTTTCATTCTCTGTGATGAATGGTTGATTATGTCTGGGTACGTAAGTGACTATATAAGGTGGGAATCCTTTTAATAACACGAGACGAGCGTTGTTAGTATAAGAGTTCAATTCTCTTAATAATCACTAATCTGAAGGTCGTAGGTTCAAGCCCTACATGGCCCACTAAAAAAATGAAATCGGAGATTAGCTCAGTTGGTAGAGCAAAAGCATTATTATTAACGGTTTCTTGTTGGTAAAAGAGACATACAGCAAACAACGATTAATAAAATAATGAATGGGGGCTTTGTGTCGTTGGTTCGAGTCCAGCATCTCCGACAATATCTCTTCAAGTTTTTAAGTCACCTTTTGAAACAGACGGCATAAAACTATATAAAGGATATATTGCAAGAATTTTTAAGAAGAGATTAAAGAAAAAAAATGTTATGAGAAGTCCAGGTAGCGTTTGGGAAGTCGATTAATTCCTCAGTTAGAAATAACTGTTACAGTCCAGGTAGCCTTGGTGGAAGGACAAGCACCCACCCATAACATTTTTAATAAATCTTCTTATGGCGCAATCGGTTAGCGCAGGACTCTTATACAGTCAAGGTTTCTGGTTCAAGTCCAGATAAGAAGACAAAATGCAAAAAAAATAAAATTTTTTCAAAAAAAACTTGATTATTTGAAAAAATATTTGTAACTTTGCAGTAGTTCTTTGAAATTTTATATATTTAGTATTGTACAAAAATGATGGCGAGATGGTGGAATTGGTAGACACGAGGGACTTTGGTAAAGTCTAAAATAAAGTTGTCTTTCATCTTTACTTTTTCAAAAATAAGTAATATTTATATATAAACAATATGTAAATATGAAAATAAAAAGAAGTAAAGAAGAACTAAAACGAGCAGTTAGTGAGTCAAAAAGTATTGCTGATTTATGTAGATATTTTGGATTAAAGCCTAATGGTGGAAATTATAAAACACTGCATAAAGAAATAAAAGAATACTGTATTGATACATCACATTTCACTGGACAAGGATGGAATGTTGGATTAGGTTTTAAACCAAAAAAAGCAAAACCGCTTGAAGAGATTTTAAGTGAAGATTCAAATTATCAATCTTTTAAATTAAAAAAACGTTTGTTTAATGAGGGTTTAAAAGAAAAAAAATGCGAATGTTGTGGTAACATTGAATGGATGGGTAAACCAATTGCATTGGAATTACATCATCTTGATGGTGATAATACCAACAATAAATTAGAAAATCTTCAAATTCTTTGTCCTAATTGTCACGCTCAGACAACCACATATAGAGGACTAAATAGAGTGCCCCAAGGGAAACCTTGGGAGTAGAATTGCCCTAATAAACAGAAGCCTCGGATATAGAAATATTTCCTTTGGTGATGGCTTACTAAATTGAATAATCTGGGAGATTGGGTGAAATGGCCAATCAAAATAAAAACGAAGGGACAACCCAAGGTTCTTCATAAATGGCGTAGAGACTATACAGGCGATACCTAAGTCAGTAATGATATGGTAAAGAAATAGTCCAGACTACAACATCTGACCAAGTAATGTTGAAGATGGTTCGTGTAAAAGCGAAAGTAGTAAGAAAATCCCTTGGACAGTAATGTCCGTGTGAGTTCGAGTCTCATTCTCGCTACAACAATTAATTAAGGTGATGGACAGCAACTATAAATAACGAACAAACTTTTAATTTGTAACCGTAAATTTAGTCACCTGTTTTTTAAAGAACATAATTGTTTTGTTACATATTATTACAGCGATTCTCATATAAACATATGTAGGAATGATTCAAGCCTACGAGAGGAAAAGATGAATCAATTCGGTGTGTTAGTTCAGTTGGTTAGAATATCTGCCTGTCACGCAGAGGGTCGTGGGTTCGAGTCCCATACATACCGCACTATTACTCATAGTTGTCTATTTAAGAAGACTTACAGCAAATTATAAAAAATGTATAATTGGGTTTACTAAAAAAAAATGTCTTCTGTAAAATGGCGCATTCGTCTATCGGTTAGGACGCAAGATTTTCATTCTTGAAAGAGGGGTTCGATTCCCCTATGCGCTACAAAAATGAATAAGTCTCTGGGACGCTATCAAAACCGAGGGAGATGTAAATATAGGACGCAATAACAGAAATGATAGTAAATGTTATAAAAGGTTACATCATGATTTATTCATTTTAATATCACGGGGGAATGAAACGGATATATAAATCATACTAGTCTCATAAGCTAGTTATACACAGTTCGACTCTGTGACCCGTAACTAATAAGATGGCATACAGCAAATTCAAAAATGATAATAAATATTAGGCTCATTATTTAATCAAAAAAAATGTCATCTGGTAATTAAAGGACTCGATTGAGTACTAACTTACGTTTAATAACGGTATTTATTTTTTGATTAACAAAAAATGTTAATCCTTTTTAAGTAATAGAGATATTTATTATAAAAAGGATATAACATGGAAAAATATATATTAAAAGAGTGTAAACATCATGGGTTAACTGAATATATTTTTGTCGAAAGTGAAAAAAGATATCGTTGTGTTAAATGCAGAAGTGAATCAGTTCAAAAAAGACGTGATAGGATTAAAGAAATACTAGTTGAATATAAAGGAGGAAAATGTGAAATTTGTGGATATGATAAATGTATACAAGCATTAGAATTTCATCATTTAAATCCTAATGAAAAAGATTTTGGAATAGGTGCTAAAGGATATACTAGAAGCATCGAAAAAAATAAAAAAGAAGTTGATAAATGTATTATGGTTTGTTCAAATTGCCATCGTGAAATTCATTCAGGATTAATAGATGTTAATAACAGCCAAAATATATCAGACGGTTAGAAAAACAAACTGTAATAAATAAATTCTTGGGTAGCTCAACTGGTTAGAGCTCCTGACTGTATACAGGATTACTCTCTGTAATGAGTAGATGATTATGACTGGAATCTTCGGAGTCTATATAAGGTGGAATTCCTTTTAATGCTACGAAACGAGCGATAGCAGTATGAGAGTTCAATTCTCTCAATAGTCACTAATCAGGAGGTTGTGGGTTCGAGTCCCACCCCAAGAGCGAATACATAAATACTTTAGAAGGGAGTTTCTATCTATTCAAAAAAAATCATTTTCAAGGATATTCTCTATATAGTATGGGAGATGAATAGCGTCATCATAATTAAAAAACAATGAGTAAACCCAACACTTATAGAATCTTGATTGCACAGGATGTTGAATATTTGAGATGTAAACAGACACTAACGGTACGAAGGTTGGAGGTGCTTTATATGGATTAATACATATGGCAATGTAGTTAGTTAGTTTATCCAATTTGCAATATGGTTGGAATGATTTATGGGGGATTAGTTCAGTTGGCTAGAACGTCTGCCTTGCACGCAGAAAGTCATCGGTTCGAATCCGATATCCTCCACTCTTCGAGGCGGAGTGACAAACCTAAATGTCGTTAAACTGGGAACTTATATAGATGCAGCCAAAGTCTATATACGGTGGGTATAACTGTGATGTTAGCATTGAACCTCTACAAAGCGAGACTTATACCAAGGGGGTGACAATTCGGAGAGACGAATGATTGGAGGGTTGGCAGAGTGGACGATTGCGGCGGTCTTGAAAACCGTTGGCCCTTAACTGGGTCCGTAGGTTCGAATCCTACACCCTCCGCAAACAGATGATAAAGAGAATAGTACTAGTGTAAGACTCAACGTAACATAAAGGCTTTGTGAAATACCATATAAGTTCAGTCCTTTTGCTTGTCGTACTAAGCACCTCTTAGTTAGTCAATGGAGAGGATGGTAAAACATTGACAAACGCAGAATTAGTGTATTGGTAGCATATAACAATTCCATTGTTAAGGTTGCAGTTCGAATCTGTTATTCTGCTCAACGCAAGATTAATTTAATAATTATTTTTTTGGGACATAAGAAAGGTGATGCTTGATACCGGAACAATCATTTTTCGTGTAATTTTTATATGATTGTGAAGTAAGGATAAAACCGCCCGAAGCCACCTTTTTTAAAATAAAACGTTGTGAAACGGTATAAAAAAGATAAAGGTACTCGATTGAGTACCTTTTTTTTATTTTCTAATAATAGAAAAATTTCTCTTTATACTTCTTTAATATATCATCTATACGCTCTTGTATAGAAAGATATTTTAAATCATATGTCCTGGCTGAACCTAATTCATCTAAATATATATGAGCATCGTTTATTTCTTTATCTAAACTTTCTATGTGCTTAAATATCTTACGTAAATCATATGCTCGTAATAAAGGACGCCAGCCTTCCCAAAAACGATTCAAATAAAAAACCGAAGATTCTACCTTACTCAATATATCTTGAAATAAAGCAGAATCTGTATCAATTAAACATCCATTTAAAGGATGCCTCTCAATCTTGAAACCTTCTATGTAATATTTGAAACGTTTCGTGCTAATGCAAAATATACGCTTGCCTTTAACACTGTTGTAAAATATTTCCATATAATGCTTTTAATTATAAATATCTATTCATCAGAAAAAAGACGCTTAATAAAATGATAACTAAGACAGTCTTCTAACTCACGCAATGTCGATACATTATAATGAATACCACTATTAATATCATCAAACTTTGATATACTCAATATGTGAGACTCCAAAGAATACTTAAAATATATCGTATAACCAGAATAATAATTAATAGTACGACAATATAATATATGACAAAGATGCTTATCATACCAAGAACCGGATATTAATAAAGGACGCCAATTAATATCACCATTAAAATAATCAATATCTAAGATGTCGTTAAAAATATCTCTCATCAATCAAAATCTTTTTCAACCTTTATATAACGCTCACAACAATCACACAAATTTAATGGGAAAGGTAAAACATTCTCACAGTTAAATTCATATACACAATTTATACAAGCAAATAATTTGGCATAAACTTCTTCTGGAGTTTCTATCTCAATCGTCTTCCTCTTTTCCCCCATCGAATTCTTTTAAATCTAAATCAATAAATAGCAATATTAATAACCACCAACCAGTACCAGTTACGACAATGGCTATACATATCGCTACAATTATTAAAAATAACGAAACTATAAAAGTTATATATCTATCAGTCATAATTAATCATTTTAATTTTTTTAATATAGTGCGAAGTTACAAAAAAAAGCGTAATAATGCAACCTTTTTCAGACTTAATTTAGTTGTTAAATTTCCTAAAAAATTCTGAAAAAATTTTTGGAAAAATTTTCACGGCACACAGTCTGATTCGCATTTTCCAGACACTAAATTGCCAAAAAATTCCATATATAATTCACCAAAATTAATAACTCAAACTTTCAATTCTTCTTTTGTTATTTTACTAAAATTTTAAAATCTAATCCGTAATAAAATACATTTTTTATTCTTACTATACATCCACTAGGTAGATTCCATTTATCAATCATTCTCATTATTGATTTTTTTGTGAATACTTTATTTCTGATTTCGCATTCATTGCGATATGGTAGCATTCCGAATTTATCTCCCCAGGTATTTGTTTGTATATTATAGCCCAAATAGTTTTCACCGTTTAAAACTGATATATTATAGATAGATTTTTTTTCTTCTTTACCATTTGCATATCTTTTCCATCCATATCCATGTTTTATTGGTTCATCAAGAAACTTATATTTTGCTTTAATAGTTCTTAGTGTTATTGGGTTATATTTCCAATCCAAAAAAGTTTCCAATGTATATTTGTCATATTGTTCTTGTAGTCGTTCTAAAACGAATGATAGTGGGCAATTTTTCCACAGCCATCTATCAAGCCATAGTGGTGTGTTCCATAGTATGAATACATCTTTATTATCTGGAATATTATCTATATCATTATAACTTTCTATAAAGTGTATTGGATAGAATTGATAACCATTTTCAAGTGTGATTTTACCTATTTCTTTTGCCCAGTTTATTGCTTCAAGAAGTTCTTTTCTGGTTACATATGTTTTATCTATACATGCCATAGTTTATTCCAATTAATTTTATACCTATATATTCTACTATTAGATACCATTTTTATATGGTTTACTGTTGCAAAGTTACAATAAAAAACGTAATTAGCAAATAATTCTGTTAAAAAAATAGGCGAATCGTTATGATTCGCCCATATATTTAGTTTATTATTAAATTTATTTTATTTACCTCTTTTTGTAAGTTTATCATATCCACTACGAATTCTTGCCATTGCGTCCATAGAATGAGCGACAGCTCCTCTTTTTAATTTACCTCTTAAACCAGGTTGACTATCAAGATGGCGTTCTGGATCATAAGGTGCACCTACTTTTACATCTGGATTCTTTCTACGAAATTCATACGCTTGATAGTTATCTTTATCTGGTGATCCTTGAATAAATCTTCGTTTATCTTCTTTATAGTCTTCGCTACCGACTCCCCAACTTTCCACTTCTTCTGGTGAGGCATTTTTAATAGTATGAAATTTATCTTTCAATACATCCCAGCCAGCTCCTTCGTTTAATTCGCTTAAAACGTTATTTACAGATTCTCTAATTATATTATGTAAATCTGATTCAGTTAATCTAATTACTTGTTTATTTTTCATATCGTTTATATACAATTTATAACATTTATTTTACTAATAAATAGTCGTATATAATGGTTTTTTCATTAGATTATCAATTATTTTTATTAATTGTTTATTCTTTATTTAAGATTTCATATATAGAGAATGTTACCCAGCAATTTTGGTATTGTCTTTTTTCTTTTAGGTGGTCTGTTTGATATATGCTCCAATAATCTGTTCCAGTATCTTCTCCTTTTTCATTTATATAATATCCATTTTTATACCATTTTTCACAATCTAGTGACATTAATCCTATTTCTATAAAATATTCTTGATTTGGTTCTTCGATATATTTTTTAAGATATAGTTCTATTGTTTCTTCACTATCTGCATATCCATACTCTTCCAATTTAAAGATTTTGTTTTCGCATCCTATGAATGCTTCTGGGAATGTATTTGTATTATTTGCCCAGCATTTAATATTAGTATTATTATTAAGATAAAATGGTTTATTTAATAATTTTTCAGCTTTTTCCTTATATTCATCTGTCCAGGATTTAGATGTAAATTCAAGTTTTGGTATCATAAATTAAAAATTTAAAGAATTATATTACCTTCATTTATACATTCACAATTAACCACAACTATATTTCTGTTTGATTTATGTGTTGATACCCACATATTGATAATTTGATTTTTTGAAAATGAGGCATCCATAATTATATTTAAATGACAATTGCAATCAGATGGATTATCATAATCTGCCCATCCGACATATGCATCTATATGCCAAATTTTATATTTCATTGTTTTACGATTTAAGTTCAATTTCTTCTTTGTTGTTATACATATTATCGTAATATGCTTGTTGTCCTTCTTCATTATTGAAATGTTTACCGACACGATGGTCAGTAAATCCTCCCCATCCAGTATCAGCATCACACATACATTCGTCACACCATTCGCTTAAAGGGTCATAATTACCTCCGAAACTATACGGACATGTTTTACAATTACTCATATTTATTTTCCTTTAATATATTAAAAATCCACTTTATATCTGCAAAGATATGAATAAAAAAATAAATCACCAAATTAATGATGATTTATCTTATTACTTTCTCTATTATTTCTTTTGGTGTATATTCGTGTCCTGGGAAAGGTGAATATGTTGGTTCGATGTGAAGTTCTTTCATCCAATTGATAAGATATGTTATATTGAATAATAGTCCCTCACAATTTTCCTCTATATAATAGTAGTCACGTTTTTTATTATATGCCTCTATGATATATCCATTGGTATTTCCGTGTCCTCTATATGAACTTATTTTTACTTCGGTAAATCCGTATATTGCTAGAAGTAATGTTAGTATATCTTTTCCACTCATAGTTAATTAGGTTTATCAATTATATTATACGAGACATAAAAATCTTCTAAATCTTCTGAATATTCTTTTGCCAGCACTTTAACTTCGCCATATTTACCTTCCTTATAAAGTTTCTTCAAATGTGCTAACTTATTTTTTGCCCAATTAGCCCTTGAATAATATAATGAAGTAATTCCATTCAAATCCTTAAAATTACCATTATCATCGGTTCTACCATACCTAAGCAAATCCAATGTTTTTTGGATAAAATCTTTTCGTTCTTTAATTGGAAAATAGTTATAAATCCATTCAATACGAAGAAGAATAATTTTTAATGAATCAGAAGCATATAGAATATTATCTACCTCTTTACTATATTCATTAATGGATTTTTTGGCATCAATCTTAATGGCATTTATAGTATTATATGCATCTTTAAATGCTTCAATAAATTCTTTAATCTTCTTAAACATAGTTATGTTACATTTTTATATATTTCAGTTAATTGTCTTTGTAGTGATTTTAGATATTTCTGTGTTTCTATTGCTTGTCTATGTAATTCGTTCAATGCTTTTTTATTAGCGGCAATAGAGAAATATTTCCATTTATTAAAATGCAGTTCATTTGTACCAGGAACCATATTTGGAATCCAAGTCATATTTCTTAATGTTCTTGCTTTATCATCATATTCTGATATTAGCATCTGCAACATTATTTTTTGTGCTTCTGCATCTTTAATTTTTTTCCTTAGTTCTTTCACTATATTCATATCAATTTTCTCCTCAATATTATTTATGTATTAAATGAGACTACTAAAGTGATTATCATTCCAATTATCATTAAATAGCATCCTATATATTCTACTATTAGATACCATTTTTTTTCAAAGTCTACTATTAATAATCCATACACACTACCAATTATTGGTATTAATAATATTATGATTTCAAATGGCATTCTAAATATTTCTTTAACATCTTTTTCCATTATCGTTTTTATAATATAAATTATAATAGGATATATGTTTAATAGTATATATAGGATAGATGCTCCTACTAATATCATCAAATGGTAATATTTCATTTTCTCACTAATTTTATTTAGTTAATTCTATTTTAATTTTTTGTGGACTATTCTCAAAAGTTATTTCATCCCATAAAGTATTATTAAATAAATGAGTTGTATGTCCGTTAGTCGATGCGTCAAAATAGTCACCATTTAAAATTGGTTTTTCATCATATAGATATAAATGACCATCTTTATCTCTTGCTATCCAAAATTCCATAATTTATTTTTTTTTATTTTATTCATTTAAATCTATCCAGAACGTAAAATACATAATAAGTAGAAGTATTAAAATTATAGCAAAAAGTATTGAATAATATATCCAGAATTCAATACCACTATATATCCATAACTTTTCATTGAAAAACGGTAAAATTAAAGACACTAAAAAAACATATAATAGTTTTTTAATTCGTATTTTCATAACTAATAAATGTTTTTATCGGTTGCATCAATGGCCAAACCCATTGGAATTAAGCATCTGAAATCAAAATGATTCTTATTAAACCAATCAATTATTTCTTCTATATCATCGATTGAAGTTAACATTTTATGCCATTCATTGTTTTCAAAATAAAATTCTTTGAAATCATCGAAGTCACAATCATTTTCGATAAAACGGCAATAGAAGTCATATTTTTGTTCCTCTGTCATACTTGATAGAGGAAATAAGTAGGGTCTAATATCAGCATATGAGTTATTAATATAACCTACATCAAGATTGATATCATCAAATACCTCAATTCTTTGAGTTTTCCCAATATGTATTTTAACCTTATATGGCAATCTGCCACAAATATCTTTAATTACTAATTTTTTATCTTCCGGTGTCATAACTAATAAATGTTTAAATTAGTACAATCAATTGCCAATCCCATTGGGATAAGTCCATTTATGTCAAAATTATTTTTATAACACCAATTGATAAGTTCAAAACAATCGTTGTGTGTTTTATAATTTACATCATCATAGTTTCTAAAACAACTATAAATTTTATCTTCATCAAGATACCAACCGATTTTATATAACTCTTCCCTCTGCTCCTCAGTCATACTTGAAAGAGGAAACAAGTATGGTTTACAGTCTTCTAAATATATTTCAATATGATTTTCTATATCTCTTGCGACAAAAGCTGTGCCATCTGTGTAAATTGCTTGCAATTTCCAAACATCATCATAGTATTTTATTTGAACTTTAATCCCATAAGGAAACCTTGTACAAATATCTTTCAAAAATAGTTCTTTATTTTCTCGTGTCATAATTTACCAATTTAAGTTCAACTTCTTGTGGGCTATTTTCAAATGTTATTTCGGGGAGTAAATGTTTGTTTAATTCATACTCTTCTGACCACTCACCGTTCGGTTTAATACCACAAGTAAATCTTCCCAAAATTTCATTCTTAAATGGCTTGTAATTATATAGATATAAGTCGCCATCTTTATCTCTTGCAATCCAAAGTTTCATAATATGTATTTCTAAATTATCAGAGAGTTGCTATTATATTACAGTAATTCTTTGCATTCTTCAATCAAGTCCTTAAAATTTTCGTAGAATTCATCTCTCATTTTTTCTGTTGGGAATACCAATATATAATTACGTGTTATATTCGTCCAATTAGGCTTATATATACATCCTCCAGTATATTCAATTGCAAAAATCCAATTTTTAGAGGGATTTTCAAACTCCCAAGGTTTATTTAGTCCCATTTCTTCTCCGGCGATTTTCCAATATACATTACGGCATATTCGTAATCTAAGAAAAGAGTCAAGAAGTTTTTTTTCTTTAGTAAGATATGTATTACCACGCTCAACATCAGAATTAGTATAAGATAATTGTGTTTGATAACTAATCCCCATTATTTTACAGCATTCCTCATAAGTTGTCGGATATTTAGGTTTAATTTTTTTAAGATATATTCCATTATCATCTGTATTAACGAATTCATATCCTTCTGGTAGATTATATTTAATCATATTATCACATTTGAATCCTTTCAACATTGGTAATTCATTATTAGTTTGTGATTCATCTGCTATACCTTCTATCATACTATCTGTCCACACGTATTTATTTTCTTTCATTTTATATGAAACTTCAAAATCTTCTTCTATTGTAAGAATTTGTCCGCAATATTTTGCCATTTCGAGATTCATGTCTGCACCTTCTCCGTTTACATTATATATTACGCCATATTTATCGGCATTATTTTTAAACCATTCATATGATTTAATTTTCACTTTATTTCCAGTAGTATACAAATGTTTATGCATTGTTATTTTATTTATTTTGGTTAATTTTTTGTATTATTTAATTTCTTACCACAAAATGGGCAATATGAAATTGGTTCAGAATAGTCCTCATAACTTCCAGACAAATAGATGTAATGGTTATCATTTTTACGAACAATTTTACAGGATTCGTATTTTGTATCACAAATCAATTCTCCCATCCAGAATTGTGAAAGATTATCCAAGGTATTAGTTTCACAATATTTACACATATCACTTTAACTTTTGAATTGTTTCGATTGTATCCTCTATAATGAAATTATCTTTCACATTACAAGTTCCATATTTTTCTTCAATAAGTTTCTTTTGAAATTGTAATGCTATTGCCAAGTCATCATCATCTTCATTTTCTATATATAGACACTCCCATTCATAACCACCGAAGTCAGAAATAATAATATGTCTAATTTCTTCTCTTACGTGGTCATTGAAATCATAATATGCCATTCTAATCTCTCCGGCAGATGTTTTGAGTTTGATATATATGTCATCATCATCTATACGTGTAAATCCGACAAATTCACCCTCATTCATAATTGGTTTAATTTCTGTCGATGGAATAAACAACTCACACAAAAGTGCATCATCAAAAAGATAGTTAATCTTCTTAGGATTTTTAAGAATATATCTCTCAAAGGGATAATATTCGTTATATGTACCTATAAATTCTTTATCACTCATAATTTATTGTTCTATTATCGTGTTTCGTTAAATATGATTTCTCCTTCAAGTGCTCCGTACTTAGATTTCTCTACGAATTTCTTCTGCTTTGGGGTGTATGAGTTATCCATTGGTTCGATGAAATACCAAATTTCATCCTCCTTAAATGTTGCATTAGTAACTTTATAACCAGGTTCAACATCAATAGTCATAGAACCTCCCAATTTACGAGTTGTATAGTTTTCACAACTAACTGCACAAAGTGCTACCAAACAAATCAAAATCTTTTTCATAATTTATTATTTTTTTATATTTTCAAGTAATGTATTTAAATATGATACCGTATCATCTAACAATTGTGTGGTATCAGTTGGTTCATAACACTCCATTGAGACATTATCACTCATCCATTGTGAAGTTTTATGACAATAATTTTTATCATATTCTTTCATAAAGGCTAGATAATTATCATTACATTTGTTACAATAATATTTTCTACCTTTATATTCTTGCCATCTAATGAAAACTTCTCCATTTGAATTTTTCTCTTCAAATGTCTCATATACATTTTCATATTTTAAATGCCTACAAGAATGATTACAATAACCTTTACTCATTTTATTTTCTTAATTGTTTATTCCACTTTTCTCTTTGGTTGTTATGCTCAAGATTAAAACAATAGTCTCTAAGAAATTCATCTGTTAATTTATGTTTATTGATAAATTCCTTTACAAACTTCAATGCATTATATTTGACTTTTTCAGATGGTTTTGACTTCATCCATTCAAGATAGTTATTAATTCTATCCATATATAAATCATATGTACCATCCATGTTTTTCATATACCAATATACTACACATGAATTTATCAATGCGACATCGAATTTCTTTTTATCTTTATCACTAATATTTTCCATATTATTTACTATTCTAGAAGTTTAATACACTCTTTAGTATAATCTTCGTCAATTGATATAATGTTATACATTTCATTATTACGAATCTTCTCTGATAGTACTATTGGTGAGTGAGAGATTATAATAATCTGTACGCCAGTTGTCTCAACTAATTGTGGCAACACTGTATTATACAAGTAACATGTGTTAACGATATCAAGACTTTTATCCAACTCATCGAATAGGAATGTGCCAGGGAGATTCTTAAATGAGTTTTCAAATCCCATATAATAATCTAGTTGTGCTTTATATGCTGATTCCCATACATCGTTCACATTCATTAGTTTATATGTTCCGTCATCATTTACGTACTTTGAGAATATGTTTTTATATGAGAGTTTTTGTTTTGCTATATCAAACAATCTATACATTAGGTATATTGTATTTTGTCCTTGTGAGATTTTATTTTTTGACATAATATATTGTATTTCTGTCGAAATATCATCACCAAGTACTGAACCGCACAAATCGCCTAAGCATCCATATGATTTTCTATTTGCAAAGTTATCATAGTATATAGGAGTACCGTCCCAGTCTACAATAGCAGAATTGCACATCATCTTTTGAATTTTCTTTTTCTTAAACGTATCGGTAGAAGCCTCTTCACCAAAGTCATGAATGTCTAGTGGTGTATATAGTTGAGCATATCCATCGGTAGTTCCTGCAACTCCTCCTAATGCTTTAAGGATTGTGGTTTTTCCAGAAGCATTTGGGCCAAAAATCAGATTAATCTTTTTAGGTTCAAAATGAAATGTTCTATCAAGAAGATTTTTAGCCAATGTTGGGTTGTTATACTCATTCTGATGTTTTTTCCATTCTTTATACGCCTTTTTATATTGTTGAAGTTGTTCTTGTTCTTTCTCTGACAATTTTTCACCTCTACCCATATATCTTCTTATTGGGTTTACTGGTTCTTTCAATTTTTCAGAAATATATCCGAATTCTCCGGTGAAAGTTATTGATTTAATCATTTCATTAATTATTATTAGATTAATACTAATGCAAATATAGGTATAAAAAAATAAACTACCAAATAATTGGTAGTTTAATCTTTATTTTTTATTGCTTGTTTTCTGATTTTATTGAATTGTTGTTCAGTTATTTGGTGTAATTGGTAATATTCATCTCCGCAAGATACATTTATATATATCATTCCATCTTTTCCTAGGTGCATCATATTTTCTGATGCTATATTCATGTCGGCGAATTCTGTCAATTTATATTTATTGTATTCATCTTCATGTTGCTCTTGAAGCCAGATATAATCTTCTGCGTACCATTCTCCTAATTGATTTTTATAGAATTTTTCAAATATAAATTCACATGGTTCGATATTATAATATTCATCATTTGGTATTTCGATAATTTTGACTGCTTCTCCTAATGTTTCATTAATAAAGCATTTTCCTTCGAGTTTTTTAAATTCCTCAAATACATTATCCACGAAGAATTCATCGAAGTCATCTTCATTATTTAGTGTGATGATATCATTATTTTCTTTATCTTCTTCTTCAATTAATTCGTCTATGAATTTAGACATTTGTTTCCGTTCTTTTTTTGAGAACAGATTTATATCTTTTTCGAGATTGATAATTTGTTTAATATTATTAATAGTTTTAATTTTTTGTTTATTCATATTTTACGTAATTTTATATTTATTTATTAAATCATCTTTATGTGCTCTTAATACAGTATTTTTATAGAAATTCCATATTTTATTCCCATTTGTAAGATATTTTACTTTTTCAGTCATAATGATTTTGTCTCCATGTATTGGGTGTCTTTCTCCGACTGCCACAAGTTCATCATTTTCATTGAAGAATAATATTTTATATACATATCCGAGTTTTCCTTGTCCAATTGGTATATCATATCTATATTCATAATTAATTCTATCGAATACAGGCTTAAATGGTATAAAAGATGGATAAGTTTTTGCGGTTGTTCCTTGACATTTCATCTCTTTAAGTTAAAGAAATTTTTTAATTGTTTAATTATATATTGTTTACATTGTCTTATTCCGGTTTCATATATTTCTTTTACGTATATAAGGTTTTCTTTTGGACAAATGATTTTATCTTTGTCAAATAATATTTCATCATCTTCGTTACAATATATAACATTAAAAGTTTCTTCTCCGTATCTTATTTCAAAATATGAATACACTTGTGTTATTTGTGTAACAGTTTCTTCCCAAGTTTCTTCAAATAATAGGAAGCATATTTTATCACCTGATTTTAGTTCTTTAAATTTTTTCATATTGTTTATTTAATTTTATCTGTTGAATACAATGCTTCATAGTTATATTTAACAAATTGGTGTTCATCAATATCTAACATATTTTGTAGTATTTTACTCCATTTCGTTGTTGGCACATTTTCTTTAATTAGTTGCTGTATTCTTTTAGCGAATTTAGTATTTTCCAGATAGATTGTTATATCTGGTACTATCTTGATACAGTTTTCTGCTAGTTCTTTAAAGTTTGATAGGAACATTGATGTAAAGAATCCTTCTAAATTATGTATTGAGGCGAAAGTTGATGCATTGCACCAGATTCCTATTACGTTTTTATTTTTTAGTAGGCTTACATTTTGTTCATCAATAAGATAATCTTTTAGGTTTTTATCTAGTAATCCATATTCAGTTCCATGTCCTATTATTATAATTCTTTCTTGTTCGTTTTTCAATGCGATTTCTATCGTTTCTCTATCTGGGTTTATTAGAATTGTTTCATTATACAAGTCGTTATAGATTGGTGCGAAATGCATTGTATCTTTTGTTGAAATGATATGAATTACTGTCATAGTTTTTTATATTAGTTGATTAATAATGTACAAATATAGGCATAAAAAAATAAACTACCAAATAATATGATAGTTTATTTAAAAGATATATAAGTTATTTGTTTTTATCGTACATCTAAATTGTTTAAATTAACAAATTCCTTATTCCATTGTTTAAGTCTGGTTTCTTTCATCCAGTCATATTTTTCTATTTGTTTTTTTAATTTTTTATATTTTTCTTCTCGTTCTTTTTCGGTTTTAAAATATTTGCAGAATTTGTAATATTTTTTATTGGTTATTACTTCTAAGTAGATAGCACTAAAGTCTTTAAAATCAAAAATATTAATTACATCTCCATTGCTATATATAACTGGCATTTCGGATGAGTTAAAAATATATTTTTTATCGTCTTTAATGATTTCATATAAATGGAATCCTTTTTCTATCCCAGTTAAACTTATTTTAACATTATATTTTTCTTTAACGACTGAGTTTTTAGTAATTAATTTAAATGGGTTAATTTCATTATTTAATGAATTGAAATTGCAGATTATTGTAAACGCATCCATATTTTTACTATGTATGTTAAAATATTGTAATGCATTATCAAGTCCACAATTTGAATTATCATTAAGTTCAAAGAAATAATCGGTATTATTTCTATCATCCATTACAACTAATTCTATTTTCCCATTATCATTAACAAATGCATTTACGATACAAGTATTGTTATTACATATAATCGGTTTTATATGAGATATATAAGCAATTTCTTGGGTTTTAATATTAAGTATTAAATACATAGTTTCATCTTTACAATCAATGGTAAAATATTCTTCATTATCGTCTAAATCATATGCTCCATATATACTAGCTTTCTCAACTTTTTCGACAACATAGTTATCAAATATTTTTTCACCTTTTAATTGATTCATATCAAAAGGTTCTTTACTTTTGTTATTTGCATCCCATTGTGACAAATCTATTACAGTAGATTCTGTTTTATAAATTCTTTTCATAACATTTACTTTAATACGATATTATTTTCCAGTCTATATTTTTCTTTTTCGAAATACATTATTTGTGTATCTACCACATTTTTTACCCATTCTTCAAAATACTTTCTATATTTTGTGTGGTTATTTTGATAGAATCTTTTTCTAAGATATTCGTACATTTCTTTATCCATAGTTATGATTTTAAAATTTGTAAAATTAGTACATCTATTATATCAAGTTCCTCACTAATTAAGATATCATTATCACCGAATTTTTCATAGCAAAAATGAATAAGATAGAATTTTTTGTTTGTTTTATTAAAATACAAATATACTATCATATTATCATATGAGAACGGATTAATTATATCTCCGTATTCCATTTGTATGTAATCAGATAAATTAGCGTTTGATATATGTTGTCTATAAAACTTTATTTCTTTCATTTTTATTTATAGTTAATAAACTCAAATTTATGGCAGGGATAAAAAGTTTCTTTAAAGACTCCAACGATAGGCTCTCTGGAATATCTTGCGTTTCTAGCTTTTCTAATAATTTGATGCCTATTTTTATATGGTACTTTAACATTTACGTAACATCCATTATTATATAAATCGGCTTTTATATTTCTATTTTTAGCATTACCTCCTTTGACGTTTCTTTCTACTATTCTGGGTTGGTTATATTTAAAGAGGGTTGAGTCTCCATTGATATCATATTTCCATACATAGATATAGTTACAATCAGTACGCTCAATTCTATTTGGTTTACTACATGATGCCATTAACATTAATCCGGCTAGCAACAATACATTTTTCATAAATTCATTAAATCTTCTTTTGTTTTATTAATTCTTTGGTTAGCATATTCACATTGTTGTGGCGATATTTCGCTTCCGATATATTTTCTATTTCTTATTACACAAGCATTTGCCGTAGTTCCAGTTCCCATAAATGGGTCATATACTATATCATTTATTTGTGTATATAGGTTTAATAGTTGTATACACAAATCACTTGAATATGTTGCTTGATTCAATTTCGTTGTTTTGGTATCATTATTTTTTGCTTTAATAATATTATCATATGTATGGTAATAAGTTTGTCCATTTTTCCCTACTGATGAGATTCCTGGATATCGATTGAATGTTTCTTTTTCGGTTTTCCTTGCGAAGACATATATAAGTTCACATTTTCTGGATGAATGTCTCATATCTGCTGGTGATGGTAATGCATTTGTTTTTTCCCACACTATTGTATCTACAACCACCCAAGGTGTATTTTTAGAAATTTCGGAAACTGTTATATATGGTAATGCGCCATTTTCTTTGGAAAACGAAAGGTTATATAATATTGTTCCGTTTTGTTTTACAGCCTCATCAAATTTATTAAATAAATCAATTGAGAATTTCACATATTCTTCTTCTGTCATCCAATCTTGATACACATCATATCTTCCAGTATCTGAGAATCCACCTTTTCTTTTAGTCATATTATAAGGTGGTGATGTTAATATACAGTCTATTGTTTTTTCTTTGATATGTTCTTTCATTGTATCAAAGCAATTCTGGTTATATATTACATTTGTTTCCATTATTATTTTAAAAAGGGTTTTTAATTTATCAATAATGTTTATGCAAAAGTATAAATAAAAAATAGAATTACCAAATAATCATTGATAATTCTATTCATTATTTTTTATTTGTTTTTAAAAAGTTCTACTTTTACGTGGTTATCGACACATCCAGTAGTATAATAATAATGGGTTATCGTTTTTACTGTATATGAGATATTATTAATATATACATTTTCTCCTTTTGATGGTATTGGTACGTCACGTGTTTCATAAAGTACATTACCTTCAACCTTGTCCCATCCACCATTTGCGTAATTAATTTCAACGAAAATTACTTTCATATTTTTATATATTTTTTTGTTTTAGTAAAAAATTATTGTTAACCTTATCATATGCATTTTTTATATGTTTTTTGGCATAAAAATCACATATATTTACATTATTTGTTACAAATAGTTAAAACATTGATAATCAGTGTATTATGCATTTGTTAATATATTTTAATATTTTTTAATAATTCACTGGTAAAATATTTTTTTCTAAGGTGTTGAAAAATAGTCTTTTGTGTTATAAATGTTATTAACTTTTGTATTTCACGTATTAATGCGAAGGTGCTACTTGTATATACCTATAATATTAATATTATTAACATTGGTGTTATGCTTATCTCTTCAAATGTTTGCCTTGTATATACCTATAATATTAATATTATTAACATTAAGGGTTGGAAGACAAATTTGGGAGGTTCTCTTGTATATACCTATAATATTAATATTATTAACATTACTGACAGGAACAAGTGTTGGCACATTGCCTTGTATATACCTATAATATTAATATTATTAACATTAATTTGTAACATTTACGCTTAATAACATCGCTTGTATATACCTATAATATTAATATTATTAACATTTGGCTATGGTAATTCAGGTTACAAGGTGTCCTTGTATATACCTATAATATTAATATTATTAACATTAACATCATCTTGAATATCATCTTTTGTCAGCTTGTATATACCTATAATATTAATATTATTAACATTCCAAAATGTATAAGTTTCTATGTATTAAAAAGGTACGTTGATTATACTTTAAAACTTTTTATTAAACAATGACTTTAAGAGTCATATTCAATCACATTTTTTCATTTCTAATCAACCTTCATTAACAATCCGACTATTGTCAGAATTAGCGTTAATATAAAGTGATACAAAACTTTTTATTTTTGTTTAGATACCAAAACTTCTTAATCTTTTTTTACCTTTATGCCTTTCTATTTCATTTTTCTCAAGTTTACAAAAATTTTCATAGTTTCGTTTCATTTCTTCTATGTCATATTTTTTGTCTTTAAAATGTTGTAGATTAAATGCTGCCAGTGTATCTCTAAGATGTGTATTACCATTTGATAAAGTTATTCGTCTTACATTTAGAGTATGTTTTGTTTTTTCTCCATTTGTAAAGTCGAATTGGCTTGCAGCATTACTTATATCTATTTTGGTAAAATTACCTCCAAGGCTATTAATTTTATTTTTAAGAATTTCAATGAACATACTTGGTGCGTGATTACTGATACTTTTACCAAATCTTTTTTTGCTTCTTATTCTACCGTTCTTATTAACGGTTGTTTTTTTTGCTTTCATCATCCAAGATGAAACTGGATTATTTTCAACAATAAAATTATCTCCATATTCCAATGTTTCATTTGCTAGATTAATATGTGCCAATTTAGTTATAACTCTTTTTTTGCGATGCAATTCTTTGATTTTATTTTTAATTTTGATATAATTTTTAGTTGTTATCCATTCAGGGCGTTCTCCTTTTGGATATCTTTTAATTGTACCATTTTCATTGAATTGCAAAGGGTTATTTTGTCTCCGGCTTCTATCCATTTTTCTGGATAATAGTCTCAATTCTTTTTCAATGTTATTTACTCCTTTTGCTATTTCATCTATATACACTTTATTATTTGATGAGATTGCAATTGAAGATGGTCCCAAATCAATTCCTACTTGTCCAGTTCCTAGTTTTCTTTGTTTATTAGGTTTTTCACCTTTAATAGTGAAAGCAATATAATATTTCCATTTTCCTCTAATAAATTCTCTTTGCAAGATGATTTCTCTAATCTCATTTTGTGGAGAAAAGCATTGCATTTCATATTCAGATTTCGGATTGATTTCAAATGGTATTGTCATTGACTCTTTATTGTTCAATTTTATATTAACAATTGATTTTTTTAAATCATATTTAATACCATTAAAACTTCCTGATTTTAATCTGGTTTTATATGAATTGAATGTATCTTTTTCTTTATATGCAATTTTTTTACCTTTTCCATAAAGATATTTTTCCAATCCTCTCCATAAATTTGAAGATATATTTTCAAGTATAGTTGAATTTATACCTTTTTGTTTATATCTTGGCAAGAATTTAGATATATAAGAAGCCAACCCATATTCAGAAAAAGGCAATTTATGTTTTTTAATAAATTCTTGTGTCAGTTTGCTTTTTTTCTTAAAGTCGGTAGTATTTTCTATTTCCTTCCATTCTTTGGAATTTTGATAATAAAATAATATTCGTTTAACTTTATAAACGAGGCTATTATAGATTTCTCTACAATACTCAAATCGTTTATCAAGTATATGTTGTTGCCATACTTCTGGTTTTAGTGGCAGTTTAACAACAAATATTTCTTTATTATCATTCATATTATCTTTGGTTTTTTAATTATGTTGCAAAGGTACAAAAAGATTTTTAACTTGCAAATTCTATCATATATTTTTTTCGATTTTTTTGTAATCACTGTTTTAATAAACGACTGATATAAATCAACGTATTCAATTACCGCAAATTGTCCCTCTTCATAACTTTTTGGGTGTCGTTTAAACCAAGACGTTAAATCGTCATAACATTCTTGATATGTCTTGAATTTTTTGTTTTTATTGATTTTCACAAGTTGTCCAGCGTCCACTTTTGCCGATGTGAAATAAGGATATGTAGTTTTCATTTTATTTTTCATCAATATCAATAATAATTTTTTGGCTATCATTTAGATTAAATGAGGCTATATGTGCGTGATGTTTTAAAATGTTTCCTAGTTCATCTCTTACATAAACATTATTTTCATTAATATATTTAACGACATCTTTCATATTCATTTCATTTTTCAATGATTTAATCTGATGTTCCAAAATATATCCAGTCACCCAAATTGTTAGCATAATGGAAACTAACATAATAATTGCAATTAATCCTAAATTTTCTTCCATAACTTTTAATTTTTACGTTTCATTAAATGATAACCTTGGTCATCTGATTCACCTAAATCTTCAAATCCAAGATGTAAATACATTGGTACTAATGTGTGAAAAGATTCTAGTACAATAGGCTTATTGTATGTAGATTGAAGATGATTTAATAATTCTTTAAATACACCTTGTTTCCGATATTCATACTTAACGCTAACCGTATTTATGAATATTACTTCATCACAAACTTTATAATCTATTTCAACTTTATTAAAAATCATCTGCTAAAATGTTCTATAAGTTCTTCAACTGTGGCTTTATGCCATTCATTTTTCCTATCACAACATAACCAATTAGCAAGATTAATATCAAATTTTTTTACAACACATAAAAACCAATTACCCCTTTCAGATACAAACCATTGCATAATATCAGTTCTATCATTTAATGCTGATAACGCAAAAAATAATTTTTCATTAGTTCCGCAATCAATTGTATTGTGTCTATTTAATTCCAGAAATTCTTCAACATTTTCATCTTTTAAAGCAATTAATGTTCCCCATCCATGACCTTTATATGGTATAGTTACAAGATTTTGAAGGTGGTGAAATTTAGCCGGAAACTCATAGCCAAGATTAATTAATTTATTAACTATTTCTTGTGTTTTTAATCTAAGTAAACAAGATTGTAAAAAAGCCATACTATATTATTTAATATTTTAATACTATTTGTGTCTTATAATACCCTATTTGTTAGATTTTCTAAATCAATTTCTTCATAAGAATCAATTTCAGCATCTTCGTCTCTTTTATATCTTGGATGATTACGAACAGTTTGTTTCATATTTTCTTCATCATTTGCCAAAACAAATAAGACATAATAATAATTTCCGAAATAATATGTTTTAATACTTACTTTCCAAAGTTTCATAATAATTTCTTTTTAAATTCTGGTTCTGAATATAATTTATCTAAAAATTCATCAAAATTATAATGCCTATGAGGATGTGGATGCGATATTGAACGTCCAGTGATAACAACATACTTTGGGTAAATCCAGGTACTTTTATGCACAGTTGTTAATGGTATTGTTTGATAATAATAAAATAATTGTAAATCATTCATTTTTAATATTATTTTTAAAACTATTTTTTAAATCTAATTTTATTAATTCAAAATTTAAATCTCTTGGTTCAAAAAAGGACAACCATCATAAAAAATCACTGGATTCTTTTCAATTGTTTCTCTAATTTGGCAGACATAAAAATTTTTTTGTTCCTCTATACTAAGAGCACATTCATGACATCTATTTATCATATATTTATAATTTTATCTTCATTGCAACCTAATATTTTTGGTGTATTGAATGGTTTTGAACATTCATCTTCTGTAAGATAAATTTCTTCATCACCCTCCCAATCATCAGATAACATATGTTCCATATGCTTTTCCCAATCAATTTTTACATCATTTCCCATATTTTATAATATTCATCGCAATCATCAGTAGTATCTAAAAGGTGTTCATTACCGTTATATGGAACACATCTATCAAAACGATTATTATTTAGACATTCAAATGGATATCTATGGCTTTCTCTATATTTCTGGAAGAAATTAATCTCCCACTTTCCATTGCCAAATTTTGTAAGAACCTTATCAAAGGGTTTTAAACTGTTAAAATCAAATTTCTTTTGGCATAATATATATTTATCTTGGTCTGATATTGCCATAAATGGTATTTTACCATTTTCCTCTTCAAAGAAATAAAAATCAGATACCGATATGATTTTCAAAGGTTTTGTAAGCCCATCTTTTGCTATGATTTCATCCCCAACCTTAAAAATCGGTAATACTATTTTCTCTAATGTATTTGTTTTTTCGTTATATTTATACCCATTTTTTTCAATATGTTGAAATAACAACTGTTTTTCTTCTTCACTGGCAAGTTTAAATAATTTATCATTAATATCACATGGTTCTGGTTTAAAAAACCATTCATTTGTCATGGTTTTAAAAATTCCACACACACTATTTCCGGCAAAACAATTATAAGATTTGTTATATATACAAATTACGCCGTTTCCGAATGAAATAATATCTCCATCTTTAAATGGTTTATATATTTCTTTGGCTTCATTATCCCATTCATAACCGTTATCTTTGATTGCCTTGAAAAGTTTAGCCTTTTCTTCTTCTGTGGCAAGACGAACTACTGTAATATTAGTAGTTATCATAGTATCTAATTTGTTTTTGGGTTTATGCCTATAAGCGCAATAACTTGAATCTTCTGTACGCAATAAGTGAATATCACCAAAGGCACTTATAACCACATCACCTTCTTTAAACTTACAAGGTGTAATAAATCCTTCCCAAGTAGTTTTACCTTTTGGAAAAATTACACATTTCGATTGTTTAATAGTTGAGTAAGTACCATATTTACTGAAAGTGAGTCCAGTTTTAATATTATCATTTATAGAATAACATAATATTAAATTGTTTTCTACATCCACACAGTCAAAATATGTATTTTCGAACATTGTACAATTCAGTTCCATTCCAGATTCACAATGTTTAAGTATTTCTACTAAATTAGTTTTTTCCATAAGATTTTTTATTAAAAAATTTATTTACTTTATAATTTGCCATTTTATATGAATTACCAAAATCAGTTGGTGCTATAAATCCTAATTTATACAATTTTCTTGAATATTTTGGTGGAATCAATACGATATCGTCCCCACTAACATTAAACTTAAAATAATTTCTTACTTGGAACAAAACTGATTCTTCATAACTAAAATTATAAATTCTCATATAATTTACTATATCACTATTCCAGGATAATAATCTAATAGGCGGTATTGTTCCTTTTTCGACTAGTTCATCCATATAATTCAATACGATTGAAATTGGATTATTACACGATAAATAATCATCTAATTGAAGTATTTTTTGTGCTTGAACTATAATATCTTCATTTTTAGTTGACACATACCACCCTTTGCACCAAAGTATGAAATTATTAAGTCGGCTATTTTTTCCCATAATTAATTTATTACATTATTAATTTTTGGCAAATATATAAATAAAAAATGGAACTACAAAAGTAATTCCATTAAATTTTTATCTTCTTCTGTGTTTTAAACTTATATAATTGTCTCGCCCTCTATTAATCCTTAAAAGATGTTCAAGCATTGGATAATCTAATGTATTAATATAAGATATTTCATCATTACTTAATTTCCATCCTCTAGAATCAATATATCCAATTAATGCATCATATGCATCTTCACATAAGCAATAATGACGTCTTTCTCGTGCTTTTGCCTTTTCGATGGATTCTCCATCATAAATCTTTATAGGCTGTATTAAATCTGGATAATATTCATTAGGATATTGAAGAACTTCACTTGAACGTGTATGTAGTTCATTATATTCTATTACTAATATACCTTCGTATTTTATTTCACCTGATTTGATTTTATTTATAATACTAAGAAAAGCAACTTGTCCTTTGTCATTTGATGTAAATACTGTGGCATCATCTTCATTATGTGTTAATGTTATTTTACCATCATCATAGATAACATAACTTTCATCACCTTTGAATCTGGTAAATTCTTCAAAAAACACTCCCTTATTATAGACAACAACTTCTTCAATTAATTTAAAAGAAACACATCTTTTTATGTTTTTATAATCGTATTTAATGACACCGTATTTCATAATTAATTATTTTTCCAGATAATTTATATTTTTCTAAATCTTTAATAGCATCCTCTTCTGTATCAAAAATGCACGGACATATATGTTGTTTTGTTAAATTAATAAACGAATAGCCTTGAAATGTTTTATGTTTCATCAATAATATATCAAATACGCCATCTTGCCTGGTTACAGTTATTTTCTTCATATAAGTTATTTTGTTCCATAATATTTTATTTAATTCATATTAAGAAAATTTCTTAAATCATCCATCATATCAGTTTTTGACTTAAAATTATAGAATTTTACACCTTCTTCTTGTGCACCACTCCAATATTCAAATTCATATTCAGTGGTATTTTCAAATAACCATTCTGTTATCTTTTCAAATAATTCTTCCTTATCATTCATTATTTATAATTTTTATTATACCAATCAATTGATTCTTGTGGTTCAATAGATGATGCATAATATTTTAAATTATTAATTAAACTTAACAATCTAATTTTATCATCGTCATTTTTTAAATTTTCACTTATATAATTTATTTGTCTAAGTGTGTTTTTATAGTTCTCTTTAAAATCATTATTTCTTCTAAATCTTTCCATAATTAATACTAAAAATAATCCAAGTAATTATAATTTGAAGTCCATGTAAACATTGGTCCACATCTAAATTTATTTTTAATTTATTAGCCTTTAAATCATCTATAAATGAATGAATAAGCGCATTAAATAAAACAGATAATAATAGGAAGAAATCGTCTCTAATACCACCTAGGAACATTAACGGTATATGTATCATTATTGACCAAGATAAACCATGCATTAATAGTGCCGTGATATAATCTGTATCATATTTTGATATATCTAAATTATTCTTTTTACATTCTTCAATCCAGTATTTTTTTTGTTTTAATTTACTTAAACAAACAGGTTGTAAGACAAAATCATCAATAATGTCAAACAAGAACATTAATAATAAAACTTTAACTGACCACATACTCTATTTTTAAATTGATATATGCTCTAAACACCATAATACTATATTATCACTATTAATCATGCTTTCATATAATTCTTTTCTTCTATTAAGCATAACATCTTTACCACATTTATATTTTACACCATCAGAAATGTAATTATATAAATTAGATGGTAAACGACCATTCATAACTTTCATATACCATGTATAAGAAGATTGATTGCATTTTTCATGTTCTTCACCAATAGCATTACATACTATAAAATCTTGTGGTCTATCTTTTGCCCATTTCTTACTAATCTCATTAAAAAGAAATTCTTCAAATTCTGCTTGAAATAAAAATTTACCATTCATAATCCTAAAAATCTACGTTCGACTAATGATTTTGATTTATTAAAATAGATGATTCGCCATCTATCTTCAAATTTAGTTATTTTTTCTTGCAAACAATAATCGATTTTTTGTTTGAAATTATCTTTTCTATTAAAACGTTTTAAACATATAGTTCTTTTAACCACACGTTTATTACCATTTTCTCTAATTACTTCTATGTTATCATTATACATATATCAGTTTAATTTAGTGGCAAAGATATATATAAAAAAATAACTTGCAAAATTAATTGCAAGTTATTTTAATTAAATTACTAATTTTCATTTTTAGTTTCGCCATTCAGCACCAATTTGATAATGGTCATTGAATCTATCGAATTCAGTTTTCTTAGAGTCTTTTTTGTTTTTGTTGTCAGCTTGAGCTTTAACAAATTCTTTTTCCAACATTGTTAATTCTTCTTTATCACAAGAGTTCAATGTAAATGCTGCAACAGCGCATAAAATAAATAATCTTTTAATCATATTGTTAATCTTTTAAAATTTATATATTAATATTAAGTTCTGCTTTTTCTTTTAAGTTATACGGATGTATAGATAAATTAAGTGTCATTGGTATTTCTGCATATTTACCGTTTTCAATTTTAAAATAAACTAACATATTATATCTAATATCCTCTGAATTTATTGATGTAATATGGCTTTCATATATACAACAATCTTGTAATGTACTTATATTAATATTAGATTTTGCTGGTACATAATGCATAACAAAATTATTTAATTCGTCATCAAATTTCTTATAACAAACATTTATTACAATATTTTTATCAAGATATTTTTTAGATACTTTAACATCAAAATATGTTATATTATCTTCTTTTGTCTCAACTACTTCATATGTCAAGTATGATTCATCATTAAGATTTCTAATATCATTGATAAAGATATTAACATTACTGCGATTAGTCTCTGGTAGCCTATTTATTTCTTCGGTTACTTTATCAATCTTTGTGTTTGTCCATTTAGGGTGAATATCATTTATATTATTAAATAATTTCACACTATCATCAAATCCTCGGTTTTTAATCATAACAATTATGCCAAATGCTATGATAATTAAAGTAATAATTCCTATATATAACATAATTTAAGTGTTTAATTATAAATATTCCTATAAGGATATTCATTTCGATTTGATAATGGTATATCCTTTATTTTTTCATATAAATCTGGATAATTAGTTTTAAGATAATCTTTTTCTTTTATAAATCTTTCATAATTTTCATCATTAGCGGTATATATACCTCCGGCGTAATTTCCTTGTTCATCACCGAATGCAATTACCTTGTTATCTTTAACGAGTGCAAAATGATAATATTCCCCACGTGGTCCAAATGCTATCTTTGATTTAACCATTTCATCATATTCATAACCGCAATAGCATTTTTTATCTTTCCAATAAGGTTCAATATTTTCTATGCCATAATCATTTGGTATTCCTTGTATGGTATCCATATCATACATATCATTTGATGAAAATATTATGTTTTTATGACGATTATCTATTTCAATAAATTGTTTGATATATTCTAAATAATTCATTTATTTCATTGCTATTATTATTGAATATAATTCAACCCAATCATTATTAGATTCAAAACCAAATCTGTCATCTATACCAATATCAAAATAGAATTTTTTATCAAAACAGGCATAAGATGAATTAATACATTCTGGATTTTCATTTATGTAATCAAATTTAATACCTTCTTCCTCGAATTTTTTAATATAATCATTAAATTTATCCTCATAGCATCCTGACCATAGAATTAATTTTACTTTTGGATTTTTAGTCAATTCTTTCAAACAAGCTTTTGCTAATGGATACCATTGAAATATTTCAGTTTTTTCAAAGGTAGGTTTAAAAATTGTCCCATGTATATCTACTGCAATATAACAATATTCATACATTTGATTATTCCAAAAATCTTTATATTTTTCGGCTACGCTTTTCATTCTGCTTCATTTTTACTTTTACAATATGGGCAATCTGGGTCATGCGTTATAGAACCTCTATGTCCAGATTCAAACTTTACATATCTATGCTTTTCAAAAATAATATAAGTTATTTTATCCCCAATAGCACTGTCTGAAAATGATAATTCATAAATAACTTCACCTCTTTCATTTCTTTTATCTTCGGCACATGAAGTTAATAATATTATTAAAAACGTAAATAAAATTTTTTTCATAATATCTTATTAATAATATATTTCCACAATAATATCCTCACATCGAATTAGATATTTTGTCATTATTTCTAACACTTTATCTTTATCAAGCCCTCCATTGTTGCATCCTAGCATTGGAAAGGCAATAGTTGTAATACCTTTTTCCTTATATGTTTCAACAAATTTCTTCATTCCGGATTCAATATATTCATATTCAGAATTATTCTTCCAATGTTTCTTTGTTGGAAAGTTTAAAATCCATTTATCATCACTTTTATAAATCCACAATTTGCCAATGTCAATTAATTGCTTATTACAAAAATCTTGATATAACGAAAACATTTCTGGATATCGGTTTTTCATTTCAAGAGCAAGCCCTTTACCCATAACACCAACGCAATTGATAGTGTTCACTAATGTTTGACATTGTGAGTTGAATATGTTTGAATTTTTAATTACCGTTATAGTTAACATATTAATTTAAGTATATGTTCTTTATAATTTTCTTCTACATCATTTATATGGTGCTTTATATTTGAATCACCTGATATAAGGTAAAGTTCATCATTAATATATTCATAACCTTTAATGATATATCCGTACACTACATCCGGAGGATTTTTAATCTGTATATATTGTTGTATTTTAAATGATTTCATAAACTAGTAGGCTTAAAACTGTCATTCCATATTTCCATTTCTTTCATATCCTCATAGACTTCTTTAAAATCTTCATATTTATCATTAAAAAATGAATTAGTCAAAGTATCTAAATCACTTTGCGATTCTGGTGAAAAACTCCATTCAAACATTTCTATTCGGTTATTTTTATTAATACCAACAACAACGTCATCTTCAAATTCTTCTCGAAATATTTGGATTAAATGTTGTCCAATTAATAAATCAAAGTTAGAATTAATGCCAATTGGCATTATTTCATAATTTTGGTTATCGTTTTTATTAATTATTAATAATGAATAACACTCAACTTGTGATACATAAAATATCTCACATAAAGTAATATCATCATTATCAGTAATAACCAATGTTTTTAATTTCTCAATAATTTCATTATTATCCAATTCATTCAATTCTTCTTCGGTTATAATAAAATCTTTTGATTTACTATATATTCCTGGTTTCATAGGCTTTGTGATTATCATAAAATAATATTCTTCACTTTTAGCCATTGTCCCCCATCCACGTGAACATGATTGATATGTTTTAATGTCATTATCAAATCTATTCTTTTGGTTATATACAATAGTCGAACAATTTGGGAACTCTTCTGGAAATTCTTCCACCCAGTATTCTTTATCAGTTAAAGGATACCATACATTATTTTGATAATCACTTCGTTTCATATTCATTCATTTTTTTTAATTTATTTTCTAAACTTTTTCGTAATAAAGTCTTAATCAAAATGCTTTTGTTAAGTGAAAGAATCTCTTCATTACATTTAATCTTCAAATCTTCGATAACTTCATTAATCATTTCTTGTTTATCAGTATAATAATATTTGTTTACGAAAATTCTATCTTTATTGTCTAGTATTAATGAAGGCATTCTAAATGTTTTAAAATCTTTTTCAATTACTTTACCTTGTTTGATTTCGTAATTGTCTTCGTAATATATATCTTGTCCAATCTCTAAATCATTTCCCCAGATTTTCATATTTCAGTCTTTTATTTCAATCGTACAATCTTTTATAATCATCTTAAACTTTTCCAAATTTTTTAGTCGATACCAGCCTTCTACATAATCCATAGGTTTTATACCGAAAAGTTTAAAGCCGTTATCATGCTTTATCGATTTCTCATGAACTTCATATTTTAAAGTATTAATGTTAGTTTGCTTTAATGCTAACTTCCATATTATTCTTTCACCTTTAATATGTAAAAAGCCATTTTTATCTAATAAGATTTCTACATTTAATAATGCTTCATCTTTATCCATATAATAATCAACTGAACTTTCGTTGAATAGTACTAAACTTTTTTTAGACGTAAAAATGGCATATTTGTATTTATATGTCTTATTATATTTTAATATCCGTTTCATATTCGTTTAAATTTATTAGACATTGCAAAAATAGGTATTATTTTTAATATGCACAATTTTTTATTAACTTTTTATTGTGATTATTAAAATTTTGACTAATTTTGCCGAAGAAATTAACATAAAAAGTAAATTATATGAGTTTTAATAGAACTGGCGTATTAAGATATTATAATGGTGAATCTTATTTTTCGCATATAGGAATTAACCCTAAATTTAAAAAATTTTATGGAGTTAATGAAGATGAAAAAATATATGATATTGAATTTGAAATTCATGAAGAGCAAAATAGCCCAAAAGATTTGAATTCAATTGATTACTGGGGATTTTTAAAAAGCGGTGAGCAAGAAGAAGATATGAGATTAATCTTCCCTAATTACAAACAATTCTCAGTTTGTTTTCCATATGGCATCTCAGTTGAAGAAGAGAATAAAACAGGAAAAAGTTATCGTTTAAGAGTAAAAAATTTTAAAGAGTTATGAAAGAAGAAATCGTTTATTTTGCTTGCAATGACTGGCATCCGACACCAGTTGAGTCAGATAATATATGTCATAATTATTTAGGTTCATATTCAGGAGTAGATGAAGATAAAATAATTAATAAGACGATTGACGAAGTTTATAAGTTCGTTGAAGATAATAAGATGTGTATCAATTGCGAAATAGTTGATATGTCTTGCTCTTATTATATAACAGCACAAAAGAAAACATTTGAAACTTATTTCCCTGAATTACTACCTTTAATAAAAACAGAACCATATGACTTTATGTTTATTGGTGATAATAAATCATTTTTAGAATATAATGAGAGTAATATCGGATTTAATTTTTTTAATTTATGAATAAAAATATTTTTGATGCAAAAGAAGCAAGGAAAATGCTAACTGATAGATTAGAATCTTTAATAGAAAAACAACTAGAATATATTTGTACTTGTATTAAAGTTAGCATAAATGAAGGTATTAATTATGTTGATATTTATGTAAATAGTATAGACGGTTTCCATTATACTACAAGTGATATAATAACTCGTTTAAAGAATCTAGGATATGATGTTCATTATAGTAGCAATCAAAAAAATGAATATTTTTTAAAAATTAAATGGTAATTTAAAAATTATAAATAATGAAAGAAACATTAGTAATTAATTTAATTGGTGGCCCAGGTAGTGGTAAATCTACTTGTGCAAGTGGTGTTTTTTATAAGTTAAAACAACTTGGTGTCAATTGTGAGTTATCCCTTGAATTTGCCAAAGATAAAGTCTGGGAAGGCTCTGTCGATGTATTAGATGACCAATTATATGTTTTTGGTAAACAGTACCATAGATTATATAGACTTAACGGTAAAGTTGACATTATTATAACTGATTCACCATTACTAGTATCTATATTATATAATAAGACTAAATCAAATTATTTTAATGATTTAGTAGTTGAACAATATAATAGTTTTAATAACCTAATGTTTTTTATCAATCGTCCAGACGAATATCAAACAGAAGGAAGACTTCAAAAGAAAGAAGCGGCAAAAACAATTGATATGATGACTAAGGATATGCTAGAAAAATACAATATACCTTTCGAAGAAGTATCCTGTGAACACGCAGTAGATTATATTGTAAATAAAATTAACTCTATTTTAAAAACTAAATGAAAGCATTTTTTATTTTTAAAAATAATGAAGTATTTGGAAGTCCTATCGGTTATACAACAGAAAAAGGTGCAATTAAATCGTTAATTGGATGTGATGACTGGCATAATTTACGAAAAAATTATAAGCATTATATGTCCAATGATGAAATAACAGATGAAATGAAATCAAATGGTTTTTATAAGAAAACTTCTGATTCGAGTGGATGGCTTCTAAATAATGCTATATGGACTAATAAGGTATGGAAACCTTTTGTTAAAGAAAATTATGAAATAATCGAAAAAGAATTCGAAATATTATTCAAAGATTAAGTTATGTTTAATAAATCACAAAGAGCGAAATTTGATTACTGGTTTGCACATTGGTGTAGTTTCCAAATGACAGCACTGAATTTAGGAGTCTGGAAGTTTAAATACTTATTCCATGATATTGAAAAACCTTGGCTAATGCTATTATGGAAAGATTATTCTCGTGTACAAAAATGGCATAGAAATAATAATGCACATCATATGGAATATGAAGACTTATGGGATGCTGAGGCTATGGTTATTGATTGGGAGTGTTCAAGGTTTACTAAAATAGACAGCCCTATGACTGCACGTGAAACTTATGAATATTTTGTTAATAATAAATATAAAGGAACTTATTATGAAAAAAGATTAAGACAAGAAATATTTCCTATATTAGAAAAGATTGGCTTATAAAAAATCCCTCTTAAATAAGAGGGATTATTTTTAAATATCAGTAAAATTAATTGAATATTCTTCTATATAATTACCAAACTCAACAATAGGCTTATCGGCATTTACTACTGCATACTCAGAATTGCCATAACATAGAGCATAACCATCACCTCCAAAACCGTCAAAATTACGCCATAAATAAGGATAAATCGCATAATCAGTGTCTGCTTCATATAGATATAATTTTTCTAATGGCACAATTCCTTCACCATTTATTTCGGCTATAATGTCTTGTGAATATTTAGAATCATACCATTCTCTCCAAGTCATCCCTTGCTCAGCATAACATTGAGTATAACTAGAATCAGTCACTCTTTTATAATTAAAAAATATTCTTTGATTATATCCAGAATATATTACATGACTATCCTCAACAATTTTAGTATCCAAACTGTCTATATAAAATCCGCATTCAGCATACCCACCAGGAGTTATATAACTCATAAGATTAGGTTCTACAAATTTATAATAACCACCATCACTTTCAGTTTTATAACTACTATTAATCCAGTCATTCCAAGTCATTCCTTCCTCAATTATAATATTTGAATCAGGTGCATCTATACATAACATATCATCACCCTTAACGGTAACATACATCAATTTTTTAATTGGATTATAATATACAATATTTGTTTCTTCTACCGCCGAAACATTTGGGGTGATGAAATCCACACCACTTAAAAATTGCTGATAATCAGCATCATTTGTAAATCTTTTTAAATAGTTCATATATTTTTTCTTATTTAACTACAATTATTTATAATGCTTCACCATACGCTTTTTGTAAACGTCCATAATTATGATTTGGAGTTATAACATCATTACATTGAACATATTCATCATTATCATATATCAAATAATAATAATCATAATATCCTCCTCCTCCAATACACCAAATCTCATCATCAGCATGATACATTGCCCTAAGTTTATTATCACTACAATAAAAATACCCACCACATGAATCATTGGAAGGTATTGCTTTCCATTCTGCTAATTCATTAAATGTCATTCCATTTATACCATATTTAGGCACTTCGTCAATATAAAAAGTCATATCACCTAAAATATAAATCTTATCGTTGTTTTTTATTTCATCATTAATAAGCACATCATTTTTATTTGAGTCTTTTACAATCCACTTATTAACATAAGCATTTTCAGGCATAAAATCATCTTGCACCTCAAAATAAATTTCATTTGTGTCATTCCAATAATGAAAAACTGGAATAAGATTTTCGGCTACATACCTCCAAGTTGTACCTTCTTCACATTCATATTTAATGCCGTCTACATAATATGTTATCATTCTTACATATTGGTTGTATTTAACCTCATTACTATTAACGATTAATGATACATTGGGTTCGATGTACTCCCCCCCCCCCTTAAATGCATCATATTCAGATATTTCATTAAATTTCTTTAAATGTTTTCCCATATTAAAAAGTTTTATTATAAATATTTTCATTATTAAATAATAATTTGTACATTTGCAAATAAATAAAAACATTAATTTATGGCAAAAGTAAAAACTAAGGTACATAACGATTTCGGTATATTCAAGACAGAGATTGGAGAAGTTTTAGGCTGTTTTTATAAATGTACAAATTCAAAGGATGAAGTTTTTTTAATTATTGGGCTTGATGATGGTAGGATAATTTCACAAAAAATAGAAGATTGCGAATATATAATTTAATAATTTAATAAATTAAGTATGTCAAGTAAAAACGATAAATGGAGCATGTTTAAAAATTACATGCATAATGAATTAGGTATAACGAAAGAAGACATTCGTGAGTGGTTATATGAAGCCATAAAGGAAGAAGCCAGGAAAATGGTTGAGAATTCTTTTAGTTCTTATTCGATAAAAAATAGGATTGATGATGCGATAAAAGAATTTAATGTTTTTGGAAGCAATGGTATTAAATATGAATTAGCTAAACAAATTAGTAATAGAATTATTGAGTGTTTAGAGTTTAATATTAAAACAGATGAAAAAGTTTAAATATCTTACTGTTGGTATGTTTCATCAAGTTTTAATTGATTTTTATTTAAAATATTTTGATGTATATGGGAACAAAAAGTAAAGTGATTAAAATCGATTGTGACGGTGTTTTAAGGGATATATTACCAATGATGTGTGAATTATACAATGGCAAATTTAAATGCAATATACAGCCCGAAAATGTGTTAGAATATGATTTAAATAAGACATTTACCAAATGTTTAGAAACTGATGGAATGACTCCTCATAACTGGTTTTTCAATGAGTTCGGACATTTAATAAATCGCTTCTCAAAATCTTGTATAGATGCAAAAGAAGCAATGGATTTATTACATGAAAAAGGATATTATATAATAATAGTATCATATCAAAAGTCACATAAAAACAAGATTAATACTTTAGATTGGCTTCTTTGTAATCACATATATTATGACTCAATTTGTTTTACAAATAAAAAAGATTTAATATCCGGAGACATAATTGTCGATGATAATATTGATTTCTTGGATATGTCTAATGAATCTAGAAAAATTTGTATTAATGCAGCATATAATGTGGGAAAACATTCATATGAGTGCTATGATACATTGTATGATTTTGTAAAAACCTTGGATTAAAATGAAATATATACATATTAAACATGTTGTTTTCAGTCATTACAAAAAATTAAGGTGGTATTTTATATCTACATTAGACAAAAAGTTATATTATATATCAATTAACCCATTTGATATTATAAATTTAATGTATGGCATTTTTATTTTAATACCTCCATTAACAAATAAACATATTAAAGGAAACTGGTAGTCAACTACACCAACTTAAAGGAGGGCGTTTGAGCAAAGGGTGATACCCTTTGGCATGGCACGTTGACAAGTGCTCTTACTGAGTTATGGTATAACCATTTCTCATTACGTTCATTGAAATATTTTCTTAATATATTAATACTACCGTTTATATCAGCATTAAGGTATAACCCATCAGAACTACGATATAAACCCCTATGGGTACGTTTACCACTAAAAACAATTCCATTAGTTTCTTCACCATAGACAGGAATATTATCACAATCTAAGGAACTTGCCTTAGAGGTATAACTCTCTTCCTGAGATATATATCTTATTCCATATTCAGAACATAAATACTCTAATTTCTGACGGAATTTATGATAAGGGATACTGACAATTGTTTGATTATTTATTCTACCTAAATTAATTCCTTGTTTTTGTTCCTTGTTATAACCGATAACAATGGTGGATACACCATGAGATATACAGGCATTAACTAATAAATGGCATACTCTATTGAAATAATCGTTTATGCGATTATTTCTACCATTAATTAAACGAATCATTCTTTTGGTTGTAGTATCAGTAATGGATTTATTCTTGGAATATTCACTTTTCAGTGCAGATACTTTCTTATTGTAATAGTGATTTATATTTGTTAGTCTTCGCCCATCAATCAAGAATTGACGTGCGTCACCATTAGAAAAGATTGTACATGCTGCAAAGTTATCTACTCCTAAATCAATTGACATATATCCATTACCTTGAACTTTTGGTTTAACAGTTGTATCATTATATATAAACTCCACTGAGAATTCTTTTCCATTGTGGATTGGTGTTATTCTAATCTCTTGAAATTGTTGAATATGCCTTATATTTTTTGGTATTGTGAACAATATTCTTCTATCTTCTATATTATACAATTCTCTGAATTCCTTTGTTAATCCTATTGCCACTTTCCCATCTTTTTGTATTCTGCATGAGCGTCCCTGTATTGGGCATACCATCACAGATTCTTGTTTTTTATAGTGTGGTAGTTTAATTCTTTCAGAATATTTATTTGATTTTTTCAATGTCAGTATCTTAAAGAATGATTGCATATCTCTATCCACGAGTCTTAGAATTTGTTGTGCACAGTCTGATAGTAGCATTTTGAAGTGCTCGTTATTTTTGCATTCGTGATAGTTGTTATTGTATGACAGATATTTGTTAGTATTAAAGTAATGTTGTCTTGTTGTGTATAGTCCTACGTTGTATAGTCTTGCAGCATGATAGCACATAGCCCTGAGTGTAGATAGTTTCACCTCATGTCTATTAATTGTCTGCAATACTTTCGTAGTTTTATACATAAGTTATATAGTTTTATTGTTTATTACCTTATTAATTTTGTTCTTTCATATATAAATATCTGAACTTTTTCAAAAGTTCCTAATATATTATAATTTTTTCATATTTTTTATTAATTTATTTGTTTATGTTAGAATTAATTATTACTTTTGCAAAGAGAAAAATTAAAATAAATTATTAACTAAAAAAAGATAAGTTCTGTTTCATCCCCACCCTAAAGGATGGGGGTTTCCACAGAAAAGTTTATATGAAAAAGACATTGACATTTATTAAACTTTCTGATAGATGGTTCGTTGATATACCCTGGAATGGTATGATAGAAGATTTAGAAATGGTTAGTGGTTCAGATTTATTTTTGGATGCGATTTCTAATGGTAAAAAGATTGTAAGTATTGATGTTTGTACACAAGAAATGTATCGCTCAATAAAATTATCTAAGGTTCATGAAGATGAACTTGGTGCATTTTATAAAGTTAATACATACGAATATAAAGGGGAAATATGGCTTTGTAATGTTACTAAGCATTTATACAATGAATTCCCAGAAAATTTTTGGATTAAATTTTAACTTAATATTTTAAATTATGAATGATATTTTAACAAAAGATGGTTCAAAACTAAACCTATTTGAAAAAAAAGTTGTCATTGACAAAAAATTGCCTAAGTGGGTTAATGCAGAAAAAGGATTAGGTAAAACCGAAGTAGAAACGAAAACAAATTCTTACTCCGAAGATGTTGTATTCTCAGAATTAGATGAACAAATATCCGCTAATAACCGTGATGTTGACTCGGAAGTTAATATTTCGACTAAATGGCTTCCTTTATATGAAATAGCCGAAGGAGTTAATTTTGATACTATCGCTTCTGCCGGAATTAAAGAATTAACACGTTATATTGCCGAAAATAAACTTAAATTTGTGATTGGAGGCTATGGTTCTCTTGGTAATACTCAGAATAATAATTTAATTTTTGATAATTTAATCGTAAATAGTACAGAAGTAAATAAAAATAAAAATGAAAATGTGTTAAATAAAATTGTAAAATTCTTCAAGAAGCACATCAATACTAATAAAGATAAATTTGAAATTGATGCTTTACAATTTTTTAAACTAGTTAAACTTACTAGCCAAGAAAGCGTTAACACATATAGAGACAGAGTAAGTGACTATTTAAAGCAAGTTTATAATGCAGCAACTATTGGTCAAACAGCATTATTGGAAAATTTGATACGTGGTATGGTTACAAATAAATATGAGTCTGTTTTATATGCCGAAGGTTACTACTATGCCGTTAATGAAACTCAAATGGTTGATTTTGTAAAAAAATGTGAAAAAGGAATTAAACTTGAATACATTAAAAATTTCACACGTCCAATTCCTCAAAATGTTGTGGATAAAATCAATCATATAAATAAACTTGAAGTTTTTGATAACTATGTAGTTTTATATTATGACCCAGACGGTAAAATTTACCAAGAAACAGCAAGAGAAGAAGCCAAGCGTAAAGACCCAATCATTTTTGGTTTGATAGCTGGTTCTGAAAAGTTATATTATATTGCTGATTGGGTTGATGAATATTGTGATTTAACATTAGAAAAGTTTATTGATGCGATTGGTGTTAATAAAGAAGATTTAAAACTTTAAAAAAATGTTGTGGTTTGGTATTGTATACACATTGTTTGTTATTATTACAACGGCAATTATAATAACTGTTGGAAAGATTAAAGTTACAGACGGTGAAATATATTTGGCTCTTAGTTTTGGCTTAGTTTGGCCATTATTCTGGTTAATTATTATCTTAATATTATGTTCATTTTTAGTTAGTGAAATAATTAAAAAAATTTTACATAAATGAAAAAAACGCACTGTTTTATCAGGAAAAATACTCCAGAATTACGCATAAAATTAGACTTATTGCTAATTAAACAAAATGATTTTGATGATAATGATGGAGAATGGCTGGCTTATAACTATGGAATGTATATATCAGTTTCAAAAGGATATGAGAAATTATTTCCAGAAGAAATAGATTGTGGCACTAACGAAGATTTATTCATTGCACTAATAGCACAAGATGTATATATTAGAATCGGAGAAATCCCCGAAAATGAAGAAAGTAAAATTCATAGAGGGGATGCCATCATAGGAACTGAAAAAGGAGTATCAGTTTATGATACAATATATTTGGATTCAAAATGGCGTATAATATTGCCTTCACCAATGAAAGAAGGACAAGGTTTAACTTACGAGTCATTAATTAATAATGTTTGTGAATATCGTTATCAAGTAAATCGTCCAGATAAAATATATTTAGTAACTGGTAATAAAGTCGGAATTGGTTCTGACAATGAGCCAGTTATTAAAAATGTAAAAATTCTTTCGGATATTACTAATTCTTTTAAAAGTAAATAATTATGAAAAAGTGGATTTATTTCGGTATATTCCTTGATGAAGAATCAAAAGAAAGTTTAAGACTTCTTTCAGATAAGATTGTTGATAAATCTTGGAAATTATTTTGTCATCATATGACAATTGCATTTAACAATGGTACTGATGAAGTGCAAAAAGAATACGATAAGTATAAAGATAGATTTGGTGAAGTTGTCGAAATATATGCAACACACATAGGGATATCTGATGATGCAATTGCTGTTAAAATCGATTTTAAGCCTGGTACGTTAACGAATTTTCCGCATGTAACAATTGCTACGCCTAAAGGTGGAAAGCCTGTTAAAAGCAATTATATTACGAATTGGAAGCCGTTATCTAACCATATAAAGTTATCTGGTAAAATAAGTGCTTTTTATTAAATAAAAATGGGGAGTTTTCTCCCCATTTATTATATTATACTATTAAGTTGTTTATTATAATATCTATATTCACTCCATTTTTGTTTTGTGTAATTCTCAATTTCAGATTCAGTATATCTTTCTAACCATTGATTAAAACTTTCTATCATTTGTTTTAACTCTTCTGGGCTTACCATATAATTTTGCCATAACTTTGTATCATTGATAAATTCATCAATATAATCATAATTAATTACTTTACTATCATTCCAGAAAGAATCTTCATCTCCGTTAGAAATTGCATTTCTATATAGTTCATATAAATTATATCTATTATAATCTTGATACTCTAATGACATATTAAATAAAGTTACTATCCCTTTCACAAAATCAGAAAAATCAACATTACTCTCATCAGATTCAATATCATTTAAAGTAAATTTATATACTAACATCTCTAATTTTTCAAGTTCAGGATAGCCCTCAAAAAATGATGATGTTCCATAATTTTCATTTAAGCATTTTTTTAATGTTTCTTTTATAATAGATTTTAAATCATTCTCATTTAATCTAATTTTCATATATTTTTTTTATAATAAATATATGATTTTATTGGTTTTATTAATATATTTCGTATATTTGCACTAAACTTTAATTAAATTATTATGAGCAAAAGTTACGGAAAATATAAAACAGTGGGTGTATGTCGTGGTTCTAATACTGAATATTATCGTGAGCGTAGAAAGCATCAACGTCATGTTAATAACCATAGAGTAAGGAATGTAATTGCTAATTCTGAAATAGATGATTTTGATGATGATTTTCAAGAGTATCACATCCCAAAAAATGATACATGGGATGAGCCTACCGATGGGCATTATAAAATGTCTGGAAAAGAGATAAAAAAGCAATCATATAAACCTAGAAAAAATTATGGAGTATATGTAACAAAAGATAATAAAATAAAAAAATAATTAATGATGTGTTTTGTAGGTAAAAAAGGGATGTTGCCAGGAACAAATCTAATTGTTGATACACAAATGGATATACTTCGACACATTTATAAACATTTATATGACTATAAAAATGGAGTTAGTTTTATCGCATATGTTTCTGATGAAGACTGTATGTATAATGTGACTTATACTGGCTATTCAATCTTTATTAATAAAAGATAAAAAAAGGAGGTTATTTACCTCCTTTTCTCTTATTACGATTTTTAATTACATTACTAATTTCATCTTGGTTACGTTTGAATTTATTATATTCCCATTTAGCGTTATCATTAGCATTTCTTGGGGCTTCATCTCCTGTAACACCCATTTCAGAATATGGATAAGCAATACCCCATTCTTCCTTAGAACCATCGTTTCTAAATGCTTTTCTTGATTGTTGGATATGTCCGTCACCACTATTATATGTTGCTCTTAAAACTGGCTGTTTGTTATCACTTTGATAAGTCATACGACTATGGAATGTTTCTCCGTTCCCATATTCACTACGTTTTCCAATTCCATGTTCTTTATTAAAGGCTTCAACATAACCGTCTAACAACGCCTTTAATGTTTGCTGAGGATTTGGGTCTTTTGGTTTATTACCAGACATCATTGCTACAATTTTCTGATACCATTTTTTTGAATCGTATTCGGCTTTATTATTTTCATAATCATACTTATCCATTGCCGCATTGTAGTCTTCTTCCCATTTTTCTTTAAGAACTTGTTTAACAGATTCTGATATAATATTTTTTAATTCACTTTCACTAAGTATTATTTTTTCCATAACATTTTTTATTATAAATATTTCGTTATATAAATTAATATATGTATTTTTGCAGTTACTAATATTAAATATAATATTCATATGGCAAGGATTTTAACTAATTTAAATTACCAAAAGAGTTTAGCCCAATGTTCAAAAGGTAAGCATAAATTTCGTGAGAATAAATTTGGCGTAACTTGGTGTGTCAAATGTGGGCAACTATCGAATAGTATCGGCACATCTCAAATTTTAAATGAAGATGACAAAATCATAATAACAGACAAAAATGATTGATATATCTAATTATAAAAAAGAAGTTGACTATGTTTATAATTCTTTCGTAAAAACTTATCATAAAAATTTTACTAAAAATTATGAAAGATGTTTTATAGAAGAATATCGTAATATGGTTTCAAAGCATTTTAAGATACCGTCTGGGCATCGATGGAAATACGATGAATGGTTTACTATACAAGAATATGCGATGGAATTGCTTGTTAATGGAAATTATATAACTAATGAATCTAAAAAATTCTATTGTTTAAAAATAAAATTTTAATTATGGAAAATTTTAAAAATTATTTTAAATTCCCTTTATTTATACCAGATAATGATTATGATATTGCCATTTATACAAATGATAAAAAAAGGGCATTTATTTGGCTAAATGACATTTCAAATGACAATAAGCAAGAAATCATTAATGTTATCAATGGAGAAAGTAGTTTTTCAACAAAGGATAAAATATTATTTACTCATAAAAATGGTGTAATATATTGTAATGTTTTTGACGATGACATTAATAAAGAATATAAAATTATGCGTGTTAGAGGATGGGGAATGTTAACTGGTATTGGGGCATATAATTTACCATTAAAAGAAGCCTCAATAATTCAAGATGAATTTATTGATTATTGTGTTAAAAAATTAAATAATGGATAAAACAAACGATAATATAGAAAGGCATTGTTCTTATTGTAAGTACTTCTATTGTTATAATTCGTCAATGTATTGTTCTCATCCAACAAAATGCCATAAAATAACCGCCAAAAGAAAAAATGGTTGTAAACATTTTGAAAGAGAAACTAATAATTATCCTTAAAAGAGATAATAAATAATGATTGATTATAAATTAGTGACGGAAGTTTTAAATTATTTAGAAGATTTAGGTTGGACTGAATTGATTGATGCAAGATGGAAGCAAAATATTAAAAATGAGATTAGGATAAAATTTAAAGATATTGATAAAGAAACTTTAAAATATATTTTAGAATTAGTATTATATTAAAAATTATATATTATGGAAAAAGTACAAAAATATATCCTTCGTTCTCCTGATGCTGGCGTATTTTATGGAGAGATAGAAAATGAACTTGATGCTACTAGAATTATTAAGATGAAGAATGCTAGACAAATTTGGTACTGGGAAGGTGCTGCAACTATTTTGCAATTATCTAAAACTGGTACAGTAGCACCTGAAAAATGTAAATTTACAACAACTGTGAATGAAATAACTATCAGCAATGTTTCAGAATTAATCCCTTGTACTGACGATGCTGTTAAATCGATTGATTCCGTAGAAGAATGGATAGAGAAATAGAAAAATTTTTAATGATTGATGAACCATACACACGTCCATATATTAATAATTATGGTAACGGAAGTTCATTAGGCTCTGGTGATAAATATGGAAGGGGGAATTCGTTTATTAATATTAATCCTATACATGATTTTTCTGGGATAGGTTTAAAAGAGTATAATGGGCATAAATTATATTACATAAATAATTATGTCTTATATATTACAAATATACATTTCCCATATGCTATGGGTGAAATCATTAAAAACGATTTAACTACACAAAAATGTTTTATTGCTAAAGTTAACAATCATATTGCTGTTGGTGAATCTATTCATTCAGTTATAGACGAACTTCGTGAAAAAATAAAAGTAAGTACTGACAATGAATTTGATGTAGCCAAAGCCTTTGTTTTGTCTCATCCGGATTATGATAAGGAATATGATTGGGATGAAATGGTTTTATGGCATAGTTTAACTAATTATAGTTGTGAAGAGGGTAGAAGAAAATTCACGAAAAACGCTAATAAACTTAAAGGTTCAAAAGCGACTCCAAGAGAACTAGTTGAATTTATGAAGAAAAGTCGTGATTACAGGCTAGGAGAAAAAATAGAAAAACTTTATTTAAAGTTATGATTTATTTTGATATGTCACAAAAATATTATATATTTGTGACATATTTTTTAATAACAAAATTATGAATAAAAATCGTGTCAAAATAGAAATTGCTTTATTATTAGCCAAGACTAATTTTAGCAAAGATGATATGGAAGACTGGTATGAACACAATTATGTTAAGCATACTACGGTAAGAGAAGAAATTTATGAAAAATTCGGAGAACTAAGTGATGACGGATTTTATGAATTAACAAAAGAAGGTGGAGGAGATTTAGATTGGAATGAAGTTTATGATTATGACTGGTGTTATCATACGCATTATCCAATTGATGATAAGTTTTTATTTTGCCCTACGATTTATGAAGTTCAAACTTTTTTAAGGGATAAACATAAAAAACAAATTACTGTTACATCGATTTCACAAGAATCCTGGCAATACATAATTACAGAACCTAACCAAGGATTAATTGATGGGAAATTCGGGGAAGATTTTGAAACTTATGAAAAAGCCCTAATAGATGCTATTAAAGTTACATTAAAAGAAATAATAAATGATTGAAAGAATGTTTTTTTCTTGTTTATGTGCTGGTGTATGTATGTTATTTTTATTCATTGGCATATATATTGGTTATGATTTACATAAAAAATCGGACAAATAGTATATTATTACCAAAATAAAAATGATTTTTTTCTTAAAAAGAAGTATTTATTATTAACTGCTTCTTTCTTTTTCATAATGTTATACCACCTTTTTACTTTTACGTGTAGAAGTTTTAAGGTGGTATTTTCATATAAAAAAGGAGGCATAAATACCTCCTTTACCATATATCATCAATATCGTCTGAATCATTTGTATCTTCATTTTCTAGTCGTTTAATTACGTCATCTATAATTCCGCTATCATCAATTTTTATTTCTTCGATTTCTACAATTTCTAAATTATATTTTTTCAATGTATTAACGACTGATTCAAAAGTTTCTCCAAAATCAAATTTAAATTCATTATCTATTCCGGCTTCTGTAAAACATACTGATATTACCCCATCAATGCAATCCATCATTGAAAAGCATGTGGATTCACAAGCCAGTTTAAAATCAATATCTGTTATTACTCTACCTTTTCTAGATAAGCAATTTTTCTCTGGAATTAAATTTGGTATTATTCCAGCTGGAATAATATTAAAATTTTCTCCCCAAACAACATCGGGAACAGTTGTGAACATAAATTCATAAATATTTTGTCCGTCCAACGTGTTCCCAATCTTTTTCACAAAAGCAAGAAATTCATCCATTATTTCTTACTGATATTTTTTTTATATTCCAATTTAGATTCATATAAATTATTTTTATTATCAATCAATTGGATTTTATTTTCTCCACCAAGTCTAATAGTTTTTAGTGATGATTCTTTTAGTATTTCCTCTTTAATTTGTTTAAGATTAGTTTGTATACATTCATTTACAATCATTCTAATATAATTATAATCTACCCCTCCCATCATTTGAGGTTGGCTATATTGAGGTTGCCAATATTGTTGTGGTTGAGGTTGTGCCGTATATTGTTGTTCATATACATAACTTTCTTTAACTGGTTTACTTTTTGGAATATCAACAAAATTATCAAGTACGGATGAACTACCCAACGAATATTCACTAGTATCATCAAGTGGATTGTTTAGTATTGATTCTTGAATAACTTTAGGTAATCCACTATTACTTTTCAATGGTTTATTAACATTTACAGTATTACTTCTCATACCATAAGAATTTGATGGTTGAACAAACCCTCCATCATCATCAAAATTACCGTTATTCATTTTTTTAGCCATATCAATTTTTCGTTGTCCTTCTGGTGACATTAATGCGGCTGCTCGGCTAAGTGCCTCATTTAATTCCATTTCTGTAACTGCCATTCTTTCTATTCTTTCTTTTTTCTTGTTCTCTTTGCCACTGATTTAAAACATCTGGTGAAACTTTCTCATTTTTTTCTAATTGTTTATATCGGTTTTCAATATCTTTTTCAGTTTGAGTTGAAAAAGTATCTTTTGTTACGGGTCCACTATTAGCAATCATATGAGAATTATCTTGTGTCTCAGTTTCTTTTTCAGTGCCAAATTCATTATTTTTAATAATATCCGAAATATATTTTGGATTATCAAGTTGTTTGCGAAGTTTTTCTAATTTTTTTACTTCTGGATTATCACTAACAGACATATGTTGTGGCTTACCAATGTCATCTTTTTTAACTGGTCCAGATGCCTTAATTGGTTTTGGATTTTTAGATACATCTTTTTGATGTGTTTTCCAGAAAGTAGCGATATTGTAAACAACCGACATACCATTATCTCCATTTGGATTAAAACCTTCTGGAGGTGTTCTAAATGTGTTTTTAAATAATGGTTTCCAATTTTGTATTCCACTAATTAAAAACTCTTTCCAAGAAGGTACAGATGTTTGCGTATCTCCAAATGGTTGAAAGGCTCTAATAACTGGTAATCCTTTTTTAGATAAGCCGTAAGCAACTGGTTGAATAATACGTTTACCAGAAGTGTTACCGTCCTTACTTGTATAGTTAATTTCTACCTCGTAAGTACGATTAATAGCATCATTTATTTTACCAATTTGAACATCTTCTGTTAAAATCCCTGCAACTATTTCTTCAAAAAGTGTCATTTTTTATTTTATTTTAAAACATACTGTCCATCTTCTATGTTAGCACTTGTATCTACTGAATCATGACCATATGCATTATCTTTACTGTAAAGATTCATCTTAACTAATCTTTCACGTCCACCTTGTTCATTTCTTCCGTAAATATCATAAGCACCACCTCCGGCACTAGTATCGAGATTACTATAATTAAACAATGTAGAAGGTTTTGTATAATCTGGTGTATAGTGTTGATGTCCACCACTATTAGTACCTTTACCTAAAATTTTATTTTTATCACTTGGGTTACTTAAAGCATCTTCATGTGATTCTGAATATGCATCATTTGCACTATAATCTGAGCGTACAATTTGAATATGTCTTTCTTCAATACCTTTACGTTCTAAATTGCTTTGTTTTGAATTGTTTAATGCCATAATATTTTATTAATTTTCATAGGTAACACCTATTGTATTATTTCCTTTTGGAGTATGTGCGCCTCCTTTTGTACCGTTTTTTGGGGCTGATTTTAAGATATTTTCACCCCTTGCCATTTTAGCCTCTCTACCACTTTTTGATATGTTTTCAGCAGTATCAAGTTTTCGCCTAATTTCACTTTGTAACTTACCGTCTGGGTCTAATACTGCTCCAGCATTTCCTTTTGAAAAATCATCTAATATTCTATAACCGTCATCGTGTGAAATTCTTCCAGTTTTAACTATACGTTCTCCACGTTTAACGCCTGGCATATTTCTTTTACCGTCATATTTCATTAATGATTGTTTAATGCTGTCAATTGTATCATTTGATATCTGAAAAGTATTTTGTTTCCCAGTTAAGTCTTGGTTTGATTCTGGTAAAACGGTTCTTGCCATACCTCTAACCCTTGGTTTTGTTAATTGTTTTGCAAATTTATCAGTAATTACTGGATTACCAAATTCGACATCACCATCAACATAATTACCAGTAACACCATCAGCTGAAACTTCTGCTCCACCTAAACGATATTCGTTAGTAGTATCTTGATTATTCAAATAAGCACCATTACCAATTATTTCATTTAATTGTGCTTCTGTTATATATATTAACTTACTCATTTACTAATGATTTACTTTATTATAAATATTTATAATGTAGAAAAATACGTTAAAATGGCTAATATTAAAAACAATAATAATAGAAAAATCGATTGTAGATTATACAATGACTACTATATGGATTTTATGATTTCAAAAGAAAATACTAAAACTTTTGGAAAGATAAATGATTGTATAGCAACAAAACTAGATTTTTCTGGTATAAAAAGTCAACACGTTATTTCTAATTTTGTATGGAATAAATCTGTACCGTCAGATACGATTTTACAAAATATTGGTTATACTGGTGTTGATAACGGTTTTATAACATACGAAAGAGATAGAATCGGTAATGATGAATTTTTAGAATTATTTACAAATAGTTTATTCTCTTTAAACACATTTAAAGATAAATTTTTTGTTACTAAAGTAAACGGTAACGCTAATCTTTTATCATATCCAATTGAAAACAATGAAGAATATACATCGCTAAAAGGTGGGTTCTATCAAGGCTTTTTTAAGATTGATGGAGATAAATATCAAACATTACCGCATAGAATTAATAATGAATGGAACATTAATATAACATTAAGAAATGTTGATTATGAAACACCTTCAAATACATTAAACAATCGTTACCCTAATAATAAAGGCTTCTTCTTTTATATTGGTACACGTGCCGAAAATAAATTTTGGGAATTATATAAGGCGCAAGATAAAATGTCTGAGATAAAATACGATGATTCTAATGATTATTCTCCTGATTACAGCATAATGGATAGTGATGTAATTAATCATCAATATCATGAAGATGAACCAAATCCAGAAAATAGAGACGATAGATATAATGACAGTTGTGAGTGTACCGAATATTTTGAAGATGGATTTGACCCATATAATGATGGAAAAGAACCACAAAAATGCGGTGGTGATTATTTTGAAGATGGATACAGTGGGTTAGGTGCAACTGTCGGATGTGATTGTCCTATTAATGATTTGGCGATTGAAGATGATTATATGCAAGAACAAATAGACTTAAATAATATAAAACTAGAAGATAGTAAGGGAAATCCAATCGGAGAAAAAGGGTTTTATGAAATAGAAACCGATAATAAATTTATAATATTCAATCACACAAAGGATGGATTCACTAAAAAAACTTGGAAAGATGAATATAAATTTATTTTAACTGGCAAAAAAGACGCTCCAAATATTAACTATTTTCCTTATTTAAATCATTCTAAGGACGGTTACACAAAAAAAGACATAGATAAACTAATTGAACAACATAGTTATACGTATAATATATTTAAAGACATTGAAAACAATGCATTAGGTTTTAAGATTAATAATGATGGTAGTATTAGTTATCGTTATCTATCAACTTGCTGTGAATTAATAGAAGAATCATCAATGCCTAACGTAATTAACAATAACGAATGGACTAACATTCACATCAAAATAGTAAGAAAAGGTAATGATTTATCTGATGAATGTGATTCTTACTATAAGCCAAATAAAATGCAAATTTACGTTTATGTAAATGGTTATTTAAAATTGGTATCAAAAGAACTACCAGAACTTCATTTAAAACGTCTAGATGATAATTCTGAAAGACAAGAAGGCGTACCATACTCATTATCAATTGGAGGCGGTACTCAAGGTTTGAGTGAACGAATAATGTTAGATTATTATGATAGAACCGATTATATACTACCAATTGAGCAAAATTTTGCCGGAACATTTATAGGAGATATTAAAGATTTTACGTTCATATCTTGTCCAATAGACTTTTCTTTTATTTCTGAAAAAAGAAATTAGATTTTAATTATTATAGATATTTATAAACAAATAAATTAAATAAATACCATATAAAATGGCAGCAAATATTAATGGATTAATATATTATAAACTTGATTCAGATGTACATGGCTACCCTGGTGATATTACAAAAAACTGTGGGCTTCGTGGAGAAGAAATTGACGGTAACTTCAATTTTCTTCGTGGACATGACATCAAAAGTTTTTCATTTGATGAAAATGGAACTCTTTTTTTAACAAGATATAATGGAGATATTATAAGTGCAAAACAATCTGAAAAACCAGATTACAATTTTAGTTATAGCCCAGAAACTGGAGAATTAACTATCGTTACTCCAGACGGAAAAGAAATGGTTATATCTGGTTTTAAAGTTAAAACAAATGTATATCACGATTGTACGCTTGAAGGATTTGGTACACAAGAAATACCATTGGAAGTTTCAAACATTGCAAAAACTGGTAGATATAAACCAGCAATAAGACTTATTGATACTACAATAAAAAATAAATACATTGTGGCATCAACATATGATGATGAAGGTAATGTCATTGCACCAGAAGATGCTAATGAAAAAAATACATTATATGTCGACTCAATTCCTTCTATAAAAAATGAAGAGTATAAATATCTTTTTTGTGATAAATTGTATTATGTTTGGGTTAAAGAAAATGAAAGCGGAATCGTAATTAATTTTCTACCAGAAGAAAATAATACAAAACATGATAGATACGTCACAAAGGAAAAAATTAGCCGATTTGGTAGATTATACCCTTTATCTGGTGTAAAAGAAATTTCTGAGAGACTTGAGAAAATCAGTAGTGAATGGCACATACCTTCTAAGGATGAATGGGATGAAATATTGAATGAAATTGATTGTGCTAAACCTAATCATACTGATGTTGAATCAAATGCCGAATTAGGAGAATTTGCTGGTTCAACTTTAAAGTCTACTAAATTTTGGGAAAAAATAAATAATGATAAAGTCTTATCAGAAGACGCTTATGGATTTACTATTTATCCTGTTGGTTATTGTGGTAATCGAGGTAAAGATTATTATGGTAGTTTCGGATTATCATCAGCATTCTGGACATCAACAGTAGAGGATAATTTCAAAGATATGTATGTCAAAAAGTTTGAATATAATAAAGAAACTGTTGGACAACATACTTGGGGTGAAAATTATTATTTAAGTTTACGTTTAGTTAAAAAATTCACTGGTAATAATTTTAATGAGTCTGAATTCATTGATGGAATGACAGTTAACTGTGTTCATATTCCAGGAACTAGTACTATTTGGACTAAAGAAAATATTGCATTTTCAAATACACAATATGACGGATTTTATCCAGAAAAATGGGATGAATATAAAAATGTTGAAGAAGATGAAAACAGTTATGAAATTCGTTATTTTGTAAATGACTGGAATGGTAGCGGTTGGGATAAACACGAAATTAAAGAAGGCGAAGGTATTGTTCTATATGAAGGCGATAATGGAAGAATGCATGAATGGTTGCTTGTAAACGGTGAATTAATTGACACCGCCGTTTTACTTAAATCTGAATTCAAAAAAGAAATTGAACATATCCACAATAGAATTGACCAGGAGATTAAAGATAGAGACGCTGTTGACCAACAATTATGGGAAGCCATTGCAAATGAATCAAAACTTAGAGAAGAGGTTGACAATCAACAATGGGCGCACATCGAAAAAGAAGCATCTTTAAGAGAAGATGCCGATAAAGAGATTTGGAATGCTTTAAATAAAGAATCAGACGATAGACAAGAAGTTGATAAACAACTTTGGGCGCACATCGAAAAAGAAGCGTCTTTAAGAGAAGATGCCGATAAAGAACTCTGGGAAGGTATCGCTAAAGAAGCAGAAGCCAGAGATGCTGTTGACCAACAAATTTGGGCTAACTTAAACGATGAAGCAAAACTTAGAGAAGAAGGTGATAGTCAACTTTGGGCACACATCGAAAAAGAAGCATCTTTAAGAGAAGACGCTGATAAAGAACTCTGGGGTGGCATTGCTAAAGAATCTGAGGAAAGACAAAAAGCCGATAAAGAACTCTGGGATGGAATTGCTAAAGAAGCAGAAGCCAGAGAAGAAGTCGATAAACAATTATGGGGTGCTATTTCAAATGAATCTCAGATTAGAGAAGAAATTGATAATCAACAATGGGCAGTTATCAACAATGAAATTGCTGAACGTAAAGAAGCCGATGCTGATTTACAAAGACAAATCGATGAAAACAAGGTTACACCAGAAAACAATAGTGTTATCATTGTTCCTGGAAAAACTGAAAATGGGACAACTACACCTACAACTATCAAAGTTAATCTTGATGATGAATGTGAACATTTGAAATTAGGTGATAACGGCATTTATTTTGACGGTTACTTTGGGCAATTCTAATAAAAAAGAAAAATTGAAAAGAAATGAAAAATAGATTACAAATAAGATATCACATACCTGAAACTCTACCTACAAGAGCACAGGCTATGACATATTTGCAAGAAGCATTCGCTATTGGTAGAACTAATAGCACAAATGCTTCACTTCCAGCAGAACCACTTGTAATTCTTTATAACGACACTCAATTGGATATTGCCAATGGTATAACAGAAGCAAAACGCTTGGAAACATCTAATGTGTTATTGGCTATTGGTAGAGGTGGTGACGGAGTTAACGTTTTTAATAACCAAGACTATTTTGTAATTGACTTTGCAAAACATGACGAAGAAATTAAAGATTTAACCGATACTGTTGACAATATTCTTGAAGTTATTGAAGAAGTTAAAGAAAACATCGAGCAAATGAAAGCCGATATCAAGAAAAATTCCGATGATATCGCTGCAATCATAAAAAAAATTGGTGAAAAAGGAGACCAATGCGAGAAAGATACCGTATATGGTTATATTCAATGTGCTCATGATGGGATTGAAGACTTGAATGAAAGACTTGGTGATGAAATTGATGATAGAAAACAAGCAGATGAAGACTTGCAAACACATATTAATATGGAAGCCGATGCAAGAGCACAAGAAGATGAAAGATTAAGCAACCGTATAATTGCTAATCAGACAGCAATTCGTGATGAAGAATCTGCTCGTGAGGAATCTGACCAAAGAATTGAAGATAAATTTGACATCGAAGTAGGCTTATTAAAGGCAAAAGATGCAGAGTTAGAATCTGCAATCAATGAAGAAAAAGATGAACGTGAAAAAGCAGATGTCATACATACTAGCGATATTGCTCAACAACGTTCCGATTTTGAAGAAGAAAAAAAGTTTACACGAGATAAATTTAGACAAATAGATAATGATATCACTGTTTTACAACAAAAAGATATTGCGATTGATAATGAAATCTCTAATTTAAAAGACAAAGATAGAGAACACGATACAGCAATAGGCGTTAATAAAACTAATATTGAACTGTTACAAACAGAAGTTGATTTAAACAAAAAAGAAATTGCTAAAAATAAAGTTAAATCTACTAGACAAACAATATTAGTAACACCTCCAACTGAAAACGGCACTAACATTGAAGTTAATGTTGACAATAAAACTATTGTTATTGATGAAGTCGGTATTTTATCGGTAGATTCAAGTGCGTTGGTTCAATATAAAGGCGAAAATGCGATAAATGTATCTGATGTCGTAGGACAATCAAAAACAATATCATTAAAGGTAAATGAAAGAGATAGAATCATTACAAATGATGACCAAGGCTTACTTGCTACATTATCTCTTAAATGGAATCACGCTGATGCAACTGGTGAAAAAGATGAAATTCAACTTATTGGTAAAGATGGTATTGTAATTTCTAGAATTGATGTTGCCGAATTTATCAAAGATGGGTTCTTAGATACTGTAAGATTAGACACAACCGATAAGAATAATCCAATCTTAATTTTCACCTTTAATAGTTCAGCCGGAAAAGAAACTATAAATATACCAGTTAGAGATTTAGTAGATATTTATCTTGCTGGAAATGGCTTACAATTAAATGAGCATACTTTCTCGATTAAACTTGATAATAGTAGCGAAGGTTTCTTGACAATATCTGCTGATGGTATAAAACTTTCTGGTGTACAAAGTGCTATTAATACGGCAAAAGAATCTATTGATGAAACTATCAATAATAAAATTGGTGAAGTTAATACTAAAATAGATAATCTACAAAGCACAATTAGATTTGAATTCGCAGCAGCTGATGATGTAGTTAGAGGTGAATTTGCCGCATCTGATAATGTAGTTAGAAGTGAATTTAAAGAATCTGACGATGCACTTAGAACTGATTTTGCTAATGCTGACAACGTAGTTAGAAAAGAATTTGCAGATGCTGACAGTTTACTTGAAGGAAGAATTAAAAATTTAGAAAATAATTCAAACAATTTTGCTGAGGCAGATGATGATGTTAAAGAATTAATTAGAACTGAATTTGCAAATGCAGACAATGAAGTTATAAAAGCATTCACTGAATCTGATAATAGACTTGAAGGACGTATAATTATTCTTGAAACTGACAAAGATAAATATAAAGAATCTGACGATGTAGTTAGAAAAGAATTTGCTGATGCTGACACTTTAATTAAAACAGATTTAGAATCTAAAATAGGTAGTAATAAATCTGATATTGAAAATATCAAAAATGATTATTTAAAATCAAGTGATAAAAATGATATCGTTAATCAATTCACTGTTGCTGACAGTGATTTAAGCACAAGAATTGGTAATAATGAAAAAAATATCATAGTTTTAAATAGTGGAACTTCTGTTGACGGTTCAATTAAACATAGTATATATGATTCAGTTATCGGACAAGTAGTCAATACTGTAACAATTGATGATGCCTCAAATCAATCATTGATTAAAAAATTCACTGTTGATGATGTACCATACATCTATACTTCAAATAGTTCGTCAGATATGAAACACAATGGTACAACATTGAGTTATTTTATTGATGAATTACGTGATGATGTCAATGACGTTACTACATTAGCAAATGATAATAAATCTGATATTGCCGAATTGAGAGAAACTATAAATGAGTTGAAAGCATTAATAACTTCTTTACAAACAGAATTAAATGCACTAAAATCTAATGCAATTACAGAAGTCTTAGGTACAGATAATGAAATTTCAGCAGTTAAAGATGGAAACAAAGTTACAGTTAAATTTGCTGACAATGCATACTTCGTTGCTGGGGAATAATACAACGAAGACTAACTCCCCGATATTACCCGACAAGGTGAAAGGTGGCTATAATAGCCACCTTTTATTATATCTTTATATATAAATCACCACTTGGCATATTTAATAAGTTATATAGTTCAATAGGATTAATTTCAATTTCTTTTAAATAAGAACCAATAACTTTTGGCGGTTTTGTATTGTCATCATACATACTTATCTTAATAAACATTTTCATATTTTCATTATTAATTTACAATTATATTATACATTATAAAATTTAAAATAACAAATATTTATAATAAAAAAATTATGGAATATTTAAAAAGTTTTAAAACAGATGCTGATTACCAGCAATTTTTAGGGGGGGGGGATTTCATCACCCCGAATGTATCTGCAATAGAAAATACTGATATTGTATATTATAATCCAGTACCAGAGCCATTATTACCAAGATATTCTAATTATGATTTCCCATTAAAAGCTCAACAATCTTGGAATGAGGATATACATACTGATAATGAACTTACAATTATGAGTGTTTTTAAAGATATTTATAATATGTATTTAGAAAAATATCCAAATTTATTTAGTATTATAATATATGCTCCAGAATATGAAGAAGATAATTTAACCATTAAAAAATGTGTACTTAAAATATTTGATTATAATCGTGAAAATTATTATAATACACTTTTGTTTGAAACCGATATTAAAGATGAACCATTGTTCAAAAATTGGTTATTAAATGTTTCATTATGTGTTGCTTCTGATTATTATAACACTTGTGCAAATATTTCTAACGGTTTTTATATAGATAGTTATGGGGCTGGGCATAATGATGTAACTTTACAATGTTTTGAAAAACAATGTGATGAATGCCCAGAAACTGAAACTTGCTGTCATTTCCAATATTATTGGGATGGTAGTATAATGGGAGAGGTTAATATTGGTGGATGGGGTTGTCCATAAATATAAAAAAAGAGGCTAATTAAGCCTCTTTTTTTATTAAATCGTTTTTAATTAGCAAAACCGTGAATAGCATCAAATGATTCACCAAGTTGTTCTTTAGCGATTTCAATCATTTCTTCTTGGTTTACAGTTGTTTCACTTTTACTAGCAATTTTACTAATTAATTTATCATTAATATAATAGTAAGAAATACCATCGACTGAGCAACAAATACAAAGCATTCTATCAAAAAGCAAGTTTTTAGGATTAAATGTTTTATCAAGTTCTGCCTTTGCTTGAGCGTATGCTTCAAGTGCTTCTCCACTTAATTGTTTTTTCACTTCGGATTCAACTCCACCTCTTGGTGAGGTTTTACCGTGAATACTCCACATAACATCGTCTGGAATTTCTGAAACAATATGTCCTTCATTGTCTACAATATAAGCAGTTGATTTTGACTTTTGAACTTGTCTAGCCATATTAAAATCACGTGCCATATTACCAGTTTGGTTGATTGTAGCAGCATCAGTAGCATCTGATGATTGTCTCTGATTGTGATTGTCACCTAATGTTCCATCAGTTTGAATAGCGATACCATTTCTCATTCTAAGATTTGATAAAGCATCATTATATTTTGCATAATCTGCTTTATAATTCTTCATTGAATGCCATCTTATATGGTAACGTGTTGTAGTGATAATCGCTGTAATAGGATTAGGAGTATTTGATTTTTCAGCGTCTCTAAAAGTAGTCAAATCTTTATGCCATTGTAACTCGCTTTTATCCTGGTGTTTTCCGAGTGCATTTGTTAATTTTTCATTATCAATTGCACGTTTTGTTTTCAATAAATTAGCTGGTTTTACATATGTAACTGTTGCAAACAATCCTTTATTTGACTCATTTTGTGCATCATCGGCTCTATCCAAAATGTCTAAAATTTCATCACGTGTAACTTGTACACGGCTTTTTGATGTTGCTTCATTGATACATTTTTCTTCATTAAGAACGGCTTGATATGCTGTCATATTACCGTTCATACGTTCCATTAAAGAGTGAATTTTACCAACACTCTCATTAAAATTATTCTTTTTCATTATATTTGTTTATTTTATATAAATATGATTTTAATGCAAATATATCTAAATTTTTTTATAAAAACAAAATATTTATCATTAAATAAGAAAATTATAAAAATTAAAAATATGAAAAAAATAATTAGATTAACTGAAAGTGATATACATGATATAGTTAAAGAAACTGTTGAAACCATTATAAAAGAAAATTGCGAACAAAATCTTGAAGAAGGATTCTGGGGGGACAAATGGAATCAAGCAAAATCAGCTGCTAACACTCTTACTCAAAAAGGTGATGTATCTTTGGGTAAACGTTTTAAAAATGCCGCATCAAACTGGAAGACTCAAGGCGAATTGAATGATATTAACAACCTTTCACAAGCCCTCTCTAATTTTGTGGAAGCCGGACAATTAAATCCAAATATGACAATTGCACAATTAATCGGTGGTAAAATGAATGGTAATAAATTTGGACGTATGTCTGGTATGGCAGCAAATAGAAAAAGCCAAATCGCTAAAAAAGGCGGTTCATCTTATTAATTGTTATCTATCAAATATCCATAATAATATTCTCTCCCATAAACTGGGAGAGAATTTTTTGTTTATAAATTCAATCTTTGGTAATTTCATTATATCAACGCCAAATTCTTTTTTTAATCGGTTACATTGTCGCTTAAAATATCTTCCATGTCCAAATATGCCATTAAACTTACATTTATCAACTCTTTTATTATACATATGAATCATCTCATGAAGCAATATTTTCTTTAATAATTCTTCATTCCATATAACAGATGTACCTATCCATATTTTATCTTTTGGTTTTCCAGTTTTTGTTTCTTTAGCATTATACCATCCAAGATATGATATGTTCTTAGAAAAGAATGAAAAATCACACTTTCCTAATTTATTATTAAAATAAAGTTCATTATAAAAATGATATAATTTAATTAGGTGTTCTTTTGTTAATTTCATATATTAGTTAATATCACTATCTTCACTATCATAAACTCCTTTATAATATACCGCATCTATCATATCATTAATACAACCAATTACAATATTTGGGTATTCTTTAGATACGAATAATCCTGTTACTGGGTCAACATCCAAAATTTTTTCCAATTTACTTGGCAAAGTACCAGTTTCTTCAATGGCATCAATTTCAGCAATCGTTAAAACATCCAATATTTCTTCATATACTTTTCGAACATTATCAATACCAAGTTCTTTTTCACGTTCAATACGTTCCAAATATTCTTTATGTATTTCTTCCCAATTCATATTGCATTCTTCAAGAAATGGAATATCAAACTCTGGATGTGCTGCCCAAAATTTAATTTCTTTGTCTTCCATTGTCATCAATGCTTCATATGTATCTTGGTCAGATGCTTTATTAGGTATACCACTACATAATTCCATTTCTTCCGCAGTAAAAACTGGGCGATTCATTGGATTTGTAATCAATATTTTATCACGTATTTCTTTTTTGAAACATACAAGTAAGCATGTAATACGTTTATTAAACATATCAATGTATTTTGGTGCATTATATTCCTCTCCATCTTTACAATAGAAATCTTCTTCACTATCAATAATTTCACGAGGCAATAACATTGCATTTAATACAATCTCTTCCTCTTTTATTGCTTCTGGATGAAATTTCTGAACAAATTGATCCAAAGTAATATCAACGCTTGGAGTATTTTCTTTCTTGTATTTTTTATACTCCTTTTCAAAAGTGGTTCTTAAATCCTTACGTTCTTCACTAAATAAACCATTTGAACTAACGTAATAATGCGTAACTTTTTTAACATCTGACTGTGATTTGCTACTACCAGTATTAATGTAATATAAGGTATCACCCATATCAACCTTAATATTATCCCTTAATGCCAACTCCATCCAGGCTTGTCTTGATTTAGGACGACCAGCTTTTGTAATTACTTTGCAGTCTTCAACATAGCCTTGTAAAGTCTTTTTTACTTTGCCCTTTGATGCAATATCTTTTAATGGAATCTCATAATTATAAATCTTCGATAAATAAGAATAATATTCATTCAAAAATCCGGCACCATCCTTTTTAAGCAAAAAACGAAGTCCTTTATCCAAAAATTTCTGAATAAAAGTTTGCATTTTCTTTGACTTGATACTATTACCAACTCGTTTAATATCTTCTGGATATGGATTCTCTGGAAAGTAATCACAATAATTCTTTCTGGAGAAATTAATTGTCGAATCAACTACTTCATCGATACCAAGTCCCATAAATCTACGCATATATAAATCATTGAATTCGGCGACATCAGCATCAAAACCAGTATATTCCTTACCTTCGGTAACATTTCTATTTAAGCCTTTCCCTATATATGGATTATCTTTTGTATATCTATATTTTTTTGGAAGTTGAAAGTTAAAACCATCGGTATTACTTAATACATTGTTTCCTAACGCATTAACTACTGTACCATCAAGGTGTATATCATAAACAAAATCGTTTGTTTTTTCTAAATTTATAGATGTAACCATAATTCTTTTAATTTTGTGCAAAAATACAATTTACTTTTCTTTTTTCCAAATATATTTTTTATTTCCACAATCAAAAATTTGATAAAAACCAATTTTTTTAGAAAATTCAATTTCTGTCATATCTTCTGGACAGCCATATTTTTCGACAAGTATATTTTTTCTCAAATTAAAACGATTAATTCTTACTTGTTTTTTTCCATCAATATAAAAGTAATTAGGTTTTGTATTACCTATAAACTGAAAGCCTAATTTTTCGTATAAATTACCTTGTGACCATCTTCTATCAGCATATGATAAAATCTCGATTGGATTATAAGTTTTAACAAAATAAGAGAATAAACGACTTGCTCCACCTATTACATTGTTATTTAGTTTGGTGCAATATCTTAATAATTCAAAATGTCCATCTTTTTTGGCTAAGCCAAGATTTTTTCTTAATGAGCCAAAAGTCATTAAAGAAACAATTTCGTCATTATAAAATAATGCAATATTATATTTAGATGGTACAGCACCTTGAATATGATTTTCATTTAAGAAAACTTTTACCTCTTTAAATGTTATTTCTTTAATAACGCATTTTCTGGCATATATCTTATTGTTTTTACCTAATAAATTCAGTATTCGTGATTTACAGATATCTTTTTTTTCTATCCATTCATCTTCAAATATATTAATAAGTTTAATATTTAAATTTTCAATGATATTAAGTTTATCAATCATAGTATTTCTAAGACAATACTTATTACTATGCCATAATAAACCGTTGTATTCAAAACCAATTTTTAAATCCGGTAAATAAATATCAATTTCTTTTTGTCCGTCAAATCCTCTGTAACTATTAATAATTTCCCCATCGTAATATTCCTTTATAAATTCGATAATTTCGTTTTCGGCATAAGATTTATTAACAGAGCATTTAGGACATCCATGCCCTTGCATTAAACAGTCAGGACGAGCAAAAAAAGAACCGTGTTCAGTACCATCTTTATATCTTTCTTTACAATATATTTCAATCTTAGTTTTATTGTTTATATAGTTACCAATTACTTCATATTTATCTCCAAAAATTCTATGTATATCATCTTTGAAGTCATCTGTCGTTTTTCTTGAATTATTATAATCTCCATCACGTTTTTGTGCCTTTTCTTTCCCACATTCTGGGCAACCTTGTCCTTTCATATGATTTGCGGCAAGTTGTTCAAATTCTCCGTGAATCGGACATATAATTTTCACCTTAGTTCGTTTATTTACATAAACGGTTTCTGAGTAATCATACTTGTTATTATGTATCTCATTACATCTATCAATAAACACTTCTGTGTTTAATTTCTTATGTTGACTTTTAAGTTTATTGCCGCATTTAGGACACCCAGTACCACTTAAATGTGGCCTAGGCATTTGTGTAAACTCACCATGAATAGGGCAAATAATTATAACATCTTCTCTTGAAGATTTATACACTGTTTTTGAGTAATCAAATTTGTTACCGTGTATTTCTTTTGCTTTTTGTATGAATTCTTCGCTTGTTAATTTACGCATAATGTTAAATGGCTATAAGTTTGTTGCAAAAATATAAAAAAAAATGCCATTGACAAAATATTTATATACAAACATTTAATGAACTTATGAAATACATTAAATTATTTAACAATAAAACTGATTACACCGATTATATGGAAGGTGACGGTAAAATAATATTACCAAATGTTTCTTTAATTAATGGTGAAACTAAAAAGATGGCTTATAAAAAGAAATATCCGATTAGGTTCTACACAGAAGAACTTGATTCTGATTTTAGGAGAATGGAGACTAATATTCTTTCGATGGAATTAATTGATTTCTATAATAAGAATTGCATTGTTAATGGTAACAATTCATATTTACCACAAGAATTAATCTTAAACAAATATTTTATAGATGATTCTCCAATTATCGGTATGTATGTTGATACAGGCACTATTAGTGATGTTATTATTATCGAATTACAAGATTATACTATGATAAGTGGTAATATCTTATGTTTATTGCAGACTGTATCTAAGCCAGGTATTCCTATCGGAACAATAGACGTTATGGTTAATTAAAAAAAAGAGTTGAGACTTCTCAACTCTTTTAATTTTATTTTCTATTTTCGATTTCTTCCATTGCTGTTTCGACTTGTCTCACGTATTCAGCAAATTCTGGAGTTTCTTTAATTGCTTGTGTTCTATTTTTAGTATTATAACGAACATCAATTACCTTATAAATTCGGCAAGGATTTGGTTCTAGAATATATATTCTATTTGACAAATAACATGCCTCTTGAATATCATGTGTTACATTTAATATCGTTGGGTCAAACTCTGAATTTGTATAGATATTAATCAATGCATCCTGCATTTCACGTTTTGCAAAAATATCAAGTGCTCCAGTTGCTTCATCAAGTAAAAGCATTCTTGAAGAGAATACGAGATTTCTGGCTAATGATACACGTTGTAATTGTCCTCCGGACAATGTTGGATATTGGGCGTATTTATTTTCATGTCCTTCAAGTCCAACAATCTTAATCATTTCCATTGCTTTTCTTCTGATAGCATTTTCTTTTGTTTCACCCTCTTTTATATCGGTAATACCGTGTAATCTTAATGGCAAACTAACATTTTCAAGAACTGTCATCCAAGGATATGAACTATATTGTTGGAATACCATAGGTATAGAATCACTATCTTTCCGTTCTTTTCCATATAGTTTGATTACACCACTATTAGGCTTATTTAAACCAGCAATTAATTTAAGAATTTGTGATTTTCCAGAGCCAGAAGCACCCATAATTGATATGAATTGTCCTCTATCTTTAAAATCTTTAATTGCGAAATCAAAATTTTCAAAGAGTTTATATTCTCCATTGTCGGTTGGAAAAGAAACACAAACATTTTCAAAATTAAGAATATCAATTTCTTCACATTCGTATGAGCCATCCATAATAGTGCTTTCAGCCTTAATTTCACTATAATAACTTGATGGTACTTCTTTCCCAGTATATTTTTCCGAAATAGATTCTATATTACCACTTAGTTTAGAATCTTCTTTATTCGCTAACATTGTTTTAAAAAAATTGCTCATAAATTATTTGAATTTAAATAAAACCTTACCTAATTTTCTAAAAATAAAATCTTGCAGACATCCTACTCCAATTACAATTAAAATTAATGCGTATGCCTCTGCCATATGGGACTGTCTAGTCATAGTATTGATTAATGCACCAATACCATTTATTGTCCCATCTTTATAGATTAATTCACTAATCACTACATAAGAATAACTTATCCCAGTTAAACCGACTAATGATGAATATACACTACTTGTTACATAAGGTATATAAACATAACGCATCTTTTGCCAGGCTGTCATACCCAAAGTATGTGCGGTTTGTAAATACACATTGTCTTTATCATTTTTAGGATTTTGTAAATTGTGAATAGTATTTACAATTTCTGGTATCATAAAAATTACGATAGCAAAAGTTAAAAATGCCGCTTTTGTTGTAAAAGTTAGCCCAAAAATAGCAACAAAAATACCAATCAATGATGGACAAGGTATAAATCTTAATGCTGATGCATATCTACCAAAAAGTACATCAAATACTGGGAAAACTCCCAAAATAAAAGCTACTGGAAAAGCAATTAAAATAGCATAAAAATATGAACTAAGATTAAGCCTAATTGTATACCATAGATTCAAAAATAAATCATTTTCACTAATAAGTACGCCTATACTTGCAATAACCTTAAAAGGGTCTGGTAAAATTTTAGTTGGGATGATTTCATTTTTAGCAATAAAATGCCATAAAATAATAATCAATGTAAACCCAATAACAGTAATCACAGTATTTCCAATCTTGCCAAAATTACTGTCACCTCCAAATTTAAAAAGTCTATTTATCATACTTTTATTTGTTTTATAAATTTGGGGTACGTTTTACATACCCCAAACTATGTTACTCATTAACTAATTGGAAATCTGTTGTTCTATAATTTTGATTTGAACCTACTACACCATCTTTAATAGCCTTTTTAGGACCATTTCCTACGATGATAAAACGATTGTCATCAAAACCATATTCTTTTACCAAGTAATTAGCAACTGATTGTGCTCTTCTCTTTGAAAGTTCTACATTATAATTAGCATTACCAGTATTATCTGTATTACCCTCAATTCTGATTCGAGCACCAGAGAATTCTTTTGCAATACTTACAAATTCTCTATCAATAAGAGCCTTTGCGTTATTATCCAAAATATCTCCGTTTACTGGAAATTCAATAGTCAACTTTTTAGTTGACATACTTGCCACAGTCTCCATTTCTTTTGTCGGTGCAGTAAATGTCTTTTGCTTTTCAGCATTTTGATTACCCTTTACTTCGCTTGGATTATCAGTCAATGCTTCAATAATTGACAAATCAGATGCCTTTCTCCAAGAAACAGGACGTTTACACAAATTCAATCCCTCATAAGTACGAGACATTTTAGAATAAAGTTCATCAGCCTTAATACCAGTGTAAGAACTATTCAATCCAAAGAAATTACCAGCATCAGCCAAAGTTGTGTAATAAATATTCTTAGAACCCTCGATAGCAAATTCTTCGTCTGTACCATATGCCTTAGCAAATGACTTTGCAGCAGTTGCGACTGCTTTTGCATCAGTATTCATTAGGACATTTGCTTCAAATAAAGCAGCAATCAACTTCTTTACATCATCAAAATTTTGTTCAAGATAAGACGCTTTTGCAATAAGTCCATCGCAAATAATATTAGATGCTTGCTTTGTTGATACCAATACCTTAGAACCGCTAATACTATTTACAATATCTTGGTCATCTGGAGAAAATACTACGGCAGCGTCACATTGTCCGGCTTTAAAAATTGCAGCGGCATCTAACCCACTTGATACTACCTTTAAGTTTACTTTATCAGATTTAATATTAGAATCAGTATTAACATCAGCCCAACTAAATCCATTTGTTTCTAATGTATTAAGAAGTAATGTATGACTTGCAGTACCCTCTGAACAAGCAACAATTTTACCCATCAAATCAGAAACAGTATTTACATTCTTATTAACTACAATAGCATCAGCACCTCTAGACCAGTTTGATATGTTAAAAAATCTAGCATCATTCATATCAGAACCTTCCGACATTTCGACTGGAAACGCATCTGCTGTACAATAAATAATATCAATATCACCATTCTTAAATGCGGCACGTCCTGCTTGAAAATCATCCTGAACAACAATCTTCAATTTGATACCATAATTCTGATAAATAAAAGAATTCTCGTTTGGTTCTAAACCACCGTTCAAATACATAAAAGGCAAAAAGCCAGCATAAGTGTTAGTACCAATAACGATTGCATCATCAGATGATGAATTGAAAATACTTGGCATTTCAAATGATTTACCGTCACTTGTGCCGTTTTGTCCAAGGCTATACAAGCCAAAAACAATACCAGCTACTACTACAATAACACCAAATACCTTAACCCAAGGTTTTACAATTGTCTTTCCCATAATGTTTTAAATTAAATTATTAATAAAATTTGTTTCATTTGTCTTGCAAAGATATACTTAATTTTTATATCTACAAAATTTTTTTAAAAAATATTTCATTTTATTTGATTTTTCATCTTACAACATAACATATATATGTTAATTATTAAATACGTAAACACCTATTTTCTCTTTCTGTAAGTTCCATAACTCTTTGTTTTATATTAATACTAAATGCAAAAGTAGGTATTTAAAATAAAAAAACAAAATATTTATAATAAAAAAATTATGTATTATTTAAAAAGATTTCAAACAGACGTTGACTATCAGTCATTTAAGGGGGGGGGGGGGAATACATTGAACCAAATGTATCTACCGTAGAAGATAGTAATAACACTCACTATAACCCAATACCGATGCCAGTAACTTTTACAATTACACATGGCACCACGCCTTATTTATATAGAATACAAGAACCATATACATGGAAAGAATTATTAGATAATGTTGATTTGGTGTCCTGTGAGTACGATAAAGAAGCCTATGGTTCACTTTTTTATGATACTGAATATACTGATAATAGATGTGGATATTTTTATCTACGTCAAGAATATACATTAACTGATGATAATGAAGAAATTTTAGGAGAAAAAGTTGTTTTTCTATACTGTTTACGTTGGACTCATCTTGCTGAATGTGGCTGTCTAGATGATACTGATAATTTCCTTTATTTATATGATGATAAAGGAAAAGAAGTTAAAGTAACTGATACTGTAAAACCAATAACTTACACACTAAGATAAAAATAAAAAACCACAAGGGAAACCTTGTGGTTCTTTTTTACATTTTAAAATCATAATATGTTTTCCCAGCATTTTCTTTAGATACTGACATTCTGTTACCAAAATTTGTATCATTAAGTAAAAGTGGTTCATATTCTTTTTCTTCTTTAACTCCACTAAAAGCACTAAACAAACCATCAATACCGTTAGATTCGTATTTTTTAAGAAGTTCATCAGCCTTTTTAGATGCAACGCCTTCTTCAACGGCAAATTGAGACAACAATCCTCCTGTTTCATCGATTACATTTGACATTTCACCAAGTTTTTGTGTAATATCATATGCCATAAAGTCCATTGCTCGTGTAAAGTCTTCCATTTGGTCTGGGTCTCCCTTCATTACCGACATAATAGACGAGAATGCCTTATGTTGTGCTTTAATTGATTCAAATTCTTCTTTTCTATCATTTACTTCATTTTCGGTATCAAGTACCGTAAGTTCTGCGGCATGTTTAAGAGATTTAAGAATTTCAAACCATTTCTTTGAATCTTCGAGTCTTTTTATTTGTCTTTCAATTGAACTTTGAAGTCTTACTGCTTGTCTTTCTGCTACACCAGCCTCTGCACGTTTATTTAAACGATTATATTCATTTAATAAATCAATTTGGTTTTGCAATTGCTTCTTTTTATCTTCAATTTTGCGTTCATTTTGTTTGTTTAAGCCATTCAAAGAACCCATTTGCTTTTCAATTTCAATGATTTTCTTTTTCATTTCCATTACTTTTTTCTCAACGATAGCAATTGGGTCTATTTCAATAATTAAACCAGTAATTTTACGCATAATCAAGAAATAAACAGTAGAGCATGTTTGTCTAAATCTTTTATTTGTTACCAAAAAACCGATTAGCGAAAGTACTCCTACTAACAATGTTAGTGTTAATATGTTTGTTGTAAGGCTAATAAGGAACGGAAGAATCTTATACAAGATTATACAACCACCTCCTACTGCAAGCCCAGCCACAATCATACCTAGTGTTCCACCTGGTTTTTCCCAAGGTGATACCTTATTCTCCATACTAATTGTCGAAATTGAATTATTCATATTTTTTACATTAAAGTGTTAGACAATTTTGTTTTATCATTAGTTAAATTATTTACAAGGAAATCTACCGTTGTATCAAAATTTGCTTTATTTATATTGCATTCATTACTTGTTGTTGCAATTTCATTGTTTTTTGTTTGTACAAAATTTAACAATTCTTGTAGTTTTGCTTGAAGTTCAATGATTTCTTGTTCGGCTCTTGCAACATTTTCTTTTTCAGACTCAACTTTTTCTGCCCAAATAGCATTAAGTTGTTCATGACCATTTTTTCTCTCGTTTTCAATAATCTTAATATATTCATCAATTGATGACAAAACACGTTCTTTTGTCATTGATGGATTACTAGATTTCATTGTAATAAAAGCAACAGTTAAACGTTGTGTTTCATCTGGAATGGCTTTTTTCATATCATCATTGTTAGCCACGTTTTTTAATTCCAAATAATCTGGGCCAGGAAGATTACTATCTTCCATTGCCTTGCACAATTGTTGCAATAAACTTTCATTAACTTGTCCTTCAATCTTACTTGGGGCTGTTTGTGGTAATGATGTTGTTATAAACATCGGTTGAGTACTTTGGACTTGTTGAATTTTTTGAGATTCTTTTTGCTCTACTTTATTAGAAGACACAACAGGAGTTTCATCTGGAATCTCCGTAACAAAAGCACTTTTTAATGCACTGAAAATATTATTCGCCATATCTTTATTATTTTAAATTTTTGCAAAAATAACTATTAAATTTTAAAATACCAAATTTTTTATTTAAAAATCCAAATTTTCTCTATTTCTAAAAAATTATAATAATGTTGTAATTGATGTACGTAACGTAAATATTTTATTTTATTATTAAATAAAATATAACAACACTTACCGTTGAATTGTATATATACATCGTTTTCAGCATCATGAAAATTTTTATAACCCATTGAACTATCGTGTAATATAAAACCATTCATTTCTAAAAATTCTGGTTTTAAAATTATGGGCGATGCATCTTTTATATCTGGTACAATTATTTGATTGGGTTGCCCATTAATGAACACCCAATCAAATGTCATATATTTTTTATCAAATTTTGTATTCATTACTTCAAGCCGATTTGATACTTGTAATTTTCAATATCAGATTGTAAACCAATAGCCTTGATTGGGTTATCAGATAACTTGACACATCCGTAAACTGGCTGGCGTGGATTAACTTGAATTGACTTTAATTTCATCACGATATTCATAGGCTTAATTCGTTCGCCAGTATTAATATCATATAAATCATTTGAAAGATTAGTACCAATACCAAAAGAAATTTTTACCCTACCATTAAAATAATCCTTTAATTCGACACATTTTTCAAAAGTTAAAGCATCTGAAAATACAATTGTTTTACTCTTAGGGTCAATACCATATGATTCATACTTTTTAATTATTTTCTCTCCAAATTCAAAAGGACACCCAGAGTCATGTCTAACACCATCAAATAACTTCGCTAATTTACGTGAAAATTGTCTTAAAAATTCATCAACGGTATATGTGTCTGTCAATACAATACCAAGATTACCATCATACACCTTACTCCAATTTTCCATCACAAGATAATTGGCTTCTTTTGGTGATGTGTATGCGGCAGCAAACATTATAATTTCATGTGCCATTGTACCAAGTGGCTTCATATTGTATTTCTTTGCAAAATAAACAGTTGAAGTACCTACACAATTAGGACAATTCTTGGAAAGATAATCGCAAATGCAATCCTCGACTTCATGAGAAAAACGTCTTCTCATACCAAACTCCATAAAATTAAATTCGTTGACTTTAGAAATATGACATTTTTCTTTAAGCGGTTCAATAACTTGACGTTCATAATCAACTAATGAAATTCCATTGAACTTATAATAAAGTTCAGATACAATCGCCAAAATTGGTATTTCATACATTGAAACCTTATATATCATATCAGTGACTTCAATGTGAAGATGTTCTTCGCTATCAATCCAACAATTGATTTTATTTGAATCAAAACGAAACGTTTTTAACCATTCCCAGTAATGTCTTGGAATATAAGGAATTTCCTTAATAGCCCATTCACACTCATCATCTGTTAACGAAAGAAGTTCTAAATCTTTAAACTCTTTCTTTAAAGATTCCAAAAACTCATTACTGTAACGTAACTTATTTCTATCATTAAAAGTAAATGTTCCAGAAGCCTCTGGGTAAATCATTTGATAAAAATAAGTCTGGCTAAATTTGTACAAATCATTTTCTAAAATAGATTTAATCATTCCCATATCTTATATCTTAAATGTTAATACTAAATGCAAAAGTAGTCATTTTTATTTATCAAGCAAAATATTTATAATAAAAAAATAAATTAAATTATGGAATATTTAAAAAGTTTTACAACTGATGCTGATTATCAGTCATTTAAGGGGGGGGATTTCATCACCCCGAATGTATCTGCAATAGAAGAAAATAATAAGGTATATTATAATCCAATATTTTTTCCTTTACCAAGATATAACAATTACGATTTCCCATTAAATCTAAATTCTTCTCTATACGGTGCTCCTTCCGAAGAACAAAAAGTAATTAATAAACAAATAGCATCGATTTATAAAGATATATATGATTTGTATAATAACAAATTTGGGAATGTATCAAGTGTATATATTGGTGGCTTTTCAGAAAAATGGGATGAAAAAGTTTCATCAGGAGTTATCGATAATTATTGGTTAATACAATCTTATAATATTGATGGTAATTTGCTATATGAAGATAATATACTTAACGAGCCACTTTATGTGAATTGGTTGAAAAATGTAACATATTGTATAGAGGATTCTTGTGATTTTGATTGTGAAATTGAAATGTTTAGTGATAAAGTATATATAAAAGGTAATTTTATTGTAACTGGAACTTTATGCCCATCTCAAGAATTAGAACTGAGTTATGATGGTAATACAATTGCCCAACCTACGTGCTAAAAAAGCAGGATTTTACTCCTGCTTTTCTTTTTATTTAAAGATATAAAATGGCTCATAAAATTCATTATAGCCTGGTTTATCATAAGTTACGTGCCATCCTTTTCTTTCGTATATTGGTTCAAAATCAAGATAATGATTCTTGAATATTTGTTCACGAGTAAACAAACCGCAATCAGCATCTCCAACTACCAAATCCATTATTTCACTTAACTTGATAATTGCTTTACCAGTATTTTTATTGTAATTTTGTACCAATAACTTATTAACGGTTTCAATCATTATTTCTGGAATCCTAGTTTCTTGTTTTTTAATAACTTCTTCCTTTGTAATTGGTGTAATGTTTTCTTTCATAATTATAAGATTGTTTCAGTAATATATGTAATCGGTACATAATCAGTTAACCAAACATTGTTATTTGATAGGTAAAATTTAATGCCGTCATTATACATTCTTTTTGAATCAATTTTCAATAAAACTGGCTTACCATATCTTTTCCCAACTTCATTTGCTGTTTTCATATTTTCAGATAAATGAACGTGATTTCTATTCATTTTTTTCAACCCTTCTTTAAAGATTGATTCCAAAAATCTTGTCGCAGTACCATGATACAATGAATCAGGAGGAGTTGCTTCTTTTAAATCAACATTTATTTCAATAGAATGCCCTTGTCTTGCTCGTATCTTTGTATGATTACTATTAAATTCATAACGTTTCTTATCATTAGTTTCAACAATTTCCTCTAATTCTTGTTTTGTATAACTATGATTATTTATCAAATCTGATACTTCACGATAACCGTGTTCATCGAATTTATATTCAGTATCATGTCTCAGTAAAAAAGATAAATGCTTACCTTTTTTTATTAAATCTTTTGTCATAATTCAATAATTTTAATCGGTTTCATATCAAAAGAACTTGGTGTTATTTGCACTTTATCTTTTGTGAGAATTACATTTTTAGACAATGATTCAGCCGGATAAAGCCAAGTTTTAATATTTGATTTTTCAAGGAATTTAATAAAATGCGCTCCGAATGCGACATTTTTAATTTCAAGTTCCTTTATTTTTGTTTCAAGATATTCAAACACTCCATCATCAATTCCCTTTTCACTTCTACCACTCGGCATTAACGGAAGTAATACGTGATATGCAATATTTTCGCCATATTCTTTCCAAATTTCAATAAATTCATCCACACTTTTAATGTCAGAAATGATATGGTGTAAATTGATATTCACGTCACCTTTTTCAATCAAACCATTTACAGCATCTTTAGCGTATTTTCGTAATGATTCATTGCCGAATGAAATTGCAACCCCTCCACAAAATTTATTTGTATATTCTAGAATTTTATTAGCCAGTAAATAAAATCGTTTTCCTGGTTTATCCCAGTATGAAAGAATAATTCCATTAGTAGTATAATTAGGTACTACATTTGTATTATAAACAGTTTCCAAAAACTCACAAAACATTGGGTGTACTGTTGGCTCTCCGCTACTTCCAATTGCAATTTGGTAGGGTTTATCGGTTGTTATAATACCAGTCTGTTCATCTTTCTTTTCATTGTAAAGACTCATCCATTTTGCCCAAGTTTCACATATATTTTCATATAGTTCTCCACCGTCAGACGCTGACACATAACAAAAATCACAACAAGCATTACATTTTGTTCCAATTCCAACATCATAAAATTCAGCTTTGTCTGGTTCTAATTCTTTCGCCACGCCTTCGCCAAATCTTGTTGTTTTCAAATTAAACCAAAAAGCATTATAATTGTGCTCTGGAAAAAATCTTCTCTTAACTCCAAAATGTTTAAAATCTTTCATAATAAATTTTTGTTTAAATTTTCAAGTGCAAATATACAAATAAAAAAATGATATCACCAAATAATATTTAAAAAATACTTTGGAAATATCATTTTATTTTTATTATCCACCAAAAACAACCATTAAATTATTTTCCCAATCAAAATGTTTATACGCATAAATCATATCAAAAATAGCATATTTGTATTTCCAAGAACCGCTAATACATGATTTATTATCGGTTAAGTCAATACAAAAATATTTTGTTTCTCCGTTAGAATCAACATATGAACTTTCCCATTCAAGCAATTCTCCTCGTATTAATGTTTCTGGAGTTTCGGTACTTCTTCGCCAATCATTAATTGATTGTATTCTTTCTTCATTTTCTAACGCTTCTTTTTGATATTCAATAATCCTTTTTCGATAAGCCAGAATAATTTGTTTAAAACCTTCTTTCGTTATTGAATAATAGTCACAATCAGAATCTTCATAAAGGCACTTAATTTCTTTTTTAAAATCTTCATCTGAATGCTTTAATTCTATCCAAAACTCAGTACCTTGATTATTAAGGATACATTCTCCGTTTATTTCTGGATACTCATATCCGTCATCATTAACCATTTTTAATGGTTCATTTTTATCAGTTTTATAAAAACTTACTCTCCAGCCCATTTGTTAATCATTTAATAAAATATAATTGAATAATTGTAACTAAAAAAGTTAAAATTATAAAAAATAGAATACTCTCAATAATGTCTTTAACTATAACATTATATTTATAATATTTTTTCATAGATTAATTCGTTTCCAAAAATTTGTTAATTCGTTCTTGTCCTATTTTACAATATTGCTCATCCATTTCAATTCCAATAAAATTCCTATTTGTCTTTAAACATGCAATACCAGTAGTCGCAATACCCATAAAAGGGTCCATAACAATATCACCTTCATAAGTAAGCATCTTTATTAATCTATAAGGTAATTCAACTGGGAACATTGCTGGGTGTCCTAATTTTTTCTGTCCCTTTTCAGGAGAAAAACACCATAATCCATTTGTATATTCAACCCATTCTTCTTTTGTTATGGTTGAAACTCCATTTCTTTCGAGTTTAGGTGTTTTACAAAATATTAGTACATATTCAAACGGACGAGGAAATGATGGTGCTTTTGATGATAAATAACTACCCCAGGCACAACGGTTTGATGTATTGTTTTTATTCCAAATAATAGTTGACATTGGAGAATAACCTATTTCTTTACAAATTTGTATAAAATCTGAATGAGTCGTTATTTTTCCATTTTTTGCATCACCTATATTAATACAAAGTCTTCCATCATTAGATAACACTCTAAAACATTCAGAGAATATCTTTCTCATCCATTTCAAATAATCCGAATAAGGTATATTATCATTATAAGTATTATAGCCTACTTTCTTATATTTATTGTTACCTAAATCAATATTATAAGGAGGGCTTGTTATTATACAATGAACTGAACCATTATTCATCTTTTTCAATTCTTCTAACGCATCTCCGCAAATTATATCAGTTTTACTCATGCTCTGAAACCAGTTTTATCTGTTAAATACTTAATATGTTCTTTAAATGTTTTTCCTTTCGCAATATCATTTTTCATATAATTGTAAAGTTGTTCTAAATTAACAAACCCACAATTTCCAAACATAGAATCAAACCCAACATCAACTTTTAATTCTTCTGATTGTTTATTATATTCACATAATGAACCATGACAATGCCCATGTAACATTAAAGAACCATTCATTCTTCTATTCCACGCATTCATAGGATAATGACACATAATACAATGCATATTCTCGCTTAAAAATGGATACATATGTTTCTTGAATGTGACTTCTTTAATTTGAGATACACTTTCAAAATAATTATTTAATCCTCGGCAAGAACCATCATGGTTTCCTATTATTAAATGTTTTCTGCCATTAAGTTTTTCAAGTAGTTTTCTTGTATCTTCTTTTGAAGCAAAAGAGAAATCTCCTAAAATATAAACTATATCATGCTTTTTTATAGTCATATTCCATCTATTAATCAAAATGTCATCATGTTTTTTAATAACATTTTCATCATCCAAATCGAGAGAAAAATCTTCTCGTCTATTTGTAGAATATTTTAATATATTTTCATGACTAAAATGTAAATCAGACGTAAACCATACAATTTCTTTTTCCATATTATTCTAAATCATTTTCAACAAAAGTTCCATCTGGATAAACTTCTTTTATAAAATCACCACCACAATAATTCATATCATAAATTTTTAGCGGCTCGTTTGGTACAATAGCATTTCCTTTTTCATCGTGACAATCATCCCAAGCATCAAGTAGTAATGATAACTTATATTCTTTGGTATATTCAATATCCAACTCGGAAAATATTTCATCCAATTCGTCTTCTATCCATACCATAGCAGAACCATAATCTGATGGACAGAATTTTTGAGGCTCTGTCATAAAGGCTAAATTTTTCAACCTTTCTCTATATCTTGATATACGTTCTCTGGTATCTCTTAACTCTCTTTCAACATCATATTTACAGCGATATGTCTCCTTCGAAAAGTATATTGGAGTTATTAAATATGTCCCCCATCCCATAATTAAAAAAACATTTGTGTTATTTATTTTAAATGCAAAATTAATAAATATTTTACGGAAAACAAAATATTTATTAAAAAAAAAATAATATGAAAAGAAAAAATATAATAAGACTTACCGAAAGTGAATTGAAAACTTTAATAAGTGAATCAGTTAAAAATATATTAAAAGAATCTGGTATAAGAAAAATTAATGAATCATCTGGTATCTCAAAAAATTTTGATGTCGATTTATACTATGTAGAAATTAGCAACCCTGAATTAGATGAATATTTATCTGAATTGGAAAGTCTACCAGAAACCGTTTCAGTATTAATGAATTTTAATGAAGAACCATATGACGCTGGAGATTATTATACTGCGCCTTCAGGTGGATATTTCGAACTAGAAAACTATGAAATCGACACTGATGGAGCATTTAAAAGAATTATTCCACAAAATTTATACCAATCTTTTATACAAGATGTAGCGTCTTATATAGATAGTCATGCGAATGAATTCGAATCACAAATGGATAGTGATGATTATGAACCAGATTTTGATGATGAATTATTTTAAGAATAATTAATTTAAAATATAGTATATGTTCTGGTTTTATTTTGATTTATTTATATTATTCTTATGGCAATTACCACAAAATATTATTGCTCTATTAATGATGCCGTTTATAGGAAAAATGAAATTAATTAGATATGAATTAAATTCATTTGTATTTGAATGTACCAAAATGAACGGTGGGATATCATTAGGTAATTTTGTTTTTGTGTCTCCTGAAAGTGTTAAGAAAGAAACAGTCGTAGTACATGAATTGGGACACGTTTTACAAAGCCGTATGTTAGGATGGCTATACTTAATAGTAATTGGAATCCCAAGTTTGCTAAATGTAATGTTTAAATTTACTGATTGCTATTATGACTGGTATACAGAATCATGGGCTAATAAACTTGCCGGATTAAAAGTTGCTAAAAACCAATATGGTTGTTATTTATATATTCCTAAAAAAACAGAATAATTATGTGGTACTTAAAAAAGATGGCAACAATGCCAGATTATGATACTTTCAAAGATAGCGTGAATTACATCGAACCCAATGTATCATACATAACAAACGATGATAAAGTGATGTTTAATTCATATGTTAAAAAAACATACGTTTATATAGATGGAAGAAAATATGAATTCGAAGGAGAAATAACATATAAAGATTTTATTGAAACAGTTTATAAAGGTAAATTCAACATCAATGGTGTTGAATTTGAAACCGAATCAGTTTATTATGAAGAATACAATGCATTTATGAATCTTTATACTGGATATATTAGTACATTAAAATATGAAAATTTTGAAAATGTACCTGTTGATAAAATCATTGAAGATGGAGAACGAGTAATATTATATGGAGATTCAAGAATTAATATAGATGATTGGTATGATAGAATACAAAGTAATATTACCTGGGAAAAACAATTAAACTGGCATGATTTAGTAACAAATTATATTTGTGATTACTACTTTAATGACAAATCGTTTTTTATAGATGAAGAAGGGTACGTTAAATCTTATCGTATTATAGTTTATTCTGACGGTTCTCTTGGATGGTGTGTCGGTAACTCTAATTCGTTTTATCTAAAATACGAAGATGGTACAAAAGTTAAAGGGACTGATTTGACAATTGCAAATCATAATTATAAACTTTTCAGCGTAGATGAACTAAATGATTTTGAAATACGTGATTAAACTATTACGTTTGGCTAATAATAAATGTTAATATAAGAGAGGATTAATCCTCTCTTTTTTTATTCCTTTTTAAATCTCTAAGTTCTTTTAAATATTCTTGATTAGTATCTTTTAAATATGAAATTTCTTGTTTCAGAATAAGTATTTCTTCATTTTTTCTAACTAACAAGTCGTCATATTCACTTAATGTATATTTGTATTTTTTTCCGTTTTCGTCAGTCTTAGACTCGTTCAATAGTTTTTTATATTCTTCAATTTTATCTTTGTAGTCTTTCAATGCTCTGTTTTTCCAAGATATCATATTATAATAAAATTTATCTTGCAAATTTAGTACATTGTCATCATATTTTACTTTATGTAGTAAAGGTGGTTTTTTCACCCATTTATAGTAAGGATAATATTCAACCATATAAATAAGTCCTGAATATGCTGGTATTTCATCGGTTTCAATTAATCCTTCTGGTACGGCATAAAAATGATAATGAGGACATAATAAGCCGTTTTCAGACGTTTTATTGTTAAAACTATCCTCTAATATTAAATGCTTTGTTTCCTTCTTAAAATCGGCTTTAAAATCGCTTCTACTGATTTTAACTTCACCTTCATAAAAATAACCAGACTTTGTTAATGTTAAAAAATCTGACTCCCACGAAGGGAAAACATATAGATTATTTAAAAAATATCTTGTTGTAGATGGACTAAATAAATGTTGTGTTAATTTATCAATGATTAATTCTTCCGTCCATTTCTTCTGTTTATAACGTACACCCATATACAATATTTTATTAATGATTTAGTTCAAGTGTCCATTCAAAATCATCTGGGAAAATATTTTTAATTTCTTCCAAACGTTTTTTAGATTCTTCTTTTTCTTCTTTGGTTGGATTAAAAATTCTCCGACAAATATCACACATTATTGGCTTCATAATTTCACAAAATTGTTCTTTGGTATAAAACTTTCCAGTTATATTAATATCATTTTTTGTAAAATTTTTGAATTCATCAAACGTTTTCATAATGTAAATCAGTGTCTAATTGTTTTTCAAGTTTATTTACAAAATTAAATACATAATCTGGAAACAAATCCTTATTTTTTAGTAATATATATTGATAAAAATTTGAAGTGTAATTTTGGTATTGAAATTCTATATTTTCTTCACTGTCAAAAAATAATCTCTTACAAACATTTTTTAAATTATCTTCAAATTCTTTTTTACTGCAAATTCTAATCGGAGTTTCATCTATTTTTATTTCACAGCATTGTGAAAAACAATCATTAATATTTTTCGCATTTATATTTACAACAATTCCATTTAATCGATACCAGTTTAATGGGTAATTATTAGTATTGCTAATCCCATTCATTGGAACAATACCAGAAATTATATTATTGTATTTAATGTATTTGTCGCCATATACAACATAACCACCATTACCATCAAAAAAGTTATTTAGATAATTGTGCCAATCTTTTAAGAATAATAATTCTTCTTCACTTATTCTCAATCGTTGTTCTTCCAAATCTTTCTTTATAGAAATAAATTTTGACTTATCAATCATAATACAAATTATATTTATAATATGCAAAATTACATAAATTAAATATTAAAACAAAATATTTATAATAAAAAGATAAAATATGTTTTATATAAAGCAATTTAACACATTAAATGATTATAATCAATATATTGAAAGTGAAGATTTAATCCTACCTAATGTATCATCAACCGATGATGAAGTTTTTTTATTTTACAATCCAGTCAAAAATGAATGGTGGAAAAACTATATGACTATTGAGGCTATTGAAGATGAAACAACTATTGGTTTTTTGACTCCTCAATTATATTATAATGACAATGAAGATTTATATTATTCAATAGATAACAGTGAATGGAAATCATTTAGTGAATATGAAGAATCAACTGGTTATGAATTACCACTAACAATAAATAAAGGGCAAGTTATTGCATTTAAAGGTAATTTAACAACTCAAAGTGATTCATTTTGTAATGCTGGTATAGGTTATTTTACTATTGATAAAAAAATCAATTTAAAAGGTAATTGTATGTCTCTTATTTATGGTGATGAAGCCGAAAATAAAAATTATTTTGAAGACGGATATGACAACGCATTTATTTATTTATTTCAAGATAATAACGTGGTGAAAATTTATCCAGATTTTCTTCCAGCAACAAAATTAGTTCCAGGTTGCTATTGTGGTATGTTTAGCGGGTGTGCTTTGTTAACTGATACACCGATTTTACCAGCATTAGAATTACCTCAAGAATTTATATGTAATTATGGACATACTAATTTTGGATGTTATGAGTCTATGTTTGCTGGATGTACATCATTAGTAAATGCGCCAGAACTTCCGGCAAAAAAATTAACTCCGTACTGTTATATGAGTATGTTTTCTGGCTGTACTAATTTAAGTAATATAACAATGTTAGCTAATATCAGCGATAATAATTCTTTAACCAATTGGGTACTTAATGTATCATCTAATGGTACATTTACAAAAGATTCTTCAATTACATCATTGCCTTCTGGCGTAAACGGAATACCAACCGGATGGGATATAGTAAATGTTTAACAATAAAAAAGGCTGATATTATTCAGCCTTTTCTTTTTTAAAACTCATATTATCAAATCCTAATCTATCTCTATCAATAATATTTTGTTTTTTCTCTTTTTCTTTCAATTCGTTTATTTTTCGTAATGCTTGTTCATAACGTTCTTCCCTTTCTTTCAGATATTCTCTATATTTGCGTTTTTTTGCATCATTTTGCTCTTTTATATATTTGATATAATCATTATCAGTTGTCTTTACTGTTATTGTTTCAGTGTCACATTTTTTAATAAATAAATTATTAATTAAATCGCAACTGAAATTGTAAGAATAATAAAAATTATACCCATCTTCAATTAACATATCTCTTAATTTAGGATAATGCTTGTCGAGCAATAAATAAATTTTAAGATAAATATTCTCTGGTATTTTTTCTTCTTCTATACAAAAACCATATAAGTAGTCGCCAATAATTTTATAAACACCAGATGCGAATATTGGATGATTATATAAAAAACTCTTATTTAATTTATAGTAATAAACTGGAGTATCAACATAATATTCTTTTTTATTCTTTTTGCCATTTTTATATGGCTTAACCATATGTTGTATTCTACCTTGTTTATCTATAAAAAAATCACTTCGTTTTTGCCCTCTAAAGCCATAAGAAGTATATTCATTAAAATGGCTTTTGAATTCTTCTCTGGTGTTTAATCCTCCGATATTTTCTGGATATTTTTCACAAAACTTTGAAAACACCTTAGAAAATGATTTACCAATACTTTTTTCTAATAACTTTGGTATGTATTGATATATATGATGTAGTTTTACATTAGAGCCGTAAGGATATTCATATAATATTTCCCCACGCTTATTTACTCTTTTTCTCATTGATAGTCTATTTGGACTATAATCGTCATTATCATAATTCATATGTCAATCATTAAAATGTTTTATATTACTTTCAAACTCTTCAAGCGAATTATAGTCTTCTATATGAACACCAGGAATACAAGGTTTATCGTAGTCATTTTCATAATTTTCATCATCTTTAGCACTACTAATACTTGTTTCGTATTCTTTCATAGAATCATAATCATCTATCCAATCACTTCCAAACATTGCCATATTTACATTTTTTTTATTTGCGAGGAAAGGAGGAATCGAACCTCCGACACGTCCGAGACAGGGAATGTTAAAAATTTAATTGCTGTAAGTCTTTTATACAAAAAACTGTTTGGTTAACTACGCATTTTACCACTAAACTATTTCCTCAAATTAACAAGTAGATTTACGAGAAACAGACTATTGAAACCTTTTATCATCGGCTAAGATTTAATCAGGTAATCCGCTATAAGGCACTTGCGCTATTTTACTCAATTGTTGTGTTTCCACTTATGGCTCTTCACAGAATCAGTTGCTCTTCACTTTTTGATAAATCAACCAATACGTTCTATTAAACAACTACCACATTTTTGGCATCTCTTCATTTATAAATTAACCTAGGATTATTATAAATTACTCTTTAATATACTAGTAGTCTATACTTGTTATAAAACAACAAAGGACTATTAAGATGGAATCGAACCAAAATCTCCTAAAATTACAATTAGGTGTTTTAACCACTTAAACTATATTCCCATGAAGGAAACAAATAAATTGCTGTAAGTCCTTTTATTATATTCCTTTATTTGTATAATATACTAAAATTGAACAAAATGTCGATAATAATGCAATATTTTCTATCCAATAAATGTAAGAACTTTTTATACTACGTGTAAAAATTGAAAATAATAACATTACTAAAAACCATATAATGACTATATGTAATGCATTAGCGACAAATATTACCCAAAGTAAAGCACAAATTGTTGCCATATAAGCACTTATCATATGCACATTGTATTCTAATTTAGAACTAAAAAACGCTGGCGCTGAACCAGTAAAACATATTGATGCGACTGATAAAAAAGCTAAAAACTGCAAATCACTGCCATCTGATATCTCAATCCAAGATGGTAGAAGCAATAATGCAACTGTAAACATCATTAATGGAAAATACCACTTTTTACCTACTTTCTTTTCTTGGAATAAATAATATGTCATACTAAGAGAATGAGGAACTCCAAAAAGATGTAATATGTACATATTATAAGCCCAATAAACCAAAAACGCTATTATTACTAAAATATAACTCCAATCCATTTTTTAAATTTTATGCAAATATATATAATATTTTTAATTATAACAAATTTTTAATAAAAAAAGTGTAGAAAATTTCTACACTTATTCTGGTTCTCCGCACCCAATTACCCACCAGCTTGTAAATGTCCCATCATCAGATAAATAATCGGTTGTCGGACAATATGAAAGAATTGTCTTACCATTGTGATCACCATTAAAACCCCTTTCATAATGTATTTCTCCGGATTCAATATAATTTCCTATTTTAGAAATATATTCTTTATATATTTTTTCATTTGACACATCAAATTCTTTATTTGAAACAACTTCATAAGTATCTAAATCAAATAAATCAATCGTTAGTTTAGATTCTTCAAAATAAAAAGAAGCACTAAAAGCATAATTTTTATCTGTATCTAAATAATTCCATACTGAATTAAAAAAATTCAATTCATTTAAATAGACTTCATTTTTCACAAATGTCGTTGCTAATCCAGTGGTATCTAAAATAGGTAAAATTGTTTTAGGGTTATAGTATACTTTATTATTTTCTTCTATCGCAGAAACGTTTGGGGTGATGAAATCCCCCCCCCTTAAATTCTTGATATTCACTATCAATTTGAAATTTTTTTAAGTAATACATAATTATCTTATTATTTTCATTATATTTGTATAAATGCTCTAACACGGTAACTTGTAGTTTTATCAGAATAACCAAGCCCATTATTAGTCTCCACATATCTGGCATTTTTCGCTTGGTTTTCGGTTGATGTCCATAAAGCATCACCATTTAACGGATTAACAGCATTTTCTTCGCCATAATATTGTCTAATAACATCAAAGCATCTTTGTACCTCATCCCAAAACACCATTAAATACCCAAGTTCACCAGCAGAAGGTAAATACCAATCTCCTTGAAAAGTTCCTGTTGTAGAATACATATTACAAACACTTGCTGCTGGATAATCTTTTAATGTTGTACTTGATGGTTTCCAGGTGCTGTAATCTTTAACACCTCTTGTGTTTACAAGATATTGTGTATTTTGTTTACCTTTAAAATCTGATAAAGCATTATTTCCGGTTTCTTTTCTACTATAATATTGAGGATTTCTTGATTTATCTTCATTGTATGGACTTGGAATATGCCCACTTCCATAATTATATGAACCATTTTTAATTAAATAACCAAAATTTTGAACTGACAAACTTCCATCACTGGCAAGCACAACAACTCTTGAACCGTTTAACAAATTAGGTTCATCAGTATTTGGACCCCAACACATTTTTACGTCTGTTGAATTAGTACCATTAAATGGATTGTTATTATCCATATATTTTAATGATATAACACCGCCTTTTCCATTTCCATATATATCATGATAAGGTGGGATTATTTCAACCCCAATAGGAGTATATGAATCAACATATCTAACATTGCCAGAGTATATCTTAACAAATTCATTTGTCGCAGAATCATAAAATACACATTTAATCGGGCTTGGTATCGGTTTTTCCATATACATTACATAATTCGAATCTTTTAAATATGAAACATTAGGATAAATTTTTTCAACAATTTCGTAATATTCATTATGTTCTGTATTATCTATAAATGACATTAAATATTCCATAATATTTTTTATAAATAAATATTTTTGGTCAAAAAAAAAACACAGCATTTTAATGCTGTGCTAAAATATTTTAACAGTAGTCCGTGTAGGATTCAAACCTACGACCCACGCCTTAGCACCTACAAGGGGAATCGAACCCCCATAATCAGAAAGTTTCACCTTTCCTACCTTTACCACATTGGTGATGTAAGTGTCAATTCATCACAGTGAATTATTCTGTATGAAGGGCGTTGCTCTATTCATCTGAGCTAACGGACCGTTTTAATTTTCTTTACTAACTTAAAAATATTTATTTTTTGTTTATATTTATCCCTTTCATCATCAAAAAGTGTTTTACCATTGTTGCCAATATGCCATTTTCCACACATGTTACATTTATATGCAACCATTTTGTGAATTACATTTGGTTTTGAATTTAAAAAACGAGCAAATTCAATTGCTTCATTTTCTGTGTTGAAAACCTTTTTCTCTACAAATTCACCATTAATTATTTTATAATGAGAATTTCTTTGTCGTTTTTCTGGTTTCATAAACAAATATATTGTCGGAATGGTAGGACTTGAACCTACGACTTCTTGTGTATCAGACAAGTACTCTAAACCAACTGAGTTACATCCCGAAAATTAGTTGCAAGAATTGGACTCGAACCAATGACCCCTTCCATATGCCGGAAGTAAGCTAACCAACTGCTCCATCTTGCGACATTTAAGGACGTCTCCTTAAACGAATTATAAACGTTACGTACCATTTATAATTGTAGCGTGAGGTAGATTTGAACTACCGACCTTAGGGGTATGAATCCTACGCTCTAACCAACTGAGCTATCACGCCATAAAAATATTAATGTACCGATGTTCCATTGGTAATTGCCGTCTGTGACGTCCCTATTAGGAGAGGGCTTGGTTATCGACACCGATTAATAGCAGCACACTATATGTTCCTAATAAAAGTGTTAATTTTATTCATGAAACTATTGTTATCATTTCACTACTCTAATCGTAAAGAAAGACCCGGCGAATCCTTTAACAATATATCAGGTTTTACATTCCTTCGTATTAGCCCATTTGATTAACACATACTACATTAATATTTATTTAACACTCATCACAGTAGCAAACTCTGGTAAACAAATACTGTGCTTTTCTAAATTTAGTTTCCGTCTCAGCATACATCAGTCCGTATTACTAAAATGTTTACTTACTCGCAAAGATGTTTATACTCACTTTGTGTTAAATTTGAGCCATCGGTGGGACTCGAACCCACAACCTCCTGATTACAAATCAGGAGCAACTACCATTGTGCTACGATGGCATATATATGTAGGTATAATTGGCTTCGAACCAATGGCCTCTTCCTTGTAAGGGAAGCGTTCTGACCCAACTGAACTATATACCTATGTCAGAGTTATTTTCTATCATAATATGAATCCTCATATTACCTCTACTAATAGATAGGTATGCTCTGTACCACCTAACCTTGTTAACTAGGATTTTCAAACTTGAGCAGTATAATGGAATCGAACCATCATCTTCTGCATGGCAAGCAGATATTCTAACCGTTAAACTAATACTGCATAAAATAAACCATAAACGATTTCCGTAGTCACGTTTATAAATCTTTCCTTTGGTTTAGCCCAAACGCATTCGTACTAAAAAGATTTAACTATATTCTTACTCTTTGGCTAATGTAAACATTAACTATTTTATAAAGTACCCCAACTTGTTGGTTTATTTTTTGAGTGGGTAATCGGAATCGAACCGACATCTTCTGCTTGGAAGGCAGAAGCACTAACCGTTATGCTATACCCACAATTAATATTATTTTAAGTGGAAAGAGTCAGAATCGAACTTGACTCCTTGGGTTTTTCAGACCCACGTGCGGACCACCTACACCATCTTTCCAAAGATACGTCAAGAGAAGTCAACTTGACTTACATATTATCCACATTTCACTTTGATTTTCATCAGCAATGTAGGATTGGCTGTTTCCTCACCTTCTAAGCACTACTCTTCTTGTGGTAACGTTACCTCCACTCACCTGCTTTTATTATGGTATCAGCAGTAATTTACCAGGTTCTATTTATACGTGACGCCTTAAAACAACGTGTCTCTTCTTTTTTGTTAATTAATTTTATCTAACAATTCATTTTTATTTGATGGATAGCCTCGTTTAATAAAACGTCTTCTTACACATTCTTTATTAATACCTAATATTTTACCTACTTTGGAAAAATTTTTGTGTATTCTCATCAATTCTAAAGTTTTTTCAAATTCTTCATCAGATATTTTAAATTGTTTTGAATTGCTATCATCAAATATATTTCTGTCTATATCATAATGTTTTAAAACATATAATATATAATGTCTATCTTTATTAAATTTTTCACACAAACCTTTAATATTTAAACCATCTTCAATAGATTTTAAAATTTTATCTTTTGTAATTATTTCTTTTTTAACAACTTCTATTCGATTCTTATTATTATTTATTTTTTGATTTTTAGAACCATAATTTTCGGTTTGTGCATGACAATTAGGACAAAGTAATTGTAAATTTTCAAGTCTATTATCAGTTCTATCTCCATTTATGTGATGTAAATGTAGTGGAATTGCTTTACCGTTCCATTCACTTCTTCCACATTCTGGATGTTCACATTTCCATTCTTTTAATTGCTCTTTTAAAATTTTATTTTTAAGTTTAAAAGAATTAACATGTACATTTTCATTTAATAAATCTGTTAATTTACATTCTTTATTAGAATTAAAATTACAACGTTTAAAATGTGTAATATCTATATTTTCTTCTTTAATTATACGTTTTAAAGTTTCATAATTACCTGTTGATACAAATATTCCTGCTTTTAAACAAACTTCCCTAAGAGAAAATGATGTTTTAATCAAAGAAATATAATATTCTTTTTTTTCTATACTTAACATAACTTTTCTTTTTATATAAATAGTATGTCGTATTAAAAAATACTATAAATAAATAGATATTAATTTATAGTGGGGCGGGTGAGATTCGAACTCACTGCGTTTCTTATGTGCGGGTTTTACAGACCCGTGCAACTCCACCATCGTTGCCGCCACCCCGAAAAAAAACAGGGAACGTTTTACGTCATAAAGACGTGACGGAATCGAACCATCTAATAAAAATAAACCTACATTTTCATATAAACCATTGATTTATTTGCTGTATGTCCCCTTCTTGTGATTCCGCTGGGATTCGAACCCAGGACTCCTACATTAAGTGTTGATACCAGGACTCGAACCTGGATTGACCGCATTGTTTACACAACCGTCCTACTTATTATTGAAGAACACCTCCCTCCTCATCCATCTGATATTATCTCGTGGCGCTGGTATACCATTCCCCGTCATATCAACATTACGATTTTTATAGATAATCGAGAACTAATAAGTGTAGTGCTCTGCCTGCTGAGCTACGGAATCAATTGATAATCAATTAATTATGTTGGGTAGACATGACTCGAACATGCGACTACTACATCCCAAATGTAGCATTCTACCAACTGAATTACTACCCAATAATAAAAAAAACAATATTTTCAAAGAACTTTTTGTTTCATTTTACTTAACAGTTGCAAAGGTAATACTTTTTTTTAATATACCAAAACTTTTAAGAATTTTTTTTTATTTTTTTGTTGCCACTGGTTGAATCGAACAACCGCTACTTGAGTCAAAGTCAAGTGTACTAACCGCTATACGAAGTGGCAATGAATTTGTTGCAGACGAAGCAAGATTCGAACTCACACCTAATGATTTGGAGTCATGTATGCTACCATTAACACTATTCGTCTATTTTTTATTCAACATTAAGTGAATCAATAGAATTATTTACGATTGTATCTATTTGTGCAACATTTACACTATCAGTAACACATTCATTATTTTCAATCAAAACACTTGTTCTATTGTTTTTACAACAAACACAAATTAAAACCATACAAATTAATAAACAAAAAATCGCTTTTAATCTCATTTTTAAATCCTCCTATAAATTTTATTGTTAAGGGTGTTCAATGGGATTCGAACCCATAACCCTCGGACTCACAATCCGATATTCTAACCAGTTGAACTATGAACACCATATTTGAGTAGGTAGTTGGATTCGAACCAACGATTTATGGTTTTGCAGACCATTGCCTTAACCACTCAGCCATACCTACATTAATTAATATTCTTATCCAATTTATAAAAATAAACTGTTTTAATATCTTGTCTTTTGATATTTTTAACTTCTATTTGCTTATGATAATGTATACCGTTATTATCGTAAACTGGTGTTGTAGTTTCTAATATAACAGTTAGCATTTCACCGTCAAACTTTCCTTTAATAATTTTTGTACAACGTGGGTAAAACAAAGGATAATACCATTTATTTTCATCTTTCTCATATTTCATATAGATATATTCTGTTTCACCGAATCGTTTTTGCCAATCGTTCCAAAACTTCTTTGTCATAATTTTAAAATTTAGATTAATTATTAAAATTACAATTCACATTTTGTGAAAGGCCGCCACCAATATATAATTTATTGGAATTTATTTGTGTCTTCGGTGGAGTCGAACCACCATACCTCAAGTATATCATTGTAACTTTTTACACGTGATTATTATGTTACGATACCATAAGGACTGGGCTTACTACCCAGTTGCTGTCACCGATATACGCACTAAACCGACATATTACTAAAGTTTATAAAATAAAAAAACCTCCAAGGTTGTTTTCTCTGCTTTCGCTTTGATTACTTTCTTTGGAGGTAAAGATGATATGATAGTGGTTAAAAACCTATGTGCTACTTTTCGTGTTACATCCTTCTCCTCCAGGCATAATTTGATAGCCAAAAAACCATTTATGGCCTCTTGGTGTCATCACTGTATATGTACATTGTCTTTTAATCATAATATGCCTTTTTTATTTTTTTTATTTTATTTCTTTTTTAGTTAAATATTAAAACTTTTTACAAAAGTACGATTTGTTTTTAAAAAAACAAAATTTTTCGATAAAAAAATTCAAAATTTAACATTTTTTAACTAATCAGTTAAAATTTTGAGTAAAATTTTACTTTTTTGTAATTTTATTTAGTTAATTGTGTAGTATGGGAGATTCGAACTCCTGTGTTAGCTAAACTTCTTCCGCATAATAGTGAGTCTACTCATTAATGTAGTTCGCATACAACTATCTCTTACCACTTATGTCGGCAAAGTTAAAACAAAAAAATGATATAGCAAAATTTTTAATTAAAAAAAGCCTAAATTTTTTATTTAGGCTTTAATTTTCAATAAAAGTATAATTTATTCTTGTTCTTTAAATCTAACGCTAACAAAACCAGTTCTATTATTGATACGAATTTCGGAAGGGGTTAATTTTTCAGATTCTTCTTTGGTTTCATTATAATCGTTTACTTTTTGGATAGTTTCGGCTCTCAATTTATCGAATTCTTCTTTTACTTCGCCTTCACATTCTTGCAAGAATTCAACATTATCTTCTCCGAACATGAATTTCCAGTGTATTTTATCATCATCAAAATTTAGGCACAAGGTACTAGCCATAGCCATTCTTTTAAGTTTATTATTGTCATATCCTTCGATTCCTTCAAATAATGAGTCATCATTCTTCATTTCATCTTTTAATCTTCTGACTAAAGATAGACGTTCTTGATTTAATTTATTCATATTACATTTTTATTTATAAATATCATATTATTTTTTATTCTTCATATACTCTTTAATTTTTTCGAGCATATCTGAATTATTAAAATTAGCCTTGTTTAACATCCAGTCTATATAATCTTTATGATTTTCGACAACTTCTTTTATTGTTTTTCCAGAATGTTTACCAAAAGTAAATATTTCGTCACCAATATTTTTTTCTGGTTTAACAATTTGTTCCTCTACTAATAATGTGTCATTAGTTTCCCTAAATTCAAAACCAGTAAGTTCTTTTCTGCTTGCAATATAATCTGCCGATTGAAGGGCGTATTCAAAAATTGTATTTGGCATTGGATAAGATTTTTTACCCTTAGTAAATTCTGGCTTATTTGCCCATTTTCCCATATGACAAATTATTGCATTAGCTATTTTATTTGCATCTTCTTTAGTAATTAATTTAGGATACTTTTCTTGCATTTCCAAGATATAGTTACTAGCTAATTCTGGATGTTCCCATACTGTATGCTTACCATAATTATTATCACCTTGTTTTTTAATATCGTGACATAATGCCGCAATAATTAGCAAGTCTTTATCATACGTACTAAAATCAAATGATTCGGCATTACATTCAGAATAAAAAACTACACATCGTGTATGTTTTACTAAACCACCAACTTCCCTGGCAAAATAAGGATGATATTTCCCACTTGATGATGCTGGGACTGTAAAAAAATATTCTGGTGCAGATAAAATCAAATTTACCGCAAATTCTCTCAAATTTTTATCTTGAATATCATTCAATTCGTTTGAAAATAATGAAATCTTTTGTTTGTTATCCATTTTTTTATGTTTTAAAACTGTTCAAAATATCTGTTCCAACTATCAGCATCACCGTGTTTAATAATTTTGCCATTTTTAGCGTAAATCATATTTCCAATTAAAAATGACACTGGGATAATAGTAATCTCTCCATTAAGAAAAAATAAAGTTTTACCCCACCACCAGCCATAACTAAAATATGGGTGGTGTACTTTTATAGGCTTATATTTTAAAAATATATTTTTCATTATAAAATTTATTTATTATCCATTGTTGCTTTTGGTAATGTCTCTAAATACTCTTTTACTAATTCAGGGTATTTCAATGCCAGGCGCAAAGTTCTTTGAATTGTGGCTTTGATAGCCATTTCCTCATCAAAATCTTTTCCCCATCTAATAGGGTGTTCTATTTGTTTTTTAAAATCTTCAAGATTCATTGTTTATATATTTTAAATTCGGAATACATTCTTACCAAATTATTCAAAGCAGTATCAACTATGATTTTAATATCTATCATGTTTAAAAATGTGTTAATACTAACTGTTTCTCGGCAAGAAAATGGCTCTTCATCATATGAATAAAAACCAAAGGCAAAATTAAAATAATTATTAATAACGTATAATTTACCAAAGCCAATACATTTTGTATAAATGTTATCTTTTTGCGTGAATTTTAAACTTAATAAATAATCTTTTAAATCTGAATAAATTGTAATATTATCCATAAAAATTAGTTACAACGATATGCTTGCATTAATTTTTGGTAAACGAAACCATTTGGATGCAAACATTTATTATTAGGATTTGTTTCCCATTCATCATTGTAATATACATTATTTATATATTTAACAAATGCTTGTGAACGAGAAATTCCGGCTGAACAATGGATGAAAAAATTTTTATTAATATTAGTTTCTATAAATTCTACTGATTTTTTAGCCATATCATTAGTAAAAAACTCTATAATAATCTCTTCCCCATTATATTTTTTGTATACATAACTTTCATCATTTTCATTGCAACCAATTGCGATTGGGTCGACATCATCAAAATTAAGATTTAATACATTATTTCCTTGGCAAACATGGTATTCTTCATCACTACCAGCATCACTTCCATTATTTATTGATATAATAGCAATGTCGTCTGGAACATGTTTATCCCAATTATTTGATTTTGCTATTTGCTCAAATTCAATAAAACTTACGCACCATAGTTTTTTCATGATTGTTTTTCAATAATAATTCTAATATCATTTGTATTTTGAAGTAATTTTTGTGCTGATTTTAACGAATCAGCAAAATAATTTGCATCATCTAATGAAAGAAACGCTTTTGCTGCTCTTTTTGTATCCGAACAATAATTTCCATTACGTTTATCCCAACTAACAATCCAAACCTCTGCACCATCGACTTCCCTGGAAGGCTTTACATCAAAAATAACTTCTTTTTTCTTAAAAAATTTTAAAAAACTCATAATGTCAAATTTTAATCTATTTTAATAATATTAGTTTTATTGCAATATGTCATTAGTCTTGGGTTACAATATTCAATCACGACAATAGCATCTTTTGGGTATTGTAATAACAAATTTATTAATTCTTCATTTGTAATACTATACTCAAAAAAATGCTCATTATCATTTTCATTATTTGCCATAATTTTCAATGTTTAAATAACTCCATTTTATAATGCTGTCAGTAACCTTGCTACTTCCTTTCCAACTTTTATCTTCTCCGATTTGTTTACCATGAGAATCTTTAGGGTAATACATTTCTGAGATAATATAATTACCGTTATTTGTTAAACATAAACATTTTACATTTACATCTGGTAATTCTTTTTTTACATCTTTCCAAAGCAAAAATGTCATCATAATATTTTATTTTTTTACTATTATTCAATAAATTGTAATTCGTGCAATTCTAAATGGGCTTGCACATCAAGATATGAATCTCCAAATTTAAACACCATTCTTCCATTTTGTGGATATTCATCTAAACCATCAAGATTTAACCACGCTAATGCGATTGAGCGATTTATACCATATTCCATAGAATAGCACGTGTTTTCTTGTAATACTTTTAATTCAAACGGTGATTTAACTCTTTTAACTAATGAATATGTTGATGGTTCTGGTGTTATATCTCCGCATAAATTAGGAGCATTATCATTCCAATCTACTCCCCATACGACATCAGGTGTCTCGCTAAATAAGAAGTCATATTCATAATTTGAATTATCTGAACTATTTGTTACTGGGCAAACAAAAACTAATTTATATTTATTCATCATTACATACTATAACCAATTATTTTATTTTTACCGTCTTCATAACCACTTAATAGCAGACTTGAATCTGTGCTTGGTATCCATTTACCATGATTAATGGATTCTTTTAAAGAATCAACATCAAACGATATCTCATCTACACAAAATATATTATTTTTTTTTAAATAATCAATTAAAGTCTGCATTAAAAATTCATGTAAATTGTTTATTTCTTCTTGTGATAAAACTTCTTCAACAAAAGTTTCTTTATCTGGTAAATTAGTAATAATTAAAGAAGTCGGTATTATCTGCACGTCACCTTTTTCTGTTATAACAAAAACTTTATCATCTAACCATTTTACACCAGTTCCGTTTATTTTACTACCAGTATCAACTGATTTTCCTCTCACAATTATATTTCGTTCCATATTCTATCTCCTAATTTAATAATGAAAACTTCATTATCAGGTGCTCCCCACTCTTTTTTACCAATCCCTATACTAATGTTATCTATTTTAAATAGCATAGTTCTTTTTGTATAGCCATATCTAAAACGAACGTGAGTATACCCTCTTGTTCCATACTCGTGTATTAGTACCTTATGCAAAGTTAAGAATGGATGCTTCTTAACAGACTCAATACATCTTGACAATACATTCTCCCAATATTCTTTAATTCCAAGTGTTGTAAAATACAGAATACGATTACACCAATATGGTTTTAATTCACGATATTCTTCCGTTTTTACACCACTTTCTATCATTTCATACCATTCTTTTTTAAGCGGTAAATCTAAAATTCTACTTTCCATATTCATCACCTAATAATCTTCTAGTTGCTTCTCTATCTATTTTAACGCCATTATCCATTATGTAACTTACTTGGAAAAAATCATAATCAACTATTGTTCTTTTTTCACCGTTTACAATAATTTCTTTTAAAAAATTATACCTAATCTTTCCATATTGTTTTTCATGACTATCATAACTAATAATATAACCGAAAAACAACGCCATTATTAAAAAATAAAAAACTCCTCTCATTATTTCAAAAATTTAGACATTTTATTACCACCTATATTTTTTCTTCTCTTTTCGTTAACTGTTCGTGTATTTGAATTGCACGTATTCATTAACTTCTTAACATCATTCGCAATTTGTTCTTCTCTTGTAATTCCATCAACAGTCAATGCCTGGCTATTTATCTTCAAGGCGTTGTTCATTCTTTTACGTTGATATTCTAATTCAGAGATTACATCATCATTATCCCCAAATAAATTAGCCGGAAACAAATCTTCACTAATGTAATTTAAAGTTTTTTTAGCACGAGTTATGGCAACGTAAAATAGATTTTCCTCAGATATTTTTTCCCATTGTTGTTTTGCGTACTTTGATGGCATTAATGATGGGCAAAGAATGAACACATTGTCAGATTCTAGTCCTTTTGCCTTATGGATAGTAGAAAGACACACCCCTTCTTTTTCATTATCGGTAAAAATTGTATCAATTTTATTAATTAAATCATCTTTCCACACTATACCATCTGATAATGCTTCTAATGCTTTAATTGCATCAATGTTATCAATGATTGAACGTGTATTTACAATATCTTCATAATCAATCCCAGTGATTAATATCTCTTTATTAATTGTATCAAATAAACGCTCGTATAATCTCGGAAAAACACCATCAGCCATCATATCCTTAGAAAGATAATCCTTACCAGTTTGTATAAGCATTGTCTTGAAAGTCTCACCAATATTACGCCCTTTTAAATAAGATTTTTTATTAATACGATTATATTTCATATATAATTTAACCAAATGTGCCGTATTTCTACATAAAACCATATCATTGTTTTTAGGTTCATATGGATTTACGTTAAATCTTATTTCACCATCAATAGCATCATCATTTGCTTGAATGTCAACACCAACAGTTTGTCTTACATATTCGACTATTTTTTTAGGGCATCGATAAGTAATTGGGAGTTCCAACATTTTAGTATTAGGCTCTTTTTGTAATTTTTTAAATGCATCTTGGTCAGCACCAGCAAAAGCATTTATGCACTGAAAATCATCACCAATTGCAATAAATCTCGAACCACGTTTAAAACATTTTTTTATTAACGCTTGTTGCATTATTGATGAGTCTTGTGCTTCATCGATAAAAATATAGTCATATTTAAATGAACGTGTTTTAAAATCTTTCTCAATACAAAGCCATATCATATCAGCATAGTCTATTTCATTTGTATTTGTTTTACCCCATTCTAAAATGGCAGGGACAACTTCACATTCATTTAAAATTGGTGTAATTCCATATTTTTTACAAATGCCTTTTATCTCATCAGATGACTGAGCTAAATTAAATCTAGCAAAATCAACAATTTGTTTTAAATTAGTCTTAAATACACGAATATCATTTCTATTCAAATTAACACTTTCTGGTGATAAACTTGTAATATTATTATTAATAAATGAAGTGTATTTAAAATCATTAACACGAACTTTATTTTTTTTACCGATACCATTTCTTAAAATGGCAAATCCAAGACTATGATAAGTTCTTACATCTACATTTGTATAATCTTTTAAACGTGATGATAACTCTTGTTCGATTGCTTTATTAAATGCCACAAATAACACCTTTTCTTTATTAGGTATTAATTTCATAGATTCAACCAATGTTGTAGTTTTTCCAGAACCAGCCTTTGCATTAATAACAGCATTACCAGTTCCTTTGACAACGAAGTCGAAAATTTTCTGTTGATATTCGCTTGGTGTAAAATTCATAAAATATATGTTTTAAATTTTTGCAAAAATAAAAAAATAAATTTATTTAGCCAATAGTTTTATATAAAAAAATAAGGAGGTATTTAATTACCTCCTTAATATAATGTCCAAATTTCATAAAATTTATTAAAATCATCATATTTCATATGAACATATCCTTTATTTCCATATGAAGTACCCCATGAATTCCTTATAATAAAACCATCTTCATCGTATCCTATAATTGCGACAGCATGTCCACCAGTTAATTCGCCTTTTTTAACCCAAAAATTTTTCTGAGAACTATCATACACTGGTAATCCGGCAATGCATATTCCGTTCATTACTAATGCTGTTTTTAGGGCTAAAACACTATTAACCATTGAATATCCATTAATTTTAAAAACATTAAAACTGTTTGATACACCTTTATTTTTTAAAAAATGTAAGGCTTCTTTTATTGTCATACCGTTTTCCACATCTGTTTTATCACTTCTAGAATTATAAATTTCATATAAATCGACTTTATAATCCTTTTCATCTTCACCGTTTTTAATATTTAAATTCCAATTTACGTATGACGATATTGAACAAGGTACACATATAGGTTTATCACCTTGATTAATTACACCTGGTAAATAATTCATATAAGAATATTCTTTTGGTAATGAAATAGTTTGTTTTGCATCAAATATTTTTTCAGTACCATCTATTTTGGATTTGATATATCCATACTTTATTTGTCCCATATAAAAATCTATTTATTATAAATATAATAGAAATTAATATGTTATCCTTTTTATTATACCATAAGTTTCTTCGCTTTTATTTTTAGTTACGACATATAATATTTCCAATGAATCCAATCTTTTTATATACATATACTTTTCGATTTTATCACCAGATTCACTTTCCACTAATGGTAAAAACAACCAATTTCTAACAAATTTATTTGATATCGAATCATTATTACATATTGAATCAATTTGGTGCTTCTGTAAATTATTTAAATCGTACACTATTTTCATTCTACCACCATTTCCTAACGTTGTCCAACGAATAGAAGAACACGATAAGAATATGATAATAGACATAAACAATAATATTATTTTTTTCATGACAACATTTTTATATAATTATTTATAAAAAAAATATCATACCTAAAAAGATATGATATTTTTAAAATGGCACAATCACATTTTAACTTTTCAATTTTACAAAATTTTATTTGATAATTTGTGAATTTTTTATGTAAAAAGTGTTATTGTTGTTATAAATGCCACCGAATTTTATAAATTCTTTATAATATTGCTTTTCTACGATATAAATTAAATTGATGTTTAGTTCATTTGTTTTGTCATATTTAATTCTATCTCGTTTTAACAGAGGTAGAAAATAATTTTTTCCGAAAGCATCACTACAATCTCTAATATGTTGAATACCTTGGCATTCTATCAGTGTATTATTGTCAACATCATAAAAATCAAATCTCAATGAAATTTTATCTTTAATACCTTTAATTTTTTTCTGTTTTTCGTAGTTTGTTTTGTTGCTTTTTAAAATGTTTTCATATTCCGTTTCTAATTTGGAATTAGCACAATGAGGACAACCGTGTTTTCGTGATAAATGAGAGTTGGGTCTTTGCCAAAACTCACCATGCTCTGGACAGATAATACATACTTTGGTAACATTATTAACATATTCAACTTTTGAATAATCGTATTTGTCACCATGAATTATTCTCGCTGTTTCAATGAAATCTTCTGTCGTTTTATTGTAATTCGGGTGGCATTTAGGACATCCATTTCCTCTATTAATGTGATTTGATGCTCTCTGCCAAAACTCACCATGTATAGGGCAAATTATACATACTTTATCATTGATGGTATTATAATCGACTTTCAAATAATCATATTTATCTCCATGTATTTCCCTTGCTCTTGTGATAAATTCATCTATTTTCATTCTATGATGTTCAGAAATTGATTTACCTGATGCCTTTCTAGCGCATTTAGGACATCCATGATTTTTCATATGAGTATACGGAGTTTGCCAAAATTCACCATGTTCAGGGCATATTATACATACTTTATCTTTTTTCTTTTTTATTTCAACTTTTGAATAATCGTATTTAACCCCATGCACATCTCTTGCTTTTCTTATAAACTCATCTTTTGTAAGAAATCTCCCAATACATTTGGGACACCCTTGTCCATTCATGTGTTTTTCAGGAATTTGCCAAAATTCACCATGTTCAGGGCAAATTATACATACTTTATCCTTGGTGGTATAATACTCGACTTTCGAATAATCATATTTATTTCCATGCTTTTCTATTGCTCTTAATAAAAACTCATCCTTACTTACTCTTGTTGCCATTTTATTAATATTTATTACATTTTTATTAGGTGGTTTATAATAAATATTAATAAAAACAAAAAAGGACCATTAAATGATCCTTTTTTTGTTTAAAATTTCACAAGTTGTAGGATTTCTTGACTAAGTGCCTTATCAACAATATCTTGCATAGTAATGTCCTTAGTGTTTTTATTTTCAGTGTTATCAAATCCCAAAAGTAGTGTTACTATTGAACCGTCAAATCCAGATATGAAATAACAACCACCATCGTCAAGTGTGGCTGGCATATCAGTAACTCTACGTCCGTTTACTTGCCACCAAATGAACTTCATTGAATCAACAAAATCAACTGGAAAGACTGAATACAACTTCTTCTTCATTGCTTCATAATTAGTCTTATTTCCGCAAGAATTGAATTGCATATCTGAAACTACCAATAATGTAGTAGGATAATCAGTCAATGGAATATTAGGACGTGATGTTCTAATTCTAATAATCTCATCGATTATGCTTTGGAAATTAGTTCCACCCCATGCCGTATTAGTTCGTGCAATCTGTGAATACATATCACTAAACGTACCACTTAATTGCTTAACATAAGAAGTGTTATCAAACATAATAACATTCTTGTTGAAAGCACCTTCATTTAAAGATGAGAAATATATACCAAGAGATATACATACATCATACGCAGTCAATTCACCAGAAATTCGCATAGTCATAGAACCAGATGTATCAAGTGCACACCAAACATTTCCAGTAATGCCACCAGTTCCTTCTTTTGCCGTATTCAACAAATTTTCAAACTGAGCGTCAATTGTCATCTTTGAAACCTTTGATTGTACATCAGATGAGTTCCAAAAACGCTTCATCTTCATCCCAAGTTCGTAAGGATAACCGTTGAACTTTGCAACAGGAGTTGTTGAAATCCAATTCAAATAAGAATCATATAGATTTTGATTTGAAAGGAACTTTCCAGTTGATAAATTCAACAATGCCTTGCCAGAAATCTTACCCCATTCCAACTTTTCATACTGTCTTTGCGAGATGAACTTTTGGAATTCGTGAGCCTTACCAGTCGACTTGAACTTACGATATTCTTGTGCTGTCCATCCAGCCCACTTACAAAATGCCTTAGCCAAGTCATTTGTCTTAATGGCCCAATCAGTTGTACACTTCTTGTTTGTGCGTATTTGTGGTAAATACTTCTTCACTAATTCTCTTTGTGAATCGTTTTGGCATCCTTCGGCAATAACTGTGAAAAACTTCTCTCTGTCCAATGAATCACTCATTGTAAGAAGCACCCATAAATCCTTCCAAGAACCTACAATAGGCAATAGCCAAAGATTCTGATAGAAAATATCAGGTTGATTTTCAGCGAACCATAACAAACGCTTAAATGATTCGTCACGAGCACCTTGTCCTCTTTGAGGTGCTTCTGTGAAATTACCATCGTTCATCTGAGTCTTTCGAGTAATCATACGAAGATAAAATGGAAACTTCACAGCGAATTCTCTATTTTCTCTCCATAACGCTTCTTGTTCAGCAAATACTACTGATAATTCTCTTCCTCTACAAGAACCAGCCTTTCCAAATTGGTCAACACAAGTAGAATTTGTAGTTGCGTAACTCAAAGCACCATTTTCAGTGTAAGCAACATTAGTTGCAGCCTTCAAAAAATCATTCATAACAGAAAACTTTTTTTATTGTTAATACTATTTTTAATTATGCTGTTCGTTTTCTTATCGAACCGTGTGCAAAGGTACAACATTATTTTTAATTACCAAATATTTCTGATAAAAATTTTATTTTTTTTTTGAAAATATTTATTTTTATAAAATGAATTAATATGAGAAAAATAACTATAAAAGAATCGCACTTAAAAAAGATTATTAATGAATCATTAAAAAAAGTATTAAATGAGAATTGCTGGTATGGAGATACATCTCCATTTGAAGAAATATATAAAAATGCTGATAAAATATGTTCATCGTTAGAAGATAGAGTTAACGCCGAAGACTATGAAGAATGGGGTGATGACTTTTCTTATGGTAGAATGTATGAATGGGCAAAAAAAGTACGTGACGATGCCGAAGAATACATACGCTGCAATTCACATTATACAAGTATTAATGGTGGAGAAAATTGGTAAAAACAAAGCGGACTAAATTGTCCGCTTTTTAAATTTTATAAATTCCTTGCTTTTATTAGCAATTCATTGATTTTATCTTTATCGACTGTTTCAGGTAGATTGCAAGATTCTATTTTACTATTTACATCTTCCATTAAATTTTCAACATATGACATTATTTCTTCATATTCATATTTATGATTTCTAATGTCTATCAAAAAATCTCTATCCCAAGTTCTGACTACATTAAATCCTTTACCTTCAACAAGTTCTTTACCCATATGAAGAAGTCTAACACAATGTGATACATTCTTACTATCATAATTAGAATTTAAATTAGACTCGTATCTTACCTGGTTTCTATTTTTAACCCAATTCTGATAATTTCTATAATCAGTACAATGTTTTGTATACCCAGTTTCATTATATGATATATGACAAATAGGTTCTACGTCCTTTTCAACTGATGATAATCTAACGGTATTAGATTCACCGTCTTCACCCATAACACCTTTATACCCAATAGGTTTTTGTTTGTCAAACCAAATCTCTAAATTTGTTAATGTGGTATCTAAATCATCTTTTAGTTCAAGATTATAAAATTTTACGATAAAATCGACAAGGTATTGTGTTTCAATATATCCACTATAACCAATATAAGCGTTTTTTAAATCGTCAAAAGTGATATTCTCATTTTCAAAATGATTTCCCCAATCATAAAAAACTGAATATACATCGTGCATATTTGGCGTGTTAACTAAACCACAATATTTTTGATGTAGTCCTCGATTGTTTAGCCAATTAAGAAATTTTGTACTCCCTTGTCCTTTGAATGTATAACAAAAATCAAAAGGTGTTTTACGTGTAACTTTATCTTTTTCCCAGTTACACATTTTATTATATCCTTTACATTTTTTTATCTGGCTAACACTATAACCTAGTAAACTATTAAAACATTCTTTGGTAACAAATAATTCTCTATTATCAATAAAAAGTTTAATAGCCGGATGAACTTCACCAATTATTTTATCATTAGGAATAAAAAGTGATTCTAAAGCATTTGGATTTGCTTTCATTAAAAGTTCAACCCATCTACCAAGTTCGTAATAAGTGGTGTCATGTTTTTCATCACTTACTTGAGGTATGTAGAATTCAGATAATCCTAGTAAATTTTCTTTCGGTATAACATATACACCACCGTAATCAGTATCAGATTGTTCAACACCATTAACTGGTGGAAGTGATGTGTTATATAATTGAGAACCTCTTACGTATTCATAAGCAAGAAGATTATTATCTTTAACATATTGTATCGTCATAATTTTTATAATTTTAAAAATTCGTCTTCCAATTCTTCGATTCTATTATTTAATGAATCCATATATTTTTTAAAAAAATCTTTTCCACCATATATTTCATCCATAAGATATACATCTTTATAAGTACCATTATAGTGAAAAATAAGTGAACCACCATAATTAATTTGAGAATTTAACAAAGATTCTTTATGTAATCTTAATAATTCAATTTTATTATTTATTTCAATTGCTTTTTCAAAACGTTCTTTTTCCATTATTCAGCCTCCAATAATTTAAAAATTGATTTCCACGGCATCTAAGATTACCCATTTGTAGTTTATAGATTGTTTTAGTTTTTTTATGAGTTATCTTAATGATATCACCATTTTTTATTTTTTTTATACCATCTTCTAAATAGAAACTAAAATCAGGATAATAATAGACATATGAATCAAAAACCATTTTATTTGTAACTTTATTATCACTTAAATTATTGGCTATTTGATGTAATCTCCATTTGATGTAGAATTTATTAATGATGTTAATACATTTACTAAATTCAGTTTCATCAAAAATTAAATCATTATCTATTTCATTATGATATTCACAAATTCCATCTATACTAATATCCAGGAAATTTAATAAAGTATCTAGTTTATTAGATTTTTTTTGATGTACTTTCAATGTTTTATTATCTTTAGTTAAAGCAAAAGCATACAATTTATTTACTCCGTCAGTAATAATACTTTTTTGTTCTTCGATTCTACACTCGTCAATACTGATTTGAAATAATTTATGATTTTTAATAATATGATAAATTAAATCACGTTTTTTTGCATAAAAATCCTTTTTAATAACTTCATCAGTACAGAATTCAGTCTTTACAAATTTATTACAATAATGCAAAGCATCAAATAAATGCGAAATTGTATGTCTCATAAATTTTAAGTTTTTAAATTTTCGTTTGCAAATATACAAATATTATTTTATATACAAAATAAAAAGAGGAGTTTTTTTAAATAACTCCTCTTTATATGATTTAAAACAATATTATTTAATATATTAATAATATTATTATATATACTAGATATTATTTATTATTTTTAATAATAGTTTCTTTAATAATATTAATTAATTCATTTTCACTAATTTTAATAATTTCGGATTCATTCATATTATTTTTTCCTAAATTACTAAAATGTTCATAGGTTGATTTAACAGCATTATTAGTTACCCCTTGTATTCCTTCTTTACTTGCCATATTAATTATTGATTGTGAATTTTCATATGATTCACCCATTAGATTATTTATAGGCATTTTCTTAAAGAAATTTTGCGAAACACCAATATTATTTTTTATCAAATCATAGCCTTTTAATGATTTAGCGGCAGAACCATGAGCACTTACAAAAACGTATAAATCAGCATTTTCTGTTTTTGGTTTATAACATAAATTACATTGATAACAACTTACTTTTGTGTCTTTTTTATATTTTCTACCACAAGGGCATTTATAATAAATTTTGCCATTAGGTACTAAATTACCATTATTATCAACATTAAATAATGGTTGTGGATTTGGCATAATATTATCAGATTTATATTCTAAATTATTATTTTTACCACCATAAGTTTCATCTAATGCATTATAAATATTTTCAGGAATGGCAATAAATCTTCTGGCTACATTTCCTTTCCCATTTTGGAAACTAGTATTAAGAATAATATTATTAATTCCTTCATAATTAAGATGCCTACAAGTATAAGCCGATACATTAACACCATATGGCTGATATTTTCCAGCCTCTTCATCCCAAGCATCGACAAGCCATTGTCCAACAAAGTCACCATTTTCATTTAATCTTATGAAGTCAATACGTCTAAATTTTATCATAACATCAATTATTTCTGGTGTAAAAAATTTATCATCAAGACTCAACTTTGCCATTTTTTTAGCCAAAGTTAAACTATTGTTACTTTTAACCATTTTATTTTTAATCAAATAATCAGCAACTTTATTGTAATCAAAACAATAACTACGAGCAAAATCCATCATTAAAGTTAATAACTTTTCATCATGTTCAGTTGTTAACCAATATAAAGAACGGTTTTCATTACCTCTAAATTGGGTTGGATTTCTTTTTTCGCCGACTCTTGCATAACAAGCATGTTTAACTAAGCATTCATTCCATGCTGGACAATTTAATGCTGATGTAAAATTAATTATAAGAGTATTGTCTGGGAGTTTACTATTTCCATTAGTTAAAGTAATATTTGGGATATTTAATTTAACCCCATATTTAAACGAAAGATATTGGTCTAATAAATTTAGTTTCATTTTAGTTTTGGTTACTTCTAACCCCATAATTTTATCACCTCTATATTTTTTTGCATCTTGGTCGGTGATACTATTAAAATCAAAATCATTTAAATCGCCAGTTTTAGCCCAATCTCCATACGATGTTGAAGGTTTGTTGGCTGTTTTATCATACATATAGGTTAAACCTTTCAAATCCATAAAATTTTTCATCCTAATAATGTAGTCATATTTTTTAGGATAATCTCTTTTTAATTCATTGAAACGAATACCACCATTAATCGTATAATCTTGTAAAATTTTTGCAACCTCTACAATATCTTGGTTAACCTCATCTGTTAAATTACCGTCTTTAAACGCTTTATCAGCATTTTTTAATGCAACATCTTGTTTAACGTCAGAATCATATCCTTTTGATTTCATAAGGCTTAATAACTTTTTATCGCCTCTTTTGGCTAAATCTGACATATGTCCATAAATTCGTTTTTGAGCATCAGAAACAACTGGGTCGTTTTTAACCTCAATTTTTGCTTCAAATAAATTGTTAATACATTCAGATATTATATTGTCAATACTTCTTTTCATTAGATTAATTTTAATTATAAATAGTTTTAAAAATGTTATTCAACACATTTAATTACAATGTTTTCATTAAAACTTACATTAATTTTTTTAGAAGAAATTCCATCTAATATCGCATCAGTTAAAGGGTCTTCAATTTCATTTTGAATGGCTCTAATAATTGGACGTGCTCCATAATCAGATTCATCTTTAATCATTTTCAAAATATAATCGATTGCATTATCTTCATATGTTATTTGATAACCAATATCATTAAATCTTTTAACAGATTTATCAATTTCTAATTTAATAATTTTTTTAAAATTATCATCTGTTAATGCATTGAAATATATAATATTATCTAAACGATTTAAAAATTCTGGGGCAAAACGTTTTTTTAATTCTTTGTCAAGTATACTATTAGTCTTAGCGTTATCATTTTCAATACTTTGGTTAAATCCAATTGTTTTATTATTAATTGTTGCCTCTTTTGCTCCAATATTTGATGTTAATAAAATTATCACATTTTTAAAATCAACTTTTTGTCCGGTATTATCAGTTAAAAACCCTTCATCAAAAACTTGAAGGAAAATATTAAAGATTTCATTGTCGGCTTTTTCAATCTCATCAAGCAATAATATACAATGTTTTTTGTTTTTTATTGCCTCAGTTAATAAACCGCCTTCTTCATAACCAACATAACCAGGATTTGAGCCTATTAGTTTATTTACACCAGTTTTATCAGAATATTCTGACATATCAAATCTAACCATAGCGTTCTCACTACCAAATAATTCTTCGGCTAGTTTTTTTGCTAAAAAAGTTTTTCCTACACCAGTTTTACCTTGACATAATATTGCCGTACCCTTTCCATTGTGGATGCCTAATGTTTTTCTTTTAATTGTTTTACATATTTTATCAATTGCTTCATCTTGTCCAATTACGATTTGTTTTAATTTTTCGTTTAATTTAGATAAATCTTGTTTTTTTTCATTTGATAAATTTTGAATCGGTATCCCAGTTTTATCTGATAAAATTTCAAACACCATTTTATCGGTAATTTCTACAATTTCAACCTTTTTCTTTTTTTCTTTTTCCTTCAATAATTTATTTTTATTAGTCTCTTTTTCTATAATTGAATCAACCTCATCAAAATTTTCATTCTTAATGGCATCTTTTTTAGAAATGGCTAATGCTATCAATTCATTTTTCAATTCTTTAATTTCTTCTGGTTCTTCATATTTTTTGCTAACGCAAGAACCTATCTCATCAATTAAATCAATTACTGAATCTGGCATCTCTCTATCAGAAACATATTTTTCACACAATGAGATACATAAATCAATAATATCTTCACTTATTTTAATTGAATGATATTTTTCATAAATTTCTTTAACATTTAGTAATATTGTTTTTATTTCAGAATTTTGAAGTGATACTAAATCTATTCTCTGAAACTTACTTGCTAAACTTTGGTCAGAGTCAAATTTCTTATGATACCCTTTCGGTGTACAACTTGTGATAATATTAACAGAACCATCTCCTATAACCTCTTTTAAGTATGGCGTAATATCTGTATTTGATTCATTATCATTCTTTGAAGTATATGTATGAAAATCATCAATAAACAATATGTAATTTGGATTTTTTTGTAATTCAGAAAAAACACCTTTTGCACGTTCTTCAAACATACCTCTATATGTTGTACCAGCAATCATTGAAGGAACATCTAATTTTAAAATTATTTTATCTTTAAGAGAATAAGGTGCTTTATCATTAACAATAAGCCAAGATAAACTCTCACAAATTGCTGTTTTTCCAGAACCTTTGTCACCTACTACGACTACATTATTTTTTCTTCTTCGATTAAAAACTTTTGATATTCGATTAATCTCTTTATCTCTTCCGATTACTGGGTCAATTTTACCTTCTTTTGCTTTTTTATTTAAATTATGACAATATTGTGCTAAAAATTGTCCTATTACTGGCTTTGTTTGAAAACCTTGTAATTCATATTCATAATTCTGAAAAGCATATTTTCCATTTTTCTTTTTTTTATTGTTAATATTTAAATCTGGCTCAATTTTTACTTCGTTGTCTTCAATTAATGAAACCTCATTTATTTCATTATCAATTTTATCATTTTTCAATGTAGTTATTTTACTTAGTAATAATTGATAATTTAAACCAGCCCCTTTCATTATTTTTCTGACATTACTATGTTCTCTATTTGGGTTTATTAAAGATAAAACAAGGTGTATGGTAGATAATCTTTCGTCTTTCAATAATTTCATTTCTTCAATACTTTCATTAATTAATTCAATGAATTTTGAATCAAATGGTATTGTTCGATTTGGTTTTATTGCAGTAAGTTGTCCTTTTACAACTAGCCTATAATAAGCATCGTGAATAAGATTAAATGTAGTTGATGATAATATAGCGTCTATTATTTTATAAGCCAGGCAATCTCTTTCTTGAAAAATTGCTAAAAGAAAATAATTCTCATTTATTGTAAGCACCGGATGTTCATAGGTTAAAGTGTTTTCAATAAATGTTAAAACACTTTTTAATTCATCAGTAAAAATCTCCCATTGTTCATCACTAAAATTTTTTCTATCCATTTTACTTGTTTTTATTAGATAATATATGTATTTTTGTACATAAAATCAAGATTAAATGTTAATTACAAGTTTTTATGAAAAAGATTCAAAAACAGATAAAGCCTGGTTTGAATCAAGTAACGTATTTTACAGTGAATTTATAGAAGATAATAACGAAAATAAAGGTGATTTATTAATTACTTTTAATAATGGTTCAACTTACAAGTATAAAGATGTGTTAATCGCACCAGACTATCTTTTGTTTAAATTTGGTGATATTGAAGGCTCTCACGGTAAAGCATTAAATAAAATTATAAAACCAAAATATGAATTTGAACGAATGGACAATCAGAATATCTCAGATTTAATTAAAGAAAGAGATTTATGCATTAGAAAAAATAAGGAAGCGATTAAGAATAAAACATATTTTATATCTGGGCACAGAGACATAAATGAAGATGAATTCAATCGTTATAAAACCGAAATTAATAAAATTCTGGAAGAACAACCAGACGCATTGTTTATCGTTGGTGATTATGGAGGTGTTGATATTTTATCACAAAATTACATTATTGATGAACTTGGTGTTAATCCAGAACAAATAACAGTATACCATATGTTTGATGAACCTAGAAATATAAACCCTAAAATCATAAATAAGATAGGAGGTTTTCAAACAGATGAAGAACGTGACTCGGCTATGACAAATAATTCTTTTAAAGATATTGCTTTCGTTAAAAATCATAAAAAATTATCTGGAACGGCTCAAAACATATTAAGAAGAAATTTATTATAACAAAGGCTCAATTATGAGCCTTTTTTTATTTATATAATTGACATTTATCTATTTATATTAAAATAAGAACTTAATAAAATATTAAAATATGTTAATTATATTAGGAACGGCTCATGGTAAAAATGTATCTGGCAAACAAAGTCCAGATGGTTTACTTAAAGAATATAAATGGTCAAGAGAAATATGTCATATGATTAAAGAACGTTTAAATAGTGAAGGTATTGATTGTATTATTGACATAGAAGACGATATTGAGAAAAGTTTATCTGAAAGAGTTAATATTGTTAATAATATTTGCAAAAAGCATAACAATGATTGTGTATATGTATCAATACATATTAACGCATCTGGAAGTGATGGAAAATGGCATAATGCAAATGGATGGACTGTTTGGGTTTATGAAAAATGTTCCCAAAAATCAAAAGAAATTGCTCTTGATTTCTTCGAAGAGGCAAAGAAAAGAAATTTATTAGGTAACAGATGGGTTTCTCCGGAAAAATATAATATGGGAAACTTATATGTACTAAGAAAAACATTATGTCCAGCAATACTTACCGAAAATATGTTCCAAGATAATAAAGATGATGTTAATTTCTTGTTGTCTGAACAAGGAAAAAGAGAAATTTGTGATTTACACGTTGAAAGTATTAAAAAAATTCTATATAGTTAAAATAAAAATATATAATGTATGAACTATGATTTAAAATATAAAATAGCAGTCGATTTAATCGAAAAAGGATATATAATTCATTGTACTAATGAAGAATTTAATTCTTTTGATTCTGCTTATATAAAAGGAGGACAACGTGGAAAAGAAGGTTATGGCTTTTATTTTTCTGATATGCCATACAAACCTATTGAATATGGGGAAAACTGGAAAATTGTACCTAAAGATGCTTTTAATTTCTTAAATTATAAAACGCCAATATCATTGGATATGTTTCAAGATGATATTGATGTTGAACTGTATCGTTTAAATGATAAATTGGATAATTCAAGAAATATTCGTGAATATGATATGATTGAAAATGAAATCCAAAGATTAAAAAAAATAAAGTCAAAAATAGGTGGTTCTTATCTTTATGATAATATTAGAATTGCGATAAAACAATATGGTGCAGAAACAATTGGACAATTAGAATATTATATACCAAATCCTCAAAAAACTCTACCAATGTTGGCTAATTTATATGTTTATTTAGGTTATGATGGATATGAAACTGATGGCATTTATACAATCTTTAACTTTGATAAACTTAATAAAAATTTAAAAAATATAAATATTGAGGATTATCAATTGTCTGAATCATTAGATTTGTCGTCATTTGAAGTAAAAGACGAATTAAATCCACAATTTTGGAAAAATGACAAACTTGATTCAAAAATAAGATTAAAATTATTAGATATCGCTGATGATTTCACTGATTTTTTAAATGTCGATTGGGTTAAACCAGAAGATATAATTATAACTGGTTCTTTGGCTAATTATAATTGGTCAGTTGAATTTTCTGATATTGATTTGCATGTTGTTATTGACTATAAAAAAATTGATAAACGTACTGATTTTGTTGCTGAATATTTTAAATCTAAAAAAGAAATTTGGAATCAAAATCATCAAGATATCAAAATATACGGTTATCCAGTTGAGTTGTACGTACAAGACAAATCAGAACCACATGCGTCTTCTGGAGTGTATTCACTTGAGACTAATAAATGGTTAATAAAGCCTCAACGTAAGTCACCCACAAAAGCGAATTTAAATGCGGCTGAAAAAGATGCCGAATCGTGGATTAAAAAAATTGATAATTTGATGAATAGATATTACCCAGATTTAACTGATTCACAAAAAGAAAAGGTACTTAATGATTTAGATAAAACATTTGATAAAATCAAAGACAAACGAAAAAGTGGATTTAAAAACGGTGGTGATGAAATGAATAAAAATAATTTATCGTTTAAAATGTTACGCCGTAATGGTTATCTTGATAAGATTTGGGATAAGAAAAATGAGATATATGACGACTTAATGTCAATCAACGAAAGCATCGATGATTCTAATGTATTAATTATTTATCATAGAGTTGACTGGGATGGTTATACATCTGGAGCAGTTGCACTTAAAGCGTTTCCTAATGCAGATGTTCTTGGTTGGAATTACGGAGACCCATTACCAAATGTAAACATATACGAAAAAGTGATTTTAGTAGACCTTACTATATCGGATAGAAATGATTACACTTGGATGTATGAAAATGCTGATAAATTAATATGGATAGACCATCACAGTAATGCCATAACAAAAATAAATGACACAAATATTGAAGGAGTACGTAAAGACGGTATCGGAGCATGTGTTTTAACTTGGAATTATTTCTTTCCAGGACAAGAAATACCACCGCATATTGCATTAATAGGTACTTATGATGTTTTCAGAAAAGACGGAAAATTTGCTGAATGGTCAGATGCATGGTCTTATCAATTAGCGTTAAATCAATATGGGCCATCTAAGACAATCGAAGATGCAAGTAAAAAACTTCAACAAGCCTCACTATTTATTGACGAACCTATTGATAAAATTATGCAACGCATAAAATTTGGTGAATCACTTGAAGAAGAAAGAAGTAAAAAGGAAATGGAAACATTTAACAATGCTAAATTCGTTAAAAGTAATGGAATAACTATTTGTAAATTAATTGCAGATGGACAACCAGCAATGATGATTAAAACAAATTCTGATAAACATACGGCTGATTTATTCGTTATACGAAGCGTTGAACCATTAAAAAATGAACCAAATAAATTTAAAATTGCTTTAAGAGTGCCAGAAAAATCTAATGTCGATGCATCTAAAATTGCGAGACAATTTGGCGGTAATGGACACGAAAAGGCTGCTGGTTGTCTTATGACAGCCGAAGAATTTGAAAATTTATAATTAAGTTAATATAAAACATATAAATAATATATTTTTTCTTAAAAAAGAAAATATTTATCTGAAAAATAACGTAACTATCAAATATATTGATTATGTCAAAAAGAGACGAACAAATTGCCCGAATGAAAGGGCTTATGACATATGGAATTTCAAACACTTCTAAAAAGACACCAATATCAGAATCTATCGAGGCTCCTGATGGTAACGTGTATTCTATTATAAGAGAAGGTACAAAATTCTATATAAAATCTACCCCGAAGGGCAGTGAACTCGTAGCTGAGTCATTTGACTATATCGGTGGTTTTATGAATAGAAAGAACAATGAATATAGTTCTTACAATCAAGCTTCAAAAAATCTTGAACTTAAAATACGTTCATTAAATGAGGCTTATGGGGTTAATAAACCAGTTGAATTGTTAAATCCGGATAAGAAAGAAACTCTAATGGTTGAAATGACAGATTCAATGAAATCAAGCATTGCACGTTATAGACAAATAATGAATAACAGTGCTAACATAATGAATGAATCATCAACTATTTCGGCTTCAAACACAGGAAACCCAGAAGCACCAAAAACTACTGGTTTTTCACCAAAATTAGGAGAACCTTTCACTAATACAGCAGAAGCAAAACTTGACTCTGACTTGAAAACTACTGCAAATGACCCAGAAAAACAAGGTGAGCCTTTTGGTGATAATTCAAAAACAGAAGATTATAAAGATGCTCAATATGTACCAGATGGTTCAGTCGCAAATAAAAAACCTTCTGGTGGTAAAGTAGTAAAAGTCAACGAAGAATGCGATTACGAAGAAACTATTGAAGAATGTGATGAATGGGGTTCTTGTGGTGTCCCAGAAAGTGAAGGTGTAGGAGAAGTAGGAAACGGCGAGCCTTTTACTCAAACAATTTCAGAAGATACTGAATCAATCGTTGGTTTTGCTGATGAAGATTCTATTTCAGAAAATGAAGATGAAAGTTATGATTTGGATGATATTGATTTAGATTTAGATTCAGATGAAATGGGCGAAGAAGAAATTGATGATATTGATTCCGAAGAATATGTTGATGCTGATGGAGAATTAGAAGATGCAGAATTAGAAGACGGAGAATTAGAAAATGATGAATTATCATCTTTAAGACAAGAAGTTGAAGAATTACGTTCATTAGTTCAACAGTTAATGGGTGAAGAAGATATACCAGATGAAGAAAATATACCAGATGAAGAAGAATCATTTGAAGTTGAATACGAGGATAATGATGAATATGAAGATGAAGGTGAAGATGAATACGCATCTATGGAAGAATCAAGAAAATATGTCCAACAATTAGTTGAATCGGCTGTACAATTACCTTTCCCAGTTAAAGTTAGAACTGACGAATTAACAGATAGACGTGGACGCTATGGTATTGGTGCAATTTTATCTGATTTATTGGCTGAAAGAGGTGGTAATGAAAATGATAAAAAAGTTGTAGGCTTCATCAAAGGTAAATTGTATGAAATATTACAATGCGATTATGAATTAAGAGCATGTATGAAAAATGAGCATTTAAGTGATGATGATTGGTTGGAAATTATTACAACAATGGAATCTAATACAAGTCAAATTAGCCGATTAGTGAACAAAATCTCATTCTTGGATGATTCTGAACGAATGTTAATCGATAGACGTATTAATAAGTTGCAATCTTACGTTGAAAAATACTCAAATTACTATGACAAAAATATTAACCCAGATTCTCAAATGGAATCAGAGGAGGAAGATTTGCCTGACACACAAGACGTTGATATTGACAATGTAGGATTTGAAGATGATGCTAATATGTCAGATGACGAAATGAATGATGCGGCTTGGGACAACGCTAAAAATGATAAACCTACATATAACCCATCTGAAATGAATGACATTTTTGACTCAGTTAAGGCAAGAAAATTAAACGAAGAAGGTACTAAATTAAATTCGTTCGGTAAACATGTTGGGTATCGTAAAAAACCGATGACATTGCCTACAACTGGTTCGGATAAAAATGAATTCGGAGAAGACTGGAATGATGCTTCTGTCTACTCAGAACAACCATTTGGAGAAAAAATAGGTAGTTCAGCACCTTACGAACAAATTGTAAAAGAAGCAATTGAATCTGTTTTAGCAAATTTTAAAAAAAAAATCTAAACGAACGCAAAGTTCTTAAAGTTCAAACGCAAAATAACGATATGTCGTCTCCTATGGGAGGTGAAATTCCTCCTATGGGCGATGATATGCCACCTATGAATGATAACTCAGGAGAATTTGGAGATGAAATGATGACTAATGACTCTCAAATGGATTCTGAGTTTGATACAAATTTTGATGCCGGAGTTGAAGCCGATGAAGATACTGATCCAAAAAAATATATTCAACAATTAACTGGTAAATTAAGCCAAACTCTTAATACCTATAATAATGAAAATGGAGAACCAGATGTTGAACTCGGTAAATATGTTTTGGGTATGTTAGTTAAACAAGGCGTTAAAGGAATGGATGAAAAAGATAAAAAAGACATTATCAAAAAAATAAATATGGGTGGTAATGATGAATCAGAAGAAGATAATACAGAAGAAATTCCTATGGATGATTCTGAATCATCAGACGAAATGATTGATAATGTTCAAATGGAATCAAAGACTTTTAAGTTTACTAAAAAGCAAATTTTCGAGAATTTTGGAATCGCTATGGTTGATAAAGATGATAAATTTGATAATAAAGAACCAGACACAAAAATAAAAAGTGATACTAAAAGAAATCGAAGAACAAAACCATTTGAAGCACCGACAAAATTTAAAGAATAAAATAAAGGGAGGATTTACCTCCCTTTTTTACTTAATATTAATACTTTGAATTCTATCTAAAGATAAATCATTCCAATCGTTCAACTCTTCAATCAAAATTTTAAGAATCTCTTTAATTGACTTATCTTCTTCAAATTCAAATGTAATATTACCTCCACCGAATGAAATATTTGATTTCTGTTTAATAGTTATTTTTTTCATGCCTCAACATTAGTTTCATCATCCATTCCATCCATTTCTTCCATATCAATTTCACCTTTATCATGACTTTTCTTTGTCAATTCACAGTGCTTAATGGTTTTTAGTTTCCAGGCTCTTGGATAAATATCATTATCTACACGAATTACAACACCCTCTCTTGGCGCTTCATCTGCTATCAAATTATCAAGTTCTTTCTTTACTTTTTTATAACCAGATGTATTCTTCTTGTATGTTTCAAGTTCTTTCTTTTTTTCAGAAATTGCCTTATCTAATCGATGACAAAGAGGTTCTTTTTCTTCCATTAACCATCGTTTTTCATTTTTCATTCTTGAAAGAACATCATCGTACCAAGTTTCTGAATTGACATCCAAGTCTGGATATAGGTTACAGAATTTACCGTGATATAATATTTCAAATGGAATAATATTACGTGAAAATTCTGGATGTTCTTTTACAAACTTTTTTGTCCATTCATCAACTTCTAGTACATTCCACTCAAATTTATGGCCATCATCAAGAGTGGTTGTAATTCGATATGGTAAAAATTTCCATTCACCGACTTCACAACCATAATCGTGTTTTGGTTGTATTGGTTTTTCTGTACCTTCTACATAGCCAACAATTTCACCGTAAATTGTCATACCTTCTTTAATATAAGGCATTAACATATTATTCACTGGACTCCATTGGTCTTTACCGTAGAATCCTCCGTTCACATTTTGATTGATGTATTGATTCTTTATTACATTTCTAGAAGAATATACATTACCATATTCAGTTTCGACAACTTTAAAACCAAAAAATTTCTTAATTTTTTCCCATGTACTTAATTTTCTGTTACATAATATGTTAGAAAAAATACCCGATGTACCATGATACTTTACAGATACTGTGATAACATCATCTGGTTTAATGTCACGGATTGATTTTTCAATTTGTTCGGTTTCATAATGACGTGAAAACATTTCTGGAATAATTCTATCAAATCTTACCATCTTACGTTGAAGACGTCTATGCTTTCGTGAGCCGTTAGGATTTTTACTAGATTCACGCTTCTTTACTCTTGGAATATATTTCCAAGTAAACAATGTATCATTAACCAAATTAAATTCTGTACCAACTAATTCTTCCCAATTAGTACCAACAAGTTCAGGGAATGCCTTTTCCATAGAACTAATAGGCATAACAAAACCAAAAGAATATTCTCCTCTTAATTTAAGCATAGTTACACGTCCATACTTATTAAAAAATCCAACTTTTGACTTTGCTTCTGACATTAATTCATTTGCCTTATTAACATCAACTTCGTTTTTTGATGCTTCAATTAAAACATTCACTTCATCAGCATTTGCGTTTCTTTCATAATCAGAGATGCTATATTGATTATTAATAGATAAAAACTTTTCACAAATACAAGATTCTTGAGGAAAAAATACAACTATATCACCAACCTTAGTGGTATTCTGAACAATAATATTATAACCATTTAATAATGTTTTACTTAATCTGTCAGAATTTTCAATCGGTGTTACAGATGTAATTTTAGAAATAATCGCTAAATAATTAATATTAGCATTTTCACTTTTCTTTAAAATCATAACTTCATATATTAAAAATAAAACATAATTTATCTTGGCAAAGATACCTATAATTTTTATCGTATGCAAATATTTATATAAAAAATTGATTATAATGGCTAAAAAAATAAAAATAACACAGCAACAATTAGAAGAGGCAATGGACGTTTTTGTTAATAAAAGAGGTAACGAAGATAGCGGACAAGCCCTTAAAAGAACAAAAATAGAAACCGAAAAACAAATAGGAAGCGGAAAAGATGTGAATTATGTAATGCCTAAGGATCAAATAGAAGAATCAAATGTGTTTACAAAATCACAACTACTTGAAGCACGTAGAAAATATCTAAAAGAAAATTCAAACAATTTTACAAAACAAAACTTTATTAAAAAATAATGAAAAAGATAATATACATAACAGAAGATATTGCAAGAGAATTAACAGAAATGTCTAAACCATTATCGGAACTTCCTGGTGATATTAAAAACGTTCTAAAAAACCACAAAACATCTCTTGGGGTACACCCATCATTCCCTCCGGAAGAAGAAATACCTTTTGATATGTTATTAACAAATGAACGTTTTGAAGAAATAACTTCAAAAATAAAAAATCTAGATTTAATCGATTATTCTGTCAAAAATATTAATAAAGAGTTAAAAACAACAATTGATAAAATCAAAAATATCGAAAACAATTTTAAAGAAAAACTTGAAAATATTTGTTACAATTATATAATTGATTTGTTTCAAGTACCAGAAGGATTGGTTGCTTTCGATTGCAAAATAGTTGAAAAAGTCGATTCAGATAAAGCACAAGTTAAAGATAATGAGACAATCGAATTTGAAAATATAAAACAACGTACAAGATTACATGATGCCGTTTATAAAAGAAGAATTATCAATGCTATTATAACTGGAGGGGCAATTAGACTTTCTTGGATTGATAAAAATCTAATCGGAGAATTGTATGATATAACACCAGAATTACCTACATTATATAGAAAAGTTGTTTTATTAAACGAATATATATTATTCACTAAAAATTATACTGGGATATCAGAAAATAATAAAAAACAGTCTGGTATATCTTACCTTACAATAGGAAATGAAACAACTAAAAATAAAATATTAGTTGAAGCTGAAATATTCCCAGTACTACTATATGAATCAATTCGTGGTTTCCTAGAAATGTTTGCTGCCTACGGACTTCCATCGTCAAAAAAAGAATGTGCGTATGTAATGTCAAAAGCCGATTTTATAAATGCTGAACCTTGGGATATGAGACTTGGACCAGCATTATGGGATAGATTGATGGATATTTTTAACAACCCAGAAACACAAGATTTACCAATGTTATTAACTTTATTATTCTCTCAAAGGACTGAAAAATTTAATAACATTTTACAAGAATTCTTTAGTAAAACAAAACGTGGGGAAAGTATCGCAATGAATATATTAATGAAAGCCGAACAGGAAACTGAATATGATGATTTCGAAGAATTGATGATTAAAAAACAAACAGATACAAGCATATTATCGGATGAATATTATCGTCCAGACGAATTATAAATGAAAAAGAATGGAAAAACAAAATAATGTTAATATTAAAATAGATTTTAACGCATATTATAGCGAAAAATCTAAAAAGTTTGATGGTGGTTTATACCCAATACTTCAATATCTAAAAGATAATAAACTTAAAGATGTTTTAATAAGATTAGATATAGACAAAAAAAATGAAACATCATGGGATGAAGTTGATATGTTCTGTAAAGAACTTTCCATAAAAAAATTAGATTATTCAATTAATGATAAAAAATACCCTAAATATACAGCATACGTAAACTGCAATTACAGAAGTGGTAAATCATTAATTAAACTTTTATCACATATTGCACAACTTGGAAACGGTGGGCATTCATATAGTATTTTAATAGGTGATAAAACATTCTATTTTGATGGAGACGGTTCTGACCACATAAGTTCAATAAACGATACTAAATTAACCAGTGAAATATTTACTAATATGTATAAATTATCAGATATATTAAAAAAAGGAACTGAAAATAATGATTCCGTAAATGAAACGGTTAAATTAACAGATAAAGAACTAAAAAATATAATAAAAGAATCTGTTATAAATGTAATTAAAGAGGCAGGCAATTATCAAATAAAAAAGAAAATTATCAACCAATTATATAAAAATACTAAAGATTTAACGTCTCATTTATATAAAGATGATAATTGGGCAGCTGTGACAAAAGCATTTAAGACAATAGAATATATTATAGGTGATGCCGGAGAACTTGAAGTACGTGTTGAAAATGGTGGATATTGGAAACCAATAGGAGAATTCCCAAATTATAAAGAATATAAATTTACAATTTACATGAATAACGGAATTGAAATAAATGGTTCTTTAAAATGTCATTCTGCTGGAACTATGGAAGATACATTTAGTAGATATGATATGACAATAACATTTTTTTAAAAAACATATTATTTTATGAAATATATTAAGAAATTTAATAACCTCTCAGATTATGAGACATTTAAAGGGGGGGGGGGATTGGATAACCCCTAATGTAAGTTCAATTGTTGAAAATACTAGTGCTAAATTTGAACCAGTTCAAATACCAGTGACATTTTATATTGATGAAGAATCTTACACTATACCTTATCCAATGACATGGAAAGAAGTCATTGATAATCCAAATTTCGTTACATGTAATACAGACGTAGGTGATTATGGGCACTATTTCGACCCAGTACCGCATATGAATTGTGATACAGATGAATCATTATATTATAACGAAGAAGACGGAAGAATTTTAAGTGATTACTGTTCAGAATGCTGGCACATTGCTCCTGACCCTTGTCATAATTGGACTACTTTGTATCTTATAGATGATAAAGATAACATCGTAGACATAAATCATAAAATAAAATCATTAAAATATTCTCTTCAAGAAATAGAATAAATAAAAGCCCCAAAATGGGGCTTTTTTTATTAATCAATTTTCATACCGATTTCATTTTCATAAAGAATAGTGTCATTTTTCAATTCAGTTGATAAATAAGCATCCATAGTGGCAGAGGCTGAAATCGCATCACAACAAGAGCGATAACAAGTAGCACTATTACTAATATTACTATAATTCTTATACAATGAATTACTGCTTTTTGATGCAAATGAGCGAGAATTAATTCCTAAATCATCGGCAGTCTTTTTATTTGTAACATCCATACCCATATATACAAATGACCAATCATACTTTTCAGTTTGATGTTTAATCATTTCTTGCACCTTATTTAATGTATATTCTCGGCTGGCATTTTCTTCACCATCTGTCATAATAACAATCAAATTCTTAGACGGACGTTCATCTTCTGGCATATCACTTAACCATTTTCCAATTCTATCAATAGCCGTACCAATACCATCATTCATTGCGGTACATCCACTAGGAGCATATTGATATAATGGATTATTTTCTTTTTCTTTGTAATCAATTGTTACATCACAAACTCCGTTAATATTAAGAGAAGACACCGAAAGAGTGTTTGAAAATGAATTAAATTTAGTCCCCCAAATACTACCCTGAGTTAATTCTTTAACATCATTTACATCTTTTCCGATAAATCGTTCAATTACCTTTTCATTAAACGAAAAGAATGATACTGAACAACTACCATCTTTAATGTTTTTTTGTTCTTCAATAGTTTTATTAAAACCTCCGATAATATCCTTTTCAGAACCAATCATAGAACCAGATTCATCTATGATAAAGCATACGTGTATAAAATTTTGTTTCATTTTATTATATTTTTTTTTAATTATATCTTATTAATCACAATATATTTTTCTAGTCAATAACAATCCTCTTTCAGAGTCATATACTTCATACATTTGGGCTGGAACTTCATATGTGAAACCATTTGAAAGAGCGAAAGAATTAAACCCTATAATAGAACCATTAACGGTTGCATTAGGAATTGAAACGCAAGTATGAAAATGCCCTAAATAAATTTTATCTTGTCCAAATGTTCTATCCCATTTCATCGATAAACGATTTAAAGCCGGATAAATACCGCAAACAGTTCCACTTCCACCAGATTTAATCTGATAACCATGTACAAAAATAAATCTATTTCCATCTGGCATATCAGCAACCGCCATTTCGCTTTCTGGAATATTAAATTCTATTGGTAAATTAGTAACTTCACACATATTTTTAATATTCTGATACATAATCCATTCATAAGATAACTTATATCCATTAGAATGTTGTATCTTCTTGGTGGTTCTCGAATGGTTTCCTACAATACCAATAAACTTAATTGAATTAAGTTTTGTGTTCTCACAAAGGAATCTCAACCCAGAATAAATAAGACTTTGAGCCTTAATTGTTGCCTCAGAAGGAGTTAGTCCATTTGTTTGAGCTAATTCATCATGTATATAGCCACTAATTGTATCCCCTAAAGAAGCAAAAATCAATTCTTCAACACAATCTTTATTAATACAAGTTGCTAAATTTTTAAAATAATTTTGGATTCTTTCCTCGGCAATAGATAAATTATATTCATTTTTCCCTAAAACAGAAGATGCTACAACAGTTTCCTCGATGTGTGCATCTGAAAATAATGCAACGGCATAACGTACACCGTCCTCATGTTTATGAAATTTAATATCATATCGTTCAAAAGGTAGTTCTGTGGCGTTTTTTAATGCTTGATAATTGTCATATTCCTCTTGGGTTAATGATATTTGTGATTCATCCTTAGAAGATGTGTTTTCTGGAATATCAACTTGAATGACTGGTGTACTTTTTAAAGTATAAACTCTACCATTATGCTTAAATGCACCTTCTTCTTTTAAAATTTTACCAAGTCTAGTCTTGTGTACATGTAGTTCCTTAGCCAATGCTGTAATACTACCCCACTCATTACCAAAGTTATCACGCATACGATTAGGTATATGTGGTATAACCGTCTGTTTTATCATACAAAATTTTACTTTAAATAAATTATTCTTATTAATGGGTGCAAATATACATAAATTTTAATAAAAAACAAAATATTAAAGATATTTATAACAAAAAAATATTATAAATGAACGCATTGAAAGAAATTAAATCAGGAAAAACAGGTTTCGGACTACTTGTTGAAAATGATGGATACATATCAATGACTGAGGGTAAAAATAAGGAATTATTCGAATCACATAAATTAAACGAAACTATTGATGGAGAATTTCATTGTCCTTATCCATTTATAGTTTCAGCCGTATTTCAGAAGTATGGTGTAAAAAATGCTAATGGTAGAATTTATCCAGAAGAAGTTCTTAAAAAAGAAGTTGAAAAATATCAACAAGCAATTGCAGAAAGAAGAGCGTATGGTGAGTGTAATCATCCAGATAGTACTGCCATTGATGTCGGTAGAATATGTTTAAATATTATTGAACTACACTGGGAAGGTAAAACATTAGTTGGACAAATGGAAATACCAGTAACAGAAGCATTTAGAAGAACCGGAGCAATTACTTGCCTTGCTGACCAAGTAGCACATTTCCTTTTAAGTGGATTGAAATTAGGCGTAAGTTCTAGAGGTATTGGTAATGTTGAACAAAAATATGGAACTACAATAGTAACAGATTACGAATTAATTTGTTGGGATTTAGTTAGCCAACCTTCAACACCTGGAGCATGGATTGGTGATGATTTAAATCAATTAAAACCTTATATGGAGTCCGAAAATAAAAATAAAAATAAATTATTAAAAGATTTAACACAATTTAACAATTGGCTTGAATAATTTTTTAATAAAAAATAAAATTTATTATCATAAGATTATATTTTTTCATTTTAAAAAATATTTATCATTAAAATAATGAACTTTCTAACAATTCAAGATAGAATATGAAAAAAACAGATAAAAGTCCTATCACTGAAATGGAACAACTTGCAGCAACCATTCAGGAAGGAACTAAAAATACTTTGAGAGATATTTTGTCTGAAGCTGTTTCTAATTATCTAAAAGAAGAAGTTCTTAACGAAGAAGATGATGAAGAAATGGAAGCAGAAGATACTCCAGATGTAGAGACTTCCGAAAACGAAGAATCTGACGAAACTTCCGGTGAAAGTGAAAATACTGAGGAAGCCCTAGAGGATGCTGAATCAGCAGAAGAATCTGCCGATGAAGAAGGGGACGAATGGGAAGATTTTAACGATTACAAAATCGGTGAAGAAGACGGAAGCGAGGAATACGATTTCACAATGGTAAACGACACTGAAAAATTAGTAAAAGTGTTTAAATTAATGAAGGGTGACGACCAAGTTTCAGTTGTTAAAGACGGTGATAAATTATCAATTAAAGATAACGAAGCCGATACTGAATATGTGATTGAACTTGATTGTGATTCTGAAAATAACGATGAAATTAATGATGATTTAACTATGAGCGAATCAGTTGAATACACTGACAATTATCAAGACAAAGACCCTATTGAAGGTTTATCTATGGATAATAGCACACCTAAAAACACAAACGACTGGCATAAAGGAGTTCCAACAGGAACAAATAAGCCTTGGGCTGGAAAAGGTAATAGCAAACCATTCGAAAAGAAGGCTGAAAAAGTTTTTGAAATTACTCTTAACGATGAAGTTGAAACAGAAGAAGAACCAATCGAAGAAAATGTAACAACTTCAAAATACCAACAAAGAAGAATGGTTAAAACTATGGCTCCTGAAAATGCTTATGTTCAAGATGGCGCTCATGAAGTTTCACAAGGTGGTAAACTTAAAGTTGAATCTTTACAAAAGAAAATTAACGCTGCTATCCAAGAAAACAAACAGTTGAAAGAAACCGTTGCTAAAGTCTCTAAAATTATGAAAGAAGCCGTACAAGTAAATGTTAATCTTGGACATATTGTGAGACTTATGGTGGAAAACACAACTACAAAATCTGAAAAAGAAGATATCGTTAAACGTTTTAATAATGTTAAAACAAATGAAGAAGCAAAAAATCTTTATGAATCGATTTCTTCTGAACTCAAAAAAACACATTCAACCATCATGACAGAACAAACAACAACTGTTGAAGGTTCTAAAAAAATTAATGAATCAAAAATCTATGATGAGCCAAACAGCGTTCGTGATATGATGAGAAGAATGAATATGATTTAATAAAAAGAATAAATTAAAATAAAATAGAAAAATCTAATTATGAGAGAATTTCTTACTAACGGTGTTGTAGGTAACATCGAACTTAATGAACAAAAACGTGTACGTGGTATGATTATGGAACGTTGGGAAGGACTCAACTTCTTGGAAGGACTTGAAGGTCATACCAAAGAAAATATCGCAACACTTTTCGAAAACGAAGCTAAATTCTTGATGAAAGAAGCAACTTCTTCTGATAACAGTGGTTCATTCGAAACTGTTGTATTCCCTATCATCAGACGTGTATTCAGCAAATTGCTTGCTAATGATATCGTATCTGTACAAGCTATGAACTTACCTATCGGTAAATTATTCTTCATCCTCCCAGTTACTTCTGAAAGAAGATGGAATGAAGATAATACAGAAGCTTCTCACTATGGCTTGATGGGCTATGAAAGAACTGACAGAAAAGATGGTTCAGTTAAAAATCGCTTCTATCTTCCAGATGACGTAGTAAACAGTGTTGATGATACTCCTGTTACTCAATATATGCAAAAATCACTCTATGACTTGTTCTATGATGATTTCTTGTTCGACCAATCTAAAGGTAAAGTAACTATCAAAGTTGGTACTGCTGCTGTTGCTGGTTTTGATGCTAAAGGACAACTCCGTGCTGCTGTTGAAGGTGATGATTTCGAACCTACTATCAAAGTTTGTGGTTTAGATGATACCATACGTAATATCTACGTAGAAGTTAAAGGTTTCTCACAATTCAACGCTGGTAAATTAACTGGTCCTGATGGTAACGAAATGGATACAGAAGCATTCTTGGCTTCATTGAAAGTAGTTGCGACACAAGATTTTGGTAACGCTGAAAAAGGCTCAATTTTCAAAGCTGGTGATGCAATCCCATTCCGTGTAGTAACTATGAAATACGGTAAAGGTTTAGTAGATTACGGTAATCTTTGCGATGCTGACGGTAAAATGTATATCGAACTTGACCTTGCTAAACCTACAAAAGGTGAAATCAAAACTATTGACGGTTACGTAGGTGTTGACCCAGAAGCAGTTAAATCTTTAGACGCTTTCCAAATCGCTTGGGCACAATATGATTCACTCGAACTTGAAACAGAAATCGGTGAAGTTTCATTCAAACTTGACTCTGTAACTGTTTCAGTTGAAGAAAGAAAACTTCGTGCTACTTGGTCTCCAGAACTCGCACAAGACGTTGCTGCATTCCATAATATTGATGCAGAAGCAGAATTAACTGCTATCCTTTCTGAACAAATCGCCGCAGAAATTGACCGTGAAATCCTTCGTGACTTACGTAAATCTGCTCCTTGGCAAGCAAGATGGGATGTTAACGGCTGGAGAAGATTGGCTGGTTTCTCAACTAACTACACTCAAAAAGACTGGAATCAAGAATTGATGACTAAGATTAACCAAATCTCTGCTCAAATCCATAAAGCAACTCTTCGTGGTGGTGCTAACTTTATCGTAGTTTCTTCTGAAATCTCAGCACTCTTCGATAACCTCGAATACTTCCACGTATCAGACGCATCAGCTGAATCAGACCAATACAATATGGGTATTGAAAGAGTAGGTTCACTCTCTGGACGTTATCAAGTATATCGTGACCCATATTCACCAGCTTGGTCAATCATTATAGGCCACAAAGGTAAGTCACTTCTTGACACTGGTTATATTTATGCTCCATATGTGCCAATGCAATTGACTCCTACAATGTATAACCCATTTAACTTTGCACCTGTTAAAGGTATCATCACAAGATATGCGAAGAAACTTGTTAACAACAAGTTCTACGGCGCTGTTCGTGTTGATGGTTTGACTACTTGGAGTACTCAAGAACTTCGATAATCTAATTTATTGATTTTCAATATATTAAAAGGTTTGGTATTATTACCAAACCTTTTTTATTTATTAATAATGTAACAATCCATTCATATTCGATACTCTTATAGGATTAATTTTTTTTATTTTTATTGTTATTAATAATTTATATTATTTACCTTTTTAACCTATGAATTTATTTTTATTCAAATATTTTTATTATATTTGCATCATGATTAAAACTATATCATATGAAAAAAGAAGAAATTAATTTAGAAGAAGCAATAAATATCTATAAAGAGACAAGTAGTTTACATAAGACTGCTAAAATACTACACACAAGTCATATTAGGTTATCAAATCTTTTTAAGGAATGTAATATTAAAATTTCTAATATTGGCAAAAGAAGAGATATAAACAATGGTGATATTGAGTTAATTAAAAAATTATATAATGATGGTTTAACAATTAGTGAAATATCAGAAAAAATTAAAATGACTGTAAAAAAAATCCGCAAAATACTTAAAGAATGTAATGTAAAAACAGGTAGATGGCATAACTACACAAAACCGTCTAAAACAACAACTCTGGTTATTAAAAATAAAAAAAAAGATAGACCATTCAAAAAATGTCCATACTGTGAATGGATTACTTATGATGTTAATAATTATAGTCATGCTTATCCTAAACATATAATTCAAGAACATGAATCTAACATAGATAAACATTTATCAATTTATCCAGAAGATATTTTATTTTTTGAAAAAATATTAAAACGAAGAGAAGGTAAAATTCAGTGTAAAGTATGTGGAAAATACTTATCATTAATTGATGAACGTCATCTACAAAAACATAAAATTACAAAACAGCAATACATCGAAATGTATGGGTATGATTCACTAATTAGCGAAACCTGTAAAAACAAACTTCGTAATTGTATAGAAAAAATGTATGAAAATACTGATTGGGATAGATTTACTTCAACATATGAAACTAAACTACAAAATTTCTTGACTGAAAATAGTGTTATATTTGAAACACACAACAGAAGTTTATTGAAACCGCAAGAATTGGATATATACATACCTAAAAAGCAATGTGCAATTGAGTTTAATGGAAATCAATTTCATACTGAATGGGTAGGTGGTAAAACAAGACAATATCATCTAAACAAAACAAAACTTTGTAAACAGAAAGGAATAAAACTAATTCACATTTTTGAAGATGAATTTCATAATTCAAAAGAAATTATTTTTAATAAAATAGCCCATATTCTAGATTTGCAACAAACCCTTCCAAAGATATATGGTAGAAAATGTATTATCAAAGAAATTGATAAAAATAGTGCTGAATTGTTTCTAACTAAATATCATGTACAAGGTTTTGACCCTTCCACAGTTCATTATGGTGCGTTTTATAAGGATGAACTCATTGCTGTTATGTCTTTTCTTAAATCTAAAAAAGAAGGGACAGAGTGGGAATTAACTCGTTTTGCTTCTAATTATAATTATATTTGTTGTGGTGTTGGCGGTAAATTGTTTAAGAACTTTATTAAAGAATATAATCCAGATTCAGTCAAATCATTTGCTGATAGAAGATGGACAGTGGACGAAGAAAATAATGTATATATTCAATTAGGTTTTAAATTTGATGGTTATATACCACCTGATTATAAATACTACAATGCTAAAATTGATAAATACAAACGTTTTCATAAATTTAGTTTTAGAAAACAAATACTATTAAAAAAATACCCAGATATGTTAAATGAAAATATGACTGAAACCGAAATGGTTAAAAAATTAGGTTATGATAGAATTTGGGACTGTGGCTTAATTCGTTATGTGTGGAAAAATGAAAAGGTAGGATAAAATATCCTACCTTATTTATTTTAAATTATTTTGTAGATTTTATAAATCTCAATTGCGACTTCTTTATGATTAAAAGCCCATTCAATAGACTCAATATTATCAAGTGTTAATGGCATTAACCATACATCTGAAACTTCATTTTCTTCACCGCCTTCTTGTGACATTTTAGAACCAAGAATCTTTGATGAGTTAAATTCATCCATTGGAATAACAACTCTATATACGGCTGTTACATTTTGTTTATCACCTCTTCCTGGATTGCTTTCATTACCAATTAATTCCCAGTCAGAAGGCTTAATATACACACCAGTTTCTTCCAATAATTCTTTTGTTGCGTTTTCTTCTAATGTTACATCGTATTCAAGATAACCACAAGTAATATTCCAACAACCTTGAAAATCAGGTGTTCCAGAACCTCGTTTATTAATTAGAAGATAAACATCATTATTATCCAAAACAACTACTTCACTTCGAGTAGCCATAGAACGTGAAATCCAATATTTCTTACCGTCTTCTTGTGATGTAATCTGAAAATTTCTCATAAAATTTTTAAATAAAAAACTAATTGTTAATAATGATACAAAAGTATATATTTTAAATGATAAAACAAAATATTTATAATAAAAAAGTATGAATTATTTAAGACAGTTTAAAACAGATGCTGATTACCAGCAATTTTTAGGGGGGGGGGGGATTTCATCACCCCGAATGTATCTGCAATAGAAGATACTGATATTGTATATTATAATCCAATACCAGAACCATTATTACCAAGATATGCAAACTATGATATTCCAACATATGTTCATGGAGATTATGGTGGTGTTAATGATGATTATATAGAGGACTCTAAATTAGTGTTTAAAGTTTTTGAAGACATATATAAAATGTATTCAGAAAAATTTTCAGATATTGGAACATATATTGATATTAAACAACCAGAATATATTGAAAATTCTGAAACTATTAATAGATGTGTCCTTAGTGTAATTACGGATAATGGTAAAATACTTTTTGAAGCAGATGTTAAAGACGAGCCTTTATTTAAAAATTGGATAGTAAACATTAATTTATGTGATGATGAAGTATGCACCAATATTAATAGTGGTTTTTCTATAAGTAATTTTTCAGTTACTCATTATACAAATGTTTTATTTTACGGAGAATCAGATGATGTTGTGCAAAATTGTAGGACTATTGAATTTGCTTTTAACGGAGATGTGTATGGAGAAAATTTTTTAAGTTGGAGTTGTCAACAATATCAATAATAGAAAAGGCTTGGAAAAACCAAGCCTTTATTATTATGTATATTGAATGTATACTTGCATACCCTCTGTAATTACGGTTGATGGTGGAACTGATTGTCGCCCCCAATCTCCTGATTCTAAGGATAAACTACCTTCGGTATAACCAAGTTCAGTCATCCAACGTATCTTTTCTGTTTCATAATCTACGAACCAATACCCAACACCATCGACTTTAGGATTGAATTCTTCTGAATTTGCCCATTGTTCAAATGTCATTCCAAGGTATGCGTAATTAGTTTCATCTTCAATTTTAAACCAAATTTTAGGATTATATGAAGTAAAATTAACTTTATCATCGTTAATTATATATGATACATTTGGTTCGATAAAATCCGTATTTCCATTGCCACTTTTGAAATTCTCATAGTCGGGCATTGTTTCAAATTTCTTTAAATACCACATACTAATATTAATTTTTATATTATGTATTTTCACCAAGTGACAATACTGTTATATTTTGATTTAGGATTTCTTCCATTTTTTTAAGTCTAGAATCCAAATCAGTTAAAGCCGATGATACAATTAAATCGTAATCTTCTAATTCTTTTACCACTTCATCCAAACGTCCATCAATAGTTGTTAATTCGCTTGTTATTTCATTTTTATCAGCCGAACTATTTGTTAGATTTTTTATTCTGGTATTTAAATCATTAAGTGATAATGCAATTGTATATTCATTCTTTTTAATTACGTCATAAACTTCTTGTATAGCAGTTTCACGTGATGTTGCTTCGTTACCGATTGTTGTTTTAACTAATTCGATTTCTTCTGATTTTTCTTCGAGGCGTACATTTAAGTCATTTAACGCTAAAGAAATTGTATATTCATCATCTTCGATTTCTTTATATACCTCATCGAATTTTTCTTCAATGGTACTATCAATATCGTTTATTCTTGTATTTAAATCGTTTAATGAAGTGGCTACTACATATTCATTATCTTTAATAACAGAATGTAATTCCTCAGAAACTAAATCTGTTTTACCATCAAGTGCAATAACACGTTCATCCAAATCAGTTAAAGCCGTTGCTATGACTAATTCAGTATTTTCAATTTCTTGTTTTAAATCACCGAATGCTGTTTGTGTAACATAATCGCTATGAGTGTGATTCATACCAGCTGCTACTCCGGCTTCGTTATGTTCATCATCACTAACATCTCCATTAGAAATTTTAACGTGTCCATATATTAATTCATCTCCCAAGCCGTATATATTTCCAGAATCAGCATGATTTTTAGGTGCATATTGTCCTAAGTCAATCATATCAACCTCAGCAGTTACGACATTTAATCTATCGTTTAATTCTGTCAAAGCGGCTGCTGTTACAAGTTCGTTGTCTTTAATAATATTCTCAAAATAATCTTTTGATTTAAACTCAACGATTTCATTAGATGCGTTTTTTAATGAGATGGTTTCACCACCGTCTGCATAGTTTACTGCAATTTCACCATATTCAAGTTGTTCACTTGTTGGTATTTTTGGAATTCCATCGGTAATAACCGAACTGTGCTTATGAATAATTTTATTCGCCATAAAAATTAATTTTAATATATATTATACATATAAATATTATGGAGAATAAAAAAAGGATGATTAATATCATCCTTTTTCTTTTATTCTATCAACACATAATTGATAATATTCTTCATTCATTTCAATTCCTATAAAATTACGTTTTAATTGAATTGCCGCTAAAGCAGTAGTTCCGCTTCCGATAAATGGGTCCAAAACTACATCATTTTCATTTGTCCATGTTTTAATATGCCTTAACGGTATTTCTATTGGATAAACGGCGGTATGCTTTGTTTTATTTTGTGCAACTGCAATATCCCAAACATTACTCATTACTTTTTCACTATTAATATTGAATGTTTTATGAGTTCTTCCGTTTTCTCCTCCAATATTTTTACAAGTTGAATTATATAATTTTCCAGTACATTTGCATTCTACTTTCAATGGATTAAATGTTTTAGGTTTTCCCTTACTAAATACAAACATATATTCAAAAACTTGATTATATCTTGTTTGTTTTACTTGTGGTAGCGGATTTGTTTTTCTCCAAATCATTGTATCATTTAAATTAAGCCCACGTTCCATAAAGTACAACGCTTGTTTAAATGATGTTCCTGTTTCAGAGCCTTTTTCAGTTTTGTCATTCACTACCCATACAATTACCCCACCTTTTTTTAGAACACGTACTAATTCATCGGCTATTTTTTTGAATTTTTCATGATTCCATGTATCACCAATTCCGTTATATTTTCTTAAATTGTCATAAGGTGGTGACGTCATTATTAAATCAATAGATTCGTCATCAAAATCCTTTAACACAATCGATGAATCACCAAAATATATATGATTATGAGAAACGTTACTCATATTTAAACTAAACGAGTCTTTCCTTGTTTTACTGGTGTCAAAACATCCTTATACTTAGGATGATTTACATCAGAAACACTTTCAATATACTCTTTATTATGAGTAATTTGTAAATCTGAATGATTTTCAAACAAGTTTATCAAATTAGTAATATATTCAAGGTGTTCTTTTGATTTTGTCAAAAATTTACTTGCTTCTTCATATGCTTTATTTTCAGCCTTTGCCAAAGCAATTCTTTTACCTCTTTCTACATCGAATTTGTCTTCTTTACTACATTTAGCAACTCCAACCGCCTTGATAACTTCTGTACCAATATAAACCGGAGAATCACCATTAATAGGTACATTTAAATAACCAGTCAAAGTACAACAAACAGTGTTCTTCTTTTCATTTACATAAAAATCTGTGTATTCTTTAAGGAATGACAACTTAATACGATTTGAATTATAACCTTTCATAAATTTTAATTTAATTAATTTATTATTTAAATTTATTATCAACTTTTTGTTTAATTTCTAAAACATAACAATCTGGATTTTTACTATTTTGATGATATTTACGACTAATATCAATAGCATATTTCCATTTATCCGAACCTTCTGGTAAAGAATTTATATAATCCCATATTGTATTATAATTATTATCATTAACTTTATCAATATCAAGGGTAACATCTTTCACATCAGCCAAATCACAAGCCAATTGAATTGCACCAATTTGGGCTTCATCGTCTTGTCCAACCATTTCACCTCCCCAAGCGCCATATTTAGTTAGATAATCATATACAATATTACATATTTGCTCTTTTTGTAATTCGTTATAAGTATGTTTCATAAAATATTATTTTGTTGCAAAATTATAACTTTATTTTAAATAAACAAAACTTTTTCACGAAAAATTAAAAAACTAACCTGTATTTATTTATTGTTTCTTTAATAATTTGTCTTAACTCATCCTCCGTTAAACGAATCACGGATTCATTAACACTACTTTTATAATCTTCAATGTAACTATCTATGGCATTAAATAAATCGTCCATAGTTCGATAAACAGGAGCAAAATAATCATCTGGAACTTGCTTTTCAAAAGAAACATAAAAAACTTTGACACCATTTTCTAAGCACTTTTGATATTTCACCTTATCTCTTTTGGAAACAATGGCAAGTGCATTTTCCCCACCAAATGCTTTTAATGGATAGAAGTGATGTGTACCTTGATACTCTATTCCTATATTATAATCAGGCAAGAATATATCTAATGTCATGTTTTTAGTTTTGCCTTTTAGAAAGGTAGAGTTGGTGTATTGATACGTTACATTTTCATACTTTTCTTGTGCTGCCACCAAAACCTTCTTTTCTTGTACTCCAAATCTTAAACCACATTCCGGACATCCACTTCTCTTTAAATGATTTTGCGGTAGTTGTTCGAAATCTCCGTGTATAGGACAAGTAATTATAACCTTATTCTTCTTACCAGTATATTTTGTTTTAGAGTAATCGTACTTGTCACCGTGTTTTAATCTTGCTCTTCGTATAAATTCTTCCGTATCATATGTTTTACTGCCACACATAGGACATCCGATACCTTTTAAATGATGATGAGGTGTTTGTTCAAAATCACCATGTATAGGACAGCCTATAATCACCTTTGTGTCAGTATTTTTATAATTTACTTTTGAATAATCATATTTACCATTGTGAAGTTTGGTTGCTCTATTTATGAAGTCATCTTGATGCATACGACACTTGGAACTTGACTTTATATAACGACATACAGGACAACCGCAGCCCCTTAAATGCACTTCTGGTGTTTGCCAAAATTCGCCGTGTTCTGGACAAATCATACATGTTTTTGTACGATTATTTATATATTCTACTTTTGAATAGTCATATTTATTATTATGTATTTCATTTGCTCGTGTTATGAAATTTTCTTTTGTGGAACGTATACCCATATTTCTATTCTTTATATATTTATAAATATATAAGTAATAATTTTTTAAATATAAAAATGCATGGTAGATTATCAGCACTTAATGTCAGAGTATGCTAAGTGTTTTATGGATAAGAGTAGAATTTATATGATTCAAAATTACCTATATACATATGACGCAACTCAGCGTAAAGATGTACCATTTAAATTATTTCCTAGACAGCAAGATATCTGTTCTGCTCTTGGAAACGCTTCCAATGTTGTCATGACGAAACCAAGACAAGCAGGGGTGTCTACAACTGCAAGTGGTTTTATTGCATGTGAAATAGCCCTTGCGGATAAAGATGCCCCAATTACTGCATTAGTAATCGGTAACACATTAGACCTTGCACAGTTGATGCTTTTTAAGGTGCGTGACTTTCTTTTGCAATTACCATTATGGATGTGGGGTGATGAATTTTTAAATTCAGAATATGATATTACTAAACCACCTGAAAATAAAAATATTATATTTGATGTTTGTAATGGTAAAGAGGTTAAATTAAAAAATGGTAGTAAAATCGTTGCTCGTTCTTCTGGTCCAGACGCTTCACGAGGTGTCGGTGGGGTGACATTTTTGTGCTTTGATGAGGCAGCCTTCATTGAAAATGGTAAAGATGTTTATGCATCAGCCCTTCCAACTGTATCTACTGGTGGACATATTATTATGATTTCTACTCCTAATGGTAAGGACCAACTTTACTATGAAACATGTCGCAAAGCAAAATTAAAAGGCTCATCGGAGTGGAATAATTTTGAATTGGTTGAAATGAAGTGGTATCAAGACCCTCGTTACAATAAATTTCTTGAATGGTATCGTAAGAACCCTGATACTGGAGATATTGATGTTGTACCTGAAATTTACATAGACAAAGAAGGTAATGTTGAATACACTCCAGAAAAATGGTTTCAAAAAGAGAAAGACGGATGGAAGCCTCGTTCGAGTTGGTATATTAAGATGTGTCAACAATTTAACAATGATGAGCAAAAAATTGCTCAAGAGTTGGATGTGTCATTTTTAGGTTCAGCATCAAACGTTGTTGCTCCTGAATATATTGAGATGCAACAGAATTTAAATGTGAGAGAACCAAATCCGAATTATAAAGACCCGTTGTCAGAAGATACTTGGGTATGGAAAATGCCGATAGATGGGCATAGATACATAATGGGTATTGACTGTTCAAGAGGTGATGCTGCCGATAGAACTGCATTAGAGATAATAGATATGGACGGTATTGATGAAAACGGTAAACCTTGTATTGAACAAGTATTAGAATATCACGGTAAAAAGACTGGTGATGATATTGGCGAGATGGCTTATCATTACGGTAAAATGTATGGTGATGCCTTTATTGTTTGTGATGCTATTGGTGGAACTGGAGATGCTTGCCTTTTAACATTAATGCGTTTAGGCTATACAAATCTTTATTATGATGACCCAACATTAAAAACTTATACAATTCAAAGGGAAGCGTCATCATTAGGTGTGACTTCTGAGGGTAAATTACCAGGTTTTCACAGTAGTTCGGTTAGATTCCAAATGTTAACACATTTTGCTCATATGGTAAAAACTAATGCATTTAAAATTCGTTCAAAAAGGGTTATAACTGAATTAGATACGTGGATATATAAAGGTGATGCCGGACGTATTGACCATATGGACGGATGCCATGATGATACTTTAACTTGTATTGCAATGGCACTATTTGTTATGCAATTTTCACTTGAAAAATTACAACAAGCAAAACAAGCAGATGCTGCTATATTATCAGCGTGGACGACTAGCGCAAGTACTAATGCGGTTAATAAATATAATTATTCGGTATCAATGAACCCGACTAATACTTTACCGTTTTATACTAATAAGAATAATAATAGCCCATATAACACATCTTTTGGGGATTGTTTATGGTTATTTGCTGGAAAATCTTAATTATGTTAAGCATTATTATACCAATATATAACAGTGAAAATTATATCAGAGAGTGTATAGATTCGATTTTATCACAAACTTTCAATGATTTTGAATTAATACTTGTTAATGATTGTTCTACTGATGGTACATACGATATATTATGTGACTATGCCAATTATGATAACCGGATTAAAATTATAAATAATGAAGTTAATTATGGTGTTGGATTTTGTCGAAAAATAGGTGTAGAAAATAGTTCTGGCGATTTTATACTTAATATTGATTCTGATGATTATTTATCTGGTAATACATTAATAGAATCTGTTATAAGTGAATTTAATGATAAAGATGTTGATATTGTTGTTTTTCCGTTTAAAAGTAATAATTTTAAGAGGCACTATCATTGTGGGATTTATAAAACAATGACAAATTTAAAAGATAAAGAAAGGATATTAACAATAGATTCTTTCCCTACTATTTGGAATAAAATTTTTAGAAAAAAATTATATAATATAGATAATGTATTTTCTGGACAGAAAAAAGAAGAACCAACACTTACTTATTTTAAATTCTTATACTACGCAAAAAAAATAGTATGTTTACCTCATAAGAAAGATTTTGGATACTATTATTATAGGAATAATAATGATTCAATAACAAATAAATCTGACGAAATAGATGTTGCCGTATTTTGCACAAGAACACTTTTAATTCTGTGTGATTTTTTTAAAAAAGAAAATAGTAAATTTTTTGATATTATTTTCAATGAAAAACATATTGAACAACATTTAAAACTATTTCAAAAATATGAAGAAGATATAAAAATAAAATATCCAAATGAATACATTGACATAATATCAATGATTAATAAAAATATAAAAGCCTGTTAATACAGGCTTTTATTGTTCAATATAATCTATTTCACCATTCTTTAAATGAATAATTCTTTGATTTTCACTACCTCTAAATTTTAAATCTGTATTACGTTTATTAATTTCAAATCTTCCGTCAACTAAAACATCCAAATAAGGCAAAATAAGGCTCATTTTAGGACTTTTTTTAATTTCCTCATAAGTGTATCCAGAATAGCACCAAATTGTCTTAGAAGTCTTTATTTTAATTAATTTGGCTAATTCTGTAAACGCTTCTACTTGAAACATTGGGTCTCCACCAGTAAATGTAACATCACTTAATGGTTCATTAGAAATAATGTTAAACAAGTCTTCGACAGAATAATATTTACCAGCCTCAAAATCCCATGTTTGGGGGTTGTGACAACTTTTGCAGTGGTGTTTACAACCTTGGCAATAGATTGAAGTGGAAAATCCAGGCATATCGGAAGTTGTTTCATATATTATATTAGCCACCTTTATTTTCATACTCCTTAATTTTCATCTTCAATTTTAATTATATATTTTTCATTCAAAGAGCCACAGTGTTCCCCATCAATTAAATAAGATTCAATAGATTTATAACATTTTTTCCATTTCCATTCAACACATCTATAATACCCTTCTTCTCTATTAATCGGTACTACTTGTTTTTCAATAGTTTCAAAGCATTTAATAGTTTTAATTTCTTCGTTGAATTTTATTGTGATGTTTTTATGCCTTTTAACATCCATTAATGAGGCAAGAGTTTCCCAGACTAATAGATTCTCTACATCAGATTCATAAATATGTGTCCATTCATTACCACGAGTATATACATCATATCTTTTTTCGTATCTGTCTCCATATCCATCTTTGAAACAAACAACCTTTTCGACATTATATAAATCCTTTGTATCAGATACATGTGAATTTAGCCACATTACAAAATCTACCAAAGGTATTCTTTCCTCTCTACTTATAGTACCATCATATTCAAAACCAGGCTTATTAAAACGTAAACAATCTGCAATTCTATCTCTGATATCAATTGCGGTTCTTTCACGCTGACTATCATTCATTAATGGATAGTATTTTTTGCCGATATAAGAGGCTAATGAAGATACATACGTTCTTCTACCAATACAATATCGATAACTTGTCCACATCAACATTTCTTCATCCAATGAAAGTTCTTCTTTATTATTTTTCTTCGTCATAGTAATGTGTTATAATGAATTAATATGCAAAATTATATATTATATTTTTAATAAACAAATATTTATATAGAAATAAATTAATATGTGTAAAAATACAATAAAATTAAATAAAACCGATTTAAGTAAATTGGTACAAGAATGTGTTAAAAAAGTTTTAAAAGAAAATAACACAAATATAGAATCAAGCGTAATTCAAGAGGCTATGGTTGATAATTATAGTGAATTAATGCCATTACACGACTTGTTTACCGTAGGTTATGAGTTTAGACATTATGACAGAGATGATATTTTAACGATGCCATTATGTGATAAAAATGGTAAAGAAATAGGATACTCTCTTAATGATTTATGTTTTCAATTTGACTAATAATCATAATAAAAAAACCGTATGAAATTAATCATACGGTTTTTTGTTTTTAATAATTTTCTTTATTCATGAACAACTCTATCTTTAAGTTCACTTAATTTATATACCAGATACTATATTTCATTTTGTATGTAAATTCTATTGTCTCGATATATTTTCCTATTTTTTTTACTATTACCAAAATATTCTTGTTTTCTTCCTTTAAACCACCCTTCTGGTATTGATTCATCTTCATTAAAACGTCTATTCTCTTTTAAAGTATCATTGTAATAGTATCCTATATTATGTTGTGATTTTTTAATTTTTTCCTTTGTTTCATCACTCATTTTAGGCCGTCCTTTCCTCCATATTGATGCGTCTGGTATATCCATACCATCATACCAATGAATTGACTCATTAGTGTGAATATTAGTATACCATTTTGAACCAGTATTAACTTTTGTTTTAGCAATTACTTCCGGTTTCATCATGGCTTTTTTTGTTGATTCGGATATATTTTTCTTTATTTCTTCTATTCTTCCAGAATCATCAAAACGCTTCCATCTTTCTTTTGCTTTTTGAGAAATAATTCTACGTTCTTCTTCACCATGCACCCTTTCTCGTCCGTATTGTCTAATAGTTTTAATAGCACGTTCTTTAATACTATCAACCGTCTTACTAGTTACCTTCATTTCTTTACGAAACTCATCATTACCATGTACTAATCTATAAACAGCCAATACTAAACCCCTTTCGTTAGGATAAATTTTCTCTAAAAGAAGGTGGCAAATAAAATGTTCTTTTGCTGTCAATAAAACTAAATTTTCTTTTGAATCATCGCCTCCTAAGCATTTTGGTAGAATATGATGTCTTTCATAATAGCCTTCTAGTTTCCTCTTATCATTTCCTCGTTCTTTACCACGAGCGACAATTTTGTTATAAACTTTTAAATACTCCATAATATAACCTTTTAGATAAATATTATGGAATATTCAAAAGTACCCTGTAATTCGCTAATTATGTGTTACTCTATCTCTAAGTTCACTTAATTTAGCGTTATTCCATCTTCCAGTAGTCCCAACTAAATCGAATAATGTTTTTAACATTATACTGACTATCTCATCATAATTAAAACTATTAACATTTTAATTATGCCTTGCGCTTCGGATTTTAATCCTACTCTACTCGTTTATTCAATTAAGTCTTTCTCTTAATCTATACTTTCGATAGTCGATACACCTTCAATATTTCTATTGCTTGGCACGGTATTACCTTTAACTTACCATTCTCATATGGATTTAGGTTCTCTTATGCAGTGTATTCGTCTTATGCTTATCTAACTGCTACCGTTAGCCTCTTTCGAGACACCCATTTCAGGTTCACAAGGTTTATACTGGTCATTTACCGTTCGGTTCAACCAGTGATTCTTTGTAGAGTATCAATATTTTCGCTTCCACATTTTGGACAAGTTTTCATTTCTTTGTCAGCATTTTCGTATCCACAATCAAGACATCGATTTCGGTTATGATTAACTGAACAATATCCAATATTGTACATATCCATCAAGTCAACAATTCTCATAATTGCTTCTGGGTTATGGGTAGCATCGCCGTCCATTTCAACATAAAAAATATGCCCACCTCTTGTTAATTCATGATAAGGACCTTCAATTCTTGCTTTATGACTTGGTGTACATTTGTAATAAACTGGAATATGATTTGAGTTTGTATAATACTCTTTGTCAGTGATTCCATTAATCGCACCGTATTTTTCTTTGTCATTTTTTGTAAATTTCCCTGAAAGTCCCTCGGCTGGAGTTGCTAAAACTGAATAATTATGCTGATATAACTCACTAAATTCATTTGCTTTATCTCTCATATGTGAAATGATTTTCAAACCAAGTTTTTGTGAATGATCACTTTCACCATGATGTTTTCCTGTTAAGGCAATAAGCGCTTCTGCCAATCCAATAAAACCAATTCCAAGAGTACCTTGATTAATTACAGTTTCAATACTTTCGTCTGAATTTAATTTCTCAGAACCATTCCACATTCCAGACATTAACAATGGGAATTGTTTCTTTAATGCCTTTTTTTGGAATTGGTATCGTTCGTCTAATTGTATAGCAGCCAAAATTAATACTTTATCTAATTTTTCAAAGAACAACTTTTCACATTTTTCATATATATCTTTTCGGAATGTTTCAGTCATATCATTGTTATGTATCGATTCAAATTTTCTTCCACCTTTCTTTTTAAACAACAACCCACTTTCTATTGCAGATTCTATTGCAATACGAACAATATTTACTGTCGTAAATGAAAGATTTCCTCGCCCAATAGATGTCTTATCACCAAAACGATTTTCCCATACCCTGGTTCTACAACCCATTGTAGCAATTTCATGTTCGTATCTCTTAGGATTATCTTCTCTCCATAGTTCATGTTGATTAAATGTCGCATCCAAATTCACAAAGTTAGGGAAGAATCTTTTTGCCGAAACTTTACAAGCAAGTTTATATAAGTCGTAATTTTTGTCAGATGGTAAATAACTTACACCTCGCTTCTTCTTCCATACTTGTATTGGGAAAATGGCTGTCTGTCCATTAACTCCAACACCGTCATATGTTGTGCTAAGAATTTCCCTAATAATACATCTTCCTTCCGCACTTGTATCTGTCCCATAATTAATTGAACTAAATACAACTTGATTGCCACCACGTGAATGTATCATCTCTGCGTTATGTACAAATGCTTCCATTGATTGATGAACTCTTTCAACAGTATTATTAATCGCATATTGTTTATAAAGTTCATCACCTTCTAGCATAGAAGTATCCTTTTTTAAGTAATCATCTATTTCAACATCATATAAATGTGAAAGAGAATGCTTTGTAATGTCTTGCAATTTATTCAATTCTTCAATGAACGTTTTTCTTACATATGGTGCAAGATAAAAATCAAATGCTGGTATTGCTTGCCCACCATGCATTTCATTTTGAATTGTTTCCATTGATATGCAAGATTGAATTGCAGCAGTTTCAATTCTTTTTGGTGAACGGCATGAACCATGTCCAGCATTAAATCCTTCAAAAAGTCTATCCAATGGATGTTGAAGGCATGTTAGGCTGCGACTCGGAAAATAATCTAAATCATGGATATGTATTAAATTATTTTCAATACCTTCTTTTACTTTTTCACTTAAAAGAACATCTATCACATAAGGTTTTGTGTTTTCACTTGCAAATTTCATCATCATACCAGCCGGAGTATCTGCATTCATATTTGCATTCTCTCTGGTTACGTCTGATGATTTTGCTTCAATGATATCTTTAAACGCTTTTCTTGAAGGGGCTTTTCTTGCAATATCTCGTTTTGTTCGATAAGACTTATACATTTTTAAAGCCTTCTTTAAACCAGCCGTTGATAATCCTTTTTCAACTTGTTTGTGAATAGAATCAACGTTTAACAGTTCCGTTTCCGTTTCAGCAATTTTATTTGAGATATCCTCTGCGATATCTTGACAGACTTCATCTCCAGAATCAACCATTGCAGATTGAATTGCTGAAATAATTTTGGCACGATTAAACTTAACGATTCTACCGTCACGTTTTTCCACTTGTTTTACCATCGTTATTTCTTTTTTATATTTTTTATTGTTAAACATAAAATACCTTCTTTAACCAGAAAGTACACTACCTTTAGTGCAAAGGTAAAAATAATTATCCAATCTTACAAATTAGTGAAAATTATTTTTTGATAATTATTAGTGATAAATTATAAAATGCTAATAATCAATATCGTATTTTTCTATTATTTTATAGAAAAAATCTATTACTTTTAAAAATTTAAGACAAAAAAAGGAGGAAAAATTATTTCCTCCATTATGTTATTCTCCAAATAGGTTTTTCCAACCCATTTCTCTTTGTTTTTTCATTAAGAGTTCGTCCTTTTCTTTTTCTTTTTTTAGTTTATTGTTTTTTCTTGTTTCGGCGGCTTTTTTTGCTGATTCCGACTTTTTGCGTTGTTTTTCTTGTTTTTCTTTTTCAGCATCAGTGTAATCTCCGTGTAATATCAGTTCATTATTATTAGATATTTTATCTTGTGATTCGTTTAATTTCTTTTTAATAACTTCGACATAATCAGCAAAAGGTTTTCTCTGTTTTCTGCCATCATAAAGCCAAGATTTAAAAAATGATTTATTAACGCCTGTTATTTTTCCAAATCCTTTCCAATCTTTTGTGAAATTAGAAAGATAGGCTTCTTTTGCTTCTTTTTTACTATTAAATCCTAACATAACTTTACTTTCATCAAAAGTACCGTCCTTAAAGTTTTGGTCAACTACATATACTTTATCAGATTCTTGGTTGTTACCTAAAAAAACATCAACATGGTCTCCATCGTGTCCAAGTGAATTTGAAAAATAACCATAGTGATTTTTAATTAAATTAAATCCAGTTTCCCCCTTTTCGTCTTTCCAATATCTTTTGCTACCTTTAGGATTTTCGATTGTAATTTTAAACCCACCAAAATTTATATGAGCCATTTTATAGTTAGACGCTTTTTTCTGTGCTTCTGTTGGATTTACGTTTACTTCTTTACATTTATCGTTAATTTCTTTATTTGTCATCTTTTCAGTTATAAACTGATTGAACTGTGACTCAGTTATATAAATTTTCTTTTTCATATCAATAATATGTATTACTCAATAATCCTTCCTTACTTATTCCATTATTATACCAGTCTTTAATTACCTTAGATAAAAATTTAAGACATTGTATTTTATCCGAAAACATGCCAATAAATTCATCATATAGTTCATCAAGTAATTGTCTGCTATTTAAGTTTTTAACAACTTCTCCGTTGTGCAATCTTCCGACAACTGGAGTATTTGTTGGTTTTCCATTCTTAAATTCAGCCAATTTACCTTTTTTAAAATTTTTGTCAAGGTATTCTTTGACTATCAATACTTTACTAGGCTCAACTGGATATCTTTTTTCTAAAATAAAATGTTCTAGAAGTTTTTCTTCTTGTTGTTCTGTTATTATAATTTTTTTCATATTCATTGCAAATATATAAAATAAATATTTTACTATAAAATAAATTTTAGTATATTTGCAAAAAAAATATAAGAGTTATGAAAAAGAAATATGTAGATTTTATTTGTACTCTTCATGGGTATTTGATTAGATTAAAAGAGATTCATTGGAACACGGAAAACAATGCAGAACATTTATTGTGTGATGAAATTACATCGTCTCTAAGTGATTGTGAAGATAGATTCACTGAATGTGTTATGGGGCTTACTGGTAGTCATTTTAAGATTGGGGATTTAGTACCATATCTTCCAAATTCAGAAGAGTTAAAAAGTATGTTAAAAGAACTTGAAGGAGAAATTATTGACTTTAGGAAAGCATTATCTGAAACAGAGTGGGGGCTTACTAATATCTTGGATGATATGTTGGAAACTTGCGGTAAATACAAATATAGAGCGACACAAAACTAAACGTTTTAATTAATTATTTTTATAAGGGGGATGTTTATCTCCCTTATTTTTTTGCCAGTTATTATTATTATTATTATTATTATTATTACAATATTTATATAATAAGATAATGAATATAACATTTACACATTAAAATGGAACATAATAAAATATTATTAAAACGTAGTTCTGATGTAATTGACAATATACCAAAAGTGCCGACAAGCGAACAGCTTGAATATGGCGAAATTGCAGTAAACTATGCATCTGGTTTTGAAACCATATCATTAAAAAATGATTCAAATCAGATTGTCGAATTTAAATCAAAAGAATACTTTGAAAGTAAAATTCAAAAATTATTCACCGACACTGAATTAAAATTTTATTGCATTGAGCCAGTTTCAGTTCAGATTAATGATGAAACAATGGTATATCCAGCAAATACATATGTTGACTTATTTTTAAGAACAACTGATAGATTTGAAGTTTTGCCCTTATCGGATTCTTCAATTACTCTACTTTCTGCGTACCCTGGTGCAATATCAACATTTTATTCTTGGCTTGAAGGGGTTCAAGTGTTTGATGGTATACTTTTTGATATGAATGATTTATCAATGTATGAAAAATGGAATCAAGGACATCAAGGTGAATATCATGTGCAAATGGCTCAATATAACAACTGTATTTTTTGGAGCGACAACGCATATATAAGTGATATTAACTCAAGAACCAATTATACACTTTATAATTCATCGCAATTACCGTTATGTTATTCAAGAATACCTGATAATACATATAAAGCGTTTTATTCGGCATATGGAGTTAAAAATGACCCTAACTGGAGTAATCCGGCATATAGAGAAAGTTTTGCCATAGCAAATTATGCAACACAGACTTTTTCGTATTACGGTGCTACGACAATAGGTGTATTTAATATGGATTCAGATTTATTCAATATTAGATTGCCAAAAGATTGTCGTGGTTTGATGTTTTACTCACCAACGATTGAAAATGCTGGTATTTTTGATGCAGTAAACGTAACTAATTTTGGGGCTAAATCTGGTTCATGGAGAGATGCTTTTGGTTATTGTTATAAATTAACAAATCTTTATATTAAAAATCTTAAAGTGAATATTAATGTAAGTTGGAGTCCCATTTCACAAGATTCTCTAAATTACATATTAAGTAGAGCTACAAATACTAAAAAAATAACGATATACTTGTCCCCAGAAACGTATTATTCTTTAACAGAAGATAACATTAGCATTGCTAGTGAAAAAAACATTGCATTAGAACTTATTTCTACAAATGTATCAGAAGATAAACGTTTGAAGTTGATTAAAACTAATGGAGAAGGTACGTTATTTTTAACCGATGATGGAACTTACAAAGAGATTTTAATACCAACACATACAAGTCAATTAATAAACGACAGTGAGTTTATAAATGTTACAGAAATGGGTGATTTTGAAATAAATGCTGGAGAATATTAAAAAGGAGTTTTAACTCCTTTTTTTATTTGTAACCTTTACGGTTTGCGTTATTTCACCGAATAACAAATGTATTATTTTTAATATTTATTATAATAAAAGAGATTAAATATGACTAAGATAACCGATGAAATAAAAGATTTATTCCATAGAGTTAAAGTTGAACTTGGTGCTCCAGTTCGTACTGTACAATTAACTGACGAGCAGTTGTGTAGTTTGCTTGAAAATTGTATAAGTGATTATGCCGAAAAACTTCAAAACTGGCTCATTGAGAATCAATGGATGAATCTATACGGAAAAAATATAACTTCAACAGATATGGCATATGCTATGTCTGTAAGAACTTTTGATTTGGCTCAAGATTATTCTTATTATTTTTCCAAAGAGGTAGGTTTACAACAAAGAGGTCCATGGGAACTTAAAAAAGATTTTATCGAAATTGAACCAGGAAAACAAGTTTATATAATACCATCTGGTAGAGAGGTGAATTCTGTAATGTGGGTAAATCCACCTACAACTCAAGCATCATTATTTGCCAATTATGCTGGCATTGATGTTGGTTTCGGAGGTGGCTACGCACAAATGGCTGGTGGTGGTACAAGTGGTCCAATTGGTGGTTATTACGTTATGCCAGCAGCCGATATTGCATATCTTGCAACGGATATGACTTATAAACAAAGATTATTAAAAAGTGATTTAGTATATAAAATTACTGCTGGGCCTAATGGTACAAGACTTTTACATTTACTTTCTACACCTGGTTCTAAAATGTCATTTAGTTATGCTGGTGTTAATGGTGGGGGTTTAGGCTTGGTTGGTTGTACTGTTTGGTACACATATTACGATACCGTTAATGAATCAGATGCTGATGAATGTCGTAGAATGAATCCAGATGTAATCTTAACACCTGACCAAGTTCCACTTAATAAAATTGATTATGTTTATTTAAACGAACCAACAAAGGCTATTATAAGACAATTATTAACCGCAAAAGCAAAGAAAACACTTGGTATAATTCGTGGTACTTTTAACGGTAAAGTAAGCGTACCTCAAGCAGAATTAACAATGGATTATCAAATGTTATTGTCTCAAGGTGAGCAAGAATGGGAAAAAACTATGGAAAAATTAGACCAGAGATTAGAGCGTATGAACCCTACTAATATGATGAAATCACAAGCAGAACTTGCTCAAAGTCTTAATGATATTAATAAATTTGTACCACTTGGATTATATGTTATATAATTCTTGATTATATTAAAAATAAATTATATATTATTATAAAATAAATAAGATGGATTATAATAAAACTATATTCCAGCGTTTGGGTGGTGTTTTAAAGGGACATACTGGTAATGAAGAAGCATTAAAAAAAATTGGATTGAGTACATCAAACCAAGAAAAAGTTTTGTTCCAAACAACCGACAAAAATGAATATGACAAAAAATTAAAAACACTTTCCCAAGAAAAACTTTTATCAATGCAATGGATAAAAGCTGGAATGGATAATACAGAAAAAACTATACAAGCAAAAAATCAAATGCATCTATTGTATTATGACTGTGATTTGATGGATGCTTGGCCAGAAATACATGCCGCACTTGATATTATGGCCGAGGAGGCTTGTGTTGTTGGTTCTACCGGAAAGATAATAAATGTAACATCTTCATCTGAACGAATACGTTCTATTTTGGAGGACTTATTTGTAAATAGATTGAACATTAACATCATGTTACCTATGATTGCACGTGGTATGTGTAAGTATGGTAATGATTTTATGTTACTTAATTGTAGTTCTGAGGATGGGGTTTTAGGATGGAGAGAACTTCCAGTATCACAAATGGAAAGATTGGAGGCTGGAATGACTAACCCTAATGTACCAGCAACATATGTTAACGGTATGTTTGCTAATACAGATGACACTCAATTTGTTTGGATTGGTAAAAATGAAAGTTTACCATATAAAAACTGGCAAGTTGCACACTTCCGTTTATTATCTAATTCATTTTTCCTCCCTTATGGTATGAGTGTTCTACACGGTGCTCGTAGAGCGTGGAAAATGCTTTCAATTATGGAGGATATGATGTTGATTTATCGTCTCGAAAGAAGTATTGAAAGAAGAATTTTTAAGATATTTGTTGGTAACTTAGACCCGAAGGATGTACAAGCATATGTTCAGCAAATTGCTAATAATTTTAAACGTGCGCCTATTGTTGACCCTCTTACTGGACAAATAGATTTGCGTAAAAATTTTATGGATGTTTCACACGATTTCTTCATTCCAGTAAGAACTGAAAACGCACCAACTCCAATTGAAAGTCTTCCGGCTGCACAAAATATCACAGCAATGGATGACATTAATTATATGGAGAATAAAGTATTATCAGCATTAAGAATTCCTAAATCATTTTTAAATTTTCAAGAGGCTCAAGGTAAAGGACAAAATCTATCTATTATGGATGTTCGTTTTAGTAGAAAAATCAATAAGATTCAACAAGCCTTATTGATGGAATTAAATAAAATAGCGATTACACATCTTTATTTATTAGGTTTTACTGATGATTTGACTAATTTTACATTATCAATGAACAATCCTTCAACTCAAATAGAGGCGATGGAACTTGAAAATTTACAAAAGAAAATACAAATTGCACAAACTGCACTTGCTGACCCAGGTAACGGTATTCCAATATTATCTATGCATCGAACATTAAGAGAAATAATGAAAATGTCCGATAAAGAAATTGCCGATAATATAAATGAAATACGTTTAGAAAAGGCTCTTGCGGCTGAACTTGAAAAAACTTCTCAAATAATTAAACGTACTGGAATTTTCGACCCAGTAGATAATATATATGGAGAAGTTGGTGCTGAATATTCAGAAGAATCCGAAAATTCTGGAGAAGAAGGAGAATTTGGAGGCGGTGCTGGAGGATTCGGAGGTGGAGGGGCTGATTTTGGCTCTGAATTAGACGGTTTAGGAGAACCTGGTGGAGATGATTTTGGTGATATAAGCGGAGAATCTGGAACGGTTGATATGTCAGATGCTTCTGCTGTTGACTCAACACAATCACCAGAGGCGACTATGGAATCTGTTTTGCATAACGGTAAAAAAATATTAACCGAAGAAAAAGTTTTTAAAAAATATATAAACACAATAAAATCTGGAATTAAAAAAGAAAATATTACAGAGTTAAAAAAAGCGGATATTTATAATAAAAACTTTTTTATCAATGAAGAATTAAACAAATTAATAACGGAGTTAAATTCTTATACGGAAGAGTTTGAGCAAAATAAATTGTTAGAATTAATTAACGAAGAACAAGATTAATTTATATGAAAAATACAAATTATAAACAAATAATTCAGCAAGCAAACACGCTTGCTGAATTAGAAAACATTAAAAATGATTTCATTTCAGAATGTCAAAAGCGTGAATCAAGAATAAAGGTATCAGAAATGTTACATAAAATTGATAATTTTGGATTGGCTAAAAATGTTTTTGAATCTATTACGACTTCTTTATTATCAAAAAAAGAGGGTAAAGGGTTAATAAACAAATATGTTAGTATTATAAAAGAAAATAACAGTCTAAAAACTTTATACGCTTATCACGAAGGATTGAATGAAAATGAAACATCTATCTCAAAAAAATCATATATAACAGAAGCATTGTCAATTGCAACCCCTATTGATAATAAAGAATATATTAAGGGTGTTGGACAAATTATAAACTTAATTTCTGAATCATTTAAATTACTAGGTGATGATTTCGTTTTAAATAACATTAAAATTGATGAAAACGAAAAAATGTTAGGTGATTCATTAGTTTATTTATCAACTACTAAAAAAACTATAAAGAATATTAATGAATACATTAATCATATTAATAAAGTAACAGACACTATTGTTGAAAACAACGTAAAAACAATAAATGTAGATTCAACACTTGAAGAGATTGTTTCTGAAATGAATAAAAAAAATGATAATGTAAACATCAATGAGATTTTTTCTGTCGAAGATAAAGAATCTGTTTTCAAAAACACAAAAAATATTTGTATTGAAATGATTTCGTATCAAAAGAAACAAAATTCTGATAATGAAATTGTCAGTAAATTAATTGAGATGGAAGAAAAACTTAGTAAAAAAGAATATAATTATGACACATTTACTAAGGATATGCTTTATATGACTGAATTACAAGAAGTATTAAAATAACACAATTATGGGTAAAAAAATATACATCACAGAAAATCAATTTAACAGTTTGGTTGAAGGTAAAAAATCTAAAAAAAAGGATAAAAAACAAGACATAATGATGGCAGCAGTAAAAGCGAATAGAAGAGAACGAAGAGAAGAAGCCAGAGAACGTTATGGTGATGGTTTTAAACCAACAACAAGAATTGCAAAATCTGAAAAAACTTATAGCCGTAAAGGTAAAAATAAATTTAGAAATGATTTTTATGGTGATGAATAATAATAAATGTTAAAATGGTGGTTAATCCACCATTTTTTTTATTTATACTATTGACTTTTTAATATTTTTTAGTATATTAAAATATCAATTAGTAATTATGAATAGAAAAATTAAAATTAACGGAAATAAGCATATATTACACAATAAAATTAAAGCCAAACTTGGCTTAACAGATAAAAAAAATCAAAATGTTTTTTATTTAGAAGGTGGCACTTTTGTCATTCCTAATGTTGAATATGATGATTTTCAACAAATAATGAAAGACGTTGAATCTTCTTGTAAGAAAACAATGAAAAGAAAACTTTTTAATAATAAATTGTTTGAGTCTAATTTCCTTATGAATTTTGAGATTTGTTCAAACAGAATGAAAAAAGGTAAAAGTTCTTATTTGTCATTCCAATATCATTTCAAACAAAAAAACAATAATAATGATAGTATTGTTACATTAAAACAAAATAATGAAGAATTTTTTGCCGAATTACTTTCAGATATTGAATATAACATAACAAATTATAATATGAATATATCTAAAACGAGAAAAAATTGAGATTTGCAAGTCTCAATTTTTTTTTATAATTTTGCAAACTCAACTATTTATTTATGTTAATATAAAATTTTATGAATAAATTAAAAAACAAACTTTTTAAAAATTTAATCTTACTTTTAAATTTTATCTTATTCACATCATTTACATTTGAAAGAGAAAATGTAAAAAGCGAAGAATGGAAACTTATTGCTGAAAACGTTGAAGCAACGGTTTATAATGCTTTACCTGGACAAGGTTGGGGAGATTGTAGTCAAACCGCATCGTCATTTAAACTGAATTTAAAAGATGTTTATTCTCATAAAATAATAGCAATTGAAAAAACATTTATGAAAAATTTAGGTTTAAAATTTGGAGATGTCGTTAAAATTGAAGGAACTGGAAAATGGGATGGAATCTGGCAGATACAAGATACTATGGGCGCTAGGCATAAAGGCAAGAAAAAAATTGATTTTTTAGTCCCAAATAATATTAAAAGTGGTAAATGGAATACAGTTAAAATGTATTGTCTGTCAGACAAAAACAACACAAACATATATATAAATAAAATGGCTCCTGAGTCATCCAATAAAAATAAGTAAGATGCAAGAATTTTACATAAATCAAAACTCAGAAAATCCAGTATTAAGAATGGAATTAATTTGTGACGGTAAATATGATTATAAAAAATCTAATTTATTTAACACATCAATACAAAATGCTGATTTAACTTTTTCAATGAAAAACATTGATAATGGGATATTAAAAATTTCAAAATCTAAAGCAAATATAGTTACAGCAGATTCAGATAGTTGTGAAACAAAAATATTATTAGAATATAAATGGAAAAAACGAGATGTTTCAGAAAAAGGCGTATTTGAAGGATGGTTTGAAATTAATTTTCATGACGGTATTTATGCCGAAGGAATTACATTTCCAGTCGGAAAACTAATAGTGCCAATAGAGGATAAATTAATTATAAATATATTATAAAAGAGGGTTTTATCCCTCTTTATATTTTTCTATTCTACCATCTTTTGTTAATATAAAAGTTTGTCTTGAATCAATACAGCAAATTTTTTCAAGTTCAAGTTTATCTTTTATTAGTTGAGTGTGTCCGACTATTTGCATAATGTTTTCATTGGCGAATTTAATATTACTATCAGCGTATTCTCTTATATCAGCCCATATTGGAGAGCCTACATCTGAATAACCTCCACGATAGTAACTATAATCATTAAAGGCTTTTTTATTTGCATTAAACAATGAATTAATATAATCTGAATCATAAATTTCTTCAAACCCATTATATATGAGCCATCTTGGGTGTATTCCAGCGTGTGAAAATATGTATGATTTATCACCATTAGTTATTGTATGACAAAATTTAAAATGCTCCCAATTACTTTTTAAAAAATCTCGATACCAAATTGCATTACTATTTGAATAACGACAACAAGAAAAATAATTGTCGTAATATGATAAATCATGATTACCTAGTAGCATAATAACATTATCACCCCATCTTTCTTTAAAATCCCATATTTCATTAAAGTTATTTCTTGAATCTTCGTCTGAAATACCTTCATTTTTATATGGGTCTAAATAATCACCAAGGAATACGAATGGAATCGTACCATCATATTCATTTGCCGCTATTTTCCAAAAATCTCTTCCATGTATATCTGGATTTATTATTGCTAAAATATCATTATTCATATTTGTTAAATAATTTAAATAAAATATACCAATAATATAATAAAAAACAAGATATTTATAAAGAAAACATAATAATGATTATTCACACTTTTTTAGATAAATGCAATACTATTATTGAAAATTCAGAATATAATACAGGATTAAATCCGGTTGCTGAATTAAATGCTGGTAAGACACTTACCAGAATATTGACACATTGTAATCTTGATTCATTAAAAGAAAGTGTAAAAAATAAAGAAATCGATACCGTTAATTTAACACATAAATTAAAAATGACGAATTGTGGAAGTGTTAACCTTCCTATTTTTGACGAAAGATTGTATAATGGATGTGATAAAAAAATACGTGCGGCTTCTTTTGATGTAATCGCTTTCAGAATACCTTTTTTGTGGGATGAAGGACGTGGTTTTGATTATAATGGTGATTTTGCCAAAGAAACTCATAAATTTGTTTCAAAAGATTGTTCTAACTGGTTTCAAGCAAGAAATGGAATGGAATGGGATGAACATGGAGTTTATTTTTTAAAAACTCTTAAAGAGGATTATTATAACAATTTTAAACTAAACGATGATGCAATTGTGATTGGGAGACAACATTTCGACAATGGTACTGAAAATCTTGAAATTGATGTTACTGATTATATAAATAAAGTATTATCAGAAGATATTGATTTTTATGGAATAGGTTTAGCATTTTCGCCTAAATTTGAAAGTGAAACTGTTGATAATCGTTTTATTTCTTTTTTTACTAATCACACAAATACATTCTTTTTACCTTATTTAGAAACTATAAATAATGATGTCGTATTAGATGATAGAGCGAATTTTCATATAGGTGTTAAAAATAGATTATATTTTTTCGTATCTGATAATGGAGAACCTCTTAATCTTGATGTAATGCCAAAATGTCACATTAATAATAAAGAATATCAAGTAAAACAGTCCGGAAAAGGTAATTATTATGTTGAAATAGAATTTAAAAATAATGAAATTGAAAATAATTCAATTTTAATTGATACTTGGACTAACATTAAAATTAATGGTGAAGAAATAGACGATGTTGAAATGGAATTTGTTACTTTACCTTTTAATCAAAAAATAACACTAGGAAAACATAATTCTAACGAAATTAATATAGAACCTCAATTATACGGTATTAATGACGGTGAAAAAATTAAATATAATGATATAATAACAGTTAATGTCGATTTTATAGAAAGATTTTCATACGGTAAAAAACATTTACCTAATAAAGCATATTATAGAGTGTATGTAAAAGAAAATGATAGAGAAATTGATGTTTACGACTATCAACAGATTGAAAGACGTTATGATGAACATTCTTTTATAATTAACGCTAATGAATTAATACCAAATGAATACTTCATTGATATTAAAATCAATCAAGGTAAAAATATAAAACATTTTAAAGAAGTATTAAAATTTTACATAGTTGATAATGTTACTAATTTTTATAAATAAAAAAAATGGCTTGGATTAACCAAGCCATTTTCATTAACTAATTTTAATATTATCACTTAATATATCTTCTAATTCATAAGAATCAACTTGTTGCACATCAACCGTATAACAAGGCTCAAGCCCTGGATATGGATGAACGTGATTAACAAAAGCCCTTACAAAAATCTTTAAGAAATCAATCAAAACATCACCATAAGGTAATTTGTGAGCCTTACTTATAATTTTTTGCATTTCATCGTCAGATATCAAGTATTCACTATCTGTCACTCTAAAACCATCCTTTGATTTATTACTAATTAAATTGATTTTATCAGCGACTAATGTTGCTGTACTTCTATATTGGTCATTAGATGTACCACGATTATTATCAGTATGTTTCAAATGAATAAATGAAGGGTCAGTTCTATTAAAAACTATACCACCTTTAACTGATGAATCATTTAAACGACTTCCACATCTTATTCTAACATCATTATCGGTTAAAATAACATCACTTCTATCTCTACCGTATATAGCAATATCCTTGTTTTCAGCAAGAGCGCCATGTGAATCAACTACTGTACTTGGAGCAACATCTGGTTCTTTTAACGCACCATTATATAATGATAATGCAGTGAACATTGAATTGTCCTTATACATATATTGAGGCTGAGATATAATCGGACCGATGTAATAACGATTACTTTCGCCGTTATCTATTTCTGTTAAAATAATTAACACATATTCACCAAGTTTAGGTTTAACGTGAATCATCTTAGGCAATAACGGAAAGGCATACGGAACTTCTTCGTCTCTCTTAAAATCATCATCTGGTTCAATCCTTACTTTTATTCTTTCGCCGTCATTAATATCGTTTACATCAATTACTTGACATATTTTAATTATTATTCCATTATTCATGTTTAGAACGTTTTTCTAACTCCTTTTTAGCCTTGTTATACTCTTCATCAAGTGTATCCATTTTGCTAACAAGGTTATTAATTTTTAGTTTAATAGACTCATATTCATTTTGCATTGATGTCATTCTTAAACGAATTTCACTATTACTTAAATTACTCCAATCATTCATATTATCTTAAAATTCCTGTTACTTTTACTGGTAATATATTAGTACCAACGGTTACGATAGGTCCACCAGCGTTAGCTCCATATCCATTAACAACCATAGTACCAGGAGGTACAACTCCTTCTATTACACAAGATTTTTGTATTTCGTCAACAATTTCTTGTGTCATTACGTATATTAATGCGTTCATTTTATTTGGAGTACCATCAGGTAATGCACCAGTAGGTGCTCCAAATTCACTCTGACGTTTAATAACTTTTGATGCAATCATCATTGCCGATAGCCCAGGGCGTTTAAATACACAGCATAATAATAATATGGCTGGTATTGGTATTACTGGCACTCTTACTTTTTCTAGTACTCCATTTATCGAATCTACTATTTTTTGTATACCTCCTAGCATATTGTTTGTTCTGGTTCTGTTTTTTCTATGTCTTTTATTTCAATATCAGCATAATTAACATTATCTAATGGATTTACTAAACCATTTGTAAAATTAGTGCCGAATTTATAAATAGTAATACATTTAAATATTTGTTCTAACAAATCTTTGTACATTTTTAAAGTTTCAAGAAGTAAACGTGATACTAATAAACCTAATAATGGTGACAACTTTTTCAAAACATGAGTTAAAAACATATCGAGTATTAAATCTTTAAGTTTAATAATAATATCTTTTATTATAATACTTAACAAATCACTTAAAAGACTTTCGATGTCAATTTTTAACGTATCATCCAGCGAACCCATTATCTTCTTATTAACCATCAAAAGAAATATAACTTTTGGTGTAAATAAAGGACGAATAAAAGGATATACTAATGCTCTCATTAATTCAAATGACCAATCGTAATTAATATCTAAGGATAAAGACGCTGATGGGTCTTGTGCTGGAGTTGCCATTACATCCGTTAAGGCACTACTTATTACAGCCTTATCTTCTATTAATGTGCTGTTAGATGTAATTGCTGATAGTTTACTTAATATGTCACTTGGATTTACTTCATAGTAACTTTTTCCATTCGTTATCATATTATAACGATTTCTTTCAGCCGTTTCAAGCATATTGTTATATTCTTCGTTTGAAAATGAAAAATAACAATCATTAATTTTGAAATCATCGTTTTCTATGACGTTTTTAATTATCTGTTGTATCTTACCTTGTATAATTTCTTCATTAATAGAAAATCCTAAATTAAGGCTAATATTACCAGTTCCGAGTAAATACTCTATAATTTCGGCAATAATAACCTTTGGTTCATATAATTTTATACTGGTTAAAAAATCGTGGTTAAATTCAAATATTGTCTTATTTAAAGCCCAATTTGTTCCGTCTTTTTTAGCAAGTTTTCTTGTCTTATAATAATTAGCCGGATTCTTTTCTCTAGCGCCACATATTTGAACCGTCAAAATATCAGATTTTGGGTATTTACCATCAGTATACGTGCATCTTATAATTTCTTTATGCTTTCCGTTACCTTCACCGTATATCTTTGCTCGATATCTATTATCCCAAATCAATTCATCTTTTTGACTTTTATCACTTTTGTTTATTATATACCATAAAAAAGCATTAAAATCTTTTGATTTATAAAGATTTGTCGGGTCATAATTTTCTACATCAAAATAAAATTTCTTCCCATCTTCAAAAAATGGGCTTCTACTTAAAACCCCAGTAAAATCAACCTCTGAAACATTTAAAAAAATTCCTTCACCACTTTTTTCTGTACCTAATTCAACGTATTTATCTAATAAATTATTTGAAATAATAGGATTAGTTGTACAATTTAGTATAGAACTTATGTTGGCTTCTAATGCTAATTTAACAATTTCTTCAACTTGAGATATGAAACCACTTCCATCGGACGTTTCTTTCATTCCTCCACATAATGCATGTGTTACAATTTCTATTATTTCTTCCCTGTCGACACCTAATATTTTAAATAAAATTGCTAATATATCAAACGAAGTAGCGAATTTTAAATCTTTAAATGTGATTAAATTCATTGGGAAATTTTCAACCAATGTTTGTATAGCACCTATGGCGCTAAACATATTGTTTGCAGCATCAGATATTTTTCCAGCCATAAGTTATCGTTTTAATTGATAAGTTTCAACATTTTCCCCATTCATTTGTTCTTTCATTGCTTTTCTTAATTCTTCAAGATTAAATGATGAGCCGACACCTTTCATAGCGTTTTTGTCGTTTAATGTACCACTAATATCTCCATTATGTTTAACTATTTCAGCCATTAATTTAGCTATTTCAAACTTTTTTGTAATGGCTTTTTCACGAGAACCTATGAAATCATTCATTGCTTTGGCGTATTTTGTTTTTTCTTCAATTGTAACATCTGCCAAATTACATGAATTAGACAATTTATTCATTTCATTTTGGATATCGTTTATTTGTTTTACTGTTAAATCATAAGATTCTTGCAGTAATTGTTCTATTTTTTCATTAGAATTTAATTTAATTTGTAATTTTCTTTCAGCCATAATAACTTTATTTATAAATAGTTAAATTAAAATTCTTTCATTATTTTTTCTTTAATGTCAAAATAAGCATTTTTATACTTTTTCATCGAATCTCTAACTTCTTTGGTATTTAATCTTGTTACTTCTCTCAAATAGTATAAAATATTACTTTTATTTAATTTATTACTGCCGTCATAAACTAAAATATCTTCCCAGTTTTCAAGTAGATTTATCAAAGCATTACCGACAATTATTTCTTTTTCAGTTAAACTTTTTTTTCTGTCGGTATTCATAACTTCTTTAATAGCAACGATAGAACCTTTTATTACCTCAGACATAAAAGATACATAATCTGAATTATTGTCAGAATATTCTAGATTATTATTAATTTCATCTGAAATTGTGTCATATGATAATTCTTTTTCAAGTTCTTTACTGTATTCAATTCTTTTATGTAATAGATAGTTTTTGCATACAGTACCACAATAAGAATAAGCCTTTATTTTTTTACCTGTTTTTTTACTTATTTTATCTGGGTCGAAATGTTTTATTTTCATCATTAAAAATGACATCGTATCATTAAACGTATCTTCGAATTCTTCGTTAGGTATTTGTAAATTATATCGTCTTATAATTGATTCAATCATTGTTGTAAACGCTGGAAACAATATTTCATTAAAAATACGATTTCGTTTATCTTCGCAATTTGTTTGTACGTATTCTTTAACAGCATTTTCTTGTTCTTCGTAAAAATAACCTTTTCTTTCTTTCTTGGCCATTGTGTTTAAAATTATTTAATGACCATCGAACAGTTTTCTGCAATATATGCACTTTCAAATTTATTATTATTACAATAATCTTACTTACCAGTCCAATGAAAAATGGGGAATAAATCCCCATTTATTATTATTGTTCTTCTGTTTGGGTATATTCTTTTTTTCTATCCATTCTATATTGATATTCTTCTGTTGCTAGTTTAATCCACCACGAACCTTCTTCCTTAGTAATATTTTTATGGTAATCAGAAGTCAAACTATCATCTCTATTAATAAAATGAAAATATCCTACTTTTGGTATAACAAAAACTTCTTTAAATAGATGAGATAACCTTAGAAGTAATTCATAACCAAATGATAGTTTTATAGATGGTTTTAAACCTCCAGATTTGATAAAATCATTCTTTTTAATAATAGACCCAGTAATATTAAAATTACAATAATCTTTTAATAAGTCGGTTGATAACGAACCAAGTTCTTTATCACTAAATGATGATGACCAACCGATTTCATTGATATAATGAACTGGAACGGAAGGATTTTTAATGTCATAAGTTTCGACCAAAGGAAGAAATGCCGGACATTTTTTTCGTTCATTGATGTATGGAAGTGCCATATTAATCCATTTAGGAGTAACCATATCATCAAATTCAACTACGATAAAATACTCATTTTCACAAACATTGTTTACCGCAAAATTTACTTGAGAACAAAAATCTAATTCTCCTTCATTTTCGTGTATATTAAAACTATTAAATTCAGTATCCCAACTAATTAAATCAAAAATTTCATCAGGTAAAGTATTTGGTCCTACAATATGCAAATCACATTTAACATTGGCTTCATTTGCTTTTTCAGCCATTTCTTTAACCGATGTCAGACATCTTTTTAAAAGTTCAGAAACTTCTTCTGTATACTTGTGTACTGGTATAATTATATCAATTCCTTTCATTAGTTTTCTTCATTTAATTTATTATTAAGAGAATTTAATGTAGTAATATATTCATTTTTTCTTTCGTTAATCAAACCGTCTACAATAGATTTCTTAATATCTTGTAATTGTTTGCTACTTGTAAATTTAGACACTAATTCATCTGCTGTATTTTGAATTTCGGAAGGTATTTCGTCCATTGTCCAGGTTCTGATTACACTTGCTAAAACTGATGGTAATGAAGCAATATTTTCAACCCAAATTCCAGAATTAGTCAAATTATTTTCATCCATCATCCATTGAGGAGGAACATTTGGTACTTTACCGACAACGATAGAACCACATTTCATTGCTTCTAACGGAATGTAACCAAAATCGGTTACATCATCAACCCATACTGTAATAGCGGCTTCTTGTAATGCTTGTGAAAATTGTTCTCTACTTAAACCGCTTAAATTTCTAAAGGCAACCCATTGATACATTGGATATTCCCAGAAAAATGTCTTAACAATTTTATTGATATCATTAGGCTCACGTGTTACAACATTGACAATTAATTTCTTCAAATCATCACTTTTAGTGAAAACATTAGAAATCTTTGGAGTAATTACACTGGTTTTAACATAAGGGAAATATGTTCTTATACGTTCAGCGTTATTTTCTGTTGTTGTAATTGCTTTAAATATCCCCAAATCTTTCCACCCAGCACCAAATGGTATAAACTCAGTTAACCTATCAAAACTTTGTAAAATAGCAACTCTTTGACATGGAAGTTTTTTTGTCGCTGTCATAACATTACTGTATATCTCTGGAATGAATAATATATCAGAAGGGCTGATATCAACAGAATTTTTCTCAACATTATAATGTGGTAAATCGGAGTATTCTTTACCAAGCCACTCTTCAACCCCAACAAATTCAGATTCGCTATGCATCATTCCTACATTATACCCCATATCTTTCAAACTTAAAGCAATATCATATATGTAAGACAATGAGCCAGATGGTACACCTTTTGTATCGCTAACATAAAAATATAAGGTAAAATCTTTATCGTCTATTTTTTTTATTTGTTCTTCAATTCTAGACTTCATTAACTCAACTTTCTCGTTATTCATAAAATATATTTTAATCTTTTATTTCAATAATAAAACCCATTTTTACCAATGTGTTAAAAATCATTACATAAGAAAAATTATGGGAAAAAAAAGTATAATCATGTATTTCACCTAAAAACGGATTAATTAAAGTTTTTAATAAATCATATTTAATAGTATCATTTTGTACATTATTACTCTTCATTTCTCTTACATCCTTAGATGATACTTGAAGTTCTCCTTCAATATTTGAATCATAAGATTCATTTATTTCTACTTCTTTGTATGGATTAGAATTCACACACCATTTAATAATGGCATCAATATCAAAACAATATTTTTTATCATCCAATGAAATTAAATTATTCTTCATATCCTATTTTATTAGCAAATTCGTTATCTTTTATAATATCAAATAAAGATTTATACGATAAATCTGACAAATAATCTTTATTATAATCTTTTTCTATTTTAATAATACGTTTACCGTCTTTTTTATTATTAAAAAATCTTGGATTAGCAGTAATAAGGGCATCACATTTATTCCAAACATCAGAAGAATCAATTGGAAAATAAACTTCTCTAACACGAGAACCTATCTTTGCCAAAAAAGAAAAAGTGCTTTGTATCGTCAAATCACATTCCATCGGAGATACAAACATTACTTCAATGTCATAATCAGGAAGTTCGAATTCAAGCCATTTATTTAATTCTCTTGGTAAATCTTTTTCAATTACCGGACATTTTCCATACAATTCAAATGGATAATCTTCATATACAAAACGTCTATATTGTTCATCACTATTAAACGGTAATAAGATATTCATCTCATTTGTATAAAATTCAACATCATCTTCACTAAATGCGTGATTTATACCTTTTTTAAAATATTTTACAAAATTTCTACTGTAATCACGTATAACATCATTTAAATCTATCGCAAGTTTCATATCTTAAAAATACATTTTTTTTAATTATTATCAACAGAAAAAGTTATATTTTCTAAAGAATCTAAATCAATTCCATCTTGTATTGTATAATCATTTTGCTTGACACAAGATATAAAATCAATTGTAGCGTTTTCTCTCATTTCTTTATTCTCGTATTTTTTTTCGGCACTCTCGCTGAAAACTTTATCTAATAAATTTTCCATAAAAATATTAGACTGACAACCAAAACGAATAATGTAATTTCCGTCAAAATCAATTATATCGCTAAATTCAAAGTCATAAAAAGAAAATTTAAACCAATCATCTACACCCCAAGCATTAGTAGTAACAAAACTAAGTTCATTAAATTCAATAACATCGCTGGTTCTTATCTCCTTATTTTTGATTTTTCTTAATTCGCTAAGAAATGCCTTGTCTTTTTTTTCGTTAAATTGCCTTGGGTATTTAGAACAATATAAATCAATTACATAATTACCGTCAGATTGTTTTAGAACTAATTTCTTTACATAACTTTCTATTAAAAACCTTGGTAATATATCACGAGTAATTTTTATGTTATAATCATAAAAAATCTTCTTTTTATCCTTATTATCAACTTCATTTAAAGTAGTTAACACATCCTCACAAATTAATGAATTGTCTTGAATTAAGATAATAGGTAAATTATCACTTTCTTCAATTAAACCATGTTTTTCTGATAACTGTGAATTAGTTTTTTTAATTACTTTACCGTTACCAACATAACGATATTTTTTTGACTCATTTGCAACTTTATATGAAGAATATCTTAATTCTTCAACTTCTTGAGTTACTTTTTCTTCGAGTATATCTTTAAAAACGCCTCCACCTCCATCGTCATTCACCTCAAATCCAGAACTATCTATATTTTTTTGGCTGCTACTCATTATGACATCAGCACCTTTCATACCAAAAAATAATGCATTCCAAAAAATCTTTAAATTAATGTATATTTTTTTTAATATTTTCATATTTTTAATCTTTACATATTAAAATAATTCTTCGTTCTAATTCTTTAAATAATTTTTGATGATAAACTTTAAATTCGTTAAACTTGTCATAATTCTCTTTTTCAATACGAGCACCAATCTCATATTTCTTACAAATCAGCGAACAAGCATTTTCTAACTTAACCAAATCATTTAAACTAATCGTTGAAATGTCTGGAATCATAACATTTGGAATGAATTCAACATTTGACAAAATCATATCTTCTGTTGTTTTTAATTCTCCTTCCAAAACATTGTTTACATTAACATTGGTATCTATTGTAATAGATGTATCTTCTTTAATCTTAACATTTTTTTTACTTTTAGCCATAAACTTTTCACTTTAATAAAAAAATACAAAAAATATTAAAATAATAAAGTCTAAATATTTATTATATATAAAAAACATTCGATTTTATGAAATATATTAAGAAATTTAATAACCTCTCAGATTATGAGACATTTAAGGGGGGGGGGATTGGATAACCCCTAATGTAAGTTCAATTGTTGAAAATACTAGTGCTAAATTTGAACCAGTTCAAATACCAGTGACATTTTATATCAATGATTATAGTTACACAGCACCGTATTCAATGACATGGAAAGAAGCAATTGATAATCCTGAATTAATTATAAGTCATAATGATGATGGATATTACGGAAATGATTTTATTGCCGATCCAGGAACCAATTGCTCTATTGACACAACTTTACACTATGATGAGATTAATAATGAAATAACGGAGACATATTGTACAGATTGTTTTCACGTAGGATTTGGTAATTGTTTTGAAACTAAAACAGTATATTTATGTGATGAAAATGGTAATAGAATTATGCCAAAACAAAAAATAAAACCGATGAATTATATTACTGAATAAAAATAAAAGCCACAGAAAACTGTGGCTTTTTATTAATTAATAGGTTTAATATATCCTTTCTCTATAAATTCATTCATAAGAGGTTCGGCAAGTTCTTTTGCTTGTGGATGTGGTGCTCCAGTCGTACCAATTGCTCTTAATTTAAAAAAATGAATCCAATCACTAATAAATGCGGTTTTAATTAGAGGCGAATTAATTGCACAAGGTAAAACAGTTCTTGCTTGCTGTGCCTTCCAGCCACACTCATTTACCAATTTATTATATGACCATTCGGTAATTTTCAATGCTGCTGTCCAATAAAATACATCGTCAAGCGGTTGTCCTGTACGCTCATTTTCGACAATTGCATCAGCAAAGTAAGAAACATCCTCTTTTGTGTATCTATCCAATCTGTCTATTTTATCGAGCATCCAAACTGGGATAATAAACTTAATCGAACCTCCACCAAACTTTTCTTTAGTAAAAGTTACGTAACGTGTTGATTCACGATTAAATGATGCTTTTCTATGGCGTAAAAATTCTTCTCCGGTAAATCTATCTACCGTAAATCTAACTTGTACTCTTTTTTCATGATGCTCAGTCGGTTCACATAAATACTCATTAATGTCTGATAACCATCCATTTTCAAAAAGTACACGTAGATTGGTTGTTACATACATAAACTCGTCATCTTCATATACTTTCGAATATGGGTTATTTTGGTATTTATCTAATTCACACCCATCGTATTCAAAATAAACATTATAAGATTGTGAATACAATTTAGGGGCTTTTAAATATACCGTACCATGTTCTAGTGGACAGCCATGATTAGATTTCATTAGTCCATTAATAAACTTTTCTGCCGTTCCTGGTGCTATCTTATCTTGTGAACCATAACAGATTCTGCCTGGTAATTCGGCGGCTTTATAGATTCCTTCAATACCTGGCTCTTGTTCTATAATTTCAAACCCTGCGACTAAAAATTCCATATAATTATTTTTAATTAACTATTTAATCTTATTGCTTATTTACACTGTTATAAAACTCTTTTGGTACTTTACTAATTTCAAATATTTGTACCTTTAAAAAATCAATATATTCAGATAGACTCATTTTTATTGAATTCCAATAAATTTAAGAGGATGACAAAATTTTGCGGTTTGGTCCTCTGCTCTAAAATACAAATCATTATCTGTTAATTCTAAACCTTTATGAAATGCGTAAATTTGAGGGAAAAATATCGAAGATACTTTTTTTAAATCCGTGCGATATTTTTCATCAGTATAAAAATATCTTTCATAACCATCTACAATTACACCATTATGATTTTCGCAAACGATTCTTGACAAATGAAATGCTTCAACACTAACATCTATATTATGATTATTTTTTATTTCATCTTTAATCATATTTAAAAAATTGTTATCGATTTTTTCAATCATTTCGCCAGTGATTCTAAAAACAATTTCATCTGATTTAACTGTGATTAATTCAGAATTATGATACAAATAATTAAGCAAATAATTTGATTCATTTGTTAATATCTGGCTAATTAAATACTTTTCAAAATGAATTGTTCGTTTTGGGTTTAATTTTCCAAAAATAACTTGTCTAGTATATTTTGATTTTTTAAAATAATCATCACCACCAAAATACTCCATTAATTCTTCATATGAAGAGCAACCTAATACAATATCTGGATTGTATTTACGTAATGCTTGGAAATTTGCCTTCTTTAAGTCAATAGATACAAATGTTTTTCCTGTATTACCATTATTATATATATCCAAATCACCAACATCAAATTTAGGTATTGAAAATGATTTTAAATCAGCGTTATTAAAATCTTTAAACGCTTCACTGTTTTCAATAGTAGTAATTACATTATCTCTAATTTGAGCATACGATTGTAGCCACTTATCAATATTTCCTTCAAATTTATCATTAATAGTATTAACGCAATTATTCCAATCTTCTTTTGGGAAAAAATCGTACCTATCCATATAATATTCAAAATATGGACTATCTATTAAATTAATTGGTAGATTAAAATCTTTTACAAATCTTCGTCTAAGTGACATTTCATCTTTTGTCATAACATTTAAATTTTAAAATAAACAATACAAAAATATATAAAACAAATCATATAAACAAAAAAACAGACACTAAATGTGTCTGTTAATAGTGTTTTTTTTAAATATAATCCTCTCGTTTAATTACAACTGGATGATTTCGTTTAAATTCACTGTTTTTATGCCGTTCAATTACTTTTATAATTGTTTTATTAGGGATTTTAAAATCATTAACACTACTCTCTATGTAGTCTGGATATTTTTCAATCGGTTTATTATTTAAATACCACTTCAAAATATCATCAACATCATAATAATTTCTAGCCCCAATTTGCACCATGTCATCATTACTAATACCAAGTCCGTCCATAGGTTTTAACGATAATGATTCTTTAATTGCTGATGCCTTGGTATAATCTTCGTAAGAATATTCAGTTTCAAGCATTTTTGACATACCGAATACTTCTGTTTTCCATAGATATTGAATAGGATTATAATCGAATAAAGCATCACCACCAATAGTACTAAAGCCAAGCAAATATTCAGTGTAATTATCCGTACCTATTACAATACCATTGTTCTTTTTAGCATAGTTGTATAAATACAACATTCTTAACCGTGATTTTGCGTTACCATTACACAAACGTTTATCATCATTACTTTGCATTTGTGAATTTTTCAACCATTCAATAACCGATGATGATATTTCTTCCATATTCGATACTTCAAACACATCACAAAAAGCATGACCTACCAATAATGATACCCAATACTCTTGACTATCTGTCGTTTCTGTTGGAATGCTAACCCCATAAAATTTAAAATCGTAGCACTCTTCATTCAACTGTTGTGATACTTTATATAATAAAGCAGCAACAAGTGTTGAATCGATACCACCACTAATACCTAAAACGGCTGAATGAATATTACACTTTTTAAAATATTCTTTCATCTGTTTAACCATCACTTCGGATGTCTTTGAGTAATCTAACGAATTGTTCATAAAAGTTGTTTATTAATGTTAATAAAGCGGAGAGCAGTGGTCCCGACCCACACTCACTAAACGTGAGCGAACTGCTTAGCAGGCAGCCCCTATCACCCGATAGGTTTACTCTCCAAAATGACTTCTAAGTAAGCGAATACAACATTATCTAAAACAAATACAATATCAAAAACCACCATAAACCCTCAAAATCAAAAACGATGTCAGAAAGAACGCATATCACATAATCTGATTTTCAAAAAAATACAAAATACGTATATTAATATCTTAGTTGAATATTTTCTTAAAATAATATTAAGAACTGCATTTTTTTATTATAAATCAGTATGTGTTGGGTAGGTGTCTGTTAACAAATAAATCACCGTATCAACGTATGATTCCATTACATTTTTTTATTAAAAAGTCATATTTGAAGATGTTAAAAAATGTATCCCCTTACTTATGATTCAATAAAAGTTCACGTAAACGCTCAGTTTTATTTAGCCATTATTTTCATTTTCCCATTATAATATCGTAAATTCTTCTGTGATGCTGAGGAATAACGATTTTTAATTTTTCAATCCTTTTTCGTTCTTCTTTCACAAAAAGTCTATCACATTCTTCGAGTTCGGCTCTTCTAATCTTATATTCTTCAAGTTTTTTCATATATTCTCTTGATAAAATATCAGTTTCTTCATCAACCTCTCTTTTAAGTTTATGTTTTAAAGAATTTAATTCAGCCTGGGCTTCACGATGACGTTTTTGTAACTCAAAAAATTTACTTTCAACCATTTCTTTATCTACAATTGGAGTATAATATGTAATAATACTATCTCTACCTTGTAGTGTGGTTTCAACTGGTTTTACTGTCTTATCAAAATATTCTTTTTTTGCTTTAGAGTAAGCACCTCTTGGGTGTATATACTTTCCAATCTCCGAACATTCTGCTTCAAGGCTAATATATCTTTCTCGTTCTTTAATATCCCATTTTTCAAGAATATCTTCTTCTTTTGGCATTTTTGGTGTTTCTGGCATTTTTAAATTTAAAAAATCATCAGAAACATAATGACTAATTTTAGCATCAAGGCTTACTTTTAATTTAATTGCTTCACGCAACCAACCAATTAATGACTTTGCGGCAACAATTTTTTCAATGTATTCGTCAATAACATTTAAAATATCAGGTGTACCTTTATTTGTTTCAGTTTTTTCAATCGAACCTACTATTGATATTTCACTTTTGATGAAATTCATTGCATCAAGTTCTGCCTCAAGAGATTGGTAGTACTCCTTAGCAATATTAGCCACATGGTTAGCAGATGTGCTTGTTAAACCTTCATCACTAAAAAATGGTGAACGTATTTTTACTTCATATTCTTCCATCTAAATTTTAATTTTATGCAAAAGTACAAATTAATTTCAAATTATCAATAAAATAATATAAAAAAATTATTTTTCAGACTCTTTTTTTATTACTTGGTCAATAACATAACCTTTTCTCATTACAATTTCCCACATTTTTTGGTATTGAGTATCATTGAATATTTGAAAATATACATCGACATCTTCTGTTTGGTTTATTCTATGAATTCTGTCCATAAATTGGTCATTATCCCCTTTTACATATGAAAAATCGTTAAAAATCAATTTTTTAGCGGCAGTTAATGTTAAACCAACTCCGGCACTCTTTAAATTTCCTATTAAAACTTTAATGTTGGGATTTGTCATAAATTGTTGTTTAGCATAATCTTTCTCCTTAGAATTCATTTTTCCATTATAAACAACACATATTTCCCCAAAATAATCTTTTAAACGATATAATTCTTCATCATAACAACATCCAATAACGACTTTTTCTCCATTTGATATAAAACTATTAGCGAGTTCGATTGTATGTGGTATCATTTCATTTGATAAATATCTTCTATATATTGCACCCTCTAAAAGTTCTTTATTTATCTCTTTATCTGGATTTACTTCGTATTGACTGTTTTCATATTCTTCCCATAATTTATTATATTCTTTAAGTTGTTCAGAATTTAAATCGTAATATTTTTCATGTATAGTCTTTTTAACCATTCCAGTTAAATCTTCCTTAACACGTCTTAAATAAATATGTGATACACGTTCTCTTAATTCGTCAAGATTAGATTCACCGCTTGGAACTGTTATCATTTTTACATTCTTATCAATAATTTTATTTAAATCATTTTTTTCTTCTTCTGTTAACTGATACCAATTAACCTTATTTTTTGATTTTATAAAATTTTCACTAATTTGATTTCGTTTTTCCTTTTCTTCTGAATTTCTCGGAAATTTTTTAGCATTACAATACCTTTCCATATAATAATTGTAATCATCAGTTATTGGGTCTCCAAGGAATTGTAACACACAATAAAAATTCATCGGATTATTTGTAATAGGAGTACCAGTAGCCGCATATATACTATCTGGTTCAGCCCTTTTAATTAAATCACGAATAATTTTATATCTTATAGAAGACATATCAGAAAGAACATGAGCCTCATCTATAATAATTAACGATTTCTTATTCATTAGATATTGTAGCATAGGAGAATTTATTAAGGCTTTTTCTATATTTTCCTTACTTCTGGTTTCTGGTATTTTATACACCTCATTTAAAATGTCAAAATTAATAATAACAAAACGATTGTCTACCCATTTACCACGTTCTTTTGCCTCGTTTTGAAGTTCAGATACTTTTTTACCAGATTTTCCTACACCATATCCAAGATACGATTCTAATTCACTTTTAGTTTTTCCTTGAATACCTTCAACAATTGTAATATCTCTTTCTGGGACATACCATAAAAGTTCTTCTTTCCAAGTACTTTTAATAGAAGCCGGACATATTATTAGAACGGAGTCAAAATTACCTTCAATTGACGCTACTGCTAATTCACTTGTTTTACCATATCCAGGGGCATCGGCTAAAATACATTTTTTTCTTGATAATAAGAATTTAACGGCCTCTTTTTGATGTTCTCTTAATTTTCTTTTTTCATCTTTTGCCATTGATAATTTATCATATCTGTCAAAATCAACTTTTAATGTTTTATAGTCAGATATTAAAAAATTTGTTAAAACGGCTTTTTTGGGTAAAAATACTTGTACTGCTTCTACACTCTGTCTGTATTTTACATAGCAATGATAAGTCGTTGATGTTTCACCAATAAGCCATTTTATAGATACTTTCTCTGGCAAAAAATCAATATTCCAATCCTCTTTCTTTTTAACTTGATACCAATCAGCCAATTTTACTATTTTATTTATTTGAAGTGGCTTAAAGTCGTAATTCTTTATAATATATTCAGCATTAAAATCGTTTATGTCTTCATTTTTTAATATTATATTTCGTTGTAACATAAGAATATATGGATTATTACCATTATATTCTTTCAATATAGATAATGCTTTTAATTTATTTTTTATGCTTACTGACATATTGTGTATTATTTCTTTACAAAGATACTGATAAATTATCAAAGAATCAAATATTTATGTAAAAACTATCAATTTATTAAATGATATGAGCAGAAAGAATCCGATAAACAGAAATAAGATGTTTTTTTCTAAATCTGACTTTGATTTAGAGGTTGAATTGGCACGTGAGTATATGGAATGTGATATGAATCAAACGGTTGTTTTATTTGAAGTTGATTTAACAAAGACTAATGCTAATGATATATACCATGAAGCATCCAAAAAAAACATACGTTTCAAAACGCCTATTGAACTTACTGTTAGATATGAAATAGATAATGCCGTAATGCGTTCATATGATAAAAATAATAGTAAAGGTGTTTATTCAAAGCCAGGAACATTGGAATTTACTGTTCTTAATGCAACACTGGAAGAGGTTCAAAGAGATATAAAAAGAGGTGATTACATAGGAGTACAAATAACACCAGAAGAAATGATTTATTTCACTGTTTTTGATGATGGTAAAGTCGCTTCATACGCAAATTCAAACACATTATACGGAGTGAAGCCTTTTTATCGAGAAATAAAATGCAACTATGTTGACCCATCTGAATTCGAAGGATAACTATGAAGAAATTTTACAGAAATACAATAGATTTAAGTCTAACTCCAGACCCAATAGAAAGACGTCATAATATTTCCAAAGAAATAATAAAACATTCAGATTATCTTCCAAAAACTCTTACTTATGAAGATATTGATAAATCTTTTAAAGAATGGGTTGAAGAAAAGATAGAAATCATCCAAGATGGCTTAAAATTACCTACTTTGGTATTGTATTCTAATCAACGTTTTTCTGAATATATGCAATCATGGAAATATACTGACGAAAATAATAACATTCGTTTGAATTTCAAAACCATTACCAGAGAAAATAATCCATCTCATGGAACAATTATGAACGAAACTTATAATATACCAGGAGATAGATATTACACTCTGAAAAGAGTACAAGCAATTAACGAGGTAGGAAAAAGATTTCGTATTGATTACAAAATGAAACAACCAACACCGGTTGACTTGATTTATAAAGTGTCTATAATGACAAACAAATATACATCAGTTAATAAATTCAATGAAATTGTTAATCGATTATTTAATTCAAAACAATGCTATATTTGTCCAAATGGACACTATCTGTCAATGGTGTTAGAAAATATAAGTGATGAATCTGAATATGATATCGAAGACCGTCAATTCTTTTCACAAAATTTCAATGTTAAAATAAGAGCATATCTTATAACAGAAGAAGATTTTAAAATTGAAGAAAATCCAATCGTCACAATGATATGCTTTGAAGGTGATGATGCAAAAAGAAGTAAACCTACAATTGAATTGTCTGAATATGACCCTTGTTATATAGAAGAAGAAAAATATTTCAAAAAACCAATCGATATTGATATCGACTTATCTTTTTGTAATCCATGCTTGGGGAAAATTAAATTCACTATGGACGAAGACTTTATTTTAACCGGAATTGTCTTAAAAAACGCATATGAAAATGATAAAGAATTACCACCAAATATAATTCAAGACGAAATTTCATTATGTGTAAACGGAGAATTTATAACAGAAGATTTATTTAATAACGCATTTGAAGGTTATGTTAAACTTGATAAACTACCAAATGATTTAAATAATGAAAACACTGTCGAATATGAATTTTTGCCAACTAAATATGATAAAGTTTATAAATATATATTATTTAACGGCGAATATTATGTATGGCATCAAATACATTTCTCTGATGGAGATGATATAGTGTTGAAAACAAAAAGAACAAGTAAATATAAAAAAACTGGAGGGTTAATATTGAAAGGATATAATAGATTCATTACATATCCATATTACAAAGAACAACCAGAAACAAAAATAGACGAAGATAATACACCACCAGATTATACCAATATATTTATTGACCCATCGCCAAAATGTGATGTAGATTAATATATTTTAATAAACAATTATGTTTTTTCGTCTTTTTTTATCTATTTATTAACAAATAATAAAAGAAATAAATACAAACAAATATGATAAGTAACGCAAGAGGTAAACACTCCTCTCCTGGTGTTTATATTGAAGAAATTGATAAAACTTATGCTAATAAAAGCCTTGGTATTACTACTTTAGGTATCGTAGGTGAAACTTTAAAAGGTCCAGCTTTTGAGCCTATAAGAATTAGTGATTGGGCTGAATTCCAAGATTATTTCGGAGGTACTTCTACTAAAAAATTCAAAGGTACTGGTTATCCTCAATACGAAGCATCTTATATAGCAAAAAGTTATTTACAAGAATCAAAACAACTTGAAATGTGTAGAGTTTTAGGTTTTTCTGGTTACAACGCTGGAAAAGCTTGGGTTATATACGGAACTAATGATGCTAAAGAAGGTGAAGAAGCAAACAAACAAGATAAATATATCATTGCAATTTTACGTTCTAAGGGTAATTATACAGAACAAGATAACTCTGAACAATGTAATCCTTCAAATAATGCTGATACAATTAATTTCTTTGTTTCATCCGTAGTAATTAAACAAGCAACATCTATTGAAAGTATACTTGGAAATTGTACGAATACAAATACATTAAATAATGGTAATCTTTCAGTCAGTAAAGGTAATTACGGAAGATTCACGCTTGAAACAACATTAACATCTGGTGCTAAAGAAACTGTTGTAGTTTCACTTAACCCTGGTGATAATGATTATATCGTAAATGTATTAGGCGTTAATGCACAAGAAGGTGATTATTCGTTATTTGTTGAAGAATTGTACGATTTAGCACATATAGAAAATTGTGATTATAACCACATATATACAAAAATTGGTTTAGAACGTTGTGAAGATGAATCATTAAATGATTATAAAGAGCCATTTAGATGTGCTATAACACCTTGGTTTGTTTCTGAACTAAAAGGTAGTGGTACTAATGTAGATGTTAAAAAATTGTTTAGATTTTATACAATTTCTGACGGTAATTCGGCAAATTCGCAAATTAAAATTTCTATATCAAATATTTTACCAGAAGAAGGATTGTTTGATGTATTGATTCGTGATTATAATGATACAGATGGTTCTCCTTTAATTTTAGAACGTTATTCTAAATGTAATATGGTTCCTGGAACGCCTAACTATATAGGTTTGAAAATAGGTACTTTCAACGGAGAATATGCTAACAAATCTAAATACGTAACAGTTGAAGTTAATGAAAATGACGTAACAGAAACTTGTATACCTTGTGGATTTTTAGGATATCCTAAAAGAGAACTAAACGAATTTAAGTCACTTGAATTAACATATAATACTGACGTTTATGAAACTATTAAATTAAACCGTCAATATTTTGGTATGTCTGATATAACTGGCGTTGATTTGGATATTTTAACTTATAAAGGTAAAAACGCATATAATTCAGATTATAAAACTGGTTATACAAAAGGTTTCCATCTTGATTCATATGTTAATGCTAAAATTGATAATGCAACTATTAAATGTACAGTAGACGGTGTTGATGGTTTCTCTTTCATTACACCATCAGAAACTACTGGTATTACATTGGGCGCTACAAAAATGCCTCATATCGGTTCTGAAAGCATTATGAAAGATAATGTATATTCAGATGTTAGATTACGTAAATTCACTTGCTATCCTTACGGAGGTTTTGATGGTTGGGACATTTATCGTGAACAACGTACAAATACTGATAAATTTAAAGCAAATAAATATAGAGGTGTAGTAAACGAGAATAGTACATTCAATAGTAACTTCGATGGTTATCAATTTGGCTTAACTGGAAAAATGATAAGTTCTGACTATTATGCTTATTTAGCCGGATATAAACAATTTGATAATCCACATAAAGTTAAAATAAACCTTTTTGTTACACCTGGTATTGACTATGTTAACAATTTGGATTTGTTTAACGAAGTACTAGATATCATAGAAGAATCAAGACAAGGGGACTGCTTGTATATCGTAACAACTCCTGACTATGAAGTAAAAAATGGTATACAAATAGAAATTGATGCTGATAACGCAATATCAAGATTAATTTCACAAGAAATTAATACTTCTTATGCTGCAACATACTATCCTTGGGTACAATACTATGATTCTGCAAATAAAAAATATATTAATTTGCCAGTAACAAAAGATGTTGTAAGAAACTTTGCTCATACTGATAATGTTTCACACCCTTGGTTCGCATCAGCTGGTATGTCAAGAGGTAATGTTGATTGTGTTAAAGCAAGACATTTCACAAAAATTGATGAAGAAGATGCTCTTTATGAAGCAATGATTAATCCAGTTAAAACATTTAGTTCTGACGGTGTTAAAATATGGGGTAATAAAACAATGTACCAAGAAGATACACCTCTAAACAGAATTAACGTAAGAAGATTAATGATTAGAATTAAAGACTTAGTAATGTCAGCATCTCAACAATTAATTTTTGAACAAAATGATGCGACATTAGACGCACAATTCCGTTCAATTGTTAACCCTATCTTGGCTAATGCAAAACAAAATAGAGGTATATCAGATTATAAAATTAAAACTGATACATCTGCCGAAGCAAGAGATAGAAAAGAATTACCAGCAAAAATCTGGGTTAAACCAATTAATTGCTTGGAATATATTCCAATCTCATTCGTTATTACACCAGAAGGTGCTAATTTTGAAGACTAAATAAATAAGGGTAGCATTTTGCTACCCTTTTATTTTAATCGATTCTTTAATAATTCAAATTGACTTTCAGAAATATATATTTTCTTCCTTGATTCGTTGAATTTGTTTGAATTCACATTGAAATTAATACTATTTATTTGCTTAATTTGATTTGGATGATGAACAACATAAACATCTCGTTCCGTGTTTATAATACCATCATAACCAAGTACATTTCTTAAACTGTTTACAGTTAAATCGTAATCACCAGAAACATTAATCAATTCACCAACAATGTCAATGTCGTTCTCACTGTAACCAAGTATCGAATTAACCGCTTCTCGTAAAACTCCATTTCTGTTTGAATCAACATCACCATAATTACTAAGTAAACCATAAGGACTATCTTCGTCAAAACTGCTTTGTGTTTTATCAATCACATCAATTAGTTTTGAAAGTCCACTTGCTTTTATGGTTATTTTTTCGGAATTTAAAGGTTTTCTAATATTCAAATAAAAGGCTTTTACATTGTTACCAAAATATTCAGCCTCGTCTTTTCTTGACGTAAAATAAAATCCTTGCCCTAAAGCCGTTCCAGTTTGCCCCATAAATTCACTTTTAAACTCATCAAAATCACTGTTTGTTCCATGATATACAACTAAAGGAATTCCATTTTTATCAATAACTTTACTGCAATTATTACCAGTTTTCCAGTTACCAAACCATTTTATAAAATTAGGCGTATTTATAATATCATTCATAAATTCTTTTTATTTAAATATCCTTGTTCCAATAAAAAACTTTACATCCACAATCATATATTCTATACCAGCCATTAGATTTACAAAAATTGTGTTCAGTATCATCATTTGAACACCCATACTTTTTGATTAATTCATCTTTTCTAAATGAAAATCTATTTTTTCGTACACCATCAACAATATAAAAATAATTAGGTTCAGTTTCTTTTATTAATTTAAAACCTATTGTATTATATAATTTACCTATTGACCATCTTTTATCGGCATATGATATAACTTCTACTGGATTATATTGTTTTATGAAAAATTGAAAAAGTTTAGATGCACCTCCAATTACAGTTAAATCAGTTTTAGTACAGAAACGTAACAACTCATAGTGTCGTTCTTGTTTTATCGAGCCTAAATTTTTCCTAAGATTACCAAAATTCATAACGGCAATAAGTTCATTATTATAATATAAACCTATATTTATTAAACCATTAACACCGCCTTGAATATGATTTTGTGAACAAAAAAACTTACTTGTCTTATTATCTATTTCTTTAATTAAACAATTTCTTGCATATATTTTTATATTGTTTTTACCAAATATATTTCGTATTCTTGATTTACATATTTCGGTATTATTAATCCATTCGTCATTATATATTTGTATTATCTGTGCATTTTTTTCTTCATATTTTTTAATGCGTTCTAAATGATGTTTTCTATTTGGAAAAAACATTTCATTGTCATTGTTAATATTTAAAACTCTAATAGCAATTCCATTCTCATAAAAAAATATTTCATTATTGTCAATAATCTCATAATCAATCCCATTATCAATAGTTTGAATAAATTTTATGATTTCATTCAACGTATTATCTCTTTTTCGTTTTATTAAAGATAATTTTTCATTTTTACAAATAGGACACCCATGTCCTTGAAGTAACATATCGGGACGGATTAAAAAACTTCCATGTTTTATGCAATTTACTTTTACTTTCGTTAAATTATTAACATAAACAACGTCATCATAATTATATTTAACACCATGAATATTTCTGCATTTTTTAATAAAATTATCAACCGTATCAGTTTTACTCTTTGCACGTTTTATTTTGCCACATATAGGACAGCCTTGTCCTTTTAAATGACTTCTTGGTTCTTGCCAAAATTCACCGTGTTCTGGACATATTATACATACTTTATCATGCATTGTAAAATAGACAACTTTTTTATAATCATATTTACTACCATGTATATTGCAAAATTTTTCAATTATTTGTTCTTTATTATACATTTCATTAAATCTTTTATATCAAAATATATTAAGTTCTTATAAATTATATCATTATTTATATAACTTTTATCTTGTTTTTTTGCAAAATAAATTAATTTAATATTATTTTTTTTACATTTTTCAAATTTTATAACATCTAGTTCTTTAATTTTTTCAAAATCATAAGACGTTCCCCATCCACCATTACCAAAATGTTGTTTACCTTGGCACTCTATCGCTGTATTATATTCTGGTAAAAAAAAGTCTAAACTTTGTTTACTTAACCAAGAAGTTTTATATTGATGTATATAATTAATATTATTTTCTTTAAAATAATGTTCAAGTTTTTTTTCCAATTTAGATTCATTACATTTAGGACATCCTTTTCCAGATAAATGGTCATTAGGCGTTTGCCAAAATTCGCCATGTTTTTCACAAATTATACATAACGGAGTTTTTGTTCCGACATAAACAGATTTTGAATAATCATATTTATTATAACCATGTTTTTTTATTGCTTTTTCGATAAACTCTTCTGTTGTTAATGTATAATTCTTAGCCCTTTTCTCATATGAACATTTTTTGCATTCATATAATAAATGTGATTTAGGAGTTTGCCAAAATTCACCATGTTTAGGACATATAATCCTTGTTGGTGTATGTGTATTCACATATGTACTTTCATCATAAATATACCCCTCGTTAGGGTGAACCAATTTAGATTCATTAACAAATTCTTCAAATGTTTTCTTTCTACTCATAATTTGCAAATTTATAAATAAATATCATTAAAAACAAGTTTTATCTATGTATTTTTAATATATAACAAAAAAATATTGGTATATGATTTATATACCAATATTATAATAAATTAAAAATAATTTACATTTTAAAATAAATACAGTTACATAAGTGACTGATTATCAATTAATAAGCCAAAATCGCATAGTCCATCTTGAGGGTGCATGTCACATTGGCCAATGAGTCATCTGAATAAGTTAACTCTCCACCATCCATATTTGTTATCCAACAATTTTTACAAATCCATTTTTCAACTACGACTCCGGTAGGGTCTAACATCTCTAATTCGATATCTCTCTTATAACCAGCCGCATAGCCCTGTCTACCAGTTACTGATTCAGAGTGTAATCTTACCCATTCCATTATAGCTTCCATAGTAGAAGGACCAATCATATCACGGAATGTAACACTCATATCATCCCATGTGTATCGTCCTAGTACCCATGTAGAAGTATTAAGGAAAGGTATTTCCACTGGGTTTTGTGTAATTGAAGGGCGTTTTGCTGATTCTATTGTCCATTCTTGTATACCTAAATCCGATGGGAATCTAAGTACGAATCTATTTTTTCTTTTTGGCTCGTATGAAACCGGAGCCTTATAAAGCATGTCCATTTTATTAATAATTTTTTACTGTACAGTTATTTTATTTTAAATATTTAAAAACCAAAAATTTTATCTAATAATTTTATTTTCAGACACAAGTCTTACGTTTGATGGGTTGAATCCTTTTGCGATAGTTTCTGATACTAATGTGTTTTTTAATTTATTGAAATCTTTAACGTCTTTAACAGTTGTTTCAAAAATTACTGTTTTATTATCTTTTAGTACGCCGAACAATCTATGAGATTCGTTCATTCCATCTTTTTTTTCTGGTTTTTTATCGCACATTTGGAAAATCTTTTTAAGCATTTGATATTCTTCGCTATCTGGATTTTCACATAATGCTGATAATCCGTTTAGTGAATATTTTCTGATATGGTCAATATAAGATTCTACTGATTCTGTTTCAACAGGGGATATTTCCTCGGTATTATCAATTTCAATTTCATCTTCGATTGGTTCTTCGTTAAATTCTTCTGTTTCTACTGAATCGTCTTCATAGAAATTCATTGATTCTTTTAAAAGATTTTCGGCTTCTTTTATAGTTTGATTAATTTCGTTAATATCTTTAATAAATGATTTTTTCATATTAAAACCTTTTTTTTACATAAATATCATTTACTATTTAATTTTCGCTTCATTTTTAGTATTTTATGTTAAAATGTTAATGAAAAAAATGGGTTTTGTTTATTTGTTGGGTGATTTTGAGCAAGATGATGCATATAAAATAGGTGTTACTCGTAATAGTATTGAAAAAAGAATAAAGCAATTACAAACTGGTAATAGTAGTGAAATTTATTTAGTTGATTTTCATGAGACTGATTATCCGTTTTTTATTGAACGTTCTTTACATTTAAAATATAATTGTAAACAAAAGAAAAATGAATGGTTTACTCTTGAAAAGGATGATGTAGTTAATTTTAAGAATACGTGTATTTTATTAGAAGAAAGAGTTAACGCTTTAAAAAACAACCCATTTTCAGAAAAATTATTAAAATAATAGTTTATAAAAATTAAAAATATGTTTAGTATCGAAAATTTACAAAACAATTCACAAGAAGTAGGAGAACGTTTTTCTCATTTGGTTACATTTGATAACACTTATGGTTTTAACGGAAAGGATATTAGAATTAGTTTTCCTAAAAGATTTTATAAAATAAGTATTTTTAATTCGGATTCAAAGATTGAATTTAATGAGGATAATATAAGCATTTCATTTAATTATAAACCTAATGTCGAGACAACGAAATATTTAGAAGAATTGAATACAGAAATTAAAAACAATAATAAGTTTTTAAATCGTTTTAAAAATAGTAAAGAAAATATTAAAGTTCAATTTTTCCCAAAATCGGATTTAGATGGAGAATGTATCATTTACAACAACGTTAAATTAAATAAGATAAATAATAGATTTTTTCAAAATAACGAAAACAATACATTACTTAAAACCACTTTAACTTTTTCATTCAAAAATATTTCTTACGATTTTTTATCTATTGCTAAAAAATTATCAGATAATGAAATAGAAAAAAAGGTTGAAAATTTTAAAAATATTATGAATAAGATTGATGAGTTTAACCAACAATTAAACCATAGTAATGATGAATGTATAGAAGATAATTTATCAGAATCTAAAGATTCAAATGAGTAAATATATTAAGCCTACTAGTGTTAAAAAAGCCCGAACGAATCAACCAGTAAAGGGTGATTCCGTTAAGAAAAAAGGTAATAGTGATAACACTGTATCTGATAAGCCAAAAAAACAAAAAATATATAAATCACAAAAAATAGTACCTTCAAAAACAAGTAATTTAAAAGAAAGTGTTATAAAGAGAAACGATACTCCAAAAGAAAAGAAGCATCCTGAATATGGTACATCTAATTTAGAAACTCGTTTTGCTAAAAATTTCTTAAAAAAACTTGGTATTAAATATCAGACTCAATTTAAAGCAGAATCAATTGGTAGATATTATGATTTCTATATTGAAAGTGCTAATCTATTAATTGAAATTGATGGCGGTTATTGGCATTCTGACCCAAGAATTTATGAAGGTAAAGAATTGACACCGACTCAAAAGAGGAATAAACGTGTAGATAAAGACAAAGATAAATGGGCTAAGGAGCATAAAATTCCATTATTACGATTATGGGAAGACGATATTAATAACAAACCAGCCGAAGTTATGGAATTATTAAAAAAAGAAATACTTGTTTGTACGGAAAAATATAATAAAGAATTAGAAAAGAAAAAACGTCCTAATCAAAAATGAATATTTTATATATCGATTGTCCAGAACCAGAAAAAAAAGATGCTTTTAAAGTAGATAAAGAACTTTCTGAAAATGAATATGTTAAAATGCTTCGTGATTATTCTGTAACTATTGGTACTGGTATGCCAAAAAATAATCATTACTCAAATAATTACAATAGTTACGAAAATAATAAAGAAGAAAAGATAAACTATTCAAAGGCATTAGTAAATTTGTATGATATATCTGGTAAACCGTGTGATATTAAAGAATTGTATAAAATACAAAAAAATGGAATGGGTGTGCTTATAATTGATGTCATTGAGTCAGATATGGAAGAATCTTTTGAATCCGAATTTAAATTTTGGAAAAGGGATAGTATGAATATCAACAATGATAAAGATATTGATAAAGATGAAAGAATCAGATTTTTACCGATTAAAAATTTACAACTTGAAATAGATAAACATTTGTTCTTATTATCTGGTTGTAAAATATATTGCGAATATGATAGAATGAAAGTTGCACTTATAATTCAAAACGTAAAAGAAATTTAAAAATATGAATGAATTAAAAATGTACAAAGAAAGTTTTTTTATGTACGAAAAAACTAAAAAAGAATGTATAGAAAAAATGTCAGAAGCAATGAAACCAGATGGTTCAAAAAAATGGACACAAGAAGATATTGATGAAAAAATCAATTTAATTAATAAAATGCAAAATGATGTTAAAGAAAAATTTTTAATTGCTGGAGGTGATTTATCAGATTTGACATTAAATGATACTGCTAATTCAACTAGTAAAAAAAGGAAAATTGTAACAAGAAAAAAAGAATCTCCAAAGGCTACTGAAAATACAATAAGAAAACCTATTGTGAAGAAAAAAGAAGACAATATGCAAACAGAAATAAAAAAACCTAAAATGGAACTTAATAATGAGATTCCAGTAGTCCCCGAAAATTGGAATGATTCAGATTTTTCTGATTCTTTCGATGTTATTCCATTGCCATCTAAGGGTGAATGTTATGAAACAAATATGTCAACTATTGCCGTTTCTTATTTGACCGCAAATGATGAAAATATGATTGTTTCTCCTAATTTGTACAGAGATGGATTGATTCTTGACTATTTGCTTAAAGCAAAGATTAAAAACAAAAACATCAATCCAGATGATTTATTAGAGGGTGATAGAGATGCTATAATCTTATGGTTACGTGCAACTGGTTATGGTACACAATACCCTATTACAGTTACAGATAATAAAACTGGAATTGATTTTGATGCTATTGTTGATTTGACTCAAATAAAACATAAACCATTTGTTTTGAAAGGCGATGGAAGTGGATGTTTCGATTTTACATTACCAGTATCTAAGGATAATATAAAATTCAGATTTTTAACACACGGAGATATAAAACAAATTGAAGAAATCGATAGAGAAGAGCAAGATAATGTCAAAAAAGAACGCCTTAAAAACATTATTGAGGAATTAGGTACGTTTATTGAAAATGACGATATTTTGACAAAAGATGAAAAAATGAATCTTTATGAAGCAAAAAGAAATATTACAAAATGGTATGACAAAATAGATGTTTCAAATGATATGGGTTATACTCACTCATTAACAAACAGACTTGAATTGTCTATTGTTTCAATAAATGGAAACTATGAACGAGAATTCATATCTGAATATGTCCAAAATATGAATGTTAGAGATGCATTGTCACTAAGAAGATATATAACAGAAAATGAGCCTGGATTAGATTTTGCTATTACAGTTGAACGTCCTGAGAGTCTTGGAGGTGGCTCTATGCCTGTGTTTCTATCATTGGACGAATATGTTTTTCTCAATATCACCTAATGATTATGCCGATGCATTACTTGATGAAATATACGGTTGTTTTAAATATATTGGAATACCAATTGAAACTGTAATGAATATGCCAGTTCAAACACGAAAATATTTTATATCAAGACATAATCATGATACAGAAGAATTAAATAAGACACATACAAAAAATTCTATTACACTAACCGGAGAAGGAACTGGTGAATATACTAGAATGTCAATGTCTGATTATAATAGAATTAAATAAAAAACTATCAAATTTTTAAAACACATCTTTTTAATGAAGATGTGTTTTTTTTATTATTTGAAAATTAAATATTTATCTATAAAAGTTTATATTTAGCGATGGCAAAAAAAGATGCAAAATCATTAATAGAAGAATTAATAGAATTAAATGAGAAATTAAAAGAAAGCCCATTCGATCCTACATCACTTGAAATTCTTAAAGAAACTTCTGAGGATGTGGCGAAAGCAATGAAGCTATTAGATGATACTATGGTCAGTGTTGGAAATAACATTGACAATCTTAATGTTGGTATAAATGGGCTATTTAAAGATAAAAGTAAATTACTTGATGATATTGACACAGTTCAAAAAAAGATTGATGAATTAGAAAAAAATGGTCAAAGACAAGCAGCGAAAGATTTAAAAAAAGAATTAGAGAATTTAAAGGATAGTGCATCTAATTATTATAACCTTGCTAATAAAGAACAAAAACTTTTAAATAAAAGAATTGTTGAAGGTACTCATAAACTTGACGATTGGAATGAGAAATGGAAACAAAAAACTCATGCACTAAGAAAAGGTTTTAGTGAAATTAATACTGGTGCGAAACAGATGTACAATGCTGTTACAAAGACACTAAATCCTTGGATGAAAGCCAATGATGAAGCAATGAAATATGCCCGAAATATGGGTATGTCCCAAAAAACAGCTGATGCGTATTTAAAAAGAACTGTTGACTGGGCGGCAAAAAATAACATTGGTATACTTTTCAACAAATCAACCGATGAATTAATTAAGTTACAAAATAAATACTCTGAAATATTAGGCAGAAATGTCCAATTAACCAGTTCTCAGAAAAAAGATATGTTAGCAATGGAAAAATTCCTAGGTGAAGAAGGAATGATGGATATTGCTAATAATCTTGAAAACTTTGGTATGGGTATGTCAGATTCGGCTGAATTTGTTAAAAAAACTTTTGACACCGCAACGAAAGCCGGAATTTCAGCAAGTAAACTTACACATACAATACGACAAAATATTAAAATGGCACAAGACTATTCATTCCAAAAAGGTTTGGATGGTTTAACAAGTATGGCTAAAAAAGCAATTGCTTTGAAAGCAGATATGTCATTTGTTAATGGATTTATAGATAAAGTATCAACTGTTGAAGGAGCAATTACAACTGGTGCAAATTTACAAGTCTTAGGTGGTACTTATTCTATGGGTAGCGACCCATTATCTATGCTTTATGAATCACTAAACAATGTTGAAGGTTTATTTGATAGGGCTGTTAATATGACTAAGGGTAAAGTTTTTTATAACAGTCATACTGGAAACTTTGAAATGGGTGCTCAAGACCGTTACCTTATGAAACAGGCTGCGACTCAAATGGGTGTCGACCCAAGTAAAATGATTGACGTTGCGTTTAGAAAAGCATCATTAACAAGAATTGAAAATCAAGCAAGAGCCAATTCTACTTTATCTAATGATAAAGATATGATGGAAATGGTTAAAAACTTAGCAACTTGGGAAAACGGTAATGCTGTAATTGATATTGATGGAAAGGCTGTAAAAGTATCTGATTTAAAACAAGAAGACAAAGAGAAACTTGAAGCAATGCAGAGAAATGACTCTCAAAATCTTCAAGAAATGGCTATAAGTTTAAGAAGTTCAAACGATTTACTTGAAGGTATACAAAAAGAAATTGCTAATGAGCAAAATACTATTATAGGTAGTATAGGGCGATGGCTTACAAATTTAGGTAAATCTTCAACTGAAACTTTAAACACAATATCAAAAATAGGTTCTTGGTTTAATGTTATTAATGGTACTCATGCGCTTCTTGGTGGTATTCTTTATTTTACTTCTGGTATTTGGAGAAGTATGAAAGGTGCTGGAAACCTTTTCATGGGTAATGGAAGAAATACTGGTAAAGCCAGAAATTTTGGTAATTTTAAAAAACGTTTCAATAATATTGGAAATTGGTATAAAGACGTAAAAGGTACTACTTTAACTTATAACGGAACACAATATACAAACCTTGGAAACGGTACACTTACGAGTGCGAGTGGAACAGTATCTGGAAAAAGAGCGCAAGCAATAATTAGAAGCGGAAAAATGAATTTCAAAGGGGCTGGTTTAAAAGGTGGTTTAAAAAATTTTTCAAAAGTCGGAAAAGTAGGTGGTGTTGCAGTGGCGGCTTCTCTTGCTAGTAGTGCTATTGATGGTACTTTACAAAAAGATATCGAAACAGCTGGAACAAGAGCTGTTTGGACTGCTGCTGGTTCTATTATTGGTGGTATGTTTGGTCCGTGGGGTGCTATTCTTGGTGGTATGGCAGCAGAAGCACTTACAAGAGCAATTGAAGATTCAGCAAAGGAATCAAGAAATGCTTTACGTGAAAAAATTGCAAGCGAAATTAAAGGTTCTATGGGGCATTTATCTGGATTATTTTCTGGTGAAAATGCATTGGAAGGTAATTACAGTAAAAGTCAGTTAGAAACGCTTAAAACTATTCTAAAAGATAATAAAATCGAAGAGAATGAATTAAGTGGAATTTCTGGATCGCTTCTTAAAAGAAAATTAGTCAATAATAACGACTTAATTAAAATGCGTGATAGTGGTGTTGATGTTAGAGTTGCTATGGCGAGTGGAGGTAGATTGAAGGGTAATTCACACGCAAACGGAGGTATGCCTATTCTTGGCTCTAATATTGTTGTTGAAGGTGGTGAATATGTTGTTAATAAAAAAGCAACTGAGGCAAATTTACCTTTACTTGAAGCGATAAATTCAAATGATTATAAAATGACAGCAAAAGAACCTCTCGGAAAACAAATGACAGTTTCAAAACACGGTTCTTCTAACGGTTATTCAATGCCTCATAATTCAAAAATTGAATTAAATCCAATTTCAATCAATTTATCTGGAACTATTAAATTGGATTCAGGAAATAAACAAGTTGATATAACAAATGAATTGTTAAATAACCCTGTTTTGGTTAATAAATTAGTTGAAATGGTTAATAAACAACTTAATGTGCTTGATTTCAATGCATATAATAAAGGAAAATTTAAACAAAAATTTTATTAAAAAAATTTGTTTATTTAAAAAATAAGTTTATATTACGCACGTGCGTGCGTGTTATTATAATAATATATTATATATTATATATTATATAATATTATATATATCTAGACTAGAATATTATATAATAATAAATAAATTTATATCTATCAAAGATATAAATTTATTGTATAATATATAATAGATATAATTAATATAATAATAATATTATAATATATAATAAAAATTAAAAATTAATATAATAATATTGTTATTAATAACTATGTCAAACCTTGACTTATAACAGATATAATGTATTTTGTATATAATGGCTAATGATATTAATATAACAATAAATTCTAACCCTGGTTACGGTTATAAATTGACACGAACATCGTATGATGTCCGTCAAGAAATTAATGCAAAAGTAATTGGTGTTTTGAAATATAATAATAAAATTCGTGAAAAATTATTAAATAGAAATATAGGTTCTTATGCTTCTATTATTAATGATGATGGTATTGGTTATATTTCTAACGTGTATTCTAACGAAACAAGCAAGCCTATTTCTTTGGGAGAAGAAGGCTTGCTAGGTTATACACACGTTTATAAAAGTGATTATCAAAGTAAGATTAACAAAAAGTATGATATTGGTGAATTGATACAATATTATCAACATGGTTCTTTGCCAGATAAAAACAATGATAAATGGCAAGGTTTATACAATGACTATACCGAATATATTGATGAAGTTTTTGGTTTAAAAATGACTGCACTTAATATGTTAGGTGATTTATTCCAAGTTGATAAATTAAGAAAACTTACATCAGAAGAAGCCAATCAAGAAGAACAACTTACAATTCGTTCTATTTTATACGATTTTCTCCAATATGATAATATAAAATATGCTATGGAGAAAACAAGAATTGGTACTGTTACTCCAAATCCATTAGCTGCATTATCTGGTGCTGTCACAACTAATATTAATAATTTTAGTGGTACAGATACAAGATTAGGTTTGATTTCAAATCATTTATATGCCCATGCATTAAAAAATGGTGCTCAATTTAATTCATTAAGAAAAACAAGATATATTACACCAAGTGCGTATGAAAATTTTGGCAATAAATTAGAAACAATTTCAACTATTGGTACTGATTTTAGAGTTGATGACGAAACTGGACGTTTGGCATATGATTTTAATTCAAAAGTAACCAATATTGAATATATGTCATTGTCTGACTTTGAATCAATGACAATGATTGATTATACAAGAGATATTGCAAGTTCTGAAAATGCACGTTATAGAAATTTAACAAGAAATTATTTCTTACCGTTTGATGGTAATAACTATTCGGTAGATGATAAATCATATGTTTTAAAAGCGTTCTCAAAACCAACTGTTGGAAATCGTGTTTACAAATCATGGAATGAAGGTGATAAAGGTAATTGGAGTCGTGATATTTTTACAACAAATTTAGATACGGCATTTTCTGGATATTCAGATGATGATGGTACAGATGGTTTAATGAGAAAAACACAACAATTATTTAATTCTCATTCTGAAAATGGTATTGATACATTGATTGGACGTTTTCATACATCGGGAAATAGTGATAAATACCACAATGAAGTAAGTCTTTTGCAAACATCTGTAACAAAATTCGGTATGTCTCATGGTCGAAATTTGTTGACTTCTTTTGCATATAAAAATGGTTATTCAACTACAACAAATGGTTATAATAATCCATATTGTCGTGTTTGGACATATCATCATCAATACGATAGGATAAATAAATTGATACGTCCTTTTTCAACCGATACTGGAATTATGGATATATCTATCCTACAAAGTGATTGGTGGAAATATGGAAGAAGAAAAGGTAGTGCTTTAAGATTAAAAAATAATTCATCATTAAATCGAAACGGTTTTCCAAATATTACACCAACTATTGAAAACGATACTACAAGTTCAATTGATATTAAAAAATGTATGTTTTCAATCGAAAATTTAGCGTGGAAAGATATAAAATATAATATCGAATCAGATATAAAACCGTTATCAAATGAACAAATAGGGCCTAATGGTGGTAGAATTATGTGGTTTCCACCATACGATTTAAAATTTAATGAAAATGTTACCGCCAACTGGAATGGTACTGATTTTATTGGTAGAGGTGAAAAAATATATACCTATACAAATACAGAACGTTCTGGTACATTATCTTTTGTATTATTGGTAGACCATCCGTCTATATTAGATATATGGAAGAAAAATGGAGCATCATCAAACAATGAAGATAATGAACAGAGTTTATTGCGTTTTTTTGCTGGTTGTGATGTCTTAGAATTGAATAATTTATCAGTAAAAAAAGATGATGAAGATGATAAAGAAAAAGAACTAAAAGAGAAGAAAATAGAATACCAAGAAGATAATTCAACTTCTGATATCGTATTCTATATATTCTTCCCTAATAACTATACTGGTACAAAAGATTCCGATAGAGATTCAGTTAAATATCTTGCTGATGATTACGAAAGTGATAAAGGAGGTAATATAAAAGAAGGATTATATGAAGGCTATTTATGGCAGTATCCAGTAGATAAAGATTATATAAACGAAAATTTAATCCAAAATCAAAATTATAAAGATTCATCTAACTTTAAGTTGAATAAATCATTAGAATCAGTTAAGTCAGATAAATCTTTTAGTGATGCAACGATATCATTTAACGATATTTATCATAATTTTAATACAATTTTAAATGGTAGGGTTATTGTTGGAGCAAAAGTTCAAGGGTATGCTTCAAATCACGGTCATTTAAATAATAACAATAGTTTATCTGATAATAGAGCGTCATTTGCCTCTAAATTCGTAACTGAAACATTAAAATTAACCAATATAACCCCACAAAAATTAGATACTGGCATTATAACAGTAAAAGATATTGATAAAAATAACGTATCTGGTGAAAGTGCAAAAAGGGCAAGATGTGCTAAAGTAATTTTAACGACAAAAAACCCTCCTATTATCAAGTCATTAAATGAAGCGATAAAACCAATTAACAATACGTTAAAAAATGAAATTAATGTTGACTTAACAATCAATAAAACTATTGATATAAGTTATAATACATTAACAAAGAAAGAAAAGAGACAAATTAAAAAAGCGGCAAAAAAATATGCTAATGACAAAGAGGCAATTTTGAAAGATAATTTAAAATCTTTGCAAAATAGTTTAAAGGATGAAGTTGATAAAATCAATAATGATGCGAAAAACTCATTAATAAGTCAAATTAGCGGTTTTTCTAATGCTAAAATTTTATCTCTTGAAGAATCAAGAAAGAAACAAGAAGAATATAAAAAAGAACTTGAACAAAGCCCAGAACAAAGATGGGATGAGGAAGCACAATATTTTAGTATGTTAAAAGATAATGATACTTTCTTATACAGTAAAATTATTGATAAAATAAAATATTTTTCACCAGCATATCATAGTATCACACCAGAAGGATTTAACTCAAGATTGAGTTTCCTACATCAATGTACAAGACAAGGACCTACAAGTTCAACTTCTGATAGTCCTTCATTACATAGTGCTGGTAACTTATCGTTTGGGCGTCCACCAATTTGTGTATTAAGAATTGGAGATTTTTATCATACAAAAATTGTGATAACATCGTTAACGATAGATTATGAAAATCCGCAATGGGATATGAATCAAGAGGGCATTGGAATGCAACCTATGTTTGCAAGAATTTCATTGAATTTCAACTTCCTAGGAGGTAGTGATATAGAAGCACCTATTTCAAGATTGCAGAATGCTGTATCATTTAACTATTATGCAAATCAAAGCATATATGATAATAGGGCTGATATTGGAATCTATGATGAAGGTAAAAAAACAAGTGTTATACAAGGAACTCCCTGGAGTCCTACAATTATTTAAAGACAAAATATTGATATTATGGTAAATTTTGATAGATATGCGAATTTTAAAGGTAATGGTACTATGGGTATAGTTCCATATATTGAAATTACCAATAAAAAAAGCGATAAACGTATAATTTTCAATAAAAAAAGTATGAGATTGGACAGAATTTCATATGATTACTATGGTAGTCCTGATTATGCTTGGTTAATAATGCAAGCAAACCCAGAATACGGTTCAATCGAAAATTTCATTCCAGACGGTGTGGTATTAAGAATACCATACCCATTGGAAGAAACAATTAACAAATATTTAACTGATATAATAAATTATAATGAATTAAATAAGTAATGGGACACGATAAAGTTAGAAGCGAAGGAAGAGTACGATATGTTGAACCAAATGATTTTTTAGAAGAAAGTCTATACGGTAACAATGGTTCATTTAATACAACGCACCCATATGAAGATTATTCAATGCACGTTGATTTAATTGTAAAAGTACCAGATAGACACGGTAAATCCGAAAATAATGACGGTACTATAATTGAACTTGGTACTTTTAATGCTGAAAAAATATCTTTTTTTAATGGAACTGGTGGGTATTTAACAAACATACCTTCTGGTATCACATATCGTGACATTATGAATGGTAATATTGATGGAACAAACGAAAGTTTGGGTATAACAAATATACATATCGCTTATAATTCCTATTTCTATCCAGAAGTCACAATTCAATTTTCAGATGTAAGAGGCTCAGCATTAATGGGTTCTCATGAGGAAAACTATCGAATGGAGGAAATAAATAATGCAAGAAATGAACGAATTTACACAAAAAAGGTAAAATCGTTTTTTACTTCTTTATTTTCATTCCCATACCCAGAATTTACTCTTAGTGTAAAAGGTTTTTATGGTAGAAAAGTTAATTATTCTCTACTTGTGACTGACTTCCGTTCATCGTTCAATAATGATACCGGAAACTTTGATTGTACAGTTAAGTTTGTTGGTAAAATGTATGGAATGTATACAGATATACCAATGTCATATTTACTTATAGCTCCTTATTGCAAATACGGATCTGTTAATAACAAAACCGTATGGCAAGATTTGAACTTAACATTTGATGATGGTACAAAATTGCCTACGTTCATAGAATTATCAAAAAAATTATTAAACGGAATTGGAAATTTAAAAAAAAATATCAGCAAAGAGTTAATTGATGAATCTTCAAAAATAACACATAAAATACAACTTTTACAAGACATAAACAATTCTTTATTAGATTTTAAAAACGAGATTGGAGGTAATCACAATAAGAACGTAATAATAGTAGATAATATTTTTTTATTTGATTATGATGAAAATAACGAATGTGATTATCTGTACCCAAATAATAAGCCAACTGAAACTAATAGAGTTGAAGATTGTGTTAAAAAAATTAATGAATTAATAAATCGTTATGAAATTGAAGTAGATTCAAACGGAATACCTTTTTTTAAATTACTTGACGGTAAGACTGAATTAAATGCATCGAGTAAAATAGGTAGCAACAAAGATTCTGTAATTACAGTCAAGTTTGAAAACAATCAATTAAAAATTGAAAATGATGTAAATTTAAGCGACAGCATTAAAAGATATTTAACGCATAAATTGAGGAATGAAGTTAATGAACGTAAATTTTTTTTCATATCTTGTAAAGAAATGACTGATACGTTACAAAGTTATCGTAACAATGCAATGAAAATACAAGAAAATTTAAGTGAACAAGCAAAAAAAGAAACTAATGAATTAATTGAAAATATATTAGATTTTAAGCCTACCATAAAAAATGTTTTTAAAATTTTAATGGGACATCTACAAGCATTCACTAAAATTTATAGTTTATTTATATCTAATGTGTCTGGTGAAAAAATTAGAACCATAGAAGATTTAGGTTTTTCCAGAGATAATGTAACAGATTTACCAGACAATAATAGTATGTCAAATAAAATGACAGTACCTCCATTCCCTGGTTTTAGAAATCCATCTGATAATACATTTTGTTATCCAGATGAAACTATTACAAAAAAAACAATGGAAGAAACAATATTAATTGATTCGTTATTAGATAGTGTTTTTACTTATACAAGCGATTTAGATAATTTAAATAAACTTAAAGACGAAGTAAAATCAGAAGACATTGAATTTATTCCAACATGTTTAAGTGATTTAATTTTAAGAGATAATCCATATGAATATGTTTTTGATAACAATAACAGTGATATTTATATTGATTGGATTTTAACCTTTTTCGGAATCAGATGTATTATAAAAAATTTACTTGAGAAAGGTGAATCGGCTAATATGTCTCCAGAAACATTTGGTAAATTAGAGGCTTATAATTTTTGGAGAAAAAATCAAGATTTAAGTCGTGATGCAATTAAAAAATTAGAGGCATCAGAATGTAACGGCATTAATTTTATTAATTTTCTATTAAATAATGATTTTAACAAATATAAAATTAACAATAAACTATGTTATGAAACAAATACAATTAAGAATTTATTAATTAGTGCGAATAAAGGTTTAACAATACCGTCTAACGGTAATGAAAATCATTATAATTTCCCTTGTTTAATAGGAAGGGAACATAGTGGCATTTCACAGTTTTACGAGGATAGTCTTGACGATAAAAACCGTTATTCTTTTAAAAATTTAACTTTTGTTCCTTATATAAGTTCTGGTTTCATTGAAAGCAATACGCTTAACAAATGGAATGAACAATTATTGAAATTTGATTTAAGCGGATATTGTACGGATGAAATTAAAAAGAATATAATTGGGCAACATATTGAGATAACCGAAGACATGTTTACCACTAATACGATTTTTAAGAAAATTTCATCTAATATAATTTATCGTACTAAGGCTAATAAAATTTTTTCTGATGACTATACGTCAAAAAATTATTATGATGATGGTAGAATGGAATTAAAAGAAGCTTATAATAAAAAATTCCAAGATATCAAATTATCATCAATTAGTAGTCAAATAGGTAATACACCTATGTTTTTTGGTGTTAACACATCTGAAAATTTTTTAATATCATTACCTCATAATTGGAATAGACTTGAATCTCTAATGAAGGATGGTCAAAGAACTATTAGTATACCTTATTCAACACGTTTAACTATCGGTATGGTTATAAAATGGATAAACGAACATAATGATATTAAAAATTATAGAGAATTTTTAGATAAATTTGATCATACCAATATTGTTCAATTAATTAAAGTCGTATCAATGCTTACAAGAGATGTTAATGGTGATATTTGTACTGATATTATAGATAAAATAAAACAAAATTACAGTTCGTTCCAAATTGAAGAAAAAAATGACTTGATTAATAAAATTTTCGAAAATAGACATTTTTTTAAAGTTGATTGTTTAAATTTATCAAATGAGTATAACGAATGGAGTCGAAGTGTTAAAAGTGGAGGGTATCAATATTTTGTAAATTATTATTCTTTACATGATATATCAAAAGATGATAGAGATAATAATTTAGAATATATAGAAAATTGGGATAATTTGGGTAATGATATATATTCACGTTTAAAAGAGTATGTTAAAATGAACGTTAAAGATAATAACGTGAGTAAAGAAAAACTTAATAATCATTTTCAACCAGCTATAAATGTTAAAAATAGTTCAACTCCATTTAGTGACCGATATTCTAATATAGATATAGTAGACGGAAAATACATTTATTTAGTTTTTAACGAAAATTTTATTGCTTATAAATCTTTATCTGAATTTTTTAGTAGAACAAGTAAACTTGTATTACCATATCAAATTAAACAAAATAAAGAACATATATCGTATGGTAGAGAGGAATACACAGAATACAACCGTAATAGATATATTGAAAGAAGTGAATTAGAATCATGCTTTAATGCGTTTAAAAACAAACTTATTGAACTTTATGGCGAAGAAAAAGAGTCTAAAAAAAATAGTGATTATAAACCATTAACAAAACATGGTGTTACGATAGAAAGTAAATTATCAATGTATCAAACATTGAAAAATTTATATGACAAACATTTAAATTCTCTTAGCAAGAATTACGATATATTTGATATTGAAAAAGAAAACAGTGAATTTAAACGTTTCCATTTTATTGATACATTTTATAATGATTTAAGTGACACTTTATATTTTAACCTTGACATTTTATATGAATTAATTGATGTCATTCAAAATGAACATGGTACTTTTAATAGTGACGGTTCTATGAATTCGGAAATGAGTTTATATAGTTTTATGTCGTTAATATGCGAACGTCATAATATGCTATTATTAGCCGTTCCAGTATTTAATTGGTATGAAAACGAGTGCGTTGACGGTTTAAAAGATATGTTTACTCCAAAACCGTATAAGGATAGTATATCAGAAGCCGGATTAGAAGGACCTAGTTATATATGTTTTTATCCACATCAATCATCGCAACATCTTGATATCCCAGATAGTCAATATAAAAATGATGGATTTGATTTAGTAGATTTAAATGATACTGGAAATTTTAATGGAGCAACACATATATCTGATTTAGATACAATAAATGATGAAAATATTGTTATTCCGGCATTCGGTGTTGAATATGGCTCTCAAAAACAAAGTATATTCAAAAATATTAGAATAAATATGGACAATCCACAGACTACTGAAATTGCTGTTGCAAATCAATTTGATTTAGCAAGACAAAAAAACAGTAAAGGTGCTCGTAGTTTAGGATTTGAAGGACAAGAATTATTTAAAATTTATTCAAATTATTCATTTACTTGCCAAGTAGATATGATGGGTTGCGCTCAAATACAACCGTTAATGTATTTCCAACTTAATAATATACCAATGTTTAGAGGTGCATATCAGATTATACAAGTAGAGCATGATATTGTTCCAGGGAATATGACAACAACATTTAAAGGTGTCAGAATTAATAAAACAAAGATACCAATGATGAGTAGTGGCTTAAATATTATCAAATTAGAAGAGATATTAGCCGAAGCAATGGAAGAAAACGAAAAACCAATATACAAGCCCATGAATATACCTAATACAAAAGACATTTCAGATGCTGACTTAACGAACATAGATAATTTAGTGTCATCGGAAGACTTAAAATCTAAGTTTGGTGGTATCGTTAAATTTTTAAATGTTGACATTAATCAAGAAAAAGCATTTAATGAACTAAATTATGAATTAAGAAAACTTATATACTGTATTTTGGCTGACATTCAATCTTTAAATGAAAAATCAGAAGAACGTGGTTATAAAATTGGTATGTATATAACATCAACTGTTAGAAGTAGTGGAAGTACTAAATCAGACCATTATGTAGGTGTTAATGGAAATCCTTCTGAAAAACGAAAAAAATTAAAAAGTTACAATGCTAACGGAGAAGAGAAAGAATTAACAAAATTAGGTTGTGCGATTGATATACAAGGAACTAGAGATGGTGTTATAGATAAAGGAGAAGCAAGTGTTATAATTTATTCGTTGATAGCCAATAAATACCCAGAATATTGCAGACAATTAATATGGGAACAAAAAGGTTATAATTCAAACAATATACAAGTTATACACATTGCTAGTTATGGGAAAGAAAATAATGATAAAAATGAAATATATCATGGTTCTTATCCATCGGGTAAAAGAAGTGATTCTAAAAACTTACCAAGTGAATTCATTAATATCGTCAAACAGATGGTAGATAACAAAATAGCAGAAAATGTTGATATGGTTAATTTCAGTAAATTACCTACCTCATTAGAACTCGAAAATATGTATCTTAAATCAGCAGGATTACTTACATAAACAAATTAATCTCAGATATTTTTTTATCTGAGATTTTTTTTATAATTTTGCTCGAAATTATTTAATCATTGTTTTATGAAATATATTGCAAATATTATTACCAATAATAAAATTGAAATCAGTTCATTTTTTAATATTACGAATGATTTTAATACAATTGATAAGACAATACCTACATTAATAATCGGATGGAATAAAGTAAAAGACTTATTCCCAAGTCAAAACATTTTAGAAAATAAAATTTCTGATAATATTAAATGGACTTTCTCGAAACGAGAAAAAAGATATCAATATGAAAAGGATATAATTGAATTTATTAATGATGTTTGTTCTTATATGGAGCAAAAAGTAAATTATAGATTTTATAACTACATCTTATCAACGCAAGAACGAAGAAACAATTTTGTTAACTACGTCAACAATGGTAATTGCTCCATTTATTATAATTCAAAATTTGTATACATATATAATTTTAATGATTCGGTAACTATTGGTATCTCATTATTGGATTTGTTGTATATAAATGTTAATATCAATGAATTCATAAAGTCATTAAATAAAAATGGTAACAATATTATTTGCAATGATTTAAATTTTATTGATAAAAACTCTTTTTCGTTAATTAAAGACAATATTAAGGCCGCTGCTTATTTGAATTATTTAAAAAATTCTAATATTTATATAGAAAAACAAGATTAATGGTAAAAAATATAAATAAACGATATCGGAAGTTAGAATATGCGTTTGTTGAAAAAAAACCTAAAGCAAACAAAACTAATTTAGAAATTAAGAAAAAACCAGTAGAATCAGAACAAAAAGATGATTCGACTAAAGAAAATAATATTGATGAAAAACGAAAAAAGAAATGAATAAAGCGGATTTACAAAAGGCAAACAATATAATTGATTCATTGAATGAAAAAGAAAAAAGTGTAAAAAGAATCAAATCTGAAAAAGGCTTAATAGAACGTATTGAACTTAACAAAGTTGTATTAACCGAAGATAATAAAATGTTATTAAAAGGTTAAATTATGACAGATAAAAAATACAACACAAAATTAGCCGAGGACACCGCTAAGAGATTCCGTATGTTATGTGAATATACGTTCAATATAACTGAGGATGATGGCGAAGAAATGCCTATGGGAAATCAAGATGAAATGCCACCTCAAGAATCACCAGAGCAACAAGAAATGCCACAAGGAGCACCAAACCCAGAACAAGGAATGGAAAATCCAAATGAAATGCAAGGTGATATGCAAGGAGGAATGGAAGGCGCTCCTGGTTTTAATCCAGATGAAAATGCCATTTCAAATGATACGAACGGTATGGAAGGTACAGAATCAATACAACCAGACGATGAAGTTATTGATGTAGATGATTTAACAGATTCCCAAGAAGAAACTGAAAAAAAAGTAGAAGAAATTCAAGTTTCAATGGAAAAAGGTTTTGAGAAACTTATAAACATTGTAGACAAATTAAGTCAAATGATTGATACAAGTACTCAAAACATGGAAAATATAAAACATGAAATCGAAGAAAGAAACCCTACACCATTAGAAAAATTAAATATGAGAGCAGCAAATGACTCATATCCTTTCAATATTTCCCCAAGTGATTACTGGAGAGAAAAAGAAATGACAAGTAATTATAGAATAGGTGGAGAAAACGAAGAAGATGCTAAACAATACACTATAACACAAGGCGACATTGATAGCATAACAGATTATCAAAGAATATCAAAAGAACTTAATTCTTCCGAATTGAATCAAAACTTATTAAATATTTTTGGATTACATTAATAAAAACACCCTAAAAAGGGTGTTTTTTTATTTTTATTGATATTTATATATGATAAAATTTGTATAAATTAAAATTTATTTTTAATTTTGCGTATTAAAAATTTGCCCTAAATGGGACAGAATAATTTAAGTAAAAAAATTTATGTAAAATGAATCAAAACGGTAAAATGCCACCAGTAGTTGAATTTGATGCTATTATGCCTCAAACAATGAATCCTACAAATGTTGAAAAAAATGAAAAGCCAGCATTTGATGCTAAAAACTATCTCGACTTTTCTATTCCAGAAGGTCAAAAAACACGAGAAATTACAATCAGATTACTTCCTGTAAACGTTTTTGAAGACAAGCCAGATGAATATTTCCAAATTGTACATTTGCATAATATTCCAGTAAATAAAGAATTAAAACCGAACAAAAGCGGTAAAAAGGCATATATGTGTCTTAGTTCTAAGAATACTGGTATCGACCATGAAAAATATGGTTCAAAATGTCCAGTTTGTGAAGCACAACAAGAATTGTGGAAAAATTGGCGTGAAGAAACCGATTCTGTAAAAAAGAAAGAAATCCTTAAAGCAATTAATCAATTAGAGATACGAGAATATTGTATCGTAAGATGTATTGAACGTGGTAAAGAATCAGAAGGTCCTAAATTTTGGAGAATACCATTGAGACAAGACCAAACAGACGCTTACCATAAAATAATGCTTCTTGCTAAGCAAAGATATGAAGAAGGTAAAGAGGCTGGAGTTGATGTTAATATTTTCTGTCCATATAACGGACGAGATTTAAGTATCACTTTTTCAGAAGGTACTGGAGCACCAACAATTATTGATAAAGGGGTTTCAACACCAATATCCAGAGACAAAGAATTGTTATCAAAATGGTATTACGATGAAAAGAAATGGGGTGACGTATTCAGTACTAAGCCATACGACTACTTAAAAATTACATTCAATGGAGATATACCTTGGTTTGATAATAATAAAAAGGTATGGGTTAGTAAAACTGTTATGGACAATGTAAACAATCAGAAAGAAATCGAAACTAATGCTATGATTGATAAGGCTGAAAAAATGTATACAGAAGAAGTTGACAAAAAAACTGAACCATATCAAAGCGTACCAAGTTTAAATGAGACGAATAATCAACAATACATACCAGTTGATGACGATTTGCCATTCTAAATAAAAACATGCGGTTTTTTAACCGCATGCTAATTTTTAAAATATGGGTAAACTTATTTTTAAATATGGCACAATGTCTTCTGGAAAGACATTACATTTACTATCAATGGCGAACAATTTAAAAGAAAATGGTATTAAATATCAACTTTTAAAACCAGAAATTGATACAAGAAGTGTTAATACAATTAAAAGTAGAATTGGTATTGAAGATAAGTGTGATGTTTTTAAATATAATGAAGACTTATATCATATAATTGATACTAAATCAAAATTTATTTTAGTTGATGAAGCGCAGTTTTTATCAACAAATCAAGTTAATCAATTAGCATATTTTGTTGATTATTACAATATTGATATTATCTGTTATGGATTAAGAACAGATTATTTAACAAATATGTTTGAAGGTTCAAAGCGACTATTTGAAATATCAGATGAAATGTCAGAATTAATATCTTATTGCAAGTGTGGCAATAAAACAAGTGTAAATGCGAGAAAAAATAAAAATGGAGATTTGATTATTGATTCGGATGAAAATCAAATTGAAATTGGAGGAAATGAAAAATATGTTACATTATGTCGAAAATGCTACATTGAATCTGTTAATAAAAACACGGATTATGTTGATGAAATTGATTAAATAATAACTAATGAAAAAGATTTAAGCAATGGCTACACAACCATTAAAGAAAAAAGAAGTTAAAAAATTTAACGTTAACGATTTTAAATCGAAGATAGGGATTAGCCAAACCAAAGAAACGAGTAATGCTGACAAACCAATGGAATGGCTTGTTATGCCAGACGCATACAGTGAAGCATTAAGACTTCCAGGTATCCCAGAAAATTATGTTACAACAGTTGTAGGACACTCTAATGTAGGTAAATCAACACTTGTAAATCATGCCCTTGTTGCTGCACAAAGAAAGGGTAGAATTCCAGTAATTTATGATACTGAAAACAATTTTGATTTTACATATGCAATAGATATGGGTTTTGAAGCAGAACCAGTTTGGGATGATGTGGAAATTGTTGACGAAGAAACTGGAGAAGTCAAAACAGAAAGACGTATTGTTTCATATGAGGGTAATTTCATTTATTTCAATAATGCAATTTTAGCAGAACGTTATGGAAAAATGGATTATGCTACTGGAAAAGAGTTGGCTAAAGGTAGAAAAGTAGCCGTAATTGAAGATATCGCTGCAAGCATTAATGAGTTTTTAAATTTACAAGATGAAGGTGAAGCGGATGCTGGATTTTTGTTTGTATGGGATTCAGTTGGTTCAATAGCATCATATAAATCATATAAATCTTCGGCTAACAATGCAATGTGGGATGCTGCTGCTATTTCAGTTGCTTTTAATACAATCGTAAATGATAGAATTCCACGTTCACGAAAAGTTTCATCAAAACATGATAATACATTGTTATTGATTAACAAAGTGTGGCTTGATAGTATGACAAATCCTGTTGGTCCTCCAAGTTTGTCACTTAAAGGTGGTAATTCTATGTATTATGCCTCACGTTTAATTATACTTTTAGGTGGACAATTAAAAGCATCAACAAAAAAATTAACGGCCCAGTCAAAGGGATTAACGTATAACTACGGTATTCAAACAAAAATTAAAGTATTGAAAAACCAATTACCTAATCCGTTCACAGTGACATACGAAGGTGAAGTAATTTGTACTCCTCACGGTATGATTGGAGTTGAAAAACCAGTAGTTGAAGCATATCGAAAACAATATGTTGGAGACATCTTAAAATCTCTTCAAAATATGAACACAAAAGAAGAAGTCGTAATTTCTGAAAACGATATCGTCTTTAGTGAAGAAGAAGAGTCAGATATTTGATAAAAAGGTGGTTTTTTACCACCTTTTTTTATTGTTAATTAAAAAAAAAGTATTAATTTAGCAACAAAATAATGTGTAATAATAAATTAGTCTGGAATAAAAGGTTTTGTCCGGATGCGATGAAAGAAAAACTTTGTTTTAAAACAAAAGAAAATGCTGAAAATTATATTATAAATAAAAAAACTGACAATAATATTGATTTAACGACATATTGGTGTGGATGTTGTAATTGTTGGCATTTAACCCATTTAAAATTAGGTGAATTTAAACGTAAGAAAAATGATACAACCAGTAAAAAAAAATATTATAGAAAGTCATCCAGAATTATCTGAAAAACCGCAATATACATTATTAGTTGACGGAACTAATGTACTTAGACTTTCATTTAAAGATGAGAGATTAAATACAGATGGAATCCATTATGGAGGTGTATTCCAATTTTTATTACAATTAAAAATTCTTTTACAAAAGAAAGATTTTGATTACGTGTATGTGTTTTTTGATGATGAAGATAGTGGTATACTTAGATATCAAATTTATAATGATTACAAATCAAATAGAGATAAAAATTATGCCGATAAATTAGATGAATCATCAGATTATATGAAAGCATATAATATGAAATTAAAATCTATGCAAAATGCAATTTTTAACAAAGAAAAAAAATCGAAACCATTAAGCGATTCTGAAAAATTGGTAAAAGAAAATTTTGCGAGAGAAAGAGAAATATTAATGAAATATTTCAATGAATTGTATATAAGGTGGGTTTTTGATGATAAAACAGAAGGTGACGATTTAATTGCTTATTATGTTAAAAATAAAAAACCAAACGATAGAGTTGTTATTGTATCTGGTGACGAGGATTTAACCCAATTAATAAGCAGTACAGTTTGTGTTTATAATCCAAGATTAAAAATCTTTATTTCAGACAAAAATTTTAAACAAATAAAAGGTTTTGTCCATGAAAATGTTGTTATTAAAAAAATATTTTGTGGTGATACATCAGATAACATCGGAAATATAGACGGTTTATCCGAAAACAGACTTTTTGAATTAATACCAGAAATAAAAGAACGTCCTATTACAATAAACGAAGTTAAAGAACGTGCCATCGAAAAAATTAATGAGCGTAAATTACAGAAGAAAAAACCATTAAAATGGCACGAAAATATTGTTAACGGTATTTCAAAGAGAAATTATAATGGAGATTTTTATGAGATTAATGATAAAATTATTAATTTAAGTAATCCATTATTAACCGATGAAGCAAAAAAGGAGATGGATGAAACCATGTATGCCCCTATGGATACTGACGGACGTTCATTTTCAAATTTATATCAATATATTATTGATGACAATATTACCGATTTGAAAAATAGTGATAGATTTTCATCATTTTTTTCGACATTTAAGCCTTTAATTGACAAAGAAATTAAGAGATATGAAAATTTTATGAAAAATAACTCTTAAAAGTTTTGTTTTTACTTTAAAAATTCATATCTTTGCGTATATTTTAACAATAGAGTTCATTAAATTATGTTTAATTAAAAAAATAAAATTTTTATGTATAAAAACAAAACGGAGAAGAAAGGTCCTTCCGATTATAAAGAACCTTATGAATTTAGATTATTAATTGGTGATAGTATCATCTGCCAACGATATTTCAGAATTAATAATTTTAATCAATTATCATTAACTTCTATGGAACTTACAGATACAATTCGTTCCTGTGCAAGTATGATTGATGAAGATTTAAAGTCTAAATCAAGAATTTACACTTGGCATATGTCGCCTATTGTATTTGAAACCGAAGAAGAAATGAGAAAGTGGTTCTCCAACCCTTATTATGCTGAAAAAGTAAGACTTTCAGAAAACATTGTAATTAAAGATGAAAATGCTTCTGAATACATCTGGGATGGAGAAAATTTAATCGCTTGTGAAAACAAGATTAATGATGGTACTTTTACATCTGAACTTACTGAAAAGGATGTAGTTAATTACGAATTCGCTTTTTATGTGAATGATAAGAAGATTGCATCAACAATGTTTGAAGGTGTATATCCTTATTTTATTCGCCGAAACATCGATTTGTCAAATACTCGTGGAAAATTTGAGGGAGAAGATACTACACGTTTGGGTTTTGAAAGTTATATTTTAAATCGCCTTGTGTATGATAGACAAGATTTGATTAAAAAGATTGTAAAAGAGTTGTGTCATGTATGTTCTGGTACTGATGACTTTTATTACACTCAAACAGAAACATTTACAAAGCCAAATGGAGAGAAAGTAACTTACAATCTCAACATTAACGACCCTAAGATTTTGAAAGCCAAGTACGCAAAAGAAATTGCTAAGGCTAAGAAATATCTTTACGGTGGTGTTTACTAAAATTCACAAAGCCTCTCAGAAATGAGAGGCTTAATATTAACTATTCTTAATAAAATTATATGGCAAAAAAAACCGATTTATCTATTCAAGATGCGTTTAAAAGATTCATTACAGAGGAAAACCAAAGAATAGTTGCAAAAGGACTTATTGAGGATTCCAAACTGTTTTCTCAACTTAATAAACTAATTGTACCAAATGCGTTTAGCGAACTTAATGTTCGTCTGTTGATGAGTGAGGTTATGGATTATTATAATAAAAAAAATACAGTACCATCATATAAAGTATTAGAATCCTTGATGTGCTTAAAAGCCAATACTCCAATTGAAACAGAAGAGTTTAAGGCTTTGATTAATTTTCTTAGAGAAGACAAAAAAATATCAGAAGTACAAGACTTTAAGGAACTTGCTATAAAATTTTTCAAACAGCAAGAAACTATAAAAGTTTGTAATAAAATGATGAAATCCATTGAAAATGGATATGATGATGATAAACTTCGTGCATTACTAGATGATGCAAAAGAAATATTAGTTCCAACAGACAATGATTTAGGTGCTTCACCAGAGGATTATATGGAAGAAATATTTAATGATGAAGATGCCGAAAAGATAACTACTGGTTATTTTGAATTAGATGCAGTACTTGGTGGTGGATTGCAAAAAGGAAATGTAGGACTATTAGCTGCACACACTGGTGCTGGTAAAACAACATTTTCAACCGCAATGGCTGTTCAGGCGGCTATACAAGGTAAAAATGTGTTGCAAATTGTGTTTGAAGAATCTGAAAAAGATATTATCAAAAAACAATATGCTTGCTTAACAAAGGATTACGTTTCAAATATGAATCGTAGCCGTATTTCTGAAAAAACAAAAGCAGAAGTAAGAAAGTGGATGCCAATTATTAGTAATCGCATTGTAATCAAAAGAATGCAGAATACTAAAACAACTTGGGAAGACATTGAGAATTATATATATAATTTAATAATGTCAAAAAATTTTAAACCAGATATAATCTTTATAGATTATTTCGATTGTTTAAAGCATTCTACTGATATGAGATTAACCCAAGTTCAAGCAGCAACCAGATGTATTAAAAAAATCGATGATTTTGCAAAAACTCACAAATATGCCATTTGGGTAATGCAACAAACAAACAGACAAGGTGCTCAATCTTCAACAAAAGGTGATGTCGAAGCAAATATTCAAGGTGCATTTGCCGTACAACAAACAACGGCTGTTAATATGTTTTTAACTAAATCTGAGGAAGAAAAAACAACAAACCAAGCATCTCTTTCATTAAAGAAAAACCGACAAGGTAATTTGTGTACGTTTGAATCATTTTACTTTAATAATGGTACACTTCAAATAGATATGTCAACCGCAACAACAAGTTCTGATGTTGAGATGGCGATTGAAGAATTTAATTCAAGTCGAAGAAAAAATTGGGATAATGTTCAATCTGATTTACAAGAACAATACAAACAAACACAGATAACTGACAACACAAAAACAACAAAAGTTAATTATTCTAATCAGAAGAATGTTTATAATTCGGACAATGAATGGCCCGATAATTTTTAACTATAAAACCACAGTTAACACTGTGGTTTTTTCTTTATAATATAATAATAACCAGTATTATATAATAAGAATTTATAGTTTAAATATTTATTAACAAAAGATTTAATATGAGTAAACAATTTTATGGTATAAAATATCCATTAAGCGAAGAAAGTGATAGGTTGACATACTTTGATTTAAACGAAACTGTTGAGGATGGTGTAAAAAGTATGTTATTACATATTATTTTTACTCCAAAAGGACAGAGATTGAGACAGCCTACATTCGGTACAAATTTAATTAAATACATTTTTGAACAAAATGATGAAGAAACTTGGGCTGGAATCAAAGATGAAATTCATAAACAAGTATCATTTTATTTACCACAAGTAACTTTTAATGATATCAAGATTATTCATAACAGTGATAATGAACACGACATTTATGTAGAAGTTGATTATTCGGTTGAAAATAATGGACAAATAACTAACAATAAAACTCTTGTTAAAGTTTAACATATGGAAAAAGGTATATCTTATTTAAATAGAGATTTTCACGATTATAAAAATAGTCTTTTAAATTTTGCTAAATCATATTATCCAGATTTAGTAGATGAATTCAATGATGCTTCAATAGGTTCATGGCTTATCGATGTCGTTGCAAACGTTGGGGACAATTTAAGTTTCCATATTGATAGAGTATTCCAGGAAACGAATATTAATAGTGCCAGAGAAAAAGCGTCAGTATATTCATTGGCAAGAAATAATGGCTTTAAAATACCTGGGCCAAAAGCATCTATGGCAGAAGTTTTATTTTCTTGTGAATTACCAGTAAACAACAATGACGAATCTGAAATGAAAAGCCCAAATTGGGATTACGCACCGCTTATAAAAAAAGGAACTAAAGTTAGTGCTGGTAATCAAATTTTTGAACTTTTATATGATGTTGACTTTAACGAACAATTCAACGAAAACGGTGTTTCAAATAGAACTATTGTACCTAAAAGAAATAGTAATGGGTTTATAACAAAATATATTATCACTAAAACTGGTATTGTTTCTTCCGGAGAAACAAAAATATATACAAAGGCTATAAACAGTAGTGATATAGTTCCGTTTATGTCTATTATTATACCAGACACCAATGTAATGAATGTAGAATCCATAATTTTTAAAGACGGTTTAAAGCAGTTTGCAAGCCCTACAATGGAAGAATTTTTCTACGACAATGAAACTAACATTGGAAAGAATAACTGTGGAAATCAAGCCCAATTATGGCGTTTTTTTGAGGTTGATTATCTGGCTCAACAGTATAGATGGGGAGACTATCAAACATCTGGCATCACAACAGGCTACTTAGGTGAAGACAACACACATTACATAACAAAAGGGGCGTGGATTCCGTTAAGACAAAAATTCATCACCGAATTTACAGACAATGGTTATTTAAAAATAATATTCGGTTCAGGAAATTCTTACAATGAAGGTAATGAGAACGGCGAATTAAGTGATTATGTCAATACAATATCACAAGTAATAAACAATGACGGTTTGGGTGTTCTCCCTAAATCAAATACAACAATGTACGTCATGTATAGAAAAGGCGGTGGGGCTGAATCAAATGTTGCACAAGGTGCAATTACAAATATTATTTACCTTAACGGTACATTAAGAGGTGAAGATAGTAGTTACATAAATGAAGTTAAACGTTCTTTAACCGTTACAAATACAACACCTTCTGTCTCTGGTAGAGATATGCCATCAGTTGATGAGATTAAAAATCTTATAAAATATAATAATGGTGCTCAAGAAAGATGTGTTACTGTAAAAGATTATCATGATAGAATCTCAAAAATACACCCAAGATATGGTTGCCCATTTAGATATTCAGTTATCGAAGAAAATAACAAGATTATGATTTACACACTAGGGCTTAATGAAAATGGTTTTTTAACAAATGTATTACCACATACCCTTTGCGAAAATTTACAGAATTATTTGTCAGAATATCGTATGATAAATGATTTTATCGAAATAAAATCTGGAAGAATTGTTAATTTACAATTTGAAATTGATTTATTTGTTGATAAAAATTACAATACTTCCGATGTATTAACAAACGTAATTAATGCGGTTAAAAAATATATGGATATCAACCGATTACAAATGGGTGATGATATATTTGTAGGTGATATTGAAAAAGAAATATCAAAGGTTGACGGTGTATTGAATTTGATTGAATTAAGAGTTTTTAATATCTATGGAAAAGGCTATTCTCAATCAAAAATAACTCAAAAAACAAAAACACCCGAAGAATGTTATTCAGATAATGAATATGTTGATTTTGGAAATACTGCCGATAGAGATAGAGTCGATTTATATGCATCAGATAAGATGTTATTTACTGAAAATGACACGATGTTTGAAATCAGATATCCAGAAAATGATATAATTTGTAGAGTTAAGACTAGATAATGGGATGTAATTGTAAAACTAATGAAAAAATATTAAATTTTTACAAAAAAAATGGTTATCAAGCACGACTAAGTGCTAGTGATAAATTAAATTTTTCACTTCAAGAGTTCATTAAAACCATATTAATTGCAATATTATCTTTAATATTTTTTCCAATCATATTTGTTGTGTTGATTGTTCGTTTTTTTATGGGAAAAAGAACTATCAATTTAAATAAAATTTTAAACTTTTTATTGAAAAGGAATAAAAAATGAGCGAATTTAACAAATCATATAGAATACGCACAGAAGTAGGTAAAGATACACAATTACACGTTAAACTTGATAGAACGTATGACATTATTGAGTTAATGTCAATGAAAATCAATCAAGAAAATGTGTATAAGTTCCATACATCAAATTATGGTGTAATAGCCGGACGTGTATTAGCAAATGATGCATTTGGAGTTCCTAATGCAAAAATCAGTGTATTCATCGACAGAGACGAAACTGGAGTTACAGATGAAATAATAAAAGAAGTATTATATCCGTATAATACGACATCATCACAAAATAGTGATGGCGTTAGGTATAACCTTCTTCCAGATGAAAAAGTATCTAAATATCATACAGTAATTGGTACATTTCCAAACAAGCAATATGTCTTGGATAACGATAACATACTAGAAGTGTTTGAGAATTATTACAAATTCACCACAAGAACAAATAATGCTGGTGATTATATGATTTTCGGTGTACCAACCGGAAGTCAAACAATACATGTTGATATTGATTTGTCAGATATTGGTATCTTATCACAAAAACCTCGTGATATGGTTTATAAAGGATACAACATCGAACAATTTGAAAATCCAAATAAGTTTAAATCTGATACAAATATCGATTCATTAACACAAGTTATATCTCAAAACACTATAACCGATGTAATTCCATTTTGGGGTGAAGAGGAAGAATCTACAATTGGTATAAGTCGATGTGATATTAATATTCAATATAAATTCGAACCTACTTGTATATTCATGGGTTCAGTTGTTTCGGATACAAGTTCAAATGGATTTAGTAAAAAATGTATACCAACACCAGGAATGGGTGCTATGGATGAGATTACCACTGGTTCTGGTACAATCGAAATGATTAGAAAAACATACAGTGGAGACGTTGAAGAATTCCAAGTTAAAGGTACACAACTAATCAATGGTGACGGTATATGGTGTTATCAAATACCAATGAATCTTGATTATGTAATGACAGACGAATACGGAAACATGGTTCCAACTAATAATCCTAATAAGGGTATTCCAACAAGAACAAGAGTTCGTTTCAGAATGTCACTAAACGACTTGGAAACTGATGAACAGAACATACATCGCTGTAAAATATTAGTTCCTCATAACCCTAACGTATATTCAGAAAAATGTAATGAAGAATTAGATTATCAGTTTGGTACTAATACAAAAGAGGAATCATATCGTGATTTATATTGGAATGGAGTATATAGTGTTAAATCATATATTCCACGTATACAAAAGGGGACAAACTGGAAAAATGACAAATTCACTGGTTTTAAACGTGTTAATTATTATGGCGACAATAATCCTATCCCATATAATAACATTAGAATTGTATTACCATTCGCATATACACTATTATGTGCATTGATTAAAATTGCTATTAGATTATCTGGCTTTTTAAATTGGGTATATAAACTATGTGGTGTGTCATTTGTTAGTGTCGATGATGATGACGAAAGAAAAGTTACTGGTTCATTCACAAGTGTTAGTGGTGAAATATGTAACGAAAGTCTTGAATATCTTTGTATTATTCCTGGTGTTGATGTAAGAAAAATTGCACAAAAAAACAAGTCAAGAAATACATCAATGCTTGGTATGACTGTATTAAAACACTACGAAGAAGTAGGTGGAGAAGTAGAATTAAATCAGTTCACAGAAGATACCACATTATTCAAGGATAGTAAATCAATTGACTTTAATAATGGAGATTATGTTTCTTACAATTCAAAAGATGTATATGGTGAAGATAGATTAATTAAAAATCAATACAATGTTACATATGAAAAGGCAAAAAAAGGTAAAAAAGATAAGACATATGTGACAATTAACTTGTATGGTATTAGAGTTACCGACAGTTTAGACTATTTCATCCAATGTATCGAAATGAAGTTAGCGCAAGAATTTAAAGTGATTCAATTCGATTTTTATAATGATTGGATAAATGGATTGATTTATATACCAAGATGGGCAAGAGATATTACAGCTAAGAAAAATTACATATGGGGTACATTAAAATATGGTGGAAAAGTCACCGCTTGTAATGAAAATTATAAGTCTGGTAAGAGAAATCTGGTGCAACAGTGTAGTTTAACATATGATTTATCTACAAATAATGTCATTAATGATATTGGTTGTCATAAAAGAAAATTAATTTGTCATAAAGACGCCTCTGTTCGTAAAAAATTCGATATTTTTAAAAGTTCAGGAATCGTGCACACAGTTGAAACAATGAAACAACAATTTGTGTATTATTTAAAACCTTTTGAAGAATCTGACGAAAAAAATGTAAGATTATTTGCGACAGACATAATCTTATTAGGCACATTAAATGAGTGTGATAAATGGGGGATACCTAATTCTTTATCTGAACTGCAATCAAGTTCATACCAAATGCCACCAAATTTGGCGTTAACCGATAGTGATTTAATGGGTAATGAATATAGTTCAAATAGAGATTTGGATAGATTTATACAAATGACGGTTTTTGTTAACAAAATGACAATATCTGGTATAAAAAATCTAGATTATGCAAATAATACAACTTGTTATGTCGGTATTAACCCATTGGAAGAGGATGCCAATTACACTGAAATATCTGGTATTGACTGGGGTTATACTGGTCCTTTGCAAGGTATAACAACAAATGATATTGAAAAACTTGATAACGATGAAAAACAGAGATTGAAATTCTATAAACCAGGTGGACATTTTTTAGGGCTAACATGCCGAAACTCTGAAACAACCGTAAAGTCATGTGTGAATCTTTCAAGAATTTGCGAACATGGTGTATGGATGTCTCAAAGACACGAATTGAATATACCTAATATGAATTTTGATAGCCTTCCGGAAGAAGAAAAATATCAAAGTTCTGCCTTCTTGGATTATGCAACCGTACCATCTGGTTTAATTTCTAAGGATGAAATTAGTGGTACTAATTACAGACGTTTGTTCGCTTCAATGAATAAAAATAGATTAAAAACTAAAATTGACGAAAAAACAGGATATCCTATATATGATTTTATATATGTAAATCCAACAAATTTTGGTGGTGAATTAAATTCATTTGTATTTGACAGTAAGATAGGACAAGATATGAACCGTAAAATTGCAGCAAAAAATGAGCATTATTACGAATACATTGATGAAAATTATTTGGAACGTAGTCCAATTAAAGTTGAACGTCTTATCGATGAAACGCAAATAATGAGAACAGGTGAATTCAAAGATGATGAATATATTAAATTCAGATTTGGCTATAACGATAAAAGTATTAGTAACAAATCAGAAGTAAAAAAACGATTTTTACTATACGAAAGAAAACGCAACAATAAAAAAACTGGTATAGTCGAATCAGTTAGTTTTCCGGTATATGATAATTCTTTTTATTTCTATTTTGGACTACATGATGGAAAAACTGCATTAGATGAATTTAAACAGACATATTATGCTGTTTCTGAAAAATCAAATGATTTATTAGCAATAGACAAAACAATTAATTTCGTTGATGTTGAAACAGTATATGACGGTGCCTGTGAAGATAAACATACTGGTGAAATAAAATTTTCATTAAAAGCAAATGACGTTGTATATGATAACAAAGGACTTAGAATAAGAGTTAAAGATTTGCGTTATTACGAAAACACTGATAAAAAAAGTCCTTATTTGAAAAATGGTTTGTCATATTTTAAAAACGGTAACACATATGAAGTTTCTGGTGAATCATTAACTTTAACAAGTCCAGTTGATTACATTACAGTTAGAGGTTTAAAAGATGGAGACTATTCTATCGAGGTTGAATCTTTTGACGGAGTTTTTGCCTCTTATGAATTTACAATTAAAAAAATTAGTGTAAAAGCAAATGTCTATGGAGAAAATTTCGTTAATGGTATCGATAATGTTTCTTTTAAACAGAATTTTGAACATCCTCGTAAAAAATTTGGTGGGTATATTACATTTGAAGATAATATTTTTACAATAATTTCGGATAATTTAGGTGATGGAAAAGGAGAACCTATTGATGAATTTATCTTTCCAGATAAAAATTTAACTTCAAAATACTTAAAACAAATTATTATTAAATCTGAGGACGCATATGTTGGAAATTATGCCTCTATATTTACGATTGAAAGTGATATAAATGATATTACAAAATTCAGTCTTAAAAAAGACGGTTCAAAAATTACTGATTCTTATTGTGAACTATTAGAAAATAATGAGTATGCCATACCAGTTCCATGTGGTAATGTTAAATATACTGTATATTTAAGAACTTTTATGAATAATTGTAAAATAACATCAGTTGAAAATAGTGGTGGAGGTGATTATTATGACTGGGAAATAGGTACAGCATTTGTCGGTATTTCATTACCGTTAGAATTATATTATAACAACATTCCTTATAAGCGTTTAAAACCATATTTTTCAATGCTTGATGGTATTATGTCAACACTTGGATGGTGGAGTAATTTTAATTTATACCGTAATGAAGAAAAAGATATGACTTGGTTTATTAAAGATAATTTATTTTTAGATACAGATAAGCCACATCAAGTAAAATTAAGTGCTATGGGTGGTACTCCACCATATACATATGTCGTTACTGGTGGAGGTAAAATATTAGAAAATAAAGATTATGAAAATGTAACAGAGCCAACAATTAACGAATATAAAGACCCGATTTTTAATTTCTCAATGTATGTAATAGATAAAAATGAACAAAGAATACCAGAAGGTGAAAACACATTCTTTTATTTTCCGGTAATTTATAAACCATTTTTCAATGAAACATTGATGTTGAGCTTTGATAAACCAGATACTGAAAAAAACACATATCTTTACGGTCATGTTTATAATGGTAAAACTTATGATACAAAAGAAGGTTTTAATGATAGTACAATAAATGGTTATTTATTAAATAATTCTATTGAAATTAAAGGTGAAGACTACGAATTATCAATAGATGTAAATGATTTTAAAGAATCATATCCGTTAGCCGGAGGTGGTTATGGATATGTTGGTGAGTTAAATAAATACAACGCAAGAAAATCAGTTTTAAATACGGTTCTAAATAATGATGAAATTGGTATAAATACAGATAGTAAAGAATTTTATACTGAACTAAGCATTGGTTGTCATCACAGTGATGAAGGTTATTCTTACAGTGATTACACTAAAATTGGGCGTAATGATATTAAATTTAATAAATTTGCAATTGAATATGCTAACAGTATTAGTGGTCCTGGTATCAGCGTTAATATAGCCCAAAACAAAGATGAATATAGTGTTTATTATATTCTTTATAATCTTAAAGATTTTGATGAGACAAAAGATATTGCCTATCCATTAAATGGAAAAAATAATTTAATAAAAAGTAGTGCATCTATGCTATTAAGAAAAATAGTAGATGGTATAAAAACTGGTAATCTTAATAATTTAAGTCGTCATGAATTAATGTTTCATGCTAGTTCATTCAACTTAATTAATACCAATTTTTATCAAAACGAGGGCAAAAAAAATGATTGGAGATGTTATTTTATTGCAATACCAAATCATTATATAAATAAAGACACAGAATCTGTGACACGATATGAAAATGGTATTGAAAAAAATACAAATAGTAATAATTTGTTAATACCAATTACAATAAGTAGTTTAATTGACTTATCAGAAATAGGCACATTTATTCCATTACGAATACCTTCGATTAATATAGAATACAATATTAATAGTAAAGGTGAAACAAAAGTTTATTTAAATGTTATTTTAGATTTCCCTAGTTTTGGTATAACAGGTTTACCAGATTCACAAGAAATTTATAGAAGAAATTTGGCAAATAAAAACATAATTTTTCATTTCTATCAAAATTTATCAACTGTTACAATTGAGCAAGATTTTGACTTTTTGTGTGACATAAGTTGTGGAATGCCTAAGAATATAAGTGGTACTCATAGGATTGATATTACACAGTATGAAGGTGAGTTATTCCCAGATTATGATAAAGAAACTGATGGCAGTAATTCAAATCTTAAACTGTATTATGATTTTGATGCTAAACAAAAAAATACTATGTCGCCATTCACATATCGAGACACTTCAAATGAAAATAATGGTGGATTATTTACTTGTAGTGTAAAAATTAATAACGATTATAATGTATAATGATATGAGAAAGATTCTTTTAAATAAAAGTAGAGGAACTAAATCTGTAAATAATCCAATTGGTATCCCTGTTGAAATAAGCAGGGATACCTCATTGTTTCATGATGAAACTATGTCTGACACTATTGATACGATGAAAATATATAATGAAGAAAAAGATAGTTCTAAAAAACATCGTTTAATTTTTACCGTAAATCCAATATGTACAAATTCTTTATTTAATAAATTAACAGAAGTTGTACATAACGAAGGAAGCAGTTCAGCCAAAATATTATTTAATGACACATCTGACTTAATCTTTGAGAATTCTATATCAAAAGAAAGAGTAAGCCGTTTGCAAGCGATAAGAAACACTGAATATACTAATAGTGAATATAATTTGACATATCATTGTGGGGCTGATATATTTAATAACCATTTATTACGTTCAAAAGAAGATATATCAGTTCAAAAAAGGGTTGATGATATTACGGAAAGTCCGTTAGTAAACGAACTATGCCGTTCGTATAAATTATATACAAGCAAAGATAGTTACACAACAAAAGATGGGTTTAATACAATTGGAGACTTTGCTAGAACACATGATGGTGGTTATATAATTACAACAATGCCAGACAGTAAAAACCACTATGTTTATACTGATTCTGAAAATAGATATGAAGGTTTGTTACATGAAGAAAAATTACCTTTATACCTTTATGATACAATAAAGGATTTTAAAACCGCATTTGGTGACGGTATTTTAAGAAAGGATGGGTGGATAGGTTTTAATAATACATCTACTATGCCTATTCCTATTATTGACGATGTAGATAAAAAATATTATGTTAATAAATGTTTTAACAATAAAGAGTCGTGTCAATTTATAGATATGTCACCAGAACGTGATTTATTCTATTTTACTCCTAAGAAAAACAATAATCGTAAAAGGTTGGAATATAATTGGGATTATTTTTTAACATATCCATCTGAATCAATTTATAATGATGGCATAATTTTAAAAGGTAAAGGTTATGGGCTTCCATTGAATACATTTGAGAATGGCTTATATTATAATGAATACAATGAAAATTCTGGACTTCCTTTATTGATGTTTAGATGTCCAGTAAAACATAATTTAAAGCCTGGAGACACAATTTTTTTAAAAACATCCGACAATAAACAAGTAAAATGTACTGTAAAAAGCATTGGTACTTCTGATAGAAAAAATAAAGATAGATATTTTTCAGTTTATAAAACTGATGTCGAAGATTATTTAACTATTAACAATGTCAGACGTTTTTCTAAAGTAGTAAATGGTTTTGAATGTGAATATTATTATCGAAAATTTAGCAAATTTGATAAAAATTTTAATAGCACTTTAACTAAATTATCATTTTCAAATACCATATATGGTGATGAAGTATCACAAATAGTTTTCACTGATGACATTGATGTTTCCGATTATAAAGATAATAGAGGGCGTCCATTAACTGAAATATATTTAACCGTAATTAAAACAAATAGAGGTTATAAACAATGGTATGAAAATAATAATCCTAAAGATGCCAATGTCGAGTATTCTCATGTTTTTGGATGTGTAACGTCTGGTTTAGATTTACCAGAATATGTTGATATATCATATCCGGTTGTTAGAAGACAACATAACATTAATAAAGGCGAATCAATGTCTTTCAATGTAGAGGGTGAAGAATTACCAATTATATTAAACAAATCGTCTAAAAAAATAGAAACTGATATTGATAAAAATTTCAAGGCATTTTATGGTGATTTGGTTGAATTTAACCCAGTTGAAATTAATGAGACTGTTTTAGAAAACGTTTATCATCGTTTTAATACTGCACAAAGAGAAACAATGAACAGTAAATATAGTACAATATATTATGATGAAATAAAGTCTGATATATTTGATGCTAATTACAGAAAAGCGATTAGAAATCGAGATACAAGCAAACAAGGTGATGAAACATTACCTCAAATTATGGAAAATAAATTACATGAAGGGTTTGCTAATTTAGAACCAGAGGGTTATATATATAATCCACACCATAAAATAGTAATAGGTGCGTTTAGTAAAATAGTCAATCAACTTTCTGACGGAATAATGGAAGTAGAACAATGTAAAGTTACACCAAAAAGTGGGTATTATCAATTAACCTTTATCACAAATAAAAATTATACATTATTGCCATACGACATTGTTGGTATTATGGATAAAAACAATCAGAATATGAGTAAATTTATTGTTGAATCTTATTCGTTTGACTCTAACAATAAATATTATATCTGTGTTTGTAATTGTAAAAATGAAGATGTTGTTATAAGTAATATAAACGAACAGACAAAATACTTTTTCAAACATAATATAACTATACCAGATTATGCTTATATGTTGCCAGATGGGACTGGAAGACATTTATGGAGAGATTTAATAAAACCATCTGAATATAGTTTTATGGATGATTTATATAACATACCATTTACAAACGGTTCGTTTTATCATCATTCAAATATTATGTTTTTTGTGAGAAGACAAGACCCTTTTCAAAAATATGGTATGGTATTACATAGAAAAGGTGAAACAAAACAATTTTTTAATAATTTTAATATACCATCAATAGAAGCCAATATCTCTAATGATGAATATGTAAAAGAATCAGACTATAAAACATGCTTATAAAATACAATAATTCAAACATAAAACATGAAAGACGTCTTTTAGATATTGATTCGTCTAAAACAAAAATATATACCAATGAAGGGTATATGCATATTACTTTAACAACAAAAACCCCACATAATTTAAGGGTTGGCGATGCTATTGTTTTCAATAGAGATATTGACGATGCGGTTAATTATAGCATTGCATTAGAAAAGTTAAAAAATAAAGATATAAAGGCTGTTTACGTAAAAAATGATGAAGATATTATTGAAAAAAATGACATCGGAGAAGATATTACGGTTACTTATGAAAAAGGTTATTATTGGATTAAAAATAATTTAATCGTTAAAGTAAAAGATAGCGAATTAGATGATTTATTTGGTAAATATAATTCATCAAATGATAAAATTTTTATTATCGAAAACAATTTTTCTGATACATCATTTTCTTTTTCATACCCAAAATATAAACTAAGCCAGTTATCTAATGTATTTTATGGAGAAAATTACGATTTAATTGAATTAAAAGACAGCATATCATATTTATGTAACCCTGGAGAAACTGTTAATGTTAAAAAATATGTTAATAAATATGTTTATTATAGGGATGAAGAATGGAATGATTTGTTTACAGAAGTCGATAAAAGTCCATTAAATAGTACTCAGTATATGGGTGCTCAAATAGTTAAATTTATTGGTAAAGTTTATAAATGGACAGCAATAGAAGAAGAATATCTATGTAAAGTAGTTAATAGAAGAACATTACAGTATAATACTGGTTATTTTTTTACTGATGATACCGTTTTTGTTGAAGATAATAGATTTATTGTAAATAACTCATTAAGAAAAGATATTTCATTTTACGAATATTTTGAAAGTATAAATTTTATGATTCCGTTATCTAATTCTATTGAAGTAGGAATTGATAGTGAAGATAATACAAAAACTTATTTTGAGGATAAGAAAAAATCATTAATACCTAAAATATCCGACTATGAAAAAAGATGTTTTACACCTTGTATAAAAACTAATAACTCATTAATACAAGCGAGTAAGATTAATTTTAATGTATTTTTAAGAAGTCGTGAAAACATCACAGAATGGAACACAAACGATGCGGAAGGCTGGAATCAATATATGATTAATAGTAGCGGAAACTTTTATAAACCTACATTTAATAACAACGGAGAAAATGTTACAATTAGTACAAATGGCGACTTATTAAGCGTACTTAATTTTAGCGATGAAGATATCTATTTCAGAAAAAAGAAAGTTGGTAAAACATTTTTACGACTATTATTTTATGATAGTAATAATCCACTTAAACAGATGCTATTGTTTTATTCAACAATTTTTTTAGATGCTAATGAATTGTATGTTAAATATATGAAGAATTTAAATAAAAAAACCGAAAGTACTCAATTAGTTGAGAATCCAACTTTGGGTGAAAATAATTTAACATTATCTTTTAGCGTTTATGATAGATATTATATGGATAAATCAAGCGAAGGTTTTTATGTTTATTTATATCCAGATAATATAGAAGAATTAGTCAATAAGACAATTTATTTGAAAGTAGAATTTAATCATGCTGGATATGGACAGACATTGCCTTTAATCTATCCAAATAAAAATAATAAACCTTTGTCTTTTGGAAATAGTTTTCCAACTTCATTGATAGATAAAAACGGCAGTTTAAGTGAATTTTACCGACAATTATACATACCAGTAACTTTAACATATGATAATAAAGATGGTGGCTATAAATATTATTTTAATATGACAAACAAAGTGTCAAATGATGAAATCACAATAAATTTATATGAGCCTAAAATTAATTCATTAACGTAATATGGAAATTATTAAGAAAAAAATATCATTGGAAACTTTTTTAAGCCGTATACCAGCATTAATAGAAACGATAGAAGGAACTAATGTTGATAACAATGGTTCATGGGGTAAAACACCTAAAAATATTGCTTTTTTAGGGAAAGAAATGACGTATAAATCATTAATGGAGTTTTATTATTCTTTATGTTTTGTTGTGATGTATTCAGATTATTATGAATATGATTTATCTGGTAAAAAATGGATACCAATAAGAATAGATTGGAGAGACACTTTTAAAAATGATTCTATAATATCTTATGCCGTAGAATTACCTAATGATAATATAGATGATAAAAAAATTATCGGTATAACAACATTAGAAGGTGTATTAAATTTTAATGAAAAGGTTAGAATGTTAACTGGTGGAATGTATAATGGATTTCATGTGATACAAGAAGTGAATCGAATAATAGGTAAAAAAATAATTCCACCAACGAAAATATGTGAAAAATGTGGCAAAAAAATAATAACAAATAGTACTGATAATAAATGTGAATGTAACGGCGAACTTAAAGAATCTGAACAAGCAATATTAGTACCATATTACATATATAGAACAGAAGTTAATGATTATCTTAAATTCATGACTGATTTAAAAGTCAAAACAGAAAATAATTGTTGTGAAATAAAACGTTATGAAGATTATGGTGGTGATACTTTCCTAAATTATTTAAAAGAATTAAACAATGAAAAGATAAATATCGAAATGGGTATATCAGAGCCTACTATTAATATACCATTATTATTAACTTCTAAAATGGATAATTTTGGTATGTATAGAACATATGACGTAGATACAATTATTGATGGGGAAAAAGAAAATAATTCTGAAAATAAAAAAACTTCTGGCATTGTTAAAACTATCGGTGAATCAAAATTAATGACACTAAGGAAAAGAAAACATAGCATCGATGACAATGGAACTGATTTGCCTGGTATTATTGAAGATGAATCAAAACTTATTAAAAATGGTGTTAATACGTTATCATCTCCATACGAAGTAAATTATATAAAAAATATACAAGCATTAAACGATAAACTTTACGGAGACTTAATTGTAGAAATTAAAGAAATAAACGAAGCCGTTGAACATATGAAAGAAGCATATGATTTAATTAAAGAAATGCTAATAGAATCCAATTCAACACAATACTATGAAGGAACAGTAAAAAAACCTATCAATGGTGTATTAATAGATGTAAATTATGTTACTGATTATGGTGATGATAAATTTTTAAATTATGACGAGATAATTGAATATTTTGAAAGAAAATCAAATGAAAAAGTTATATCATTAAAAGATAATTTAATTAATTTATTAAATAAAAAATACCCTGATATTTTATGTTTAAAACAAGATTATTGTTTTACATATAATCTTACATATTATGAAGATGGTGATTCGTATGAAGATAAATACGGTAATATACTAACCGAACAGATAAAAAAAGAAATAACCGAAAAAAAAGAAGGGACTGTATACATTATTTTTAATAACCCTAAAATAGAATTTACTTATGTAATTGGAGGTAGATTAAAAAATGGTGTTAACGGAGAACTTTCTATTGATGAGACATCACCATTTACTGCTGGTAGTGATTGGGATGGTGAAGGTATTTGGTATCGAGAACAATTTAATTTAAAAAAATCTTGTAATGATATTTTCACTGTAAATGGTATCAATTATAAATTTATATTTGACATTATTGATTTTGAATCAAATGAAATTACATATGATTTTGAAAACATTGATTTTCCGAGAAAAAATTATATATTGTGTAATGAAGTAATGTATAAACCAGAAACATATAAAAATGATTGTACAAGTGACCCTATTTTTAAAGATGATAAAATGCTTAATGTTAATTTTAATTTAAATGAAGAATATGACGTACTAATCGAAAGAGGTACATCTGCTGCGTTTGAAAAACATTTACAATTAAGCGAATTAAAAACTTGGGAAGATTTGGAAAATTACAGAAATGGAATGTTTCTTAATAAATAATAAATAGATATTTATTAAAAAAAAGCAATATGAGTGGAATGTATGGCACGGTAAAACCTGCTGATATAAATATAGGAAATGATGTTGAAGTGTTCTATCATTATCGCCCTTCATACAATAGTGATGATGCTAATTTTAAAAATTTTAAACCATTAGATGCTAAGTCAGTATTAAGTACTTGTAATGTCGGTGAAAATAATGAATCAATATCTGGGTTATTTAATCTAAAATTACCATTAAATGAATTTAATAGACGAGGTATTTATACAATTTATATACGCCCAAAAGAAATAGAGGCTATTATATCTAATGTCGGTGTTTTAGCAGCCTTTCCAGATGTTAAAGGCGTTATATTTGACTCTTCATCAGATAATATGAAAGGTTTTAAAACCGCAAATTCATTAACTGGATATAGAATTGAATTTTTAGAAGAAAACCAAAAAACTGGTGATTTTAAATTGATTACATCAAGTAATATGGCAGAAGCCATATCTTATGTATTAAATAATAGTTCAGATAAAGGAGTTAAATACCGTTTTACTATGGGTGGGCAACAAATTTTTTGTACCGTAACACCTTCATTGTCTCCTACATTTAAACCAAATGACGTACCTTTTATTGGTAATAGCGGACAAAAAGTAAAACTTGTAAATACTAAGTTCAATCCAGTTATGATAGAACTTGAAATGGTAGAACACGATGACGAAACTATTACATATATGTTAGAAGGTAATCAACTTATCGATAAAGATAATGCATTGATTACAACATTTAATAAAAATGGTGAAATCTATCATCAAAGCGAATATGGAGCATATAAAGATGAATACGGTACACCGTTATATGAATTTAAGAAGAAAAAAGATAATATTGATTTCAGTCAAAACATAGAGAATCTAGAATAATATGGCGAAAAAAAAATTATATAAATCCAAAAGTAACTTCACTCTGAGACGTTTACATCAGAGTGGAAGTTATGGTAATATATACGAAAGGGATTATACTACCATTGTTAATTCATTCGATTCTCCGGAAGGACAAATACCTGTATACAATAGCCCATCATTCAAATTAACCGTAAGAGGTGGTATGAATGGACAAAAGAAATATAAAATGGGAAATTGGGTTAATAATCCTAAAAATTGTAGTAATAATGGTAATTTTTGGACTTTATCTTGTATGCCAGAATTTGAAAATACAAACAATGACATTAGATTAAAGCCAAATTCAAAAAAATTAACAGATTTTGCTTGTTATGGTTCTTCGTCTGAATTGATTAGAACATCAATAACGAATATTGTAACAAATTTTCCAGCCGAATTATATATCACTAATAAAAAATTATCAGAAACTGGGATATTAGAGTCAGATGACACTTTAATCGGCACAAAAATTAATGATTGTGGTGGTGATTATTTAATAGAAAATCCTTTATATATCGATTTAATACAAAAAAGCATACCAGAAGATAGTAAAGTATCACCATTACGTTATTTTTCTGTATCATATGATAAGTATGACATAATTAATTCAGAAAATGAAATAAGTAATGTTGATGACTATAAAATAATTCCAGAGCCAGATAAAGATTGCCTATATAATGGGGATTTATTGGCTACAATAATTATTAGTGCTGGAAATAAAAGTATTACTATAAAAAGTTTCCATTATGACGGTATTGTTATTTATGTTAGTGACAAACCTAATTTAAGAATACGTCCTAATCAGGCAGAAATCGAAAATTTCTTTAAAAATTTAGAGCCTTTCGAAAAGATATTATTAAATCAATATACAAATTATACTTCTACATTTGAAACTTATTTAGAAAGTGCAGAAGACGGTTGGTATATGATTGAAAAGAAATACAAATGGCCCGTTTCGGAAGGTGATTGGAATATATCTATAAACGGTATAGAATATACTAAATATGTTGATGATTTAAGTTTACTTGCAGTTGGTTATGACGAAATGTTCACCGATGCAATATGGAGAACAATGACTCATGAATCAATTGCTAATATGGACTTAACAAAAACTGATATGGATGGTGATGAAGAATTATTGGACAATTCTTCAAAAATGAAAGAAACACTAAACATAATAGGTAGACAATTTGATGAAATCAAAAATTATGCTGATAACATCAAAAGAATGAATACTATTACATATGACCAAAATGACAATATGCCAGATTATTTTTTAAGTGATAATGTTGAATTATCTGGATGGGAAACTAAAAATATTTTGAGTCATATAGGTGATGATATTAAAACAAAACCAATGTATGGGGCTATAACAGATGGTTTTACAGCGTCAGATGCTAATAATGAATTTATGAGAAGGTTAAAACTGAATTCAAAATTCATTCTCAAAGAAAAAGGTACTAAACGATGCATTGAAGATTTATTAGCAATTTTTGGATTTCATTCTTATGATTGGATTGTGAAATATTACGACAATCCGTGTAATAATGAAAAACTTTTTGAAAAAAGTTATATAATTGTCGAAAATATATATGTAGCAAATGGATATGCCAATTCGGAAACACCCGAAGACACTTTAAACTCAGTCAAAAGATTAAACCAATTAAAAGATAATTATATTATAGGAGATATTAATGATGTTAATAGTTTTATAGATGTTTATGATGGAATCCCTGTTGCAGAAGCCACAATTGACAATAAAACAAGATTAATACCTTGGTTTAATAAAAACACCAAATATGACGGAGGTTTATATTTCCAAATGAAAGGTGGCTGGGCGAGAAATGATGGTGATACACGAGAAGATGGAACACCAGAACCAAGTATTTACGATTATACAGTATCAAAAATACATTATGTAAAAAATCTTGATGAATTATATTCCATTAATTATAGTTCAATTGACGAAAACGGTGTTTATTATGTTAATAGCCAAGATGAGTATTTAAGAATTAAAAATATTTTAAAATATAACACAAGCGATGGCTGGGAGACATTAACTGATGAAGAATTAATACAATATAAAAATATTGTAGATAATAACAAAGGAAACAATCCTCATACCGGAGAATACGACAATGGTATTAGTTATGTTGAATCTTTTGGTACTTTATTTAAAGACAGCAGTTTTAAAAATTCCCGAAATGATGATACTAGTGATAGGTTTAATTACGGTTTTAATATTGAAAGGCAATCAGATTCCACTAAATGTTGTCTATTCTTTGGCGAAGAAATCAATACTGATATAGATAACAACGGTACTTTAAGAGGAAAACATAGAATTGAACCTTATAACTTATTTAGTGATAATAAAAGTAATATTGATGGCTCACACAATGAAGAGTGTAGTTTAAGTATTATTAACAGTAAAGAAATTGATATTGTTTTTGATATAGCATACAGGGAATTTATTGAAAATGATATTATCCCTTATTTAAAACAAATAATTCCATCAACTTCAATTTTTTCATATCGATTTGAAAAAATAAAATGTGATAATATTGATGATATTTATGATGCTAAAACACATAAAGTAGTTTGTGATGGTGACATTTGTCCAATTTACGGTATAACATAATAGAAATATATAAAATAATATGGCAAAAGTATATAGTTGGGAAGTTAAAAAATCCCCAAAAACATATGCGTATATAGTTAGTCCTAAAGATTACAATTTAGCATATATTGGTACAGAACTTAAAGGAACTAGTCTACAAAAAGTAATAGATTGGGCTTCAACTTGCACCGACACTGAATACGAAGCACAATTTAATAAAATGGTTGCTTTATGTGAAGAAAAAGGATACAACGTTAATTTTGAAACCGTTGAAGCATATATAGACGTGCGTTCGTCTTGTGATAACCTTAGAGGACCCGCTGGTAGAGGTATTGATTATATATCTTTAACTTCGACAAATAGTGTTACACGAGAAAACACTTATACGATATACTATGATGATGGTGAAACCGACACATTCACCATACAAAATGGTATAGATGGTAGAGACGGTATAGACGGAAAACCAGGTGCTAAAGGTGATGAAGGTGTATCTACTAGATTTATAATGGTTTACACAAGCGGTAGAGATGAAAATGGTGAAATAGTTAAACCATCAAGACCAGAAGGTGGTTCTTATAATTTTTTAACTAATAAAGCCACATATCCAGATGGATGGGATCCTAACGATAGTGATAAATTACCACCAATCTGGATGTCAAGTCGTGTTTTCGGTTCAACTGAGGCTTCTACTGATAAAAATTGGAGTGAACCAGTACAAATTTCTGGAGATAATGGAGAACCAGGTGTAGATGGTATCTCAACAGAATTTATTTATTATTTATCTAACGCAAAACCAACAAACGTTGATAGTTTGCCTAGCTTAAATGTGTCTGGATATTGCCCGACTGAATATGGATGGACAGCAAGCCCAAAAGGTATTGATGAAGATAATCATACAGAATGGTGTTGTATTAGAAATTATGATAAAGAAAAACAATCTTGGGGCGCTTGGGAAGGTCCTACAATTTGGGCTAAATATGGTGTAAACGGACAAGACGGTGATGGAATACAATATATTTACATAAAAACAGAAACTCCAACACCTCCTAAAAACCCAACTCCATATGGTTATAAAACGGCTGGTTCACAATATTACGGAGAATATCAAGATAAAAACAAAGAATGGATACCTAAGCAAGACACTAAATACACCAATTATCTTGGAGATGAAGTTGAATTTATCCCAATATATGAAGAGGAAGAAGGAATTTCACCAGCTGGTGTATGGTTTGATAATCCGGTTGATGTATCTAATAAATTTAAATATCAATGGGTATCAACACGTAAATATCAATCTGATGATTCTGGTAAAAAATATTGGACAGAATTTAGTAATCCAGCACTTTGGGGCAAGTTTGGTGATGACGGCAAGAGTGGTACTAGCATAAGAAAAATATATGCATTATCAGACTCAACATCAAATCCACCAGATTTACCAGGTTCTTCTACTATTACTGGCGATTGGGGTACTGGATTCCCAAGAGATTATGTCGCTGGAAAATATGTTGTTTGGTGTTCAGAAGCCGAAATATGGGCACATAATTTTGAATTTGTTAAAAGTTATAAAAAAGTATCAACCGTAGATTCAGAAGGAAACGTAATTGCTCCAAGTGATTATTTAAATAATTTTATTGAAGTCGATTATATTCCAGATGAAAAATACAATGAGTACAAATATCTAAAATTATCATCTGACGGACATTTTTATGAATGGATTGGTGGGTGGTGTGAACCATATATCATAACTGGCTTAAAAGGTGAGGATGGAAATCCAATTGACTATACCACATATGTATTCGGTTATGGTTTGGCTGATTATGAACCACAACCACCAACAGGAAACACACCAGATAAACCAGGAGCGTCTACCGATGAAGTAGGAACTACTATTATATGGAAAGATTATCCAGATACTAGCGAAGCATTTTTAGATAGCGAAGGGAATTTTATTTACAATCCAGACGGAAGTGTTGTAAGAAAAGTTGATGGTTATAAAGATTCAAAAGGTAGAGCTTGGAGATGGTATCAATGTTGTGGTCATGTTGATGGACGTTTAAAAACTGTTGAATGGGGGGCTGTTTTTACTTGTAGTGGTAAAGACGGTGAAACATTGCCTGGAAAATATGTAGAATTTAGATTTGGTGTTACAATAGATGATAAAATACCAACATTAAACTCTATTGATGAAAATGGAAATCCTATAAGAAATCCATTATTGCATGATAAATACGGATATGAAAGAGGCTGGTATACAACAAGCCAACAGATTGTTATTCCAAAAGGAGGTGCAATGTACCAAATCTGGGCTACAATTGATGGAGCAACCGATAAAGTGGAATTAGTTAATGGTATTGGCTGGAACGGTCCTATACGTGTTAGTGGAGAAAAGGGAGAACAAGGCGTTGCTGGTCCAACTGGTTTAAGAGGTGTAACTGGTATTCCTGGTGCTAAAATGAACGTTATGTACTGTTTAGGTACTGGCGATGAAAATGGATATTTTGGTGGTGATATATGGGAAAAAGGTGCGTCAATTGAAGAAATGGAAGAAAATGGCTGGCTACAAGCACATAATTTACCATTCTCAGATTGTGTTGATATATCTGATGTAAAAGACTTAAATAGCGTAGCCGCAGCCCAAGGAAATGAGGGTAGAGTTATTAGATTAATAACCGTTACGCAAGAAACAAAAAATGGTAGCACGTTTACAACAAAAAAATATGACTACTATTTGGTAAGAAAAGGAACACCTAAATTATTAAAAGAAAATGTTCTTGAAGATGATGAATTCTATATATATATTTGGTGTACACAAGGAAATGACGTTTGGAAAAACGGCGTGTATGAAAAATATGTTGAGGTTGTAAATTATTCTGATGAAAATAACTCAAAAGTAGTTGCTGAATTACCAAAAAATAAATTTGAAGGGTATACATACTTAATCTGTGATAATCGTTATTATGTATGGGAATCATTTAACGGAGGTGGAGAATATGTTGAGTCAAAAATAGAACCTACATACATACCATCTGAAAATGTAACCGAAGTTAACAACTTACCAGAAACAAAAAATAATTTGTATGATTTCCTTTTATTTGACGGTAAGTATTATGAATGGAAAGCAATTAATGGGGATGAGGTAGAACATAAACTTGAAAAAATTGACTGGGGAACACCTTTTAGATTGCAAGGAACAAACGGTTTGAGAGGTATAACTGGAGATAGAGGGCAAGTTATATACCCTAAAGGTGTATATGATAATAGCGAAGTTTATATTACAACCGAAGCAAAAGCACCGTATGTATATGATCCACAAGACGGAATGTTTTATGTGTATGACATTGTTGGTGAACCTTGGGTAGGTAAATTGCCAGAAAATTATCAAGAGATAAGAAACCAAGATGGTACATACAAATATTCAATAGACGGAACTGGAAATGAATTCACTTGGATGACAGACCAAGACGGTGATACTCCAGCAAACAATTATGCTAACGCTACTAACGAAAACAGAAAGCCAGCATGGGTTAGATTTGAATCATTTGAGGCATTATATACATCTATTGGTATTATAGCGAATGGTTTAGTTGGGTCTGCTGTTTTTAACAATGAATTTATGTTTTCACAACAAGGTATTGACCAAGATGGTAACACAACTAATTACGCCATTGTTTCTGGCGAACATACTGAATACGGATTCTTGAGTGGCTACGAATACGATAAAGACGGTAAAGAAGAAAATGGAGTAATAAAACATTGGAAATATAGAAATACAAACTATTATATTAGAGATGTTGAAGTTAATCCATATGAGAAAAAGAATGAAAAATATATACACACATTTATGCCAAATGTTTGTATTAATTTTTCAACCGGACAAATGTGGCTTTCTACTGGCAACATTTCTTTTGGTGAAAGAACATCTAATTTATATACGAAAGGAGAAGTTGATAAATTTACAAATGAGATAACCTCACAATTAGAAAACTGGGCTGATGATGGTTTAATAAATCCATCAGAACGAAAAATGCTAAAGATTAGATATGAAGAATTTTTATCAGAATCGGCTAAAATTAAAGAACAGTCTTCACAAGTAAAAATTACTGAAAGTGATGAATATAAAACATTTATTCAAACTTGTCCAAAAACGGCAGACGCATTTTTATATTATACGGATGAAGCAAACGTAAATAAAGGTGATTGTATAAAAATACAATATGAGGATGGAAAAGGTATACCAGGATATAAATGGATAAAACAATATTACATCGATAGGCAACATCTTTTAAATGCGATTAATAAAAAACTTAATGAAGACACAGAAACTGTCGCTGGTAATTTAGCAAAATTTTCAGATAATTGCTCTACGGTATTAAATTATATAGAAAAACATACTGGTGAAATAGAAGCGGCTGGATTTATATCTGGAACTACTTTACCTGACGAGTTTAAAGCGGCATTTCCAGAAGCACCTTATGATAAAAGTACTTTTGCGTCTATGTTTGCTTCTGCTGTTAGTAGTGACGGTAATATTGTTAAACAAGCACAAATTTCCGCATTTATAACAAGAGATGATGCAAATGAATTAATATCAAAAATTAAAATTACAGCAGATAATATTGATATTGATGGCCTAGTAAGTGTTAATAAGTATTTTCAAGTTTTAAAGGATGGTTCTATTAATGCTAAAAGTGGTGTAATTGGTGGTTTTAATATAAATGAATCTGGATTAACTTTTAAAAATGGTATTTATGATACAATTTTAAATTCTGGTATTAATAATGACATTATTGAAATTTTAGTTTTTAATAGTAGCATATTATCAATTTCTAAAATGAAAGATAATAAAGATAATTTTATTTCTGGCAGAATCGATTTGTATAGTAGAAAAATTTATGATTTTAAAAGTACGAGTGATCCTTCAATAAATTGGATACAAACTGGTAGCATAAATGTGGAACTTGAGGCGGTATACCAATTAAATAAAATATGGTATAATCCATCATCAGACACTTATTATAAATTTGTACATAAAATTAATGTAGTTGATTATATCGAATCTGCTAATTCATCTTTAAGAGAATATTATTGTTGGATTAATGCTAAGGATATGTATTATCCAGAATCAGCTAAAACACTTGAAATGATACCAGGTGAAATAAAAGCACGTTATATAACAGAAGTATATGACGAAAATAGTTACAAGGCAAATAAGTATACACTCATATCAGGTAATACAGGCTTATCAGTTGGTACTGATGTTAGTAGTGAAGTAATTAGAATAGGGTGGAATAGTCATGGATATTGTACAATAAAAAATATAAATTGGCCTAATCAAAACTATGTTGATATTAATGAAGTGTTTCTTGATGATAAAGGATATTTAAGAGTTTTAAAATAAGTTATATGAAAATAAATTTTAAGTATTTTGAAATACCGACTGGTATTAGTAAAAAAAATAAAATCAGTGGTGATGTTAGAGAGAGATTTGCTGATTTATTATATTTAAATGTAAATGGAATAAAATCACATGCTCTTGCATTAAAAATATACAATAGTGATGGTGAAACAGAATTTTCTGATGAAGAAATAAAAACAATAAAAAGTGTGGCTGAACAAATGTGTTCACCAAGTTTTATTGATGGACTAAATTGGCAATTAGAAAAAACTGAACAATAATAAAAAAAGAGAGGGATTACCTCTCTTTTTTATTATATATTACTTTTACCAAGATTTTCAAGCATACTACCCGATTGTTCCCATTGTTTTCTCCAATTCAAGTAGTGTCCATGAAGTTTATTAAGTGTTTGTATATTTTCCTTACTCAATCTTAACCCTTCTGACCATATAAACAAACCAGTACCATCTGAATCCTTCAATGAGAATTGCCATTTAAGATTATTTAATGCTGGTATTGTACCACTGAACGTAAGATTTCCGGAAGCGGTATCATACACCAATGGGCTTTCAGAAGGAGATGAAGGATTTTCCTTTGCAAACTGAGCACCGCCATCAACTGTACTTCTAAATTCATCAATTTGATTTTTAAGAACTTCTTGTCCGAATTTAGGGTCATTTGTAATAGCAATTACATTAGCGGTTTCGTTTTCTGTAATGATATTTCTATGTTTATTTCTTATTTCATTAAGGATATTTCTAGTTACTATATCCTCGTTTAATGTTTTTTTATTAATGTTCGTAGTTCCAGCCATTCCAAGATATAGTTGTAAAATTTATTTTTTTATTTTTAAGTTCTTTAACGTATCCATCCATTTGTTTTTCTACGTTTTTAATTACTTCGTCAACACGTTTAATTTCTTCGTTTACAATTTCTTTAGCCGATTCAGGATTTGCTTCGATTGCTTTAATAATTTCGGCTTCTTGTTTTTTAATTTCATTTATATTTTCATTAACTTCTGAAACCACATTATCAATTGCTTTTTCGATTTCGCTTTCTATCTTTTTAACATCAACTTTCGTGTTGTTTTCTTCCATTACTTCTTTTTCTGTAACTTGTTTTTGAGCATTTTTCTTTGCTGCCATAATTAAAATATTTTAATAAAATTATTTTTATTCAAAACCAGTAAAACATATGTTTTTAATTAACGCATTAGAACGCATTTTTTTCAGCGCTTTTTCATTTAACTGTCTTACACGTTCTTTTGTTAAGTTTACTTCAAATCCGATTTCGTCCAAAGTTTTTGGTGAATCTCCATCCAACCCATAATAATCTGATACAATAAATCTTTCTCTTTCAGGGATTCCATCGAAAAGTTCTTCAACAATTTGTTTGATATTCATTGATGGTGTATTTTCTTCATCAACATCAAATTTTTCTGGAACAATAATATTACCTATTGTTTCATCTTGTTGGTAATCATCATCAATGGTATTATAGTTATACAAATCATCGATATTTTCGGCATCAATAACACCTTTTTTTTCTATTGCTTCAATAATTGTTTTTCTTATCCACCAGACTGCATAACTAATAACTTTATTGTCTTTACTTGGATTAAATCTATCAATTGCCTTTATTAATCCGATATTACCTTCTTCGATAATATCGGCAAATGGCAAACCACATCCTTTGAATTGTCTTGCAACTGACGGAACAAATTTAAGATTTGCCTTGATAAGTTCTTCACGTGCTGACATATCATTTTCTTCGTGAAATCGTCTCCACAATTCCATTTCATTTTTTTTGGATAGTGGTTTAGAGTTTTTTATTGCATTAAAATATGCGTTTGTGCTTTGTTCAAAATCATCAACTTTTAACGTTTTTACTGACATTACTGGTTTAACATTTCTTTCTTTATTATTTTAAAACCGATATTCGAGATACACGGTTTTCTTTCTTGACAACAACTGTTGTATCGTGCCAATCAGCGATGTCATCTAAATGTGTAACTTGGAATATGAAAGAATAGTCTTTCAACATTCTGTCGTATAATTTTTTTATATTTTCATAGTTATCTTTTGCTACCCCTCCAAGAACTTCATCCAAAAGCATAAATGAAGGACGTGACATTGTTGATATATTGCCCAGTACTGCTCTAAGTGCTAAAGCGGCTACTGTTTGTTCAAATCCCGAACCACTTGATAAATCAGATTTAACATCATCTACTACTATACTGAAATTAATATCATTTTTATCATCAATTTCGACATATACATTGAAGTCGCATACATCGTGAAGAAGATAATTAAGTTCGGAATTAATTATTGGTAATGTTTGTCTTAATACCATTTTTCCAATACCATTTTTTCCAACCATCATTAAATAATACTTCCACGATTTAACAATAGTTTCTTCTTCATTCAATCTATTAATAATTATTTCGTGTTCAGAAATTTGTTGTTCTAAATTTTTAATTTCACGAGTATACCAATCAATCTCAGCCACTAATTTACGTTGTATATTTTCCTCCGTATTAATTGATGCTTTTAAAACATTAAGTTTTGTTTCAATCTTGTTATTATGTTCAATGGCTTCTTTGCATCTTGTCAAGTTATTGATTAGTGTTTTTGTTTCAGTATATTCGTTTCTTTTTGTTGACAATGAGACTTCCAGGCTTGCCTTTTTAATTTCAAGTTTATTTTTAAGTTCATACTTCATACGAAGTTCTTCAATCTCATTTAGTCGCTTTTTAATTGCATCAAGTTCAGTATTTTGTGAAATTCCTAATGCAATTTGAGAATTAATTTCTTCTTTTTTTTCGTTGATAATTTTAGAATTATCAACATTTACCAATTTTTGTCCACAAGTAGGGCAAAATTCAGCCTTTTCCAGACGTTCAATTTCTTTTTTTGTTGAGTTTATATTTGCCTTAATTTGGGCAATTAGTTCAACATATTTATCACGTTTATCGGTTAAAGTTTTATATTCTTCAATTGAGAATTCAATATTACCGATTTCGTTTATTTCATTAGAAACATTTTCTATTTGTTGAGACAATTTTTTACCCTCTGATATTATAGTCTGTTCTTTAGTTTCAAGAGTTTTAATATCGACATTTGTCAATGAATTATCTACATATTGTTTCAAATCAAATAATTCATCTCTTTCTTTTAAATAATTTGCAATTATTTCTTCTGATTTAGTCTTTTTACCTTTAAGTTCGCTAATTGCATCATTTAATGACTTAATTTCGTTTCTTGAAGTTGTTACAAAATTCTTTAAGTCTTCCTTATTATATTTTAATGATAATAATGACGGACTAATTTCTTTATTCCATTTTTCTCGTGCTTTAACATCTTTCTCCTCCAATGGTAACAAACCAATCCATCTTGAAAGCAATTTACCTCGTTCAGTATCCTTCATTGACACTAATTCTTTTAAGTTATCAGAATTGGCTAACACAACAAGGTTAAAATCTTTTTTATTACCAATAGATTCTTTAATAATTTTATTTGTCTTTGTGTTACTTTCTTCTTCAAGATTTTCCACGTCATCTAAAATTATTTCAGTACCATCTACAACACGGTAATATTCGACTTTTTGAGTTACAATACTTTTTGCCGTTCTTTTTTTTCTTTGAGGACGTGTGAGAGTTCGTTTAATAACATAATGTTCTCCATCGATTTCAATACCACCCTCTACTTTAACCTCTGTTGAATCTGGTAAATGTTTATTGAATATTTTTTTTAATACATTTGCTTTCCCAGAATCTACACTACCAAATAGTAGGAATTCGATTAAGTCACATGCAAAATTTGTTTTTCCCCCTTGGTTTGCTGGTTCACTTTTTAAAAGTACCAAACCTCTTAAATCATTAAAATCGATGAAGTTGTTTTCACCATAAGATAAAAAATTACTCCATCTAACCCATTCTATTTTATATCTTCTGAATCTATCATAAACGGAATAATCAATAAGATTATTCATCATATTATCAATATTAATTATGGTTTCAAAATCATAATCTGTAATATTGTTATCATGGAGAAATTGTTTAAATAATTTTTGTTGGAATTTTGGGTCTTGTATATTATTTGCAATATCAGACGTTGCGATTTCTATTTCTCCATTTTCATTTTTCTTTATGAAATTGGCGTTAATATACACATTTTTCTTTGGAATACCGTATTTATGTGCCATTTTAGCACGTATTTCATCGGCTTTTTCAGTAGAGTAATCAACTGGGCGAACATTCCATTGTATTTCAACTTTAGACGATTGTCCGATATAAATTTTTTTCTCCATTTTATTTTAATTTTCTTTTTTTCTTTGGTTTAACTTCTTCTGTTAATGGTATAAAAGGTGTTATTTTACTACCAATAGTATCATTATAAACTTTTTCTGCCGTATCAATTACAATAGATTCTTCTTTAACTTCATAGACAGTTAAAACATCTGGTTCAGTATCTACTTTTTCAAGCGGTTCTACATTATCTTCTATATTTGAAGTTAATCTATATTGCTGAAATGGGCTTTCACCGAATTTTTCTTTTAAAAAAGATTCTTTTAAAAGTTTATGTATGAAATCACGAGTTTTTAAATCGTTTAATTTACAATACTCATTAATTTCTTCATATAATTTTTTGTCTATTTGCATAATATATTATTATAATTTGCAAATTTATAAAAAATATTTTAATTATACAAAAATTTATTATTTATTTTTAAAAAAATAAAAGTAATTTTAATTAAAATCATTTTTATGTCAAAAAATAAGGAAGAAGTTAAAGAAAATATATATCCAAGAATAATAATGGGCTTAGATGTGAGTACCGTTTGTATAGGTGTATCAATTATTGCTGATTTTGGTAATGACAAACCGGAAATTCTTAAAATAACCCATGTATCTCCAAAAGTTTCTAGTAAAATTAAAGGTATTGAGGCATTATTGCGTAGAAAATCTATTTTTGAGAATGAATTTTTAACGACTTTAACAGAATATGGTATAACAGATGTTGTTATCGAAGAACCGTTATTATCTTCAAATAATTCTTATACAGTCGGTACGTTATTAAGGTTTAATGGTATGATATGCGATTCGGTATATCGTGTATTAGGTATTGTTCCTCATTTTATCTCTTCATATGATGCAAGAACTTATTCATTTCCGGATTTATTATCTTTAAGAAAATTTAACAAAAAAGGTTCTGAGATTCCTTTATCTCAAATTAAGAAATCAATTAAAGATAATCATGTCGTATTATTTGGTTCATATCCATATGATGTTGATAAAAAAGTCGTTATGATGAATAAAGTAAACGAAATGTATCCAAATATTGATTGGATAACTAATAATAAAGGTGAAATAAAAAAAGAAAATTACGATGCTTGTGACTCTTTGGTATGTGCGCTTGCATATGTTAACATAAACAGATATGGTTTAGAAAAACCTTTAATAACACAAAGTTTAATATCTCAAACAATCGACAAACCTACTGAAATTCATTATACTATGGAAATTTGGGGTAAAAAATACGAACGTGAAATAGTTTTATATAATTCATAGACAAAGAGGAACAAAAAGTTCCTCTTTTCTTTTTATATTTAATTATTTATAGATATTTATTGTTAAAATAATAAACACATGGGATATTCAAGTAATAAAAAATTTTCTTCATTAACCGATGACATTAATTTAGTTATCGATGGTTGCGGAAATACACATGAGGAAAAATACTACTACGGAGGTATGTATATTGACTTATGTGGGTTATCGATTGAATCGTATATGGAAAATCCTTGTTGTGGTGGAAACGGTAACAGTGGTGGTGGAGGCTCTGGTTCTGGAGAGACATCTAAGCCAGTCAATGAAATTTATGTTAGAACATTTGAGGGTGAAGATGGGTTCGTTTATTATCAAGCATTTTCACGTTACCCTGTAACTTCTAACATAAAAATAACAGTTTCTTCAACTACTGACAATATTGTTACTGAACTTGATTTGTATGTCGGTGACAATGAGTCTAATCCAGAAAGAGGTGAAACAACTGATTTTGTTAACATCACATTAAACATGAAAGAAGACGATGAATTCCAATACAAGCCTATCAAAGAAGAAAGTAATCCAGTGCTTAAAATTTACACTGGTGTACTTCCGTTAAATTTGAAAGGCGAGATTTCAGAAGATTTATCTGTAACTGAAATGACAAAAAGTACAACTAAAGAAATTATATACAGCATTCCACCGACAGATGTTAACTATAATGATTTTGAAACATTAGAGGAATTTGACGACTTCTGTATAAATAATCAATATTGCTTTGTACTTTTACTACCTAAAAATATATATGACGACAAATCGTATATTTTAAGTAATTACGGCGGTTCTGAAATTACAAAAAAATTTACATTTGAAAAAGAAATAACATTAGATAATGTAAGTTATGCCTATTTAGTAGAAAAGGCTGTTGACGATATAATGCCTTTCGTACCATTATACGGTGAAGAACTTAGTTATACATATAAATTAACATTAATTAAATAACAATGGCAATAATTAACTATACCGACCAATTAAAATATGCTGGCAAAGGATATCTTGATTCGAAATTAATGCCAGTTAATACTGTCGATGATTTAAAATCATTTCCATTAACTCAACGTTTTGAAGGTTTTACTGTTACAGTATTGAATAATGGTAATCCGCAAGAATATTGGTTAGTTGGTGGTGTAACCAATAAAAATTGGGTACAAAAAACAAATGGAGGCAAATATTCGGACTTAAAACTAATTCTTGAAAATGGCTTTTTAAAATTAGTTGACGGAGAAAATCAATTGGGTGAATCTATTGATTTAAATAATTTCTTCCCAGAAAATCCATCTGAGCCTTCTGCTCCATCTAATGATTTATATATTTCATCAGTTGATTATGTTACTGAAAACGAAAATGGTGTAAAAGGTATTTTTATGTGTTTCACTTATAGTGACAATTCTAAGAAATATCTTGATATGTCAGATTTTCTATCAAACACTTATGAATCTGGTAATGGAATTGTAATTGAGGGTAATGTAATATCTATTGATAGTGCGATTATTGGAAAGATTGAAAAACTTGAAAAACTTGAAGAAGATTTAAACAAAGTTTCTGAACAAGTAGAAACTAACAGAGTTAATATAGACAGTCTTATATCACGTTTAAACAATCTAAATTGCACTCCTGATGGTGAAACAATCGGAATAACAGACGGTGATAAAAAAGAATTATACGTTAAAATCTTAGGTAAAGAGGGCAATCTTCTCAAGAAAGATACTGATGAAAACGGAAACAGTGGATTGTACGCATCAATACCTATTTTTTGCGAAGACAATGAAATTTAATAATAACGAGTTAAACAAATAGATAATATGAATAAAAATTTTAAAGGTTTTAAACAAGTAACATCTGAACAGTTCGGTATTTATAAAGAACAAGGATTGTTAGAAGGTTATCTTTGGTTTGTGCGTACTCCTGTATTGATTGAAGGAGAAGAAACACCAAGTACATCTAATGACATATACGATATCTATTTCGGCAAAAAACATTATGGACATTTTTGCGAGGGTGAAATAGAATCTTTAAAAGATTCAATTGATGAAATCCGTTCTGATTTAGGATTCATCCCTGGTTCATTCGAATTTGGTGAAGGTGTTACTACCATCAAGGGGGCATTTGAAACCGTTGCAGAAATGATAAGTGCTTTGACTGGTGCGGTTGAAACACTTAAAGTGAAAGATGTCCAAGTTGATGGAAAATCAGTGGTTAATGAAAATGGTGTTGCAGAAATTGTAATTCCAGAAGTTGATTTAACAGAAGTAAAAGATTACGCTGATAAAATAAAAGAAGAATTACAAGGTGAAATTTCTAAGGGAGATAGTGAAGCATTAGATGCTGCAAAGGAATACGCTAAACAAGAAATTACTAACCTTATTGGTAGTGAAGAAAACAAGGGAATAATTTCAAATATTGTTGCATCTGAACTTGCCGCACAATTAGTTCCAGAAGACGCACAAGAATCATTAAATACTCTTCAAGAAATTGCAGAATGGATTCAATCACATCCAGAAGATGCTGCTGCAATGAATGAACGCATTGCGAAACTTGAAGAAATCAACCATGATGCATATAAAGATGCTGATGCTGAGACATTAAATTCAGCAAAAGAATTTGCAACAGAAGAGGCTAAAAAAGCACTTGATTCTTCAAAAGAATATGCTGATAATAATTTTGTGAACAATGATTCATTTACTGAATATAAAACTCAAGTTAATGAAAAATTAGAAACCGTTGAATCTGGCGCACAAGAAAATGTTATTGAGAATATTTCTATAAACGGTATTGAAGGTTCAATTGAAGATAAAATAGCGTCAGTAAAAGTTACTGGTGAAGATATTGAATTAGGTACTGATTTAATGGCAGAAAACCAAGTAAAATATCCAAAGGAAACAAAACTTTCATCTGTTTTACAAGGTATTCAAAATAGTATCACACAAGCTGCCGCTGGTTCTTATCTTGGTGTGTTGTCAGGAAACGGTATTGAAGTAAGTGATGTTATTGCAAGCCAACAAACTATTTCAGTAAAAGTTGACAAAAAAGAAGGTAATTTAATATCTGTATCACAAAACGGTATTTTCGCCGCTATGTATTATGATGGCGATGATGTTGACCCAGACGGTGAAGAAGTAATTAATTACAAATCTTTAATTGAAAAAGGTGGAAATGTAACATTGAATAGTGATTACGCATTAGAAAATTCTATTGTACTTGAAAACACTGATAGCGTTGTAAACTTAAATGGTAAACTTATTCAAGGTGGTTTATTTTCAGAACAAAACGGTTCTTTTGTAGAAGGTGATACTGATAGTTATGTATTCTGGGCAAAAGAAGGCTCTAATCTTGAAATAAACGGAAACGGTATCGTTCAATCTAAACCAGCAAAATATAGTATGGCAGTTTGGGCACAAGGTGGTACTGTAACAATTAATGGAGGTACTTATGTAAATGCCGGAGAAGGTTCTGATTTGATTTATGCATCAAACGGAGGTAAGGTATACATCTATGGTGGTGTGTTTAAACCAAATAAGATACAACCAGGAGTTGATGGTACAAAACAAGACTATTGTGCATTAAACATTAAAGACTCACAAAGAGACATTTGTGAAATAAAAGTATATGGTGGTAAATTCTACGGATTCAATCCAGCCGACAATAAATCAGAAACTGAACATACAAACTTTGTAGCAGACGGTTATAAATCTGTTGAGGTTGAACCAGGTGTATGGGAAGTAGTTGCAGAATAATATTGATAAACTTTTAATAAAATATGGCAAATAATAAAATGGTCAGAAAATGGAGAGGAAGCCGTGAATCTTACAATAAAATAGCAAAGGTTGGCTTACTCGACTATTGGACACGATATTCAGTTAAAGACTTAAATGGTTTATGGACTGAGTATTATGGCTCGAACCAAATTTCAAGCCCAAGTGGACAAGTTCTCCCTGTTTTAGATATTGTACAAAGTCTTCCAATGGTATTAAATCCAGGTGATAGATATATCGTTGGTGTAGACGCTTCTGAAACAAATGATGCCGAATATTATATAGTTACAATCGATATTGACAGAGAATCCCCAAATGGTTTATCAACACACACTGAACCATTTGTCAATAATAGTGGTATGTCTGTTCGTGTAATCAACCGAAAATCAATGGCATATCAACTTGTTGATGGAGAAATGCTAACTTACGACCTAGTTGACGGAGGTACTTTTTAATTAAATAACAGGGTTTATTTTAAATAAGGTGACTAAAAAAAAGTCACCTTATTTGTTTTTATAAGATATATGTATTATCTTTGCCGTTGAAATGTTCAGAAGACAATATAACATATTAGGTTCATTCCTTGGAGAAAGCAAGCAAGGTGGGTATCAAAATGGTATTGAGCAATATCAGTTTTGTTGCCCTCATTGTGCTGATTCTAACGGAGGAGAACCAGACGGCAAATATAATTTAGAAATTAATTTCGTTATTGGTAAATACCACTGCTGGAAATGTGATATTAAGGGTAATATGAGTAAATTGGTTAAAAAATATGGTAATCCTACTTTAGCCAATGAATATATGTCTGATGTCAAAATGATGTTATCAAGTATGATGTATCATCTTGATAAATATGAAGAATTGGTTAAGATGATTGAAGACGAAGACATTAAGTTACCAAAAACATTTACACAAATAGGGAATATAGAAAAATTAAGAAATGGAAAATTAAAATCTTTCCTAGAAAAAAGGCATATTACCCAAGAAATTATAGATAAATACCATTTAGGGTATACAAAATGGGAAAATGAAGAAATTAATGTTAGGTCACGTTTAATTGTACCATCATATGACAAAAACGGAAATTTGACATATTGGACTGGAAGAGATTTTACTGGATATGAAAATAGACAAAAATATCTAAATGTTAAAGCCGATAGAAAAAAAATAATATTTAATGAAGGTTTAATTGAATGGGATGGAGATATTATACTTGTTGAGGGTATAGTTGATAGTCTAGTATATCCTAATTCAATTCCGTTAATGGGTAAACAATTATATAAAGATAGTCGTCTTTATGATATGTTATATCAAAAATCAAATGGGAACATATATATATGTCTTGATAGTGATACAGATATATCAGAAACTAAACGTATATATAAATTATTAAATAAAGGTAGGCTTAAAAATAGGATACGTTACATAAGAATGGATAAATATAAGGATTTTGGGGAAATATACGAGAGTGAAGGTAAACAAGGATTGATAAACGCTATCTCCAAAAGTAAGCAATTTACTAACTTTGAATTAATATTTTAAAAAGAGTATAATATGGTAAGATATATAATATCTATTAGTGATGTACATGTTCGTAATTTTAAACGAATGGAGGAAACTGGTGAGTTTTTAGAAAAATTTGTTGACTATTGCCGAAGTTTTGTTGAAACTCATAATCCAGATGAAGTTAGAATTGTTATCGCTGGAGATTTATTCGACCAGAAAATAACAGTTTCAAATGAAAGTACGACATATATATCATGGTTACTAAGAAGGCTTGATGAAATCGCAATTACATATGTTATTTGTGGAAATCATGACTATTTAATGAATAATTCAAATAGAATGTGTAGTTTAACACCTATATTTACAATGTCAAATTTCAAAAATTGTAAATATATAGATAAAGAATTAGGTTTTATGTCTGGTATATACGAAGATGAAAATATTGCATTTTGTCTGTATTCTACTTTTGAAGATTTTAATCGTCCAGAAATTGAATTATACAAATCAAATAACCCCGATAAAATATTGGTTGGTTTAATTCATGCTGATATTAATGGGGCGCAAACAGATGTTGGTAGAGTAACAGACAAAGGTTTAAACCCATCTTATTTTGACGGCTTAGATTTTGTTATTGCTGGTCATATTCACAAAAGACAAGAGATTAAAAAAAATGGTGTAAAAATAGTATATTGCGGTTCTCTCATTCAACAAGATATGGGTGAAAATTTATTTGGGCATGGTGGTGTAATATGGGATATTGAAACAAAGGAATGGGATTCTTTTGACCTAGACATTGGCGAATATGGTTTTTTTAAGTTTTCAATAGATAGTATTGATGACATTGAAAATGATAATGAAAAGTTAATAAATATTTAATAAAGACTGTTTTAAAACAGTCTTTTTTTCTTTTGTAGATATTTATAAAAAAATAATATTGTATGTCAAAAAAGATTAAAATTACTGAGTCACAATTACAAAACTCAATGTCCAATTTGTTATTTGAGGAGTTGGATAAAGATGATGTCGTTGACATGTTTAAAAAAAATCGTGATTTTGAAAAACGTGTTAAAGAAATATCGGCTGGTGTTGTAAGTGAGTTATTTAGAATTCTTTGGCAAAGACGTGCTTTTTATGATGATATTAAAAGATGAAAACTATATATGTCAAAAGCGATATATTAAATGAAGCCGTTAAATATTTAAATGATGAAATTACGTTTTTTGGTTTTTTATCGCATGTAAAAGAATTTTTAAAACAATTATTGGTAAATCCAGTTGAGTCTAATGTAGACGATTACCTTTTGAAATATAATTTAAATAAAGAAGAACTGTTAAAATTATTACTTGGTAGAGGTATTATTGAGAAAGAAACTAAGATAATTTCAAAGGAAGATGGATTAACATCTAATAGTGTTGATAAATTTTCTATATCATATAAAATACCGAAAAGAAATTTTGAAAGAAAATTAAGACGGTTGTATTCATATCTATTTGAAAAAAATGAGATAAACGAAACTGATTGCTCTGGTGCAATGCAAGGTGGTAGTGGTAGTACTAATCCGGATTCTGGTACATATATAAATCCAATTGGTGTACAACGCAGAAAAATTTACATTACAGATGAGCAATCAAAAATATTAAAAGAAACTGGACTTGGTGACATCGGAAATTACCAATATGATGTCCCTTTAAAAATAAATAATGGTAATGACGCTTCCTATAATCATAAAAATATTATAGATAGTGGAATACCAAAAAAGAAAAAGGGGGTTAGAAGTAAAGTAAAATGAATTATTATGATAATATTTCTCCTGATGTTGCCAAAACATTAAAACAACTTAATGACGAAGTTGCAAAAGAACAAAATAAAGAAACACCAGATAATAAACGGATATTAAAACTTAAACAACAGATATTAATGAAAGGACTAGAAATGTCTGTTTGTTTTCCAGGAACTAATTATAAACCATATATTTTTTAAATCTAATCAAAATGACAGAAAGAGTATATACAATAAATGAATTGAAAACTTTAATTTCTGAAAGTGCATCACAATTTAAGGCTAAAATCGGTGATGGTATCGATTCATCTAATAAAAAAGAAAACAAAAAAACATATTCTGACACAAAATCAAAAGTTAAAAATTTTGACGGAGGTGGAGATGAATATAAAGAAAATAGAGAATTACCAAAAAAAGATGATGGTAATAAAACTACTTTGGACAATTTAATTGACGGTGATATAAGCAAAGAAACCGAAGATAGATTAAAATCACAAGCAAGTGGTTATACTTCAACTCTTGAAAAAAAGAATGGTATTGAAAAAATCGGTGAGTTTAGTGATAAAACATATAATCAATTTAAACAAGCCGGAAAAGAAATGTCTAAAAATATTGAAACCGCAAAAAGTAGTGGTTTAACTGCAAGTAAAGCGCCTAAAGGTACTTTTAAGAAGAATGATTTATACGGTGAATCCAAAAAAATATCAGTCCTTAATTTTAAGAACACAACATTTTTAAACGAAAGCCAAATGATTTCAAGAATTCCAGATGAATATAAATTTGAAGGTAATCGTTTTAAAGTAAAAGACTCTGATTCGAATGAATTTATCGTAGAATGGAAAGAAGGAGAAGCTAGTATTTTATCATATGAAAATAAAAAGAAGTTAAATGAATCAATTGCTAAATTCCAAAAATTAAGTGCTTATAGTTCAAAGACTCAATTTAAAAACTCGACTTCTCAAAGCCGTTTAAATGAAAGCAGAGAGTTTGGCAAGATTCTTGACAAAGCAAGAATAATGGCTGAAACAAAATAACGGTTTTAAACAATGGAAGAGAACAAAAAAACTAAAGACAAAATTGAAATTAATATAGATAATACCGATAGCGCAATTGGATGGTTAGAACGACTATTGGTACTACTTAAAGAATATGGTGTTTGGAGAATACTAGGGGCAACCTTATTAATTGTAGTCGTAAGTGCTTTTCTTTATTTTATGCTAAATTTCACTAAAGTGTTTGAAATTTATGATGCTTGGAAAGATAGACAACATGATGAAAGAATGGAACTTAGAATGCAAATGGGACCAAAAATACAATCTTTAACTGATAAATTAACATATAGTACCAATGCAACCCGAACATTGATTTTAGAGTTACATAATGGCAACACAGGAAATGGTGGTTTGCCATTTACAAAGTGTACAGCGACATATGAAAGTTTAAATATAGGAAAACATCCAGTTGCCCAACAATACCAAGACGTTAATATGAGTTTAATGCCGTTTATAAACTACCTAATAAAAGATGGTTACTGGTGCGGTGATACTGATGACTTGCAAAATATAGATAGGTCATTATATTATAAAATAAAATCAAATGGTATTGAGCATTTTTCGGCTTGTATTATAGAAGGCATTGACAATAATGCAATTGCTTTTATGATAGTCTCATTCGATGAAAAAAGAGAAAACATAATAAACCACAATTGTGATACGACAAGAAAAAAACTTAGACACGTTGCTATGGAAGTTGCTGTTATATTAGAGGTAACAAGACTTCTACAATAACTTGAATAAAAGAAAGAAGCTATGAGAAAAATAATATACTTATTTTTATCGTTTTTAATGCTATCGTGCGGAACAGTTAGAGAAGTTCCGATACAAACAATTGAAAAATTAATTTATCGTGATACTTTAATTTATTTGCATGATAGTATTAAAATAGAAGTTCCATATGAAACTGTTAAAGAAGTCATACCAGATATTGATACTTCTTATTTAAAAACATCTTTTGCTGAATCAGTTGCATATTTAGATACATCTGAACGTAAAATCCATCATACGTTAACTCAACGAGGGGAATTTAAAACAAAATATGATACAATTATAAATGTTCAATATGTTGAAAAAATCGTAGAAAAAGATGTTCCAGTTAAAGTAGAAGTTATAAAATATAAAAGAGATGCTTTATTTTGGGTGTTATCAATGTGGGCTTCAATTTGTTTAATATCCGTATTATTAAAAATATTCATTTTAAAATAAAAGGCGAGTTTCTCGCCTTTTTGTTTTTATTATACTTTATTGTGATAAACTTTTTAGTATATTTTTATAAAATATGTTTATAATGAATATAAAAGAAAGAATCAATAAACTTGGAATGTATTTTAGTAGCATGAATGTTGCTGCTGAAAATAATATTATTTATGTTAGAGTACAATTCCCAAAAGGATGGGGGTGTTCTGAACTAACTGAACATAATTTTAATGTAAAAACAGTTAAAGATGAAATTCCTGGCTATTTTTATTTCTTCGCCGAACTAGAAATTGGTTTTGAAAAGGTTTTTGATGCTATTGATTTTAATATAAGATTCAACGAAGAAGCACAAATAAAAGTAAATCTTTTAAGAGAAAAAATCGAAGAATTAAAAAATATTTTTGAAACAGAAGAAATAGATACTTTAAAAACGTTGGAATTTAAATATAAAAAGAAAAGAGAAAAAATTGTTAAACAAAAATCTTGTAATAACACAGATACTAACACTTTAATTCCGAAAAACGAGAATGATGAAAATTCGTTAAAAATAAATGAAAAAACTAACATAAATGAATAATATGAGTTTTATAGGTATTGTATTTTGCTACATAATTGTTGCATTTGGGGCGTGCAATGTTATTGTATTTGGCGAAGGCCCATTTCATATTTTTACAAAGATAAGAAATTGGGCTTATAGTATTGACGAACATTTTGCAAAAGTATTTACATGTATGATGTGCCTTCCGGCTAATTTTGGCTGGATTTGTTCATTGGTAAACTGGTTTTTAATTAGTACACCATTTACACCTTTTAACATTATATTTAACGGTAATGATAATTTATGGTTTATGGCTGCATTATGTGATGGCGCATTTACTAGTGGAATCGTTTATTTAATTTACATATTAAACGATTTTTTTGAGAAAAAAATTGAATTTTATGAAATCAAAAATAACAAACAAGCCGTAAATCAAGACTACGAAAATGAAAACACACTTATTGTTGAAGACATCACATTAAAAAAAGATACATATGAATAATGACACGCATTTACAAGGCGAAATAGACGCTTTCTGGGGCGATATAAGAGCCACCGAAGAGAAACTATCATACGATAGACAAAACTACGCCAGAAGGCTTAAAAATGGGCTTGGCGAAGACATAAGAAACTACCTTAAAAACCCTCCAAAACCTAATAAGTGGAAAGGGCTAAAAATGAAAATAAAAAGATGGTGGAACAATAAAAAAAGCAGAGACTAATCTCTGCTTTTTTGTTATTGATTTTCTTCTTCACTTTTACCTTCGATAATTTCTAACAAATTTTTTTGTTGATTAATAAAATTTTCGGTGTTGATTAATCTTGTATTTAAATCATTTAACGCCGATGATGTTATGTAACCATAATCTTCAAGTAATTTATCGTATCCAGATTCTATTTTTTCTAATTTACCCATTATTCCGCTACCTTCTAATACAACATTACCATCATCATCATATTCTGTATAATTTCCTATTTTTTTCTCTAAATCATTAAGAGCTGCTGTTAGGGCCAATGTAGTATTAGCCAGCATTATTTCGATTTTACCGATTGCATTAGTTAATGAGTCTCCAGGTAAAATAAATTCAGATGGTTTATCAAGTCTCGAATAACCGTCTACTATACTTAAATCATCTGTGTCTAAAACTGGAGATTCTGATATTGCTTTATTGTTAATTGTATAACTATCAATCGTATCCTTTGTTGAATTAATTAGAGATTCATTGCTATCTGCTTTCTCATCAATGTCTTTTATTAAACTAGCTAAAGTCTGATTTTCTCCCAACTCAACATCACCTATAAGATTTAAAATTTCAGATTTTAAATCTTTTAAATCGCCTTCACTAAGTTTAACTAATTCAGCAACACTATCATTTTCATCTTTCTTTATCTTCTTTACGAAATATACACCATTTCTATTACCATCAGATACCACTTTTAAAAGCATACCTTCAATTGCACTATCATATATATCATTTGCAAATTCTTCGGCGTCTGAAAGTTTACTGAAAATTTCCTTATCAATTAAAGGTGTCTTTCCTGTCATCTGGAACGTAAGTCCCCAACCGTAATTATTTTGTCCATCGAATGTTTTACTTGCCATGTCTTACAATTTTTATAATATTATGCTTTAATAAATGATACATTTTTAAATTCTACTGATGTATTATTTTTAATTGGATATATATATATGTTATATTCAGTCACTACATTTCCAGTATTAACCATAACCGTTCCTGGATTATTGAAATTACTAACAATGTTTGCACCAATACTGTTTGTTATAGTGTGTAGTTCATACATAGAAGGACAAGCAATTACTATTGATTTACCGTCAGATTTAATAGCATTTTCATTATCAACCGCTATTGTTCTTGAATCATATTCAATCCAACCAGTCATACCATCTAATGAACGTATTAATTCTGAATTAAAATCAACTAAATCTGTTTTATCAGTATAACCAATAAAATATTTATATTTTGCTTCAAAAGACTTAGTATGCTTTTTAACTGGGGTATCAGTTACTCCAGAAATAACTCCAATACCATCATTAAATTTATTCTCATTAGTTTTACCTAGATTTGAACAATAATAAATTTTGTCAATAGAATCGGCAGAATAAGAATAAATTGCACCAGTAAAATCAAAATTTATAATATTTTCACCCTCTGAAAGACAACCAACTTCTACATCTTTTATTTCGGCTAAACCTTCTCCAGATACCACAACTGGTTCAGAAATATGGTTAACTTCGTTAAAACCTTTTTCAACATTAAGAGATAAAGTATATTCATTATTTGATATTTCAACCGTACATGGTTTTGAAATAGATGTATCGGAAGAATATTTAATGTTATTATTATTTAATGAATATCCATACGTTATACCATCAATAATAGAATCATTAGGTAAAATTTCACAACCATTTGTCGAAGCACTAACGATATTAATTAAAGTTCCAACTTCAATAATATCAGTATTATCAAGCCCATCTTGAAGATAAGATACTGTTAAATCATTTAGATTTACCACTACATTTGCTGGAGTGTTTTTTACATTTGATGGATACACTTCATTTGTTAATATATTTTTGAAAATAGTTTCAAGGCTTGTTCCTTTTTCAATTACATCATTATTTGAATATGCTCCTAATGAATTTTCTAAACCAGCAACTACAATTGTCTCGGTTAAAACTGATGAACCACCAACACCAGATTCTTGTAATGCTTTTATATCAGATGCATTTTTATTGACTTGCGCCCAAATTGAAGCATCATCATAAGAACCACCAGTGCCACCAGAACCTCCATTAATTTTAACTGGTTTATTATCAGTGTCTAATATATAAATTCCTGGATTATCTTTATCATTACAAATTAGTATTTCACCTTTTGCTTTTTCATAATTATCGACAAACTTATCTCTGCCGACACTTGAACTACTATCTATATGTTTATTAATTATTGCTTTTGCCATAATATGTTATATATTTTCATATAAATATCTGTTATAAAGAAAAACGCACCCATTTCTGAGTGCGTTTATATGAGTAGTAATTATTTTATTAATATTTTATTAATAAGTACCAGCGTCAATTACTAATTCTGAAAGGTCAAGAACATTATCTACTGGTGTGTATTCTTTCACAGTGCCATCATTTAACTCAACTTTAACTTTTGCTACATAAGCACCTTCAACAGTTTCAAGACGTCCATTAACACCATCCAAAGCAGTTTGTGTTGCTCTTGTATCAATGTCTGCTTGAAGTTCTGCATCTGCTGCTTCACGAGCACCCTTTTCTTCAAGTACTTCTGCGTCAGTATATGCTTTAGCATCAGCAAGAGCCTTAGCGATTGAGCCTTCTACTGATTCGTCACCTTGAATAACTGCTAATTTACCTTCATTAGTTTCAACACGTGTAATAGTCGCATCCAAAGTTGTCTTACTTGCAACGTCAGAAAGATTTACGGTATAAGTAGTAGCACCATCTTCATCTGTTGTTGGAACAATTTCAAGATTATTACCAGCATCAGTACCTTCTGCTACAACAGTAGTCGCTTTCTTTTCAGCAGCAGTGATTTTACCTTCCAATTCAGATTTCACAGCAGCAAGTTCATCATCAGTTGCATAAGTTTCATCTAAAGCATCGATTTGTCCTTGAATACCAGAAATAGCTGTTTGACGGTCAGTTACTTCTTTTTCAATCGCATCTTTATTTGCTTGAATTGCTTCGTTCATAGCAGCAGCATCGTCTGGATGTTCTTCCAACCAAGCAGCCAATTCTTTTAAAGTTTCAAAACTTTCACCAGCAGTTGTTCCATCTGGACCACCTTCTAATAATTGTTTAGCTAATTCTTCATTAGCGATAGTACGAACTGATTTATCAGCATCATCAGCAATCAATGTATCAACTTTAAGAATTGTTGCGTCTAAAGAAGTTTTACTTGCTACATCAGTAAGGTTAATTGTATAAGTAGTAGCACCAGTTTCTTCATCTGTTGTTGATGCGATATCAAGATTATTACCAGCATCAGTACCTTCTGCTACAACAGTAGTTGCTTTAGATGCTTCAACTTGAATTTCATTTTTCAACTCTTCTACCTTAGCTTGAAGTTCAGCATCTGTTGCATAAGTTTCATTTAAAGCGTCAATTTGTCCTTGGATACCAGAAATAGCGGTTTCACGAGCACTTGCTTCGTCTTTAACCATTTGCACAACAGTTTTTCCTTCGTCAGGAGTACCAACCATTTCTTTAATAGCATCATCAGCCGCTTTGAAATCGGCTCTAATTTGATTATCTGCTGTTTCACGAGCACCTGCTTCTGCATCAATATTATCTTGAAGTGTTGCATCTGCGGCTTCACGAGCAGCAACTTCTACATCAAGTTTTCCACTTAATTCGCCTAAAGCCTCATTAGTAGCATCAATTCTTTCTCCTAATGCTTTGTCAGCTTCTGCAAATTCACCTCTAACTACATCATCAGCTGCGGCAAATTCACCTCTAACTGCGTCATCACCATCTTGACGGTCTTTGATTTCTTGGTCAATTTCTGCTTCAAGAGCATCAAGTCTACCGTTTGCAAAATTGATTGAACCGTTAATATTTTCAACTTGTTTATCAACATATACTTGTGATGCAAAAGTAGCAATCTCACCAGCGTTATCAAGAGTGTGAAGTTTTACATCAATCGCTTCCGCACCGTGTTCGATTACTAATTCACCTTTTGAGATTAAACTTTTATCTACGAACTTTTCACTACCGTGAAGTAAAATAATTTGTTGTTTTTTTGCCATAAGTTAATTAACTTTATTTTAATTTATGTTATTCTTATTTTATCAATAAATATTTTTACTTATAAAAAAAATTAATTTTTAATCATATTTTTTTTTATTGGTAAATCGTCCAATCAATTGAATCTTTTAAAATCCATCCATTTTGCAAAGTATTTTGTATATGCATTACGGATGCCATATAAAATTGTGTTAATTCATTTAAATCTGTAAATTCATGATATGTAGTAGTTTCATTATCTCCAAATTTAAATATTATAGGTAAATTAGCCCCATTTGTTTGTAACGCCAAGTCATACGCAACTTTATAATTAAATTGATTTTCTGATGATAACCATATCTTTTTGTTATTCCAAATCATACCAGATAAAATTTCATTATCAATAATTTTGTTATAATAATCAATAATGACATTTTTAATTTCTGATAAAGTAGGAATATGGTCAAATGTGTGTTCTTGCCAAGTTGCAAGGGGGGTTTCAATTTCAACCCCCATTGCATTAACTTTTGTTATTGGTTTACAGTCCCACATTATAGTGACATATTCATTATTGATTTTTTTATATGGTTTGAATTCAATTTTTCTTTTCTTTACTTCCATAAATATTTTATATATCTTATAATGTTATTCTTTTACCAAAAATAAAGTATTTTAGAACTGTATTTTTTTGTACGTATTCACCATTGCTGTTCCAAGCATTATTTGAATCGAAAGATTCTGATGTCCATACATCACTTAAAGATAACGATGATTTTCGTTTTGATTTTAAGAATGCATTTATTTCAGTTAAATAACTTGAGAATAATTCAAGTTCAATGTATGATGGTATATAACCAACAACACCTTTTTCAAATTCATCAAATTTTAATGCCTCAGCACAAATTGATTTCGCATCAAGCATTGCAACCTTTTTAGTGTTACTTAAACCGTCAGTATCAGATGTAAATATTTCATTGGTTTCAACATCTTTAATTGATACCCCTGTTGTACCCCAAGACTTTTTATTGTTATCAAGGCAAACGAACCAGTCGGTATCACCGTTATAGTAACTTAAAATATTATTTTTAATTTCAATACCAGTTTTAGTATTATACATTAAATTAATATTTTCTTCGTCTATAAATATTTCATTGGTTGTATAAAGTTTACCGTTTGAAATAAAACTAGATGCATATGCTTTAAAATCATAACCAATTGGTAAAACAAATGTCAATGGTTCTCCGTTCCAGAATTTACGATAAGTATGCGCTATTCCATCAGTTACAGTTACGTAAACATTATCTGGTATGTCTTTAATTGCAGAAAGAGATAATGTAACTAATTTAACTGTTGGTTTAATATCTCTTCTATATGACACTGCATTAGGAAGTTCTGGGTCAGAATAAATACAATTACCTATTTTATTGATTACAATACCATTAATACCATCTGGTCTACCTTGTGTACCTCTAACAAATCCAAAAATAAATGTTCCGTCTCCAGTTTCAATATTTTCTACATTATTATAGCCCAAAGTACCAGTCTTTTGTATTTTAGTTTTGTTATCAGAACCTTTTATGTAACCAGAACTAGAATCATCGGCATATTGTCCATATTCTATTAAAGTAGTAGAATTTACTGTACTATTATCTTTAAGTTTAATAGTTAATTCTGTATTACCTGTCATAATATGTTTGTTTCTAATACCTTCAAAACGTGAATCATAGAACCATCCATTTTTCTCCATATCAGATTTAATAGTATCATCGTATACGCCCTTAGTAAAGTTATAACCATCTCCAGAGAATAAACTTGAATTATCACCTAAATAAACAGTTGTATACAAATCTGATATTTCTCCTACCGATACACCATTTAAATAAACATTCAAATCTTCTACAATATCGTCAGTTTGATAATACATATAATAATCATCACGTTGTTCTACGTTAATACCACCTACTGTTACGATATTATTTTCATCACATACTAAATATTCTCCATCTTTTATTATTCTTACATAGCCTTCATTGAAAAGATATAAAGGTTTGATTAAAGGGCGAATTAAATACATTAAATTGTTTTTATACTCTTCAATATATTGAGGTAAAACATATATGTTTTCCAATAATACACCGAAAAAGTCGTCAACATGTATTGATGGACAATTAGCACCATTCATTATAATGTCTTTAACATCAGTATTCCAGAATGTTTGTGGCTCAACTGTTTCTAATGTTGAAGGTAAAGTAATTTCTTTTAAAGATAATGCACCATAAAAAGCACTTTTCTTAATTGTTTTAATACTTTCTGGTACTACGTATTTAGTGAAGTTACTATTGTTTACCTCATTAAAACAGTTAACTGGTATGCAAGTTTCATTTTCAACAAAATTATATTCTTTATAATTTGTTCTAGAGAACAAATAATCACAAGTTAAATTTTCAACACTATTTGTAAGTGTTATACTATTACCAATAGAACGTTCTAATATACGATATCCATTAAATATTACATTTTCTGGAATAACAATATCATCTTCTTTTCTATTTTCCATTGAATAAGAAAGAGCATAGACTGGTTTATCAGAAGGTATATTAGTTATTAATGTATCTTTACCCATATGCAATAAAGATAAAGTTCCATCACCATTTATTTCATAACAAGCACCGTCTTTAACTTGATATTTTGCTTCTGCTACACCACCATATTCAGCACCACTAAAATTAATATTAGTACATCCTTGGAATGGGGTTGTACTTTTTGAATATTCAATCACTAACGATGGAGATGTTGGTACATAGAATTCACCTAAATTTTCACAGTTAACAAATGCTCCACTTGCAATATGTTTAGTCGCTGATGATAATAGACAAGTTTTAAGTTTTCTACAACCATTAGCAAAACCAGTGCCAATATGTTCAAACGCTAAGTTTGTATAAACTGGTATTCCATTTTCTTCTGATACTTGTTTACCGTAAATATGTTCAAGATTTGTACATCCATTAAACATATTTGTTGATGTGTATTTAAAGTTGTCTGAGAAAGCAATTTCTTTCAAGTTAGAACAACCTTTAAACATTCCATCTGGAGTTAAAGCAACGTTTGTAACACCGTCTTGTGGCATTTGTCCCATATAAGTATTGCTGAAATATTGGAACTCTATAAATGATTTTAAATTAGTATTTCCAGCAAATATTGATTTATTTCCAGAAATCATATCAGCCATAGTTAACATTGCAGCGTCAGTTTTGGTTAATTTACCGAATCCAGTTTCATCTTCTCTAATTATACCGTGAGTTACAAAAATATTATATAATGGCTCGTTAGAGAATTTTGTCAAAATTGTATCAGGGTTAGTAAACTCAAGTTCTTTTTCTGCCGAGCATAATTCCAATGAATCATAATTTCTTGTTAATGTTGCTTTAACAACAACAGTACCATCGAAACCATTAGGTGCTTGTATTTTTGCATTTTCAGAGTTGGCATTTAATAATTGTAAAGAGTTTTCATAATTATTAGAACCTTCAATCATTTCCCATTTAACACTAAAAATACCTCGTCCAGAAAGTTTGTCATTATTAATTTCTTCTGGTGAGTAAACAAGTCCTAAATCAATAGGTGTTTTAACATTATAAGAATCCTTAGTAGTTACTAATTCTACACTTTCTGGATAAATACGTTTTTGAATCAATGAAGATGCTACTTGCATTAATTCATTTCCGTTTGGCTCACGATATACTGCGCTTATAACAATGTGTTCATATACATTATTGCTTTCTAATACATTTATAATTGTATATCCTTTTGAAAGGTTTGTTTCATCCATTGTAATAATTCCGTCAGTAGCACCGATAATTTTTTGAACCACTTCTCCGTCAACAATTTCATTCACCAATGCAGAAAGTTGTAATTCACCAGAAAGAGTAGTACCGACTGTTGTTATTTCACATTTAACGTCTTTTTCTCCCTCCCAAATTACTTCTGGTAAATTCACATAAAGTCCAGTTGGGGCTTTAATATAAACTTTTGAACCTTCTTTGAAACAGTCTTCACCGAAGATAGATTTCAATCTTATAACGTCAGAAATATCTAATCTTGCTGTAATCTCTATGTTACCTCTAATATTTCTTTGAGCCATACCAGCAGTACCTACTTTTTCTAACAAGAACAAGTTTTGATAATTGTTCATGTTGAAACTCCAGTTAATTCCTTGTAAATTAAGACTTAGATTTGCACGTTGGTTATCAGTTTTAGAGCCTATCCAATTTATAACAAAATCAGAATTATTCATTAATTTAGGACAATTATCTATTGTTAAACTAGCTAATTTGCCGTAAGAGTTACCTTCGAATATGATATTTTCAAAGCCTATCAATGATGAGCGTGTCAATGACAATGTTTCAACTGCACTTGGTAATTCTATCTTTTCAATTGTAGCACCATCAGCGAATGTGAAGTTTGCAATTGAAGTACCTCTTGCATAAACATTACGGATATTCAACAATGTATTCAAACCATCAAGACTAACCGCATTTTGTATATTAGTCATATCAATGGTTTCCAACTTAGATGCATTCGCTAAACCACTAAATTTTAAACTTGTATTAGAAATGTTAATTAAGTCATTTCTTGTATTATCACCGACTAATATTTCCTTCATTTTAGTACCAACAGAAGGTGAATAACAACCAGTGACATCAAGTTCTGTCAATGCTCCAACACAATCTCTTAAATCTAATGTCGATATATTAGCTGCACCCATCAATTCAAGATAAGAACCAATATTGAACGCCGATGCTGTTGTAAATGTATATGTATCACCTGGTTGAATTGCCGTTGGTGTCATTTCAGTTACAGAGTTATCGTGTCCCCATGCATAGAAAATAGGTTCTCCAGATTTGATAGTGAAACTTGAACCAGATGGTAAGTTAGTTGAACGGAACTTAATCAATTGGTTTCTAAAGTTAGTATTACAGAAACGACTATCAAACACATTAAAACGTCTACCTAGCCACCATTTTCTGTGAGCAGAACGTGAACCTTGAACATCATACAAATAGTCTTCATAAACGTGAGTTTCGCTATTGTCAGCCTCAATTTTTTGAGTCCATCCTTTTACATATGTGTCAATATATTTTCTTTCAGCATCTTTATTATAGATACGTTCACACCATTTATCAGATTGGTTGTTGTCATATTCTCTCAAAGCGTTTGAATATGATAAAGAGAACAATGGGTCGGCTCCACCATCAGCAAGTTTATTATCAACTTCTGTTACTTTATCCATAAATTGTGCATCTGCTTCGAGGTTATTCCAGAGTGTTGATTCACGTCCGGCATATACATAACCAGTACCATCTTTTGTTTCACGTGTGATATATGGGTCGAATACCAAGCGTCCATCATTTTTAACACCAAGGATAGTATCATTATCGTAATTGATAAAGTACCATAATGATGGTAATTTTGATTCTGGGTCATCACTTGCTGGACCTTCTGTGGTTAACATTGAGTTTTTAACAGTTTGGTCAACACCACCAAAACGCATAAGATAGATATAATAAGCTGCCATCTTATTCATTTCAATGTGGTCATATTTTTCAACGGCAAATTTTAATGCACGATTAAATGCACTATCTTCAACCCATTGTGTTTCATGATAATCTTCAAATTTATATGTGTTTGCCCATACATAATAAGTAGAACCAACCAACACATAATCATAAGATGTTTCATGTGTTGAAGGTAAAGTATCTACCACAAGAACGTTACTTGGCATCCAAGTATAGAATAAGTCACCATATTTGATATATTCATATCCTTCGACTTTCAAAGAAGGCATTGTTTCAACTTCAATAAACTCAATAGTCTCCAAAGTTTCACTATCAATACTTACTTGTTGATAACCTTCATTTTTAATATTAGATGCGATTGAATTGTAATCAACTTCTTGGTAGAAATTTTTACCAGGGAAATTAAATACAAACGAACCAGTTTGTTTAGATAACGAACAAATTGATAATTTGCCTTCGCTATTTTTATGGTAATTTTCAGTTGGTAATGATGAGGCTTCAAACGGTACAGATAAACCAGTTTTATTATCAATATTAAGGTAACGGCATGAAACCAACCATTCACCAAAACGTTTAAGAGAATTATAATGATAATATTCACCGCAATCTGGATAACGTGATTCAAATGCTTCATCGAAATCACCATTATCTTTTACAATACCAATTTTCTCATTTCCATCACCTGGACCAAAACCAATCATTGTTTTAAACAATGCGATTTCATTAACTGAGTTAAGTAATTCCCAACATTCCATTTTTGGGTTATCCAACAACGCTTTTCCACGAAGCATATACCAGTCTTCTGTACCATTATCTAATACTTTAGAAGCGTATAATGGGCTATCTTCATTTGGTGTTTCGGTATATCCATCATGTTCAAATGAGCATGTATATTCCATTTCACCAGTATCTTCATTTTCTTCTCCGTGAATAACTGGCATTTCATTACCTATATAAAAGTATTTAACTTCTTGGTCATCAATATCAATACCTCCAGTAAAACCAAATACGTCTTCTGTACTCTTATCATTATTGAAGTTATATTTTCCTTCAAAACGAGGAGTTGAACCGTCTAATGATTGATAGAACACAACGATAGGGAAACCATCAATAGTAGTACGAACATCGTAAGGATATTCCTCAGCATATTTAGATGCTTTAACTTGTGCTTTTGTACTGAAACCAGCATTTTTCAATACATTATTCCAGTAACGAGATGTACCAGTATTATGAGATGACGATGATTCTGCGAAGTCGGCTTTTAAACACCAACAGTTTACAGGTATTGAACCATTTTTAAATGCAAATCTACGTTTTTTGTCTTTTATTTCAGATTCTTCGTTAATATTATCCCAGTTTAAATTACTTGGGCTACCATCTTTAAAGATGTTAGGGCCAACGAATAATCTTGAATAATAATTTCCGGCTTTATCTTTTTTACCAGTGTAAAGACGTAAGTTTTTAACCGGATAGTTCATTGATGACGTACCTTGTGGTGTGATATATGCATTTTTAACCAAGAAGTTTTTGCTTGGGTCTTGAATGTCAATATAAACCACATCAAAGAAACGAGTTAATTTTTTATTCTTCTTTTCTTGGTGAATATCATCAATAGATTGATTAACATCTATTTGATAAAACATCATAACTGGCAATTGAGATTTCAATTTGTCAGAGTCAAATGTTTCATCGTTTGAATCAAGCATAATATCATTTCGTTGATATATTTTTGCTTTTTCATTGGCGTCATTACGGTAGTAAATGTAATTACTTAAAATTTCATTACTTGACAATGCACGTTCATATATTTTAATTGATGAAATATTTACACACGCTTCTTCACTACCTCTGAAACTAATATTAGAATCGTTATAAAAATTAGTACCGTTATCATATGCATATGCACCGCACAATTCGCCGTTAACGTATATACTAAGGATACGATTTCTATAACCTTCATCGTTACTGTCTGGAGTAATTACAAATGATATACGGTTACTTTCTTCAGCTTTATATTTTGTGCTTACTTTTTTAGTGTAGCCAGCGTTTTCGCCATCTCCGGTTACGACTTCTCTAGAAATAACCAATTCAGCACCAGAAGCCGAAATAACAATTCCTGGAGCAAAATTTTCATTACCACATATTCTACAAATTATAGCATCATCGTTATATACATTTGTAGTTTCAAATTCAAACTCAAATGTAGCACCCTGATCCTTAATTGTAGGTAGTTTATCAGACGAGAATGGGTTGTAATCAATAGTAATTGCATTTCCGTTAGCCAACTTCAATTTATTATCACTCCATCCAGATGTGTCTGACCAGTCAAATTCTCTGTTCCAAACGTAATATAATCCTTTATGTAATAGATACTTATAATCTTCATTTTCAGATTCTGGGATTGAATTAACACTTAAAGTATTAGATTCATTTGCACCTTCTGGTGCAATAACATTACCTTCATTGTCATATGTAGATATAACAACATATTCATTTTTTGAAAATTTAGTTTTAATTACTTGTTCTTCTCCATAAACGTTAGTGTAACGATATTCCCATACATCTTTACCAGATGCATTATTACTTCTACCAAAAGCATTAAGATACAATACAACACTATCTTCAACAGTACTGATATTCATATCACTTGCCTTAATTTCTAAGTTTGTAACAGTTTCAAAATATTCATCTTCACTATAATATGCTCTTAATATAAGTTCAGCTGCGCCTTCTTTTGTTAAAGAAACGATTTGTTTTTGTTTATTTGAAAAGTCATCTAAAACCAAAGGCAAATCTTCTGACGATACTTCTTCCATTGTATATCCAGCATATTTTATATATGATGTAATATTACAAGAACTCTTTCCGTTATAATAAGCGGCGTATTCCAATGTAACATTTTCATATTGTTTAGCATCGTATATTGTTGGGTTTTTACCGGCTGTCAAGAATCCTTTCGAGTTATCAAAAGTAAGTTTTCTAACGATAAAAGGTGTTTTAAGTACAGTAGGAGTTTTTTCAACAACAAACTCTCTATAATAGATAGGTGTTTGGAACTCTTCACCACTATCACTATCCTTACATATCATTGACATTTGTATGTTATGTATGCCAGGAGTTAACCAACTATTAGCACTTTCTGTAAAATAGAAAGAACGGCTTGTGTTTGTCAAATTAGGATTTAAATTGGCAATATCATCAGTGGCATAATGATTACCGTCAAAATACCAAACAATTTTAGTTTTGCCAACACCTTTCAAATCGTAACCAATATTCATAGCCAATGTGCCATCACTTGTAAATTGGTAACGTTTTGCGATATCAAATCTGTCAGCGAAATACATATCAATAAGACGATAAGTGATTCGTCTCATTGCTGATATACCTGTATTCATACCAACAGCAGTAATAGTAACACTATTAACACCAGAACTTAATTTTCCATCCAAACTATATTCGATACCTTGTGAGGCAATATTTCCGTCATATATTGCTGTATATGTGCTTTCAACACCACCTTCTGTTTTAACTTTATAAGTAATAGTAACACTTTCACCTTGAGGTGTATTGTTATTATCTAGAGTTTCTGCTCTAAATTTAATAACATTACCAGTGCTTCCTACTAATGTAGATTTATAACCGTTTTCTGGATTTAACAGCGTAATGTTCATTTTATAATTAAAAGGAGCATCAAAACGTCCGTTAATACCATCCATAGTTAAATCACCAAAAGGGTTTTCATCTGTAATGGTTTCAAGATAAGCATTGAAAGTTGCCTCGTCACGAGAGAGGACATAGAATCCTTGTCCAGTTTTTTCAACACGCCCAACGTAACCAACTTTGGAATTAATACCTTCCTTGATTACTTCTTGAACTCTACTACCAACCACAGGCAAATTTTCAGTCGAAGCATCGCCACCCCAATCTGTTTGTAGCGTTATCTCACCATCGTAAAATTTTTTTGCCATTTATTTTGTTTTTTTTATTAATTATTTTTCCAGCCTTCATCATTAAGCCAAGGCTTTTCATTAATCCACATTCCACTTCCAAAACAAGAGCGTATTCCTTGCCATATTAAATGGACTCCCTTATACATTGCTTGTATTGGCTTCCCTTGTTTATAAAGCGAAATAATTTCTTTTTTAGATATTTGAATCATTTTGTTAAATTATTTAATCATTAGATTCTTCTTCTCCAGCAGGACCATCGTCTTCGTATATGCAATACATTACATTTTCATCGAAAGAAACCTCTCTACGAGTGCCGTCCAAATCAGTAACCCATCCAGTTCCATTCTCGATTAGATTATCGTATTCTTCTTCATAGCAGTATACTTTTTCATTCTCCAAAACCGATACACGTGCTGATAAAGATTCAACGAAATCAGGGTTTGCCGAAGAAAGTGAATTATTTTCATTGTTTGAATATAATACTTTATATCCGTCTGTATTGTTACCAACATAAACAATCCAAGGAGACATATAAGCACCTTGTTCATAATTTAATGTGAACTCTTCCATCGAACTCACAACATCTGCATGTTTTTTAATGTTACTCATTTAATCAAGTATTTATCATAAATATTATAAATTAACCAAAATTAGTTTGTCGAACGTTGTATTTTAATTTTATTCCAACCAGTTAAATCCATAATCTCTTTTTCAATCTCTCTCCTTGCATCACATACAATGTTATAAGCACCAACACAAATTATTTGCTTTATTTTATCAGTTCTTATTTTATCTGATATAAGATTATACATTCTGATACTATCACTTTTATTTTTACACATTACCATAGACAATGGCTTATTGTCATATTTTATCAAAAGTTTGTTTTTATAAACAAAAATTCTAACAACATCATATGTATTTTCTAATGATTTTATCAATAGATTGTCATAAATCCAAGTAAAAGTCTTTCTATCAGTTTTAGGGTCATATCCATATACCCAGAAAGTTTCCTCGACTAAACGTGTTTTTTTATTGCGTATTACCCATTTATCATTATTGGTAATTTTTTGTTTTACAAATTTACCGAATTCATTTCTAGCAACACCATCATCTTTATCACCATAACGATTTTTTTCTAGTAAAAGGTATTCGTCTTTTAAAATATCAATCGTTCCTTTATTCAGATATTTTCTTGGGAAAATTATTTTTTCATTATCTCGTTCTAAAGATTCGAATTTATCGTTGGCATCTTGATATGTTTGATATTGCCCAATAAAACCGTTTTGTTTACCATTGATAACTGTTACTATTTTAAAATCAACAACCGGACGTTCTTTAACGATTTTTACAATTTTTTTCCTAACACGTTTTTTCTTAGGTCCTCTTTTTTTTGGACGTCCTACTTTACGTTTCTTTTTTGGCTTTATTATTTCTTTTTCATCCTTTATGATATGTCTCTTTTTTTTGTTTTTACGTTTTTTAATTTTAAGTTTAATTTTTTTATCCTCTTGTTCGAGCATAAAATTTTCTAACTTTTTTTGCCGTTTTTCGTCTAACATATCTATTTAGAAATCTTTTTTTTAATAAATATTTTGCAGATTCATATTTTTTATATATTTTTGTGGCAAAATTATTAAATATGGGAAGTAAAATTACCGATGATGAACTTGTAATGGAGGGTTATAAAGCCTTATATTCGGCAGCAACTCCATCGGCTGACTTTGAAGAGTTAGTCAATAATTGTACTAGATTTGTTGATGATGGTGGCAAAGTACATATTACAGATAAACCACTTACTAAAGAAGAATGCATTAGTCGTGGTTGGCATAAAGATATTGAATATATGAATTACGAACTTGCGGCTGATACTTATTATTCAATTATCAATTCAATTGTTGAAAAATATAATTTAAAAGGTTTTAGAGCCGAAGCATTTAAGAATACAATGTTATTAGGTTCTGGACCAAATATTTCTAAAAATCGTTAATATGGATACAACTTATCAAGATAGGCTTAAAATCGAGTATGAAGAATTAAACAAAAAAATAGAAAAACTTGAAGCCTTTATAAAAGGTGATATATATAAAACACTTGAATTTGGTGAACAACTTGATATGAAAGAACAATTATCAGTTATGCAAAACTATTCAAGAATTTTATTGAGAAGATTAAAAAGAAAAGGTTTAATTTAAAAAAAATTTTTTATGGCTAAAGAAGCATCAGAATGTAGTTTTGAGATTCAAAAATTAGTACAAGAAATCTCATCTGAAATGGGTTTGGAACAAATGATTAAGTTTAAAACATTAAATGTTACAAACGCAAAAAAAGTGGTTGAAATTAAAATGTCAAATATTATTACAAAGGCATTAACCGATAAAGAAGTTTTTGTATTGGTTTATGAAGATGCTTTTGATTTAGTAGGTGATGATGTTAAATACATGTGGCTAAGAGTAGCATTAAATGCTGTATCATATGATAGCGAAAAAGAAAAGATTAACATTGAAAGTGATAATGTTAAGAATTTAATCGAAATGTATCGTAAATATGGAAAAACAGTTATTGATAATGTTGAACTAGCCAATCTAACAATTGTTCAAATTCAAGAACAAGAAAAAGCACGAAAAGCAGAAGAAAAGGCTAACAAAAAGTCAAAAAAGAAAAAATTTTAAATTGTACCCGAAAGGGTATAAAATAAAGATTTTTAATAATAATTGTACCCGAAAGGGTATAAAAAACAGCATCTTAGTGATGCTGTTTTTTTATTTTGCCGGACGTCTTATTATAATTTGTTTTCTTTCAGGTGTTGCTGTTTCTCTATTAACAGTACTAGCCGAAGTGCCAGCAGTTTTTTTAGTTATTTGGCTAACTTGTTTTTTAACCCCATTTGATTTACATCCACATCCCATAATATTAGTTATTTTTTAAATAAATATGTCTTATTTTTGTTTTTTATAAAAAAATATGTATCTTTGCACATAAAATTTTAATAAATAAATTTATGAACATTTTTAAAAAATTTAATCAAAATCACTATCAATCTAGAATTGAGCAATTTTTGTATAATTTAAATATCGATTATATCACAGATATTATTGATGATAACATTACAAAGATTAGTAATGCTCAAAACAACAGTGAAACAGAAAATAGTATCAAAATTTTAAGACGTGAAAATAAAGACAATAACATCGAATATGCAATCTATTTTGATAGTGTAAGAGTTAGCATTTTAAAAAAAGAAAATGGTGTTATATTAAAAGTATGTTTGCTTGGAGAAGATTCAGAATGGGATATTAAAAACAATGAGAATACCAATGATATCTTATCTAAAACTACCGAATCATATAATATATACACATATTGTAATATTTTAATGCCTACTTCAAGATTTATGGATGATAGCGTTTATATTAGTGGCTCATGGAACAAATATGTATATGATACACTTGAAACAATCTGGAATTACATAAATTCTTATCATGAAAAAAATAAATATGATAAATTATACGAAAAAAAATTAAAAAATGAAGATAAAAATTATTAACAAATCAAACTTTCCACTTCCGGAATATGCGACAAAGATGTCAGCCGGAATGGATTTAAGAGCCAATATCGATGAGCCACTTGTTCTTAAAGCACATGGAAGCATAACAGTTGCTACTGGTATATATATTGCTTTGCCAGAAGGTTTTGAAGCACAAGTTCGTCCAAGAAGTGGGTTAGCATTTAAACATGATATTCAAGCACATCTAGGAACCATTGATGCAGATTATAGAGGACAAATTCACGTTAAACTTTTCAATCATTCAGACAGTGATTTCACAATTCAACCAGGTGACAGAATTGCCCAATTAGTCATTGCTAAGCATGAAAAAGCCGAATGGATTGAAGTAGAAGAACTTGATGAAACCGAAAGAGGTACTGGAGGACTAGGTTCTACTGGTATTGGTTGAAAAATAATATTATGAAAATATATTGATTAGTGATAGTTAAAGTTTTTAGTGATTGTCATGGATTTTTACCAAAAATAACAGAGCCTTTTGACTTATTATTAATTGCTGGAGATATAACCCCATGCCAATGGGGTTATAACTATAAATCCGTTCAATGGGATTGGTTAATTAACGAATTTAAGGATTGGTTAGTAAATCTCCCTTTTAAAACGAAAGGAAGTAAAGTATTTGTTACACCTGGTAATCATGATAAAGTTTTTGAAGGTATTAGTGTTGCAGAAAGAACTGAATTAAAACAAATTCTTGGGGCTAATTTTGAACTTCTTATACACGAAGAAAAAATTTTTAGTTATGAAAAAGAGGATGGTTTAATACAAGATATTCGTATTTTCGGTACTCCATATTGTAAAATGTTTGGAAATTGGTCATTTATGTTTTATGATAGTTTCTTAGAAAAAGCATTTAATGAGATACCAAAAGATTTAGATATATTGATTACACATGACCCACCATCTTTAAATAATCTTGGTAAGATTAGTCAAGGAAAAGGAAAAGGTAAAGAGGCTGGCAATAATATTTTGGCTAAACGTTTATTAGAAATAAAACCAAAATATCTTTTTAGTGGACATATTCATAGTGGTAATCATAAGTTTGAGGAATTTAACGGAATTATGATGGCTAATGTTTCTTATGTCGATGAATTTTACGAACCAGTTAACCAAATATTAACTTTTGAATTATGAAAAAAAATTGCATAAATGCTCTGAAAAATGAAGTCTTTGAAATTCTTTCTCAAGTGTCTATTGATACTGGGGTTAATTCTTATGTTGTTGGAGGTTTCGTTAGGGATTATTTTTTGGGTATACCTAATAACGATATTGACATAGTTGTCGAAGGAAGTGGAATAAATTTCGCATCTTGTTTCGCTAGTAAGGTTAATGGTAAATTATCATTTTTTGAAAATTACGGTACTGCAATGGTTAGATATAATGATATCGAAATTGAATTTGTTGGTGCTAGAAAAGAAATGTACGAAAGAGGCTCAAGAAAACCAATTGTAGAAGAGGGTACTTTATATGACGATATTTCAAGACGTGATTTTACAATTAACGCTATGGCTATATCCTTAAACAAAGAAACATATGGTGATTTAATTGATTATTTCTGTGGTTTTGATGATTTGCAAGATAAAGTAATTAAGACACCATTAAATCCGGATGTTACTTTTTCAGACGACCCTTTACGTATGTTTAGGGCAGTGCGTTTTGTATCAAAATTGGATGGTTTTTCTATAACTCCAGAAACTAAAAAGAGTATAAAGGAAAATATAAATCGTTGTTCTATATTATCTCGTGAAAGAATAACAATGGAAATTGAGAAAATGTTATCATATAAAAAACCGAAAGAGGGTTTATTACTGCTTAATGAACTTGGTTTGTGGGATTTTGCATTTCCGAATAATAAGTTTAATGCAATTTATATTGATTGCGTTAACGAATCACAAGGTATAGACATTAGATGGTTTTTCCTAAGCATAGAATATGCAAACGACTATAAACAATTTAGTCACGATATGAAACTGCCAAAAAGTTTATGTGTTTCTTTAAATGAAATTATGTACACTTTTGATGAGTTTAAAAATATAGATTACCCTTCAATTGAAAAAATTAGGCATTGTTTATATGTATCTAATAAAGAATTTTTTAATGGGTTATACTGTGCATTTATTTACAATCGAGTAATAAAGAACTGGAGTAAAGAAGATTTGTATTCTTGGTATTGTTATGCCATTAATATTGCGAATGAAAATATTAATTTTGTTAATTTTAAATTAGCATATGATGGTAAAGAAATAGCCGAAATTTATGAAATTAGTGAAGGTAAAGAACTGGGTGCTTTGATAAATGAAATTAAATTAGAAATTTTAAATGGAAAATTATCTAATACAAAACATAGTATATATTCATATGTTAAGCATAAATCTTTAGTAAACAAATATAAAAAATAATATTAAAAATCGAGATTTCTTTTGATTTCTCGATTTTTTTTTATATTTTTGCAAAAAATAATAAATTTATATGTTTAATTTGTTTAAAACCTACAATAAAGCAAAAGATGTATTTGTAAAGCCAAAATTAAAAATAACTTTTGGTTTATGGGAAAATACGCCTGGGCTTCCTTTTTGGAGAGTTGGAAACAGAATAAAAATCGCAAAATTCAATCAATTTTATTATCCACAAAATAGTGTTCGTATTAAAGAATACGATATAGGTGATATAAAACCAGATGGAACAATTGCAAAATATAAAACTTATAAATACATAAAGCATACATTACCAAAAGGGGTAAATAATGGTGTTTGGAATAGAAATATACGTAAAAAATTACGTAAATATTATTTAGGTTGGTTAAAGCCTCAATATTTTTTACCTTTATGGCTTTCATTTTACAAATTTGATTTTGATGTTTGTTATAAATGGAAATTTGATGATATCAGATATGAATTCCCACCCCAGTTTACTATTGTATTTTTTGGAATAGCATTAACCATTTTTGCAATACCAGAAGCCGAAGATGAAAATGATTCTCCAGACCATTATTGGGAGTCATTATTATCTTTTCTTTATCAAAATGAATGTAATAAAAACATCACAGATACGTTAAAATTTTGTGGAAAATGGAATGTAGGAGAAGGCAAAAGTTATTTTCAACTACGTAAATCTCATATAAAACCGATTTATCATAAAGAATATGATAATGCCGTTTTAAACTATAATAAAAAATAAAAAATACGATTATGACGTTTATTAAATTAATACTTTTAATGTTGGCGTTTTTCATAACGCTATTATGGATAACTAAATTAGTTACCGATTGCGTTTCAGCAATGTATGGTAATAATTTTTCTGAGGAAAACGCACAAAAAGACGGATTGCTAAGAATGTATATGATTATTGCAATGGCCGTCTTATGGTCAATAATAATAGTTATCTGGTAAATATGTTTGAATGACTGAGAATTTTGATTTAACTTGGATGGATGAACCAATAGAAGAAATCCCTGGTAAACAAGGATTATATAAACTATTTTGTACCATACTTTTTAAGAGACGAATGACATATTCTAATATGTATTTACTTTCTTTTTATTTACATAAAAATAAATTTAAAGATAATGAATTGGCTTTAAAAGAGAAAATATTAAAAGATTTAGCTTTAATTTATTATTTTAATAATCAAAAACTTCCAGATGGATTCACAATCGATACTTAAAAATAAATACACCGTTCTAGTTGCTGGTGATGTAGATTTATCTAAATATGATATGACTATTAAAATAGAGCCATATATTGTTTATAGATATAACGAAAGAAAAAAAATTAGAGAACAAGCCATTATTGTCCACAAAAATTTAATAAATAATCTAAAAGATGAATCAACAAATATTCTAATAAAACAATTACTTCAACTTAAATTACAAGATATTGAAGAAATGAGTGATGAAGAATATTTTGATGAGGCTACTAAGGGTATGGTTTTTGATTCGGATGGGAATGCAATCTCAGATTTTAATTCACGTGGGAAATACTCTAAAATTGAACAGCCGACAAAAGATTATGCGTTACCTTTGGTTAACGAGTCATTCACTTGCCTTGTTTCAGATTTAAAATTTAATGAGATTGATTCTGATACAATTTCAAAATATTCAAACCATTGGGACTATATAATGTCTGGTTCACCAGTAAGCAAAAATGGTTATATTGAAACATATGGTAATAAAGAAAGATATATTAAGTTTATGTCAGAACCTTTATACTATAATGCATTTGTTTCTAATGATATTGATTGGCTTGAACAAGGTGATGAGGACCAAATTGAATGGATTTTAACTTTTAGAGATAGATTTATTAAAAATTTACCAAAAGACACTAAGTTAACAGTATATAATTATAGTAAATGATGGAAAAAAATTATTATGACATTCTAGGTGTTAGTAAAGATGTTACAGCAGATGAACTTAAAAAAGTATACAGAAAACTATCTTTACAATACCATCCAGATAAAAACCCAGGAAATAAAGAAGCTGAAGAAAAATTCAAAGAAATAACAGAAGCATATGGTGTATTATCAGATAAAGATAAACGCCAACAATACGACTTTGAACAAGATATGAAACAAAACGGTGGTGGTTTCGACCCATTCTCTGGTTTTGGAGGGTTCAATCCATTCTCTGGCTTTAATGGATTTGGCGGCTTTGGTAGACAAAATATAGTAGAACACGGAAGTGATATTCACGTAAATGTTGATGTTACATTAAAAGATATTTACAACGAGAAGAAAATTAACGTTAGTTATACAAAAAATATACCTTGTAATCATTGCAACGGAACTGGTGCTGAAAATGGTAAAGTAAAAATTTGTACTCATTGTAATGGTACTGGAATGTTTACTAACACACAAAGACAAGGTAATGTAATGTATACCACACAATCACCCTGTCCCCATTGTAATGGAGAGGGTAAAATTCCAGAAAAGGAATGTAGCCATTGTAAAGGTAGTGGACTTCAAGCGTCAAAAGCAAACATAGAATTCAATATACCATCTGGTGTATTTGATAATGCAAATATGTTAATTGAAAGACATGGTGATATGCCACGTACATCAAATGGCATTCCTGGTAATCTTATTGTTATATTCCACGTTTTACCTGATGAATATTTCAAAGTAGTTAATAACGGAATTGTACACGAAGAATTTTTGCCACTAACAGATTGTTTATTAGGATGTAATATTAAAATAAAAACTATTGATGGTAAAGAACATTTATTGGAAATTCCAGAATTAACAAGAGACGGTAAGAAATTTATCTTCTCAGAAGGAGGAATGTGGAACAAGCCATATACTGTTTTTATTAGATATAAAATGCCAGAAAAATTAACAAAAAAACAAAAAGAATTACTCAAAAATTTTGCTAAGGAGAATTAATATGACTGAAAATAAATTTTATGAGATATTAGAATCTTATCAAATGTTTAATGCTTATATTGATAGTTTAAATAAATTAAACATTGATTTATCTGAAACAATCGTTACTAATACAGTTGAAAAACTATTTTCACACATCTTGATTGATGAATATGGTAAAGATGGTTATGAATGGGTAAGTTGGTGGATTTATGAACTACCATCAATAAAAGAAAAACATCCAGATTCAGTTTACGCAAAAGAAATGGATGGAACACCAATAATTTTGGAAACAAAAGAACAGTTATATTCATTTTTAGAAAATTCAAAAAAAATATAATGGGAACATTAACGTTTATTAAAGATAAGCCACTCATCGAAGATATCTTTAATTATGATATAATAATTGTAGGTACTGGCATTCATAATGCACTTGGAAATGGTTTTCAATATGATGTTAAAATTAATTTTCCAGAGGTTGAAAAACAAGTTAAACAAACGCCTTATGCTGATTCTAGAAAATTAGGAACTGTAACCGTAATAACTGGAAAACCGACATTTTGTGTTTGTTTTATACACAAAGGTGGATATCGGAAAGATTTATCACCTGATTATTTAAATTATGATTCATTAAACGAAACAATTTCTTTAATAAACGAAAATTTTAAAAATAAAAAAATTGCCACCACCATCATCGGAGGTAGCAAATATGATGGAAACGGTGATAAAGAAAAAATTATAAATATTTTTGAAGTATTACCAAAGAATAATGATTATTACATTTATGATTATGAACAGCGTGACTATCGTGAAGTAAATAACGAAATATGGGAAAAAATTAAGTCATTAGTTAATATTATTCCATATAAAGATTTAAGATTATTAAAAGATGAGTATATTAATCAAAGGAAATATGGAATATATACCGAAAATAAAGAACGTAAAATTATGTTAAATGATTTAATTGAAACCTATAAATTAAAAAATAATATAAAATAAGATTCAAATTATGGCAAAAAAAAGAAAAACCATTTCATTGACAAATGAACATATTGCATTAATTTCTAATATAAAATTTGAGAAATTTGTATTTGACGAAAAACAACATTACTCACGTTTTAAACAAATGGTAGATGATTTGAAATTGTCCGAAAATGATAATTTTAAAGACTATAATAAAGTTATCCTTAATGAGTTGCATGGTTTCGAACCAAATTCAAGATTTGGATGGGGTTGTGACCAATGGAGTCTTTTTGGTGGAACGTATGTTCTGGAGGACGTTGCTATGATTCTAGGATATTTTAACCAAGCAATTGAAAATTCAGAAACTTTGGCAACCGGAAGAAGATTCCCAGAAGAATTGGAAGAAAAAATGTACGCATTATATGAATATATCTGTGAAAACCTTGAAGATATATTTACTATAATTTTAACATTTGTAGGAAATGGAGGACTTGTAGCCGGAACTTATGAATATAAAGACTATAAATGGGTATTAAAAAAAGAGGCTAAATAGCCTCTTTTCTTTTATTGTCCTAAACCAGATTTAATTGCATAGAGCGCATTTACTTCACTATCATTAAAATCTTTACCGTTTGTTTGATTTACTTTTTTCATAAAATAACTTCTCTTAGCGTCTTCATCTTCTTGAGATTCAGGCTCACCTTCAAGTTTTCTTCTAATTTCGGCAGTGTTAACTTCTGGTTTTTGCAACCATTGTATAACAGAACGTTTTTTATTTGAAGTTTCATCTTCAAACAAAGAAGATAATTTTTTAGAAACAACATTTTCAATGATAGTATCAAGTTTTCTATCATTTCTTTCAATTAATATTTCTTTTATAGATTTTTCTATCGATTCTTTTAAAAGTCTAACATTCTTATCCATTTGATAATATTTTATTATAAATATTGATTTTTTAAAAAATTTATTGTATCTTTGCAAAAAAGATATGCATTTTAATTATGAAGATATTATATAATAATGATAAATGGATTGATATATACAATCGTCCTAAATATCAGAAGATAAGAGATACTATTTTAAATACATTTAAAGGGCTAACTTTTGTCGAAGATGGACATAAATATTTTTTAAATGGTAAAGAAATGGAATGTGTCTCAAATGTCGCACATATGTTTCAAGAACACATAGATTCATCAAAACTCGCACAAGAAACATTTGAACGAAATTTTAATAACGGTAGTTCAAAGTATTATCAAATGACGGTTGAACAAATATTAGAATCATGGAAAAAAATAAGTGATGATTCGTGTTCTCACGGAACAGAAAGACATGAATTCGGAGAATCGGCATTTTATTATATGATTGGACAATATGATAAAATTTTACCAGAATTTAAAGATAGATTGACGGAAGATGGTGGATTTAAAGCGATACATCCAAAGGAAGAGGCAATTGTAAAATTTTACGAAGAAATCCCAAAGTGCATTGTTCCTATATTAGCCGAAACACGTGTATTTGTTGAATATGGGAAAGCCGGATATGCTGGAACTTTTGATATATTATTTTATTATGATGCTGAAATAGACGGTAAAAATGATGATAAAAGTGGTTTGTTGGTATTAGACTTTAAAACAAATAAGGACTTGTATAAAAATTTTAAAGAAAAAAAACTTTTACCACCGTTTGATGAATTACTTGATATGCCACTTTCAGTATATAAATTACAACTTTCGTTATATGAAAATGCTTTATTTAAAATAAATTTAAAAGTTATTGGAAGAAGAATTTTATGGCTTAAACCGGACGGCGAATATGAAAAAATAAATTTAGAATCTTATCGTAAGAAAATTGATTCTGAGTTAGAAAAAATATACAATTAAAAAATAATTTATTAAAATATATAAAATATGTTTAGAAGCGAAAAAGAATTGTTATCGGCATTGCTAAATGCAAAAAAACTTGCAACAAAAACAAATAAAAACGAAAAATATGATATCGAAGATTATCGTGATGAAAATGGTTTTATTAATTTAACTAATGTTGATGATATTAATGTTGTTAAAGAAATTATTGATATTGTTGATAACAAAAATAAAAAAATTGAGTCTGAAAAATATGATAATGAAAACATTGATGAAGGCACAGACTTGTTAGATTTTTTTAAGTCATATTTTAATGCCGACAATGTTAATATATATATTAAAACTCCAGAAGGTGAAATTAAACTAAATAGCAATAAGCCAGGTGAATTTAAATTTGAAGGCGAAAAAGTAGAAGATGTTAAGCCAGTTTATAATGAATGTATTACATCAGATTTAAAAGAACAAGAAGAATGTGATTCTATTGATAAACGTTCTGTTTTGTTGAAAAATGCTGGTGGTATGTTTAATGCACCTTTTTATAATGCCGCATTATATATATGTGAAATGAAATATTTTAATGATTGCGGAATCTATTCAGAAGATGATGTATATCCAGAAAATATTGATACTTATGTAATTTTACCTAACATATGGAATAAAATTTACAATTATGAGGCTGAATATTATGCCGAACATATGGAAAATGGCTCAGAAGTTTACATCCTAAATCCAGAAACTTTTGAATTGACAAAAATAAATGAGACTAATGACTTATGGGATTACGTAATGTCAATTGTCCAAGAACAAAGTATTTAATTTATTATGGATATAAATACAATTGAAAAATGGGTGGTTGTTCAAGAATGCCCAATTGCTGGAGGAACACTTCCAGTTAATAGTGAAATACAAGTAGTTCATGGCTGCGTTTATTTTAATGGTGGATTAATGGATACTTTTTACCAAAGAGAGTTATTTAATCTTTTAGAAAAAGAGAGAAAACAACATAAGTATCTTAAAAAAATGAACAATATATATAATCAATTATAAAATAAAAGCGGAGATATCTCCGCTTTTTTTTTATTCAATACCAGGATACAAATCTGTGAAAAATATTAATTTATAGTCAGTAGGAATAATTACGTCATTGACATTAACTATATTATTTTCACTATCGTATAAATGACGCATTTCTGCTTTTGCACAACCACAAGCACCAATATGTACTGACCAAGTACAAATATTACATGCTATATTACTTTCATTATAAATATATAGTGTATCAAAACAACACGTATCAGTAATTTCTAATCCTTCGTCTTTACAGCCATAAAAAATACCTTGCTGATGTATTGGTAAATCTTGATTTTGGAATAATTCAGCCCATGTCATTGGCGTGTTTATACTATATTCTTCTCCTTCAATTGTAAAAATAATAGGTTTTGGGGCATAATTATAAACTGGAGTTATGGCCTCATTTATTTTAACTACATTTGGTAACATAAATTCGTCACTATCTTTATATGCTTGGTATTCGCTATTTGTTTCAAATAATTTAATATATTTTCCCATATTATGTTATATTTTTAATATAAATATTTGTTCGTGTTGTTTTTTTATATAACTTTGCAATATTAATAATTATGATTTATGAAAAATTTCTTGCAAAATTTATATAAAGGGAAAGAATGGATGCACAATGTAAATTGGGATTTTTTAAATACAATTCCAGAATTTGAAAAATTGAATCATTGTGAACAGAATCCAAAGTGGCACAGTGAAGGAAATGTAATGGAACATACCAAACTGTCCATTAAAAAATTTGAAAATGAAGTTTTAAATCTTGAACGTTATAACTGGTATAATGATGATGAAAGATTTATTTTAAGAGCATCTATTATCTTACATGATATCGGAAAAGGAGTTGTCACATCAATTGGAAAAGATGGGAACTGGCATGCATATGAACATGAAATATATAGCGAGAAAATCGCACGTGTATTACTATGGAATGAAAATATCCATATCAGAGAGACGATTTGTTCATTAGTAAGATATCATATGACACCATTACAGATTTTTGAATCTAAAAATTGGATTTATAAAATGTTTGAAATAGGATGTCGTGTTCCGTTAAAATTGTTGTATGCCGTAAAAATGGCTGACTTACTTGGTTCAGTACAAGAGAATGGTGGAACTATGGAAGCCGATTTAAAAAAACTTGATTTTTTTAAAAACGCCGCCAAATCACTTGGTTTGTGGGATAATGTATCAAAAGATAAATCTTCTTTTATTGTAAAATATGGCTCAAATCGCAATATAATGCCTTGGAAAATTTCTACTGATAAAAACAAAATTGCTATTGTTTTAATCGGGCTTCCAGGTTCTGGTAAAAACACTTTTATTGAAACTAAATTAAAAAAAGAAATGCCAGATAATTGCGTACAGATATCAAGGGATGATATAAGAGTTAAGATTGGTATTTGTGATGAAGGTGGAAAGTGTGTTGGAAGCGAATCAGAAGAAAAAGAAGTAAGTCGTATTTCAGATGAATTACTTTCAAATGCGATTAATGATGGAAAACCAATTGTGATAAACAACATTAATCTAAAGAGGAAATATCGAGATGTTTTTACAAAAATCCTTAGAAATAATGGATATATTATCAAATTTGTATACATTGAAGCCCCTACTATTGATATTAATATTAAAAGAAGAGATGGACAAATATCTAAAGAGGCAATTCAATCTTGTGCTTATAATTTTGACTTTCCAGAACCAAGCGAATATGATGAGTTATTTATTGAAAAACAAACATTATAATAGGAAAAATTTATGGCAATAAAATTGTTTAATGTAAAAGATGAGGAATATTTTGGAGACAATGTTTATTTAATACATCGCCCATATATATTATCCAATCCATATACTCACATTAAAGAAAAACAAACTAAAGCAATGTTTGTTGTTAATAGTAGAGAAGAAGCCATTGAGCGTTATTCTGTTTATTTTGATATAATGTATGGTAAAAACATAAAGTTTACCAATGCATTCGATGAAATATACAATAAATACCGTAAAGGAGAAGATATTTTTTTAGGGTGTTATTGTTACCCAAAACCTTGTCATGGAGAAGTTTTAATAAAAAAACTTCAACAAAAATTATTAAAGGAAAAATTTGCCGAAGTTAAAAAAATGAAAAAAGATTTGGAGGTTAAAAAATAATTTTTTAATTTTGCCGTATAATTTAAAATATTAATGTTATGTACAGAGAAGAAATTGACAGACAGATAGCCAGTGCAATGAAAAATGGCGAACAGACTAAATTAATCGTATGGCGTTCTATTAAAACTGAGTTTGTTAAATATCAAACATCTGGTGCTGGTGTTGAATTGACTGATGATAAAGAATTACAGATTATCACAAAAATGGTTCAGCAACGCAAAGATTCTATTGAACAATACACAAAGGCTGGTAGAACAGAACTTGCTAATTCAGAACAAAAAGAACTTGATATTTTGCAGTCATTGTTACCAAATGAGCCTACAAATGAAGATATTGAAAATACAATTAATGAGTTTTTAGTGTCAAAAACAGAAAAGCCAACAATGAAGGATATGCGTGATGTAATGTCATATGTCAAAACGAAATATCCAACTGTAAACGGTGGAGTCGTTTCTAAAATTTTTAGAGAAAAATACATTTAATTTAAACATTTAATTAATAAAAAAAATTATGGATATCCGTATTGTTGATGGACGCTTAACAAAAGATGCCGAACTTAGACAAACTAGCGATGGTAAAAAATACGTGACTTTTTCAATTGCAAATAATTCTTTTGTAAAAAATGAACAAGTAACGACATATTTTAATGTAGTAACATTTAGACAACATGACATCGAAAATTACGAGAAATTAGTTAAAGGAAAACTTGTAATTGTCAATGGAAAGCCAAATGAAGTTATGGCAGTAAGAGATGGTAATACTTATCTTAACAGAAATTTGCTTGCGTACAATATCGAGGGTACTTATTATGGTAGTAAAGACAATAAAGAAAATAGTCAAGTTTCTACATATAAAGATGTTGCTCCATTTACGCCAAAAGCCACTGTACCTAAACCAGAAACATTTAATAAACAAATGAATGATGAAAAGCCGTATTCATTTGTAAATGGTTCGCAACCACAAAATGATGATAAAAAAGATGACTATGATTTGCCATTTTGATTTAAAAGCAGAGTTTATCTCTGCTTTTTTTTATTTTTAAACAAAAAAATATTACTTTTTTTGGCACATAATATGTTTTTTTGAGTTATTACGTCAAACAAAACAAAAAAGAGCGCTCGTAATAATAACTAAACAAAAAAAAACAAAACAATTATGGCAGAAGTAATGAACAATGGAATGAGTGAACAAAAACATTATGCAAGCAACGCAAAAGGAAACGCAGCACTCACAACCGGAATTATCGGTACATCATTAGCCGGATTATTGGCTCTTAAAGATGGTTTATTTAATGGAATTTTGGGAGGTGGTTCAACTCCTTCACCAAGAGAATGTGGTGTTCCTCACGGAGAACTTTACAACGAACGTAAAGAACAAGAAGATTATATTGCATTGACAAAACAATTTTATGAAGGTGTAATAGCATCTCAAGCAAATGTCGATAAAAAGTTCTTTGATTTATACAAAATGAATGTTGATACTTCATTTGGGCTTTACAAAAATCACGTAGATGACTCTTTCGCACTTTACAAAGGACAAAGAGATTCTAAGGATGAACTTATTGCTAAAATAAATGAAGTTGACAAGAAAGTTGATATGATGGCAGCTGTACGTCCTTATCAAGATGCTCTTATAAATTGTAAGATTGACAATGTTGCTCTCGTAAGTGACTTCAATTTAGCAAAACGCACATGTAGAATGATTCAAGGCGAATTAGTACTTCCTAGCACACCTACTGTAACAGGATATGCAAGTTATAGCCCTTGTAATCCAATTCAACCAACAACTGGTGCTTAATAATTTAACAAGGGGGAGGGACGCCTCCCTCTTAAATCATAATAGAAAAAAACCGTATTATTTGTCAACTACACCCATCTAAAGGAGGGTGCTTGTGCAAAAATTTTTAATCTTTGACATGGCACGTTGACAAGTGCTCTTACTGAGTCTTGGTACAACCAATTCTCATTACGTTCATTGAAATATTTTCTTTATATATAAATAGTTTGTTAATTCAAAAAATACACAATATATAAGGAAATTTGAAAAAAATGTATATTTGCAAAAAAAATAATGTTTAATTAATAAAAGGCTTGCTGCAATTCCTCTCCAACCTAAAGGATGGAGTTCCCTTGCAGAGATTTATATGAACAATTTCGTTTTTAGTCAAGACCCTTTATTATATACTGCATTATCAAGCAGACAAAATCCTCAGTCTGAATATGATATGAAAAGGCAATTAGATGAGGCTGTTGCCCAATACCAGGCTTTGTCTCAACAACAACCCTCACAACAAAAACCTCAACCAAAAGATTATCTTGGCGAAATAGATGATATGGTAAGAAGTTTAGATGAAGATGTGATGTTGACTTTAAATTCAGATATTGAGTATCTGAAAATAAATGAAGATTTACAAAAATTAATACAAGAAGAAATGATGCGTAGTATTAAATGGAAAATTAATTCCAACCCAGATGCCATAAGTAAAATGGAAAGATTGAAACATTTGATTTCTACGGCTCAAAAAACAAAAAGCGATGAAGATAGAAGAATAATGGCTGATATTAATGATTACATCAAAAATTATTCTGATTTAACATTTGAAGAATATAAACAATTAAAATACAATAAATAATTATGAAGGCTGGCGAGGTTAAAATTAGATTATCAAATTCATTAATGAATTTAATTGACACTTATTTTTGTAGTAATTCAATTAATGAGAAATTTATCAATTCAACATTGAAAATAATTGTTAAACAAAATCTCTATAAGATAGATTCAATGCTAAATTTGTTTGAAGATAAAAATGGTGACATAAACGTAAATGATATTGTTGCTGAATATTCAAAAATGTTTGATGATAATGGTTTTGTATTTGATTTGAAACAATATGTAGATAATGATTTGATAAAGAACTTTATTCCAGACAAAGTGTTAGTGATTAAACGTGACGATATTTTGAATTTATTCAAATAATCTGATATTTATCTCTTGGAAAAGAAATGTGTTTTGGGGATTCATATGCAATAATTATAATAATTGTAAGAATCCTATGGAAAATGATAGCTTAGACTATAATGTGAATTTATTTTTTCACAATATAGAACCACGTTTTAACAAATTTAAATCTAAAATAAAAAAACTGGCACATAATAATAACATTATTTTTGACGAAGATGTGTTTATGGATACAATATTAAAATGTATGAGCACATTTTCAACTGAAAATGCTTCCGATGTAGATATTGATAATTACTTCTGGAAGTCTTTCAAACAGAACAGCTTTACAAAATTTTCCAGAGATAAATTTCGTAACACAGTAAATTTTGATGATTTCGGAGATAATATTCTAACTGACGAATATAATGCTGATATTGACGAAATCGTTGATTTAATCAAAAATGAAGTGAAAGACAAGTTTGGTGATGATATATATTCAGCATGGATATTGCACGTGTGCAATGATTATACATATACTGAACTTGAAGAAAACGGCTATGAAGGGTTAAATCTACATAACGAGTTCAGACAAATAAAAAGATATATTTGCCAAAAACTTATAAATAAAAACAAAAAACTCAAAATGTTATTAGTAGAAAATAATCTTTTTAATTTAAAAGATTAGTAAAAACTAAGAAATTAGCGTGATACCCTTTCTGTTCTTTTCCAAATATTAAGAGTCGGATTTTATCCGGCTCTTTTTTTTTTATTTAAAATTTTGTAGATTCCAAATAATTTATATATATTTGCACATAATTTTAAAATAAAAGTGTATGACAAAAGAGGAAGCATTTGCAAGGTATTGTGAGATTTTTGATTTTGCTGAGGTTGGCAAAAAAATAGAAGAAATCGTTGATGTTAATGAATTCATTAATACTCCGGCTGCACCATCAATTGAAACTGGAGTTGCCTACGAAGGAGGTGTAATTTTCCATACTATTATGGTTTATCATTTCGCAAAAAAACTACAACCTATTTATGGAAATATCTACCAAGTTGATTTAAAACAATTAGCAAAAGTAGTTGTCTTGCACCAATTAGGAAAGGTTGGAATGTTTAAGCCAAATGAAAATGACTGGGAGGTTAAAAAACTTGGAAAAGTTTACTCATTTACTGAAACTGGAGCGTGCCTTAAAACTGGAGAACGTTCAAAAATGGTTTGCAGTAATGCAGGGGTAATTTTCACACCAGAAGAATATGAGGCTATGTCTATCTTAGACAAGACACCAGAAGAGTATGAAAATATGACAAAATATAGAACGCATCTTTCGACATTGCTAAAAATGTCAAGTGATATGGCTTTTTCCGTTGCGAGAGAACGTTATAAGAAAAGTATAGAAAATGAACAATAATATTAAATTAGGGTACGATGACATCAGCATCGTACCCGAAAGAATTACTCAAATTAGGCATCGTAAAGAATGTATCTATTTTGATATTGAAACAATGATGTTACCAATTTTTACTGCACCTATGAGTAATGTTATAGATATACAAACTTCTGAGGTTTATACATCTAACAGTATTAATATTGTTTTACCTAGGTCAGTAAATTTTGAAGAACGTTTAAAATTTATGATGTCTTCATATGATAGTTCATCCAAATTTACATCTTTTTCATTGACAGAAGCACAAAAAATTTTTATTAACGATGCTTATGGCGAAAATTATAATGAAAATGAAATACTAAGAGTAAGACATAATTTAAATTCTAATTATTTTACAGGCTCTTATAAAATATGTATTGATGTTGCCAATGGGCATATGTCAGAATTAATTGACACGATTAAAGAAATTAAAGAATTATATAAAGATAAAGTCAAAATAATGTCAGGGAATATTGCAAATCCTAATACATATATTGACTATGAAAATGCTGGTTGTGATTTTTTAAGATGTTCAATTGGTTCTGGAAGTAGATGTATTACATCAAGTAATGTTGGCGTTCATTATGGCACTTTTTCGTTATTAAAGGAAATTTGGGAGATAAAACAAGACATAAATGGTAAATGTAAAATTATTGCAGACGGAGGTATAAGAGGTTATGGTGATATACAAAAAGCCTTAATATATGCTGATTATGTAATGATTGGTGGTTTATTCAATAAAGCAATTGATAGTGCTGGAATCCCAGTATATGGTTGTTCATATTGGACTATCTTTGGAAAAAAAATATTAAATCCTTTTAAGACTTTAGTAACTTACGGTAAAAAGGTATCAAAAGATGACTACCAAAAAGTTATAAAAAAGATAAAAGAAGGCAAAATAGACGTTTGGAAAGATTTTTACGGAATGAGCACAAAAATTGCACAAGAAGAAATAAATCCAAATGCTAAAACGAAAACTAGTGAAGGTAAGATTGAACGACAAAAAGTTGAATATACAATTAAAGATTGGGCAGATAATGAAAAAGATTATCTTCGTTCGGCGATGTCATATACAAATTCACGATTTTTAAGTGATTATAAAAATTCTAATTGGATACAATTAACACATAAAAGTTATAATAAATAAAAAAAAATATCTTATATGAAAAAAATTAGGTTATTAATACAAAGTATTTCTGATATTATCACAAATTCTTCAACAGAAGTTTTTATGGTTTATGATAAGAGGGCTTTTGACGATATTAAAGACTTAGTAAACGCTATTTTAAATATCAATAAAGATAATGAATACACATTTGATGATTTATTTGAAATCAAAGAATCATTTGACAAGGAAGAATTCTTATATCAATATCCGCAATATAAATCTTTAAAAGATGATGAAATAATCGAAAAAGCACATAAAATTGATGATGAAAATTATGGAGAAGGATATCCGTATGTTAATGGTTATATTGTAAAGGCTAAAAATCCTAAAAATAAGGAGGTAGCCGAAAAATTGTCTAACATTAATCGTATTTTTGAAACTTATGTTTGTTATTGTTGATGTTCAAAGTGTATCAGACATTATTACAAATTCTTCATCAGAAGTTTTTATTATTAATTCAAATAATAACTCATTAATAGAATTGATTGAAGGATTAGGTTGTAACACTGATTATTATTTAAGTATGTTAACGACTGAGGATGATGTTAAAAATTTTTTAATAGATATCTGTGTTAATAGACCATATTATTTAGACTATATTGACGGCTATATTAGTCATAATATTTTAAAAAACATTTTTGTGGATTCATGGGATTTTAATACTGAAACGTGTATTGAAAACGGAATATCTGTTGAAAAACTTATTGAAACATTTTTCCCTTTTTATAAGGAATTAATTGGTAAAATGATTTTAAAATTTGATGATGATTGTTACTATCCTGAATGGGTAAATACAATAATTAATTTTTCGCATAATAATAATATAATTGTTTTTGAAGATAGAGTATGATTAAAAGTGTAATTTCTATACAAAATATTTCTGATGTAATTACAAATAGTTCGTCTGAAATTTTTATCTGTCAATCAGATAATCCAGAACAAACATTAGAATTAATGAGAGAAGTCTTATCATCTGTTTATGATAACTTTAAAAAGGCACGTGATAACTCTGGTAGCAATACTTATTCTTATTACGGTAATTCTATTGATGATTTTATGACTTTAAATATTGCATATTGTGATGGATGTGATAATAACTGGGGTTATACTTATAAAAAAGGAGATATATTAGTTGAAAGTACTGATGATAACTCAATACCATCGGTTATAATGGATTTTATTTATGAGTTTTTCCCATATAATAAAATACAACATCACCATTTAGGATAGTAAATATACAATGAATAATTAAAGGCACTATATAGTGCCTTTTTTTTTATTTTTTGAAAAAGAAATATTGTGTAATTAAAAATATTATTTTATCTTTGTGCAAATTTTAATAGTACGAATATGATACAAGGCAGAAAAGAAATAAATGATGATGTCATTAAAACATTCCTTGAAGGACATGACCCGATGGAACGTATTGTAAATCTTGAATATAAATATAATGAAGATAAAATTAAAGTAATCTATCGAGACGAAAATGATGTAAAACGTGAAATGATGGATTATTTTCATCCGTTTTGTTGGGCAACCAGAAGTGCATGCGATAAATTATGTAATGGAGACCGTACGAAATTACGTGAGTTACTTGTTAAATATGATATCAAAGTAAAAAAACTTGACACAAGAGATGCCAATGGCGTTGAAAGACACGAATATGATAACGGTTATCTGTTCATGTTTTATACTATTAAAGCGATGAGTTATAAGAAATTTTTGGAATTTTTTCAAAAAGCCGAAAATCCTATATACTCAAAAGAAGTCGATGAGGGTTCTAAAAAACGGAGTAAACAATATTTGATTGTTACCCCACAAGAGCAATATATGATAGCGTCTGGGAAACGTTTTTTTAAAGGTTATGAAGATTATAACCAACTTCTTAGACTTATATTTGACTTGGAAACTGAGGGACTTGACCCTAAAAGACACAGAATTCTTCAAGTTGGTGTTAGATTTAACCGTCCAATACAGACAAAAACTGGTTTGAGGGAATATCAACAAATATTCCAAATGAAAAATGGCACAGAAGAAGAACGAAATGCATATGAAATCGAATTAATCAAAATTATGATTAAAATGATACAGGTTTTCAAACCAGATATCATTACTGCACATAATGGAGAAAACTTCGACTGGTGGTTCATAATTGAACGTTGCAAAATGCTTGGTACAACAATCGAAGATTTATCAAAAGATTATTTTGATGGAGAAACGATTAGAAAAAACAACCGTGAAACAATTCTTAAACTAGGTGGTGAAATCGAAACATTCTATCAGACAATCGTACCAGGAACAATTATTACCGATTCATTACATGCAGTACGTAGAGCACAAGCAATCGACTCAAATATGGAACGTGCTGACTTGAAGTATGTTACCAAATATTCAAAATTAGTAAAACCTAATCGTGTTTACGTACCAGGAGATAGAATTTCAATAACATTAAAGGATTTGCAATGCCACTATGCATTTAACGATGAAGACGGAGATTGGTATTTGTATGACCCTAATCATAAAGAAAATACGGCTAAAATTGAGCCAGAATTAACAATTGATTATTTTGAAAATTTAATACAAAAAACAAATAGTAGGACACCAACAGAACAGGAATGGTGTGAAATAAATGCCGAGGGTATGTCAGTATCTTGGGAAGATTATGTCTCTGAAATTGAAGATGAAAAATATGATGAAACTGTTACAGCCGAACATCTGTATAACGATTATATAAAGGAGTTCAACGAAAAACATAATAAACAAACACCATTAAAGGGAATGAGTCCTAAAGGATTTACCATGTATACTAGAAATTATATTGCAAAAGGATACACATTAGTTACTGGTAAATACATTGTTGAAAGATATCTAATGGACGACTTATGGGAATGTGATAAGGTAGAACACCGATACAATGGTTCAAATTTTCTTATTTGCAAAATGCTTCCAGTACCTTTCCAAAAATGTTGTACAATGGGTACTGCTGGGCAATGGAAATCAATAATGCTTGCATGGTCATATGAGAACAATCTAGCTGTGCCAATGTTCGGAGAAAGTAAATCATTTACCGGAGGTTTGTCAAGATTACTTAAAGTCGGATTTGTTGATAATGTGGCTAAATTTGACTATAACTCACTTTATCCATCAATTACACTCACTTGGGATATTTCTGACCCAGAAAAAGATTTAATGGGTTCTATGCTTCACTTCCTTGAATATGTATTACTACAACGTGAAAAGTATAAAGGATTGATGAAAAAGGCTGGAAAACTTAAAGATAAACTGGAACGAGAACTTGAAACATTTAATGGTAATGAATATGAAAGAAAACAACTTGAAGAATCTATCAGAAAAGCAGCAGAAGAAAAATCAGCTAATGATAAAAAACAATTACCACTGAAAATTTTAGGTAACAGTTTCTTCGGATCATATGGCGCACCGAATGTTTTTCCTTTTGGTTCATTAGTTTGTGCTGAAAGAATTACTTGTACTGGTAGAATGTGTCTTCGATTAATGATTTATCATTTTTCTAATGGTATTCCAAATACAATGGGTGGCGATAAATCATATGCATACACTCCAATTGTTGGAGATTCATTTACTGGTGATACTCCATTGTTCATTAAATATTATGATACAGGATTAATTGATATAAAACCGATTGAAGAAATTGTTGATGAAAAATCTATACAAATAGATGACTTAGGTAGAGAATATGATTATTCACAGAAGCCATATATGGTATTATGTCGTAGTGGATGGTGTGATTGCAAATACGTTTATCGTCATAAAACTGACAAAGTTATTTATCGTGTAACGGATAAAAATACAGGTGTTTTAGTGGATGTTACTGAGGACCATAGTTTGTTTAATGATAAGCAAGAAGAAATTAAACCATCATCAATTAATGAAAATACGAAATTAGAATATTATAATGGCGAAATTAAAGGATTGGAAAATGAATACCCATATCACGTTATTAAACAAATAACCTTAGAAGTCGCAATAGGAAAAAGAGATAGATTTCCAATTGATTTATTAAATACTACATCATATTGTAGTTCGTTAGTAATCGATTGTTGGAATGATACGTACAATCCTGATAGAGAATATTCAAAAATGGTTTTAGCACAAATAATGTATATAAACAAAAAAGCAAATTTATAAATACATATGAAAATAATTAATGCCGGAAAAAAAGATTATTATGATTACCTATCAGGAATATATGGGATTGATACTGATATAGTCTATGATAGACGTGATTATAATGTATTTAGAAAATATGATAGTAATGCTGAGTTTTTCTTGAAAGAACCTTTATATGGTGATTCATTTAAGACAAATAAACGTGGATATAGATATGTAAATGGGAAAGGGGTATTTGGTAATTTTGAAGAAGGTAAAATTTTATATCTTTTAATTGAAATAGGCTTTATGCAATATTTCTTTAAAATTGAACGTTATCTAATTAATGAAAAAGAAGTTAAAATTGAACCTACTTTATTTGATAAAAAAATAGTTTCTGAAAAAAAATCCGATTGTGTTTTATCGGTGATACCGTTGGAATGTTATAACAGTTATAATGAAGGTTTGAAAATAAGTAAATTTAATAATAGATTTGAAACAAAAAATCCTATATTTTCAGATACTTGGGTAACATCAGTTATACCTCCAGAGGAGATATATCAAAATATTTACGATTACTTAATATCAATAAAAGAACCTAAAATTGAAGACAAACGAAATGATATACAAAAACTAGAATCAAAAGGATTTGATAAAAAAGAATCATTTCGAAATCCAGTTATTAATGCAAATTCTATTAAACATTATGAAAAAAGAAAGAATTAAAAATAAACTTAAAAATCTAAAAGTTGGTGATAAAGTTGTGTTACACGAATCATACTCAACAAGAACAAAACCACGTGAATATAATGTTACCAAAATTGGTAGACAATATATATACATTGATTATTCTAATACAAAATTCAGTATTGAACATGGGTACGGTGAATATGGAATGAGTATATTTCCAGGTACAATCGAAGAATATAACGAGCAAATAAAAACAAATGAGTTAAGAAAAATCGTAATAAATGAATTTGAAAGAAATTCAAGAGATTTGACAAAAGAAGAACTTATTGCTATAATGGAAATTATTAAAGAAGAATAAATAATCTATTATTATGGAACAAAATATTGAAAATTATAAACAAGATTTGAAAAAATTTTATTTTGGTTATAAAGCAATTATGAAACATCGAATTGATGATATGTGCGAAGAAGATAAAATAATTTGTGATACTTATTGCCCAAATAAAAATGTAATCGCTTATGAAGAATGTAAACAATATAATTGGAAAATTATATTCTTTGAAGACTCTTCTTTACTGTTGATTACAAATAATACGCCAAAAAAAGATAATTATAATTTAAATTATATCGTTTCAACAGCAATTTCTGGAGTATTGCCAGAAAATAAAACCTTAGTTAGAAGATTACCATGTAAAAAAAATGATAAAACAATCTTTTTAATGAAAATAGAAGATATCAATTAAATAAAAAATAAAAGCCATCAAATTGATGGCTTTTATTATATAGATACAATTATTGTTAATTATTATACTCCGTAAATCGTGATATCATATTTTTCGGTTTCTTTTGGTGAACAATTAAGAACTGTCCATCCAGTATATGTACCATTTGATGCATTAGTACCACCGTTACCAGATGACGCTTGAACTTTATCTTGGGTTGTACCAGCTGTAATTGTGGCGTAAGATGTCCAATAATATGTTGTTCCATCCCAATCTTTCATACCAAACGAACCGTTACATGATATATCTACATCTGGAGCATAATTTGCTTTATAAGTAACTTGAGAACCATGTGTTGCTGTAATTTCAAGGTTAGCCACTTTACCATTCTGATTTATTTTTTTAGCATCAGAATAATACGTAGAACCATTATATGAAATATAATTTCTAGCATATGCATATCTTGCTGATGTACTGGTATTTTTACCAAATGTTATAGTTGAGCCAGAAATACTAGCGCCAGCATTTTGGTCAGATATCTGTCTTGATGGTGTCTTAGCATAAGAACCACTACTCCAAGTTACCGTTGCATTACCAGATACCGTAATACTACCACCTAAACGAGAAACCGAAGATGAACTTATCGAACAAGCAACAGAACAGCCACTAAATGAGTTAGCCGCTTGGTATACATACATTGTACCAGATGCACTCTTACCATTCGCAGACCATGTTACACTTTGACTTTTCACCGTAGTTTGTCCAGATGACGTTTCACCTTTTGATGAAGCAGAACCACTTATTGATGTTACATTAGGTGGAACCGAAATTGTTCCAGTGTCTTTTTGTCCAGAACAATATGTTTTTGTCCATGTTTGAGAACCGTTTCCAGCCGTTGCTGTTGCTGAACCACCAGAAGCTGCTATCGTCTTATTACTTATTGTCCCAATAGTAATATTACTATAAGTAGTCGTTGAAGTGTTAGTTACACTAACAGTTGCTGTTTTTGTTTTACTTGTATCACCGCTATTTGTTGCTGTAATAGTACAACTATCTGTAACTTCATTTTTTCCCATAGTTGAATGTGATAACGTATTACCAGACAAACTGAATCTACTATTACCATTTGAAGTAATCTTAATGGTTGTCGTTCCGGCTTCTGATACACTTCTACTAACAGAACCAGTGCAATAATAATATGTTCTTGTATTAGTTACACTATGTGAAACCGTTGCAGAACCTCCGGAACAAGTAATACCACTACCAATGCTAACTGATGGAGTACCATAAGCAGTAATTTTAGAACTTGTTTCATAGTTTCTAACATATGTAGAGGCTGATGCTGATTTTGATGTAGAACTAGCATTTGTCGCCGTAATCGTAACGTGGTCATAACCAACGTTAGTTGTCATTGAACTATGTGATAATTTTGTTCCACTTAGGCTAAATCTTGATATGTTACCGTTAGTCCCTTTACTTGTACTTGTTGAGAAACTTTGATGACTTATCGTAAGATTAACTGTACCAGCAACGCTTTCTGTTCTACCAGCACTTCCAGAACAATAATAATAAGTTTTTGTATTACTTACATTACTTGTAATTGTCGCAGAACCTCCAGAACAAGTGATACCACTATCAATACTAACAGTAGGTGTACCATATTCGGTAATTGCAGATGTTGCATCAGCATTATTAGTTACACTTACAGTAGCAGTCTTAGTTTTACTTGTATCACCACTATTAGTCGCCGTAATAGTACAACTATCTGTAACAGCATTTGTTGTCATATTACTATGTGATAACGTATTTCCAGATAAACTAAATCTACTATTACCATTTGATGTAATCTTAATAGTTGTAGTACCAGCAATATTTTCAGTTTTACCAGGTGTATTAGATGTATAGTAATAAGTTCTTGTATTAGTTACATTATGTGTAACGGTTGCTGAACCACCCTTACAAGTGATACCACTATCAATACTAACAGTAGGCGTACCATATGCGGTAATTGCAGATGTTGCATTTGCTTTATTTTCTTGTTGATAAACAGGGACTTTAACTTCAATTTGCTTGCCTCCACCTCCTGTTACAACAACAACAGAATTACCAACTACCGATTGTGCTTTTTCTGTCGCACCTAATGAACCAACAGATACTGTGGTATAATTTCCATATAATATGTTTGCTTTTTTAGAGTAATTAGATGTATAAGAAACAGTTTGCTCACACACAACTCCAGACGCAGTAGATGAACCACCAGACGCTGGAATTACAGATGCAGTACCACTATTTTTAACAACAATATCTCCGTAAGTTGCAACATTCGCCTCTTGATAAACTGGATATGATTTTGTTACAGTTTTACCGTTCATTGTAACCGTTAGAACACTATCACCCTTTTTAACTCTTTCGGTTTCATTATCCACCAAATCACCACCACTGACAGATGTAACGCTAACCTCAGCACCAGAAGTAATAGTACCACCGTCAGTATAACTATCTCCATAACCATATGTTTGTGAATAAGTATAACCGCTAACTTGTGATTCTCCACCACTTGCTGGAATGTCATTTACAGTACCGCCAGAGATTACAATATCTCCGTAATTTACTTTCATACCACCAATTTGTATAAATGGGTTAACATCTCGATATGACGTTTTAGGTGTTTGAAACATCCCCCAAGTATAACCATATTGAGTCATACCAAGAGATATTGCATCGCTACTATTTTCTTCATCACAACTCCAAGGTATTGATGATATTTCGTAATCACCGTAATATTTTATAAATTCATCAGATTTATAATCGAAAAATATATTATATATTACATTACAAGCCATAAGTTCATCTGATGACGGAAGATACCAATCACCTTGATTTGTGCCAATGGTACTATATAAATTACATAATGAAGCCGCTGGGAAATCATCTGGATTGTCAATGTCTGGAGTCCAGCCCTCTGGCTTTGTTCCACGATGTTCAATTATTGCTTGTGTTTTTTCCTTACCAGCATTTTGCTGAGTTATATTTTCAGTAATAAAACTATTAGTATTACCCCATACTGTATACCCTAGATTTTCAAGTGCAACAACCCCACAAGCTTTATCAAAATATCCTGAAAGTTCATATGGAATTGCGACTGCACCAATTGGTATACAAGTATCTGGAATTATATCTTCGCCACCATCATCAAAACGATAATACAACATTGAATCAGAAGAAGAGTCATAAAAGACAAAATCCCCAAGTATTGTGTCGACATGCTGTATTAGTCTTGCTTTTGGCCGTTCTTTATTATTAATTAACGTTCTTCTTCTCATACTAACTCAAATTTAAGTATTTCAGGATAACCTTTTGTGAAATCATAGTTTTCGACTTCTTCAACAGTAGTTAATTTATTAACTTTCATTTTATGTTGTTCAGTTACCATGAAACATTTATCGGCATATCTTTGTATTTGTGCCAACATATATTCGGCGTTTTGTACTGATACACTAAGTACCATTCCATTAACTAAAAAGTCTAATGTAAGTTCTCCCAATAATTTTGCTGCTTCAATTGATTGTTTGTAATTATTTCTTTCTTGTGCATTAAACCATGCGTTGATTGCGTCATTTATAATGAAATTATTAACATTTTCGCTTCTGTCATATTCTTTGATTTTACCAATCATTAGATTTTTAGCCTTAGCCAACATATCTACGGCTGGTTTTTCTTTTAATGTCATATTAATAATTTCTTCAATTGATGCTTCTGGGTTATTTTCTTTAAAGTTCAATTGTTCTTCGTTTATTAAAACCCACCATCCATTTAAATAATGGTTATAAGTTGTACCAACATTATTATAATTTTCTGGATTTAATTCGTTTTCCATAGTAATGAAACCTGGAACATTTTTTTTAACATATGTAACCATATCAAATACCTCTTATATATTTTTTATTTCCATCTGATATTACATTCAATTCAGCATAAGCGCCTGGCTCAATTGTAATGTCTGTATTTGCCATACAAACATAATCTCCTGTATTTGGTAATGCAACAGTAATTGCAGATGTACCATTATTATTTATAATTATATGAATTTCTCTACCGTCTGCTATCGTAGAACTTGTTGAAAAAGATAGTGATGAACTAGACGAAACAGTAGCAATTACCAATCTTTTTGATGTTGGTATATTAGTTAAACTAGTCACATTTAAATGCCCAGTATTAAATTGATATTCCAATACCGCTTTTTGTAAATTAGTAGTGGTATAGTAATATGAATCACCACTAGTCGTAGTAACTAAAATTCTTTTTCCATCTAAACTGGAAGTTGAATACAAATCATTTATTTTTTTAAAACCTAACATATTTAAATTAATTTAATTTTATGATTCTTTTTTAAGATAAATATTTTGATAATCAAATAAAAATGTTTACTTTTGCATATTAATATTATAAAAAATGAGAATAACAGATAAGCACATATTTTTCTGGGGAGAAGAACTAAGCAACTTCTATCCTTGCAATATCACATATAGATATGGAGATAAAACTTTAACTTTTCACACATCAGAGCAAATGTTTATGTGGCTAAAAGCCAAAACATTTAACGACAATGAAAATGCTGATAATATTTTAAAGGCTAAAACACCAAAAGACGCTAAAAGATTAGGTAGAAAGGTTATAAATTTTTCAGATGAAATTTGGGCTAAAAAGAGAAAAGACGCTATGAAATTGGCATTGCGTTATAAATTTTCAGATGAAAATCCAGACTTAAAAGAATTTATTTTAGACAAAAATTTCGATAATAAAAAATTTGTTGAAGCATCTCCATTTGATGAAATCTGGGGAATTGGATTATCTGAAAATGATGAAAGAAGTGATGATGAATCAAATTGGAAAGGCATAAATTTATTAGGTACTTGTCTTAATGAAATAAGGGATGAATTGTTAACAAAATAAAATTTTATATTATGTATTTTAAAAATTTGGAGGATAAATGCCTCTATTATAGAGGTTTAAGTGATTATAAGTTATTACCGAATTCATACGTATTAGTAATGTTAGATGGTAGAAGTTTTTCAAAAATGATTAAAAATAAATTTGAAAAGCCTTTTGATGATTCATTTATAGAAATGATGAATGAAACGGCTAAATACGTATGTGAAAATGTTCAAGGTTGTAAATTTGCTTATGTACAGTCTGATGAAATTTCATTAGTATTAACTGATTTTGATACTCCTACGACAGATTCATTTTTTGGAAATAGGCTTTGTAAAATGCAATCTATTATTGCATCGTTGGCAACTGCAAAATTTAACCAGTTGATGACAATATATAACTTATCTAAAAATTCTTATGATAATAAGTTAAGTGATGGTGAAGACACCATATATAATGTTAAGCAAGCAATTGATTATATAACAGATTCTAAATTAATACAATTTGATTGTAAATGCTGGAACGTTCCTTCATACAATGATGTATTTGCCTGGCTTTTATATAGACAAATTGACTGTATTCGTAATTCAAAACAACAAACCGCACAAGCATATTTGTCTCATAAACTTTTAATGGGTAAAGAAACAGATGAACAAATAAAATTATTATTGGAAGAAAAAGGTATTGATTGGAATTGTTTTAGCAATAATAAAAAATATGGACGTTTTGTATGGAAACAAAAGGTATTGATGTCCAATATTGATAACGGTGAGATTTACCATAGAAATAAATGGATTGTTAGTCCTGGATTCCCATTAATGGAAAAAGACGGTAAAGATAAATTTAATGATTTAGATATTATCCCGAAAATTTAGTAATTTTAAAATTTTAATTTATGGCTAATGAAAGATTAAATATTCCGGCTACATTAAAAGTAGGTTTTCAAAAAAGAAGTGATACATATTCTGGAAAACTTGCATATGTCACATATGTAAGAGATAAAGATGAAATCGCAAAACATACATCCTGGGAGAATTGGAGAGATAAAAAAATCGACATTGAAACTTATGAAAACGTTCCAATTGAAGGGTTCGTTTTAAATAAACGTGTTGGTGGATATAAAAGTGGATGGAATTTTAGACAGACTAAATGTCGTATATATGACCCTCGTGGTTTTGAGGTTGAAATAACCCTCGAAAATCTTTTATATATTTTACAAGAATGTACTTCAACTAAGGGTAAAGGACTTGAAGGTAAGTTTGTTTATGCTTGGGATGGTAAAGATATGGTTATTTTACCAGAGAACTCAGAAGATTATGTTTTATCAACTGAATTAAAGAAAAAACAAGAAAAAATCTCAGTTAAAGACTTAAAAATTGGGGCAGCATATAAAGGCAAGGAGTCAAATTATCTAATTTATATCGGTAAACTAGAATGGTATTTTTGGTATTTTTATGAAGATACTAATGGTTTCGGGTTTAATTATGTGAGAGAACAATACTATAAAATTAGAACCGTAAAATTGTGCACATTTGTCGATACTGAAAAAGGTGAATTTGTATCATATAAGAATACTGACAAATTAGATTACTTACTCGATGAAAATTCAATAACATTGGATGATGTTGAAACATATATTGAAAATTTTAAAACAACCGTTGCACATCAAACAAAAAATATTGTTTCACTTTCATTGTCTACAAATTTTTCCACATTAGATGAAAAAACAATATTAAAAAGAATTGGAAATTATAAGAACTATTTTGCTTTTAAGAAACCAGATAGTGATAGAGTAATTTACTTAACAGCACGTTGTGAATGGTATTATAACAATTTAACTTTAAGTCAATACTTAAAATCTAATGGCTGGGATAGTATTAAATATTATAATAAAATAACTGACGAAAAAGAAAAAGAATTAAGAGAATTTTTTGAAAAAAATAAAAAGTTAAAAATAAACTTTTTCTATAATGGAACATTATATTTAGACGGAGATAAACTTCGTACAAGTTATACAAATAAAAGTGAAACATTTATTATATCTGAGGACGATTACAAATATTTACGTCCTAATTCATATGATGATAATGCAATTGGGTTTATAGATTCTGAAAATAATTTTATTAAGATTTTTAAAAACAATTCATTGTCAAATATTAGAATGGAATTTAACAAAAAAGAAAAATTACCAGAAATAAATTAAATAATATGGAAAATAAAGATAACATTATCAGTAAAGCGATTGAACAACTTGAAGAAAGAAAAAATAAGTTAATCGAACTTAAACCAGTTGAAAATTACGTATTCAAAACTAATTGCCGTTTTAATGAAAAAAATATTAAAACATTAAATATAAGCGAATTAGTAATGTGTCTAACCGAAGTGTTTAATTTTGAAAAAACAATTAAAATTATTAAGGGTGAAATAGTGCTTCTTCAAGATGATGAATATTCAAATATTTTTAAAATCTACAATCATACCGTAGATGAATGGCTATCAGATATCAAATTTTTAATTTCTAAAATTCATTATAACAATGAGTTAAAAAAGATTGAAAAAGGTAGCAAACAACTTGAATCTTATTATTCCAAGGATAAGCAAGATGAGATTGCAATTAATTCATTATTATCTAATTTAGGGCTTTAATTATAAAAAAGGATGGTTATACCATCCTTTTTATTTATATTTTAATTTTATTATGTATATTTATGATATAAAATTAATATTATGAATCGATTTAAGCAAATTATAGAAAACGGATATCAAGGTTTTAATAGCCAAGACGCCAGGGCAATTATTAGAGACTCTGCCGAAGTATCAAGATATATTGAAGAAAAACGAAAACATTTGTCATATGTACAGCAGTTAATGAATGATAAGATAATAGATGAAGCAATGGGCAGACTAAAAAGTAACGGTGAGTTTGAATATAATGGTGACGGAGGTTTTGAATATCGCCCAAATTCGTTAAAACGTAGAAATGCAATTTTAGAACAATATCCATTACAAACTAATAATAATGTTATGAGCCGTTTAGACGCAATGGAACGTGAAATGGAGGCATTACGTGCCGAAAATAGAGAACTTAAAACAAGATATGGAATGCTAAAATAAAGGTGGTAATTAAAATTATCACCTTTTTTATTTGTATATAATATTATTTTTATGTATCTTTGCAATTATAAAATTAAAATGATATGGATAAAAATAATAACAATGTAGACACATTCCGTTCAATCGGAGCAGAAGTGGAAAAATGGCTTGAATGTAAAAAGCCACAATATGCAAAAGAAATTATCGAAGAAATAGCAAAACTTCATGATAAGAAAAACAACGATTATGGAGGTGCTTATTATGAAATGTTAAATGAATGCGGAACTGCTGCTGGTTCTGGAATTATCTATAATAAATCACGTAGATTAGCCAATCTAATTAAAGAAAAAACTGAACAAATGGTAAATGATGAAAGTATTGAAGATACTTTGCTAGATTTGGCTTCTTACGCAATAATGACACTTGAACATATTAGAGGATTAAAATAATGAGAGATACTGCTGGAACTGGATTAGGATTTTGTAGCGTACTTTTTATGATTTTCCTAACACTTAAACTAACAAATCATATAGATTGGTCATGGTGGTGGGTAACTGCACCATTATGGGGAGGATTCGCTATATTAGGAATTATTTCAATTGTTATTATTTTATTTATAATAATTTCAATTTTAATTAACATTTTCAGAAAAAGATAATTAACAAGGTTCTCAGATTTTATCTGAGAACCATAACTGTTTATATATGGATAATAAAATTAAAAAACTATACGATAAACTAGTACATGCTAATGTAGCATATAGAAGTGGTTTGCCATTTATTACCGATGCCGAATTTGATGCTCTCGAAGAAGAATTACGTATTATAGACCCATCAAACGAATGGTTTAAACGTGGTGTTAATGACTCAACTCCAAAAAAAAGGAAAATAAAACTTCCTTATCCTATGATGTCATTAAATAAATTTAAAACAATTGAAACTTTAAAAGAGTGGATGAAATCTTTTCCTGAATCAACGTTTATTATAACACCAAAATTTGATGGATTATCTGTTGGACTTGAAGGGAATATCTCTTGGACAAGAGGAGATGGTACAATCGGACAAGATTGTACAAAGCATTTAATGCATACAATTAAACCAGATATCATAGATAAAAACAATGTAATTAGAGGAGAAATTATTATCAATAACTCTAATTGGAAAAGATTTAAAGAAATCAATCCAGAAGCAGTTTCATCAAGAAATTCGGCAACTGGACTTATTAATGGCGATTTTGACGCAAGCCGAATCAAAGAATATAATTTACTCTCTATTATGCCATATGAAATTGTCAATAGTGGCTTGTCGAAAGAATGCCAAATGATACAATTAAATGGACTTTATAGAAAAGTTTGGGGAATAAATGATGTCAATGATGACTATTTACTAAATTTATTCTTAGAGTGGAAGTCAAAATATCCGATTGATGGACTTGTTATTGATGTTAATGAAGCACAATATCGTGTAGGAACTGAGGCTAATGGAACCCCATCATATAGTGTTGCCTATAAATCACCAAAATTTTCAGAAACTGGTACTGCAATAATCAAAGATATTGAATTAAACGTGAATCGTTATGGAGTAATTACACCAGTAGCAATACTCGAAGAACCTATTTTTTTGTCTGGAGCATCAATTAATAGAGTTAGTGCTATTAATATGAATTATGTATCACTTTGGGGAATAATCCCTGGAGAAAAAGTAACAATAGTACGTTCGGGAGAAGTAATACCAAAGATTATTGCCGTAAATGATATTTTTATTCCATTTAGAGAAACTTATAATAAAGTTGGAGACTATTTGATTGACTATAACAATAATGCGGCAAATAGACATTTTCAAATGGAAAAAGGAAATATAACAATACCAGAACGTTTAACTGTATGCCCAAAATGTGGTACTAAATTAAAAGAATTAGTCAATGAATCTGGAGATTGGTGCGAAATGTATTGTCCAAATAATAATTGCTATGGAAGAAAAATAGAAACAGCAATCAAATTTTTTTCAATATGTAAGATAGATGGATTCGGTGATAAAAAAATAACACAGATTGCAAATGAGTTTATTGAAACAGACAAACCAATCTTTTTCGAGGTTTTAAATGTAGATGAAAACTATTTACTCGGATTTGAAGGATGGGCAGATACTAGTGCAAAATCATTTATAAACGAATGTAATAAAATAAAAAATAATTTACCGTTTGCAAGATTTTTGCATGCAACTGGATGGTTTGGAGAACTTGGAGAAAAAACATTACAAAAAATTATTGATTCAGATGGATGGGATATGCCAATTGAACAATTAATTACGATTGAAGGAATACAAAATAAAACGGCAATAACATTCCTCGCTGGAAAACAAATGTATTATGCATATGAATCTTATATTAAAGAAAATTTTAAATTTGATTATGTAAAGACACTTGATAATAAAAAAGATGGAAAACTTAATGATTTAGTTATTTGTATGACTGGATTTAGAGATAAAATATTAACGACACAAATAACTGAACTAGGAGGAACAGTACTAGACTCAGTTACAAAAAATGTTAATTGTGTTGTAACAAAAGATAAAAATTCAAGTTCATCTAAAATTACTAAAGCAAAAAAATTAGGGATTGAAGTACTTGAAATTAATGAATTTAAAGAAAAATATTTGTAATGGAAAGTTATATTTTTGAAACTGATGGGGGAAAAGCCCCCATTAGTAGACACACACCATATATCATAAAATTCAGGGCAAAATCATGTAATGATGATGAAAAATTATGGGTAGAGGGAACTTATACATTTGTAGACAATAACAAAAATCAACCATTTGATACAAGACCAATAATAGAAAAACATTATATAACAAGCTATTATTCTGGCGATTGGAATATGGGAACGTGGAATCAAAATGAAATATATCCAAATACATTACAACAATATACAAACGTAAATGACGAGAATAATGTAAATGTATATGAAGGCGATATTGTAAGCATATTTGATTTAAACGATAATAAAATTAATGATGATGTCGTTGCGTATGAAAATGGCTCATTTTACTTACCAAGCAATGAATTGTTTTTACACGATTTGAAAAATAAATATAAAATTTATGTAATTGGTAATATATTTGATACATTAAACCACCCAATATCAAGAGAATATCATACTAATACATTATACGATAATTTCATTAAAAATAAAAAAAGTACATATCCATACTTAATCGAATATGAATTCATGGAATTAGCAAAAGAATTAAGCATTATACCAATGTATAATTTTGTTTGCTATTATAGCGAAATATTAAAAGATTTAACCGTAAAATTTAAATTTAACCAAAAAACATATGTAATATGGAAAACATTCGTTGATGAATCAGATTATGACGAATATAAATCACATAAATATAATGCAACAATATTATATAATGGTAATGTCGAAAAAATTTTTGAATCTGAAAATATTAAAGAAATTATTAATAATGTAATCGAATATATGAAATAATATGGAAACAGAAGTAATGATATGCCAATGTGCGGACCCTTCACACCAATTAATTATATATTATGATGATGACGTTAATATGCCAACGGTATATGTAGCAGTGCATCTTTCACCAGAAACAAACTTCTTTAAAAGATTGTGGAGAGGAATAAAATACGTATTTTCAAACAAAAGAAGCAAATATGGAGATTTCGATGAAATTATATTAAAACCAGAAGACGCATATAAACTTGAAAAAGCAGTAGAATTATTGAAAAATACAAGTAAAAGTAAAAATAAAATAGAATATCCACTATTAATGGATGTAAACCAAATACCTTCATAATATGAATAAAGAACAATATATTGGAATAACAGAAACATCTGACCCTTGTTTCCACCTAGAACTATTTGATAACTTGTTTAAAGCAAATATAATAGTATCAAAAAATATATCAAATAAGTTAATAGACAAACTTATTGAACATAAAAATAAATGTATACTACATTGTACATGCACTGGAATGGGAGGCACTAAAATAGAACCATTTGTACCAGAAATAGAACAAACTGCAAAACAAATTAAAAAATTAATCGATAACGGATTCCCAGCAGAACAAATAGTACTAAGGATTGACCCTATTATACCAACAGAAAAAGGAGTCAATACAGCAATAAACGTAATTGAAACATTTAAAGAACTCGGTATTAAAAGACTAAGAATGTCATTCCTAGATATGTATAAACACGTGAAAGAACGATTTATAGATATTAATATAAAAATACCTTACGAAACATTTCACGCAGATTTAAAAACCAGAAAAGAAGCATTTGAGAAATTATCAAATAAAGCAACTGAATGTGGATTTACAATTATTCAAACTTGTGGAGAACCTGGATTTGACTCGACACCGTGTATATCACAAATGGATGTGGACATACTAGGACTAACAAATGAAATAATTCTAGAAGGTAATAAAGAACAAAGAACACATTGCTCATGTCCGGCTAATAAAAAAGAACTTATTAAAGATAAACCACATCAATGCAATCATAAATGTTTGTATTGCTTCTGGAAATAAAAATGGGGAGTTTTAACTCCCCAATATTTTATCATAAGTTATAATTCTACTAAATTATAATTAGATGAATTAATTTTATCATTTGTTAATACTGGAGTATTATCTTCATTAACTAAGGTAAGCGTAGTTTGTTCAAGACATCCAATACCTCCAATATGTACACAATCAATACAAAAATCTTGATAAATATATCCATCCGATTCTACCTCTTCTCCATTTTCATCATATATTGGGAAATAATATAATGCATTATCGACTTGACAGTGCATATCTGGCTTTGAATCAAACATATGTCCATATAAATCTACACTTATACATGTAACGACATTCGGATTTAGAATTGCTTCTCTCCATGTCATTGAATAAGGTATAGTGTAAGATTCTTCTCTAATGTAAAAAGTAACACTGGTATCTTTAGGATTATAATGTACCTCAAGAGTTTCATCTACCGTAGATACATTCGGGGTGATGAAATCCCCCCCCCCTTAAATGACTGATAATCAGCATCAGTCGTAAATCTTTTTAAATATTCCATAATTTATTTTGCTTTTTTATTATAAATATTTTGCCATAATAAATTATTATATTACTTTTGTGAAAATAATAAAATATACTGTTATGGAAATAACTAATATATAATAATTTAAATCATGAAATTTTATCACGGAACTAATGAAGATGCTTGGAATGATATACAAAAAGAAGGTATATTGTTTGGAAGAAGATTTGTAGGAAATAAAGAAATTGATAGATGTACGTATCTTGCCGTAGATATTGAAGAAGCTAAATGTTATGGTAAAGTTGTACTTGAAGTGGAATATAATCCATATGAACATAAGAAAATGAATAACTATATTGAAGATTGTTGGCAATTAAGAGTATATGAACCAATCCCAATAAGTAATATTAACAAAATAGAATAAATAATGAAAATATAAAAATGGTGGGTAATAATAACCCACCATTTTTCACATTATGGATTCTTGATTTTCATAGTCAAAATAATAATATGCATTTTTTACAATAATATCATCACATTGTACATTCGTACCGTCTTCATTCTTTAATCTAGTTTTATAAAATTGTGTAAAAAAACAATTTTCATCGCCTTCTTGATTAACTATAAATACATCATTATCACTTCCATCACCATTGTATCCACAGCTAAATCGTATCTGCCAATCACCACATGAACTGTAATTATTAGTAATACTTGTCCATTCAAACATTTCACCAAATGTCATACCATTAATTGTGTAGACTGGATAAACGTTATCTTCAATATAAAAAGGTGTATCACCGTTTAGATATACAATATCATTATTTTTAATAATAGTATCAGGAATAATAGTTTCAAGATTTTTATCAATTAAATATATAGAAGATTTATCATATGTTTCAGAACGTATACAATCATCATAAAACCATATACTATACATTACTTCTCCAAGAATCATTGTATTATCAATAACTAAATCTTCAAAAAATTTACGATAGGTTGTTTCTGGTAATACTTCAAATTTAATTCCATCCAAATAGAATACAACCATCTGTGGATTATAATGCACTTCAAGTGTTTCATCTACCAAAGATACATTTGGTCTGATATAATCCCCCCCCCTTGAATTCCTGATATTCGTTCTCGGTATTAAATTTTTTTAAATGTTTCATAATATAAATCTATTTTACATATAAATATTTGCCCATAACAAATTATTATATTACATTTGCAATGTGTTATATAAATAAAAGTATATGAAACCAGAAGATATTAAACAAAAAATATTAAAGCATAAACAAGAGATTGAAGATAAAAGAAAAGAAAATTGGCTTAATATGAAGCCATTTCAAACAATTGAAGATATTCCTATGTTACCAGTAACAAACAAAGAAGACTGGGATAATTTCTATGTACCTATTCTAATAAAATGTGGCGCTATACCAAAAGAAAACCTTGAAATAGGTAAATTATACAAAGGAACTTGCCGAAATGCAAATGTCGCAATGTGGATAGGCGATAAATTCAAATATGAAAGAACAAAATATAATTTTACTTATAATGAAACAATTAACCATTTCCAAGATGATGACGGACACGATTTATTTGTACCATTATTTAAAATATAAAAAAAAGCAGCCTTTTTGACTGCTTTTTTATTTTATTCCTAACTTGTAGTAGTTATAATAGTACTATAATTATAATCTTTTTGTACGACATCATCACATTTTACATAATCTCCGTTAGACATCGTTAAAGTGATATAACCACTACCAGCACTACCACCAACACACCAAAGTTCATCTGGGCTATAATAATTAGCTTGAATTTTTTCAATACCATCATACGTAGTAATGCAATTATAACAAGATTCACAATTAGACGCAACTATACGATGCCATTCTAATGTTTGTCCGAAAGTAAAGCCATTTATTGTTTTCCATTCTTCACCGTCAATTTGGAAAGAAATATCGCCCAAAGCATACACTTTAATGCCATCAGTTATTACATCATCTAATAAAATATCATTCAAACTTTCATCTTTAATATTCCAATATACAAGTATGCCATAACAAGCATAATCTTGGCTTATTTCAAAATGAATGTCATCACCATACTCATACCAATGAAAATTTTCTGGTAACAAATTATTTTCGGCTATATATCTCCAAGTTGTACCTTCTTCACATTCATACTTAACACCATCTATATAATATGTTGTCATTCTTACATATTGGTTGTATTTCACTTCGTTACTATTAACGATTAATGATACATTGGGTTCGATGTACTCCCCCCCCCCCTTAAATGCATCATAT